>WNFW01032063.1_pt1 | contig 13040 bp, 13 predicted proteins | sample 5400131 | NCBI WGS metagenome assembly WNFW01 (sample SAMN13153362, study PRJNA577476) | soil metagenome | isolation source: 20 cm soil or saprolite under grassland replicate 1 | place: USA:California | collected 2016-06-15 | reverse complement strand
CTTCGGCGCACGCCTTGTGGCCGGGCCCCGCCGCGCCCATGACGGTGTTGCAGTACGTGTCGATCACCTGACCAGTGATCGTGACCTCGTCGCCCGCGGGACGCTGCATCGCCTGCGCGGACAGCGGCAGGGCGAAGAGGGCCAGCGCGGCGCTCGAGGTGAGGATGCGCTTCATCATATCTGCTCCTCCGATGTGGGTATCGTCCTACCTACGACGGGAGCGCCCTGTCCGGATTGGACTATATTGGGCGCGATGGAGGAAACCTACCGCCAGCTGCTCGACACGTTCGGGAAGGGCTGGGAGCACTCGGACGTGGACCAGATCTGCTCCGTGTTCGCCCCCGATGCCGTGTTCGTGGAGACCCCGTTCAGCCGCAAGGAGACGGGGATCGCCGCGATCCGCGATTACTGGAAAGACCTGCCGCTCACCCAGGCCGACGTGTCGTTCCGCTCCGGCGAAGTGTTCGAGGCCGGGCCGTGGTTCGCCACCGAGTTCCGCTGCACCTTCCGTCGCCGTCGCACCGGGGAGTGGGTGGACGCGCGCGGGGCGGTGTTCTGCGAGACGCGGGACGGGAAGATCAGCGAAATGCGGATGTACTGGCATCGGTACGCGGGAGGGAGAGAAGAAGCGAAACCGTAGAGGCTCAGGGGCGCACCCGGTGCACGTAGTCCAGCGCCCACTCCAGCTGCTCCGAGCTCCGCAGTCCGCACTGCATCGCCAGCTCCACCGCCGCCGTTTCGTCCATGCCCTGGTCGAGCATCAGGTAGGGAATCAGCGTCGCGCCCACCCGGTTGCCGCTGTTGCAGTAGAAGAGGAGTGCCTTCTTGCCCACGGCGCCCTGCACCGCGGCGCGGATGGCGGCGAGCGTCGCGTCGGTGCGCGTCGCCGCACTCACGGGGACGCGGACGTACTCGAGCCCCGCGGCGGTCACGTCGTCGGGCGTGCGGAACGGCTGCGACTCCATGGGATCGCGGATGTCGAGCACCGCCTGGCCGCCGGCGCGCTTAAACGCCTGCAGATGTTCCAATGTGGGCTGGCCGCCCGTCAGGAGACCGGGCACCGGCTCGGCGGCGTTGACCACGCCGTTCAGGGCGTCGAGGAGTTGGCTCATGGGACCGAGTGGCGGTTAGGTTTGGAGCCTCAAATCTCGATTCGGGAACGACGATGGGCAACCGGAGCGTGGCGGTAAGGCGGTATGGCGGGATGGCGGTAGGCGTGGCGACTCTACTTACCGTCCTACCGCCTGACCGCCTGACCGCCCAGGACGTGCGGCTCAGCGGCTATCTCCAACCCCGGTTTCAGAGCGTCGGCGACTCGGCGAGCTTTTTCCTCCGCCGCGCCCGCTTCGCGCTCGAAGGCCAGATCACGCCATGGGCGGCGTTCCGTGCCCAGGTCGAGATGCGCACCATCGGGGCGCCGGCGACCCCTCCCAGCTCGCCCCTCACGCTGTCGGCGACCGACCTCTGGATCCGGTTGAGTCACGGGCGCTGGGGCGGGACGGTGGGCCAGTTCCGCGTGCCATTTGCTCTGGAAGCATTGCTCAGCTCGACGACCCTCGAGACGACCGAGCGCTCGCGCATCGTTAACGTGGCGCGGCGCGACATCGGTATCCAGGCGGACTGGCATATCCCCGCGCTGACGCTGCAGGCCGCCTTGGTCAATGGCGAAGGACCGAACCGCGCGACCAATCCGGACAACCGCATGGCCTATCTCGCTCGCGCCGTGGCCACGCCCGTCCACGGTCTGGACGTGGGCGGCGCCTTCGCCGGTTACAGCGACAGCACCATCGGCGACGCGCAGGCACAGTATCGCCTGGGGCGGTGGACGGCGCGGGCCGAATACATCCGCGCGCACCATAGGGCGGCCGCCTTCCACACCGCCGGATGGTACCTGCTCGCGGCGTACGACGTGGTCGTGCGGCAGGTGCAGGTGGTCGGCCGAGTCGAGCAGTACGATCCGGACGAGAAGGCGGCAACGGATCGGTCGACCGGTTATCTCGCCGGGGTGCAGTACTTCGTGCGCGGCGACAACTTCAAGGTGCTCGCCGACTACGAGATCTTCCGGGAGCAGGCGGTGCAGCTGGAGAACAATCGCGGCGTGGTGCAGATGCAGGTGAGGTTCTGATGCGCGGTAAGGCGGTAAGGCGGTATGGCGGTAGGCTAATACTGGCCCTGCTGACTCTTACCGCCCTACCGCCCGCCCGCCTTACCGCCCAGTCTTCCGTCGTTCTCTTGGCCACCACCACCTCCACCCGCGACGCCGGGCTGCTCGATTCCCTGTTGCCCATCTTCGAGCGCCAGAGCGGCTATCGGGTGACCGTGATCGCCGTGGGCAGCGGGCAGGCGCTGGCGATGGGGCGCCGCGGGGACGCGGACGTGGTGCTGTCGCACGCGCCGGACGCCGAGCGGCCGCTGGCCGACAGCGGCTACGTGCTCGACCGCCGCCTCGTGATGCACAACGACTTCCTGTTCGTGGGCCCCGCGGAGGACCCCGCCGCGTTGCATGGGCTTGCGGACGCCGTGGCGGCGATGCGCCGCATCGGCGAGCGGCACGCGGGATTTGTGTCGCGCGGGGACCAGTCGGGAACGCACCTGAAGGAGCTTGCGCTGTGGCGCCGGGCCGGCCTCGTCCCGGCGGGCGCCTGGTACGTAGAGTCGGGGCAGGGGATGGCCGCCACCCTGCAGATGGCGGACCAGAAGCGGGCCTACACCCTCACCGACCGGGCGACCTATCTGGCGTGGCGGGACAAGCTGCAGCTGGTGCCCCTGGTCGAGGGCGATTCCCTCCTTTTTAACGTTTACCACGTGATGGAGGTCAATCCTAGGAACGCCCCACGGGTCAACACCGCGGGCGGCCGAGCTTTGGCCGACTTCTTCGTGTCGCCCCAGGCCCAGGCCTTGATCGGCGCATTCGGCCGATCGCGGTTCGGGCAGAGCCTGTTCGTGCCCGATGCCGGCAAGCCCGACCGCTGGTGAACCCTGGCAGGGCCCCGCGGGGTTACTATAAGTAGAAGGCGTAAGGCAGAAGACGTATGGTTAAAGACGTATGGTAGAGTCGTGATAGTAGAATGGAGCGCCCAATGTTGATGCCACTCGTCGTTGCTCTCTCCCTGGCCGCGCCCTCGACCGTTCGCGCGGATGATCCTCCGATCCAAGTGTGGATCGATCCCGACCACGCGCTCGTGCGCGGCGATCGGGTGCGGGTGCACGTGCGCGCGGCCGAGGATGCGTACGTCGTGGTGCTGCGGGTGGACGCCGAGGGGCGTGTGCGGGCGCTGTTCCCGCTCGATCCGGGCGACGACGACTTCCTGCGCGGCGGCCAGCGGCAGGAGGTGCTGGGCCGCAGCCACCGCGAGGCGTTCTACATCGATGAGCGCGAGGGCGGCGGCACGGTGCTGGCGGCCGCGGCGAAGTCGCCGTTCAAGTTCGACGAGTTCGTGCGCGGCGATCATTGGGACTACCGCGTGCTCGCCTCGGATCAGGCGCGCGACGATCCCGAAGCCGCGCTGCTCGACATCGTGCGCCACATGGCCGGCGACGAGCACTTCGACTACGACGTCGCGACGTACACGGTGATGGACGTGGCGCAGCGGCCCTATGGCTACCGGCCCTATGGGTTCGGGTACGGCGTGTTCGGATACGGCGGTTACGGATACCGCGGGTTTGGTTACGGCGGCTATGGGTTCGGTCTCGGGTTCGGGCGTCCCTACTACTACTGCGACCCGTTCTTCGACTCCTTCTGCGACCCGTTCTTTTATGGCTACGGGTACGACGGCTACGGGTACGACCCGTTCTATTACGGCGGGCTCCGCTACGGGTACTGCTGGTGGTGCGGGCCGCGCGTGTACGCCTACTCCAACAATTGGTATCGGCCGGCGGCCCGCCAGGGCTTCCTGGCGCGGTTCCGCCAGACGCGGCCGTCGAGTCCTCCGTTCGTGCTGCCGAGTAATCCGGTGACGCGGCGGAGCGTGCCCCCAGCCATCATCTCGCGCCCGCCGGTCGAGGAGCGGCCGCGGGACGTGAGGCCGGCGGACCGTCCCCCGGAGCGCCGCGCGCCCAACAAGGAAGCGCGACCCGCCGACCGTCCCTCCGAGCGCCGCGGGCCGGATCGGGCAGCGCCGCCGCGAGACGGCGGGGGGCGCTCGAACGGTGGCCAGGCGCGGCCGCGCACCGACACCAAGAACCACATGGACTTCTTCCCGCAGCGCTCGTTCAGCTCGCCGCCCAGGTCGATGTCGGGGTCGCGGCCCGATTATTCCCCGCGGTCCGGCTCGAGCTGGGGCGGGAGCCGGGGCGGCGGCGGGGGTGGGGGTGGGTTCATGCGATCGATGACGCGAGGCGGCGGAGGCGGCAGCCGCAGTGGTGGAGGCGGTCGACACCGCTGAGTCGCATCTAGCGCACCCCGGATTTCCACGCGACCGTTTGAGCCGATGCCGGAGCTCAAACGGTCGCTCGGCTTTTGGGACGGCCTCGCCATGGTCGTTGGGATCATGGTGGGGACGGGGATCTTTCGCACGCCGGGGCTCGTCGCCCAGCAGCTCGGCCGCCCCTGGCTCACGTTCGTCGCCTGGGCCGCCGGCGGCGCCATCGCATTCCTGGGCGCGCTGATCTTCGCCGAGCTCGCCACGCGCCACCCCCACGCCGGGGGCAAGTACGTGTACGCGCGCGAGGCGTTCGGGCCGCAGGCCGGATTCGTGGTGGGGTGGATCGAGGGGCTCGTGTACGCGGTAGCGACCGCCGCGATCGGCGTCGTGTCGGGGGAGTACGCGGGCCGGCTCATCGGTGTGGGCGGGGACACGCGCTGGCTCGGCGGCGCGATGGTGGTGATGTTCACCGGCATCAACCTCCTCGGCGTCGCGTCGGGGCGCATTTTCCAGAACGTCGCCACCGCGGCGAAGGTGGCGGCGCTCGGCGGCGTCGTGGTGGTCGCGCTCGCCCGGGGCGACGGCAGCGGCTGGCACAGCGCGCTCCCCACCGCGCCCGCCGGTGCCGCCGTCTGGGGGGCGCTCGCCGTCGCGTTTCAGTCCGTCATCTGGACCTACTACGGCTACCTCGATGCGGGGAAGATCGCGGAGGAAGTCGTGGAGCCATCCCGCACGCTCCCCAAAGTGTTCCTCGTCGGGATCGGCGTCGCGGCGGGACTGTACCTGCTGCTCAACGCCGCGTTCCTGCAGGTGCTGCCCATCGTCCGCATCGCCGCCTCGAACCTCGTCCCCGGCGACGTGGTCGCCGCACTGTTCGGCGCGCGCGGCGGGACGCTCGTCGCAGGACTGGCGCTGCTCGTGGTCCTGGCCTCGCTCAACGGCAACATTTTCGTCACGCCGCGCATCCTCTTCGGGCTGGCGCGCGAGGGGCTGGGACCCCAATCGCTGGCCCGGGTCAATGCCGGCGGCACGCCGTGGGCGGCGATGCTGCTGATCGGCGCCTTGAGTACCGCCCTGGCCGTGACCGGCAGCTTCGTGCGGCTGCTCGGCCTCGCGATCACCCTGGTGCTGATCATCGACAGCTGGGCGGTCGCGGCGCTGCTGCGGCTACGCTCCCGCACGCCGCTCGCCCCGTTCCGGGTGCCGCTGTATCCGCTCGTCCCGGCGCTGTTCCTGCTGGTGTACGCGGCGCTGTTCGTGGGGACGGCGGTCGCCGACTGGAAGGTGGTGGCGGTGGCGGGGGCGGTGGTGGGCGCGACCTACGGGGCGGGACGGGGGCGGACAGGGGCGGAGAGGGGCGGGCAGAGGCGGACGGAGGCGGTGTGAGACGAAAAGTGCTGGGACTCGCGCTCTGGCTGGCCGCGGCGGGGTGCAGCCCGACCCGCGCGGGAGCCGCGTTCTTTTACGCGCAGGGACGTTCGCAGCTGGAGAGCGGCGCGTTCGAGGCGGCGGTGCGGTCGCTGACGCGCGCCATCGCCTTGAACCCGTCGCTGGTCGCCGCGTGGAGCGACCGCGGCCTGGCCCGCTACCAGCTCGGACAGTACGCCGAGGCGCTCGTCGATCTCGACTCGGCGATTCAGCTGAATCACCACATGGCGGCGGCGTACAACAACCGCGGTCTCGTCAAGCGGGTCATCGGGCGCAAGGCCGAGGCGCTCCTCGACTTCGACTCGGCGCTGGCCTTCGAGCCCAACGATCACATCGTGCTCACGAATCGCGCGCTCACGCGGCTCAATCTGGGCGAGCCCGACAGCGCGCTCGCCGACTTGGATCGCGCCAATCACGTGCGGCCGAATTACGCCCCGGCGTACAACATCCGCGGGTTGGTGTACCTGGACCAGGGGAACGAGCGGCAGGCGATCGAGCAATTCCGCGCCGCTGCGCAGCGCGATTCGCTGCTGCGCGAGCCGCACGTCAATCTGGCGACGGCGTTCGACCGGCTGGGCCTGTACGACAGCGCCATCGTGCACGGGCGGCGGGCGATCCGGTTGGGGAGCCACACCGGCATCGCGTACAACAACACCGGGCTGGCCTTCTATCACATCCAACAGTACGACTCGGCGCTGGCGAATTTCGCCGCGGCGCTGGAGCAGGACCCCGAGCTCGTCAGCGCGCTCAGCAACCGCGGGATTCTGTACCTGGAGATGGGCGACACCGCCCGGGCGCGACGGGACCTCGAGGCCGTCATCGCGCTCGGCAGCGATCCCGGGCTGACGGCGGACGCGCGGGTGAGGCTGAGGAGGTTGCGGGGATCGAGGCGCTAGTTAACCCCCCCCCGTCCGCCTCTGTCCGCCCCAGGTATCTTTCCCCCATGCTCCGCATCGCCGTCTCCCAGTTCCGCCCCACCAAGGGCGAATACGCCCAGAACGTTGATCGCATCGCCGCGGTGCTGGCGCAGGCGATGGCGCTCGAGGTGCCGCCGGCCCTGGTCGTGTTTCCCGAAACGGCGACCTCCGGCTACTTCGTCGAAGGGGGAGTGAAAGACGTCGCGGTCACGGCCGGGACGTTGTTCCGCGATCTCCAGACGCGCTACGAGCAGCTGGGCGCCCCCGCCGTGGACGTGGCCGTCGGGTTCTACGAGCTGTTCCAGAACCACATCTTCAACTCCTGCCTCTACGCCTCACTCGGCACCGCCTCATCCGGCAGCGCCTCACCCAGTAACGCCTCTTCCGGGAACGCCTCACCCGGCATCCGCCACGTGCACCGCAAGATCTTCCTCCCCACCTACGGCGTGTTTGACGAGGAGCGCTTCGTGGATTCGGGGCAGGACGGGGTGCGCGCGTTCGACACCAGCTGGGGCCGGGCGGCGATCTTGATCTGCGAGGACGCGTGGCAGCATGGTGCGCTGGGAGCGGGTGGTGCGCGGCGTCGCAGAGGAACACGGCGTGTTCGTGGTGCTCGCAAATCTGGTGGGGTTCGAGGGCGGCAAGGGCTTTCCCGGCGCGTCGGCGGTGCTGGACCCGAGCGGCGGGCTGGTGGTGCGCGGGCCGTTGTTCGAGGAGGGTTTGATCACGGCGGACATCGACCTGTCGCAGATAACCGACGCGCGGGTGGATTCCCCTCTGCTCGCGGATCTCCAGAAGGTTTTGCCGGCGCTAACCAAGAATCTCGGGACGCGTAAGCGGGCGCGCGTCAAATTCGATCCAGCTCAGAACGGCGCCCGCGCACCCCTCATCTCTCATCCCTCATCCCCCATCCCGGTGGTGGGTGGTGGTGTGGGGAACGGCGACCCCCTCGCCCTCGATTGCCCGCTGGTGCATAAGTGGCTGGTCGCGTTCTTGAAGGACGAGGTAGTGCGGCGGCGCGGGTTCACGAAGGGCATCGTCGGAGTGTCGGGCGGCGTCGACTCCTCGCTCACGGCCTTCCTCGCGGCGGAAGCGCTCGGCAAGGACAACGTGCTCGGCGTGCGCATGCCGTACCGGACGTCGAGCCCGGAATCGCTGACGCACGCGCAGCTGGTGATCGACAAGCTGGGCATCCGCTCTCTCACCTTGGATATCAGCGCGGCCGTCGACGGCTATTTGGCGCAAATCGGGGACGCGGACGGCACCCGCCGCGGCAACGTGATGGCGCGCGAGCGCATGATCGTGCTGTTCGATCTGTCCGCCAAAGAGCAGGCGCTGCCCATCGGCACCAGCAACAAGTCGGAGCGGCTGCTCGGCTACTTCACCTGGCACGCCGACGACACGCCGCCGGTGAACCCCCTCGGCGACCTCTTCAAGACGCAGGTGTACGCGCTGGCGCGGCACGTCGGCGTCCCCGAGCAGATCCTCGCCAAGCCGCCGACACCCGACCTCGTGCCGGGGCAGGAGACCGAGCGCGACTACGGGTTCAGCTACACCCAGGCCGACCCCATCCTCTATTACCTGATCCGCGGCTACAAGCCGGAGGACGTCGTGAAGCGCGGCTTCGATGCCCAGCTCGTCGCCGCGGTGCACCAGCGCCTGGATTCCACGCACTGGAAGCGCCGCCTCCCCACCGTGGCGATGGTGTCGGGGACGGCCATCGGCGAGTTCTACCTGCGACCGGTGGACTACTGATGAAGGGACGCCATCCGCGCGACTCCGAGACGGTGATGTCGGAGCTGATGATGCCGCAGCACGCCAACATCATGGGCAACGTGTTCGGCGGCGTGGTGCTGTCGCTCGTGGACCGCGTGGCGGCCGTCGCCGCGATCCGCCACTCCAACCGTCAGTGCGTCACCGTCTCGGTCGATAAGGTCGACTTCCGCGAGCCGATCCACGTGGGCGAGCTGCTCACGGCCTACGGGCGGGTCAACTTCGCCGGCAAGACGTCGATGGAGGTGGGGGTCAAGGTGCTCTCCGAGAACCCGCTCACCGGCCAGAAGCGCCACACCAACTCCTGCTATCTGACCTACGTCGCGCTCGACGACAATCGCGTGCCCACCGAGGTGCCGCCGATTCTCCCCGAGACGCCAGACGAGAAGCGCCGGTATGATCGAGCCGCGCAACGGCGCGCCAGCAGGGTGATGGATCGGCGGTTTGATCAGGGGCGGGGGGAATGAACGCGGAACGCGGAACGTGGAACGCGGAACGTAGGCGGTGAGCTTCGCGCAGCCAGGATGTTCGCCGTGCTGTTCCGCGTTCCGCGTTCCCACTTCCGCGTTCGGTGGGGGGTGGTTGTGCGGGTAGCGGCTGTCTTCAGTGGGGGTGGGGCGAAGGCGTTCGCCTGCGTCGGCGCCTGGCAGGCGATCGTGGAGGCGGGGCACGAGGTCGTGGCGATCGTCGGCACCTCCTTCGGCGCGGTGGTGGGGGCGGCGCTCGCGGCGGGCCGCACGCCGGACGACCTCGCCGCGGGGCTCGGCGGCCTCTCCCGCAAAGACGTCGCCGCGATCGATCCGTGGGCGATCGTCAAAGGCATCTTCGCCACGCACGTCCTGAAGCCCGACGGCCTGAAGCGCGTCATCGCGCGGCTCGTGCCCGCGGCGCGGTTCGCTGAGCTGCGAATCCCCCTCACCGTCACCGCCACCAACCTCGACACGGGCGAGCTGACGCTGTTCGGCGCGGGCGGCCGCAACGACGCGTCGCTTGACGACGCGCTGTACGCGACCTGTGCGCTGCCGGTGTACTTCCCGCCCGGCGCCATCAACGGCGGCCGCTTCGGCGACGGGGGGCTGCGCGCCGTGCTGCCGCTCGAGCCGGCGCAGCGCGTCGCGTGCGACCTCGTGCTGGCGGTGGACGTCGGCCCCGGATTCGACGAAGTCGTACCGCCAGGCCGCCCTACCGCCCTACCGGCTTTGGTGCGCGTTCACGGCGAGTCCGAGCGCATCATGATGGCGGCGCAGACGGAGCGGGCGATCGCGGCGTGGCCGAAGACGGCGCCGCGGCTCGTGGTGGTACGGGCGGTCGCCGAGCGGGAGGCGACGTTCGCGGTGGATCAGCTGGCGCGCTATCGCGAGGCGGGGTATCGCCGCACGCGGGAAGCGCTGGGAGCCCGTGCATGAACGTGGCGCGGCGCGGGCTCATCGTCCTCACGCTGATCAATCTCTTCAACTACATCGACCGCTACATCATCGCCGCGATCTCCGAGTCGCTGCGCCATTCGTCCCTCCACATCAGTGACCTGCAGTACGGCCTGCTCGGCAGCGGCTTCATCATCGTCTACATGGCGACGGCGCCGGTGTTCGGCGCGCTGGGCGACACCCGCTCGCGGCCCAGGCTCATCGCCCTCGGCGTCACGATCTGGAGCGTCGCCACCGCGCTGGGGGGCCTGGCGTGGAACTTCGCGAGCCTGTTGGCGGCGCGCGCGATGGTGGGCGTCGGCGAAGCGGCGTACGGCACCATCTCGCCGAGTCTGCTCGCCGACTATTTCAAGAAGGAGTTCCGGGGCCGCGTGTTCGGCGTGTTCTTCCTCGCGATTCCCGTGGGCTTCGGGCTGGGCCTCGCGATCGGCGGGCTGATGGACGTGCATTTCGGGTGGCGCAGCGCGTTCTTCGTGGCGGGGATTCCCGGGTTGGTCCTCGCCTGGCTGGCGCTCAGGCTCCACGACCCGCCGCGTGGCGCGACAGAGGCGGACGGAGGCGGACGGGGGCGGACAGAGGCGGACGGGGGCGGACAGAGGCGGACGGGCGCGGGATACGCCTCACTGCTGCGCAATCGGCCGTATGTCCTCACCGTCCTGGGCTACGCCGCCTACACCTTCGCGCTGGGCGGCATGGCGCTCTACATCGTGAAGTTCCTGGAGCGCGTACGCGGCGTGTCGGAGGGGCAGGCGTCGGTGGGGTTCGCGGCGGCCGTGATCCTGACGGGCCTGATCGGGATCGCCTTGGGCGGCTGGCTCAGCGACAAGCTGCTCAAGTTCACGCAGCAGTCGTATCTGTGGGTGTCAGGCGTCGCGACGCTGATCGCGGCGCCGCTCGCGTTGGTGGGTCTCACGGCGGCGACGCCGGCGGTGTACTGGACGGCCATCGTGCTGGCGCAGCTGCTGCTGTTCTCATCGACGGGACCCATCAACTCGGCGATCGTGAATGGCGGTGTACTGGACGGCCATCGTGCTGGCGCAGCTGCTGCTGTTCTCATCGACGGGACCCATCAACTCGGCGATCGTGAATGTGGTCGCGCCCGAGATTCGGGCGACGGCGGTGGCGGTGAGTATTTTCACGATACATGTACTCGGGGATGTGCCGTCACCGACGATAGTGGGTGCACTTTCCGACGCGCGTTCGTTGGGCGAAGCGGTTCTTATAATCCCGATCGCACTTCTCGTTGGTGGAGCTGTGTGGACCTACGCCGCATGGAGAGAAGGGCACTCGGCTAGACGGGCAGCTGCTCAGTAAGGCGCACAGACGCAGAGACGCGTAGCGGTGAGCAGGAGGGAGTGAGCGAAAAAACGACACGTGCTGCAGGAGAATGATGATGGTTGGCGAGGCCCCTAGCTCATGTTCAATCATGCCACCATTCCAATCCCTCAAGGTATGGCAGCACGCACAGAGATTGGCGGTCGAGTGCCATCGAGCCGCCAGACGATTCCCTCAAGAGGATAGGGGCATCCTCGCCGATCAGCTGGTCCGGGCGGCCTCCAGCGTTCCACTCAACATTGCGGAGGGAAGTGCTCGCAAGGGCTCCAAGGAGTTCCGGCGCTTCCTCGATATCGCACGCGGCTCGCTTGCTGAAGTCCAGAGTGCCATCGAGTTGGCGAAAGAGTGCGGGTATCTCGCACTGCCGGACTACGAGCGACTCGAAAGCATCGCTACCGAAACCGCCAAGACTCTGTGGGGCCTGCTCCGCAAGGTCTCGGATCCGTCCCGCCACCCTACACCCTGAGAACTGCTCACCGCTGAGCGCCTACGCGCCTGTGCGCCTCACTAATCGCCTGCCCGGCTACTAGGTTGGTCCTGTGAGGGCTGCGCTTCGATCATTCTTTGCTTTGGTTCTGCGGGTTTTCTTCCGCCGTATCGAAGTCTCCGGTGTCGAGCACGTTCCCTCCGTTGGCCCCATTCTCTTTGTTCTGAATCACCCCAACGGCCTCATCGATCCCGGCTTCCTCCTTTGCCTCGCGCCGCGCCGCGTCTCGTTCCTCGCCAAGGCTCCCCTGTTCCGGATGCCGATCATCGGCTGGCTGTGCCGCGCCTTCCAGGCCATTCCCGTCCATCGCCGCCAGGACGCGGGCTCGGATCCGGCCCAGAACCGCGAGACTTTCGAGGCCGCGCGGCGCGTGCTCGCGGGTGGCGGCGCGATCGCGATCTTCCCCGAGGGCACCTCTCACAACGATCCGCAGTTGCGCCCCTTCAAGACCGGGGCGGCGCGCATCGCGCTGGGGGCTGCGGCGGCCCTGGGTGCGGGGACCGCGCCAATCCGCATCGTCCCAGCGGGGCTCTACTATCGGGCGAAGCAGACCTTCCGCAGCGCCGCGCTGCTGCATTACGGCGAGCCGTTCGAAGTTCCCTCCATCACACTCGCGCCGGGCGCCGAGCCGCCCGCCGAGGCGGTGCTGCTGCTGACGGAGCGGATCGGCAAGGCGCTGGCGGAGCTGACGCTGCAGGCGGAGCGGGTGGAGGCGCTGGCTCTGGTGGCCAGGGCGCAGCGGATTTTTTCGACCGCCGATGAGCCGCCGTCAGCGCCGACGCCGCTCGCCCGGGAGCTGGAAGTACGGCGGCGGTTCGTGTTGGGCTATCGCCTGCTGCGCGAGCGCTGGCCCGATCGCTTCACGGCGGTGCAGGCGCGGATCGATCGTTACGAGAGCGCGCTCCAGGCCGCGGGGCTCGACCCCCGCCATTTGACGCCGCGGACCTACACCTTCGCGCGTGTGCTGCGCTACGTCGTGCAGAGCGTGCTGGTGTTCGCGCTGCTCCTGCCACCTGCGCTCGCGGGCGCGCTGGTGCACTATCCCGCCTATCGCATCGTGGGCTACGTCGCGACGGGGATCTCGAAGGGCGACGAGTCGGCGCTCGCGACGGTGAAGCTGCTCGCGGCGACGTTGTTGTTCCCGCTGACGTGGGCCGCGGTGGCGGTAGCGGTGTGGATATGGACCAAGGGGAACCTCGTCGCGACGGTAGCGACCATCGCGGTGCTGCCACCCGCGGGATTGGGGTCGTTGGTCTTTTTCGAGAGGATGGATCGGATGATCGGACGGATACGGGCGCTGGGGTTGTTGCTC
>WNFW01002286.1_pt1 | contig 13047 bp, 8 predicted proteins | sample 5400131 | NCBI WGS metagenome assembly WNFW01 (sample SAMN13153362, study PRJNA577476) | soil metagenome | isolation source: 20 cm soil or saprolite under grassland replicate 1 | place: USA:California | collected 2016-06-15 | reverse complement strand
CGGCTGAGAGCATCAACGGCCAGCCGGTGGACTCGGCGAACTTCTACCAGTTCAACCCCTACATCGACGAGCTGACCTACAACCAGGCCATGTACACCAACCTGGTCAACGCCGGGTTCCCCGGCACCATCGGGATGCTCATCGACACCTCCCGCAACGGCTGGGGCGGGGTCAACCGGCCCACCGGGCCCAGCAGCTCCACCGACCTGAACACGTTCGTGAACCAGTCCAAGATCGACGAGCGGCCGTTCCGCGGCGACTGGTGCAACCAGAACCACGCCGGCCTCGGCGCATTCCCGAAGGCGAACCCGAACTCCTCGTTCAGCCACCTGTACGCCTACATCTGGATCAAGCCACCCGGCGAGTCGGACGGCGACTACCCGACCGCCACCCACTCGCACGGTGACCCGCACTGCGACCCGAACGGCACCAACACCGACGGAAACGGCAACAAGTACCCGACCAACTCCATCCCCGGCTTCGACATCCCGGCCGGGCACTGGTTCCCGGCCCAGTTCCGGATGCTCGTCCAGAACGCATTCCCGGCCGTCCCCTAGGTAGCTGATCCCGGCACAGCCAACGGCCCCCGCCGCGACAGCGGCGGGGGGCCGCGCCCGTGCGCCGAGGGGCCGTGTTCAGATGAAACTTTCCTGCTCGCCGAGCACAATCACGCTTGTCACAGGCACCGGCGCCGCTCGTGCCTATGCCGGGCCTGTCAGCCGTGCCTATGTTCACGCCAAAGGGGCCAACAGGCCGGCCTCGTTGCAGATGCTGGCCTGAGCCAGGGATTTGCTCGAGGAGGACCCGCGCATGAGACCAACCTTCCGCATCAGAGCCTGGCGGCTGCGCCTGGGGCGTAGCGCCGCGCTATTAACGGCGGCGGCTCTCGGGTCTGCCGGGCTGGCCGCGGTCGCGGCGGCGCCGGCGGCGGCCGCGCCGGTGTGTCAGGTGGCGTACACGGTGAACAGCGACTGGGGGACCGGGTTCTCCATCGCGATCACCGTGACCAACAACGGCCCGGCGATCACCTCCTGGACCCTGGGCTACAGCTACACCGGCAACCAGAAAATCGCCCAGGGCTGGTCGGGGAACTGGTCCCAGACCGGCGAGAACATCACCGTCACCAACGCCTCCTGGAACGGCACCCTGGCCACCGGCGGCTCCACCCAGATCGGCGCCAACTTCACCTACACCGGCACCAACACCGCCCCCACCACCTTCACCCTCAACGGCAACACCTGCAACGGCAGCGGCGGGGGCGGCGGCACACCCACCGTGTCGATCACCAGCCCGGCCAACGGCGCGACGTTCACCGCCCCGGCGTCGATCCCGATCACCGCCTCGGCATCGGAGTCCGGCGGGTCGATCAGCAAGGTGGAGTTCTTCAACGGCGCCACCCTGCTGGGCACCGCCACCTCCAGCCCGTACACCTTCACCTGGTCCAGCGTCCCGGCCGGGACATTTTCGCTGACCGCGGAGGCGTTCGATGCCAGCGGCGCCACCGCGACATCCTCCGCGGTCTCGGTCACGGTCAATCCGGCGACCACACCGGCGGTGGTGGCCAGCCCCACGTCGCTGTCGGTAACACAGGGCAGTACCGGGACCTTCGGCGTGTCGCTGTCCACGGCGCCCAGCTCGAACGTCACGGTCACGGTCAGCCGTACCTCGGGCAACACCGGCCTGTCGGTCAGATCCGGCGGCACGCTCACGTTCACCCCGGCCAACTTCGCCACGGCGCAGACCGTGACGATCGCGGCCGACTCCTTTTCCGCCGGCACCGCCACGTTCAGCGCCACCACCTCCGGCTACACCACCGCCGCCGTGTCGGTGACCGAGAACTCGTCAAGCTCCACCGGGACGCTGCTGGTGAACCCGGCGTCGTTCTCCGTGGCGCAGGGCACCAGTGACGTGTTCGGGGTGGCGCTGTCGTCGGTGCCGTCGGGCAACGTCAGCGTGACGGTGGGGCGGACCGCGGGCAACTCGGGCCTGGCGGTCAGCGCCGGCACCACGCTGACGTTCACCACCAGCAACTGGAACTACCCGCAGCCGGTGACGATCACCGCGGACACCTCGAGCACCGGAAACGCCACGTTCACCGCGAGCGCGTCCGGGTACCCGGCGGTGAGCGTGACCGGCACCGAGACCGCGGCCGGGTCCACCAGCACCCCGGCGCACGCGGTGAACCCGTTCACCGGCTCGACCTGGTACGTGAACCCCGACTACACCGCCGAGGTGGCCACGTCGGCCGCGGGCGCCACCGGCACCCTCAAGTCGCAGATGCAACTGGTCGGCCAGCAGTCCACCGGGCTCTGGCTGGACCGGATCGCGGCGATCTACGGCGGCTCGGGCAACAGCAGCCGGATGAGCCTGGAAGCGCACCTGCGGGCCGCGCTCAGCCAGGAGTCGGGCAGCACCCCGATCCTGGTCCCGATCGTGGTGTACGACCTGCCGAACCGGGACTGCGCGGCGCTCGCCTCCAACGGTGAGCTGACGGTCAGCAACAACGGGCTGACCTACTACGAGCAGGACTACATCAACCCGATCGCGCAGATCCTGACCAACTTCGCGCACACCAACATCAGGGTGATCGCGATCATCGAACCGGACTCGCTGCCCAACCTGGTCACCAACCTCAGCAAGTCCGCCTGCTCGGAAGCGAACTCCAGCGGCGCCTACGTCACCGGGATCCAGTACGCGCTCAACAAGCTGCACGCGATCCCGAACGTCTACAACTATGTGGACATCGCCCACTCCGCGTGGCTCGGCTGGTCGACCAACATGGGGCCGGCGGTGAACCTGTTCAAGTCGGTCGCCTCGGGCACCACGGCGGGCGTGAACAGCGTGGACGGTTTCATCAGCGACACCGCCAACACCACGCCGATCAGCGAGCCGTACATGACGGCCACCCAGAACATCAACGGGCAGACCGTCGACTCGGCCAACTTCTACCAGTTCAATCCCTACATCGACGAGCTGACCTACAACCAGGCCATGTACACCAACCTGGTCAACGCCGGGTTCCCCGGCACCATCGGGATGCTCATCGACACTTCCCGCAACGGCTGGGGCGGCCCGAACCGGCCCACCGGCCCGAGCACGTCCACCGACCTCAACACGTTCGTGAACCAGTCCAAGATCGACGAGCGCCCGTTCCGCGGCGACTGGTGCAACCAGAACAACGCCGGCCTCGGCCCGTTCCCGCAGGCCAGCCCGAACTCCTCGTTCAGCCACCTGTACGCCTACATCTGGATCAAGCCACCCGGCGAGTCCGACGGCGACTACCCCAGCGGCTCGCATACCCACGGTGACCCGCACTGCGACCCGAACGGCACCAACACCGACGGAAACGGCAACACCTACCCGACCAACTCCATCCCCGGCTTCGACATCCCCGCCGGGCAATGGTTCCCCGCACAGTTCCAGCAGCTCGTGCAGAACGCCTTCCCCGCGGTCCCCTGACCGTCGCCGAAAGGTGAGCCAGCCTGGCACAACGTGGCCCCTGTGCCGCGGCCCCCGCGGCCGCGGCACAGGGGCCACCTCCATGCGAGCGCGCCCGGCCGCTGCCATCGGCCGGGCGCGCCCCATGTGCACCCTCTTGCGGGCACGGGACCGGCGCTGACTCGCGAGCGGGTTAACGAGCCAGCGCCGGCCGACCGTTACCCGCCTTAGACGCACGCGCCGATGCGCCGGTTCCCGCCGGCGGAACATTGGCAGGGCATTGCCCGTGCCACCCCTCGAGTTCTTGCATTACGCACCCCGTGGCGATGCTGCCCGGCACGGCCAGGCCCTGGCACCCACCAGGCAGAAGGGCCGGGTCCGGCCGGTGGCCGGTTAGCGCAGCGATCGCAGGTGCGCCTGGTAGCCCGTGCCGTACGGGGTCGGGCTGCCGGCGTCGCTGGTGATCAGGGCGGGGCCGGAGGCGCAGGGGAAGTCGGCGTTCCAGGCCCAGGCCAGGTAGCCGGACGACTGCGCGTCGAGCCAGCTCATCAGCGCGGCGATGTAGCCGGACGCGCAGTCGTTCTCGCCGATCTCCCCGGTGACCACCGGGACCTGCGCCATCACCGGGGCCACCTCGCTGGTCCAGCAGGTGATGTTGGAGCACTTGTTGAAGTTGTAGGAGTGCCAGGACGCGGCCAGGTTGTGGTCCGGGTCGGCGGGCTCGTTGGCCAGCCAGCCGGTGAGGTCGTTGGCGTAGGCCAGGCCGCCGGCCAGGATCACGTTCCGGGCGCCGGTCGCGCGGACCGCGTCGACCAGGGACTGCATCCCGGCCACCTGGTAGGAGATCCCCGGGCAGGTCCCGCCACGGCGCCAGCACTGCCAGCCGGCCGCCTCGCTGTGGCTGGCACGCTCCGGGAACGGCTCGTTGAACAGGTCGAAGATGACCGCGTTGTTGCCCTTGAACGTGTTCGCCACCGAGGCCCAGAACGGCATCGCCTGCACCGCGTCGGGCATCGGCTTGAGGCACCTGGCCTCCGCCGACGGGCAGTGCACCGGGTAGCGTCCGTCGGACCAGTGCAGGTCAAGGATCGCGACCATGCCGTTGGCGTTGAGCAGGCGGACATACGCCCCGATCGCGTTCTGGTAGCTGGCGCCCGCGTAGGCCGGGTCGACGTAGGACTCGCCGTTCCAGCAGCCCTCGTTCAGCGGGATCCGGACCGCGTTGATCCCCCAGGCCTTCATCGCGGAGATCGATGCCTGATCGGTCGGCCCGTCGAAGATCCCGTGCCCCTGCACGCACAGGAACTCGGTGCCCGACCTGTTCACCCCGTGCAGCACCACCGGCCTGCCGTGGGCGTTGACCAGCCGGTTCCCGGCGACGTGCAAGCGGGGCGCGGCGTCGTGCCGATGGTGCCCGTGACTTGCGGGGCTGGCCAGCCCCGGGAGGGCGGAACTGTCCGACGAACAGGCAGGCACGGCGCACGCGACCGCGGCCGCCACGCAGGCGAGCACGCCACGGCGCAGCCTCCCGGTGCCGCGCCACGCCGGCCCGCCAGCGGACCGGTGCGGGCGCTGCCAAATCCGCCTCATGCGGGAAAGGTAGGCCATTGCGGGCGGTGCTGCGCCCGCTTGCCACGGAATCCGGCTGGCCTCCCGGACGCAGGCCCGCCGGGAATCCGCCCCGCGGCTCGCGGGATCAGGCAGCCGCAGGGATCAGGCAGTGCAGGGATCAGGCAGTGCAGGCGGTGCCGTTCACCGTGAACGCGGCCGGCACGGCATCGCTGTTGGTCCAGGTGCCCTGGAAGCCCAGCGAGGTGTTCCCGCCCGGCGCGATCGTGCCGTTATAGCTCGCGTTGGTGATCGTCACGTTCTCCCCGCTCTGCGTCACCGTCCCGTTCCAGGCGTTGGTGATCTTCTGGTCGCCGGGGAAGGTGAACTTCAGCGTCCATCCGTTGATCGCGGACGAGCCGGTGTTGGCGATGGTCACCCCGGCCACGAACCCGCCGGTCCACTGGCTCTGCGTGGCGTAACTGACCCTGCACGTGCCGCCGCCGGAGCCCGAGGTCCCGGCCACGTAGGTGACCAGGGACCGGGCCGGGATCGACGCGGTGAACGAGCCGCCGCTCACGCTGAGCGCACCCTGCGCCGCGACGTTGCTCGAGGAGTTCGTCAGGTACGGCGTCACGGTGGCCCCGTTCGGCGTGCCGGTGCCCGACAGCGAGTAGGTGACCGGGTCCGCGCTGCTCCCGGTGTTGAGCGCGACGATCGCCACGGTCCCGTCGGTGTTCTTGAACGCGGCCAGGTCCACGGCCGAGTTGGACGAGCTCGCCGCGATGCGCACCGCGCCGGGATGCACGTAGCGGCTGTAGTTGGCGAACGCCCAGAGCCGGCCGGACGGGATCACGGAGGAGCCGTTGATCTGGATCAGGCCCTCGTTGTCACCGTTCTCCGACGGGGTGGTGCTGCCCCACCAGTACAGGAACGCGTTCAGATTGGCGCCGGTCAGGCCCTGGTAGATGTGCTGCGCCCAGGTCAGGCCGGACGCGCCGGTGCCGTCATCCCAGGCCGGGTCCCAGGTCTCGAACGTGGACCACTCGGTCTCCCAGGCCGGCTTGGACCAGCCGCCCAGCGGCGTGGCCGGCGCTGCGGTGTACCCGTGGCTGGTGAAGACCGACGTGCCGGCCAGCGCGGCCGGGTCCGCCTCGATCGCGGCGGCGTACTGCTGCGCGTAGTTCCAGCCCTCGGTGGCGCAGCACTCCATCTTGGTTGGCAGCCCCGAGGACGCCAGGGCCGGTCCGAGCACGTCCAGGAAGTTCGCCGTCTGCGACGGGCTCATCTGCATGCTGTCGTAGCTGGTGGACAGGTTCGCCTCGTTCTCCGGGCCGATGTAGGACAGCGGCACCCCGGCGGCCGAATAGTCCCTCGCGTACTGCACGAGGTAGTTCGCGTACGCCTGCCGCCAGTCGCCGGAGGAGCAGGTCGCGCCCGGCGACCCGCAGACCGCCCCGCCGCCGCTGGCCGAGCCGTTCGTCTTCATGAACGCCGGCGCGCTCCACGCGTCGGCGAACACGTTGGTCACGCCGAAGTCCGCCTTGATCTGCTGGGCGAACCAGAGCTGGCCCGCGTCCTGGCTGGTCTGGGACATCGGCAGGTAGGTGGGCGCCGCGTTCGGGCCGCCGGGGTTGTTCGGCTCGATCGTCGACCCGGAGTCGGCGCTGATCCAGTTCCGCAGGATCGTCAGGCCGGCGCCGGACGCCGGGCTGTACAGCAGGCCGAGCGCCTGCTGCTGGACGGACGAGGAGGCGTTCATCACCGTCTGTGCCTCGCCGAAGGCCTCCGAGGCGCCGAAACCGGTGATCGCCTGGAACGTCGTCGCTCCGTTGATCGTGGCCGTGTCGGCGCTGGCCACGAGGCCGCCCGCGGCGAGGGTGATCACACCGGCCCCGGCGGCGGCCAGCATCAGGGCACGCCGGAAAAACGGTTTCGCGGTGCGGGGATGAGCCACGTGTCCTCCGTAATGCAACGAAAGGGTCAGGTAGTGCACGCGGTGCCGTTGACGGCAAACGCGGCCGGCGCGGCGTTGCTGCTGGAATAGGAGCCGGTGAAGCCGACGGTGACCGAGGCGCCCGGCGCGATCGAGGAGTTATACGGCTCGTTCGTCACGGTGACGTGCTGACCGGACTGGGTGTAGCTGGCGTTCCACAGGCTGGCGATCTTCTGGTCGCCGCCGAACGCGAAGGTCAGCGTCCACGGCGAGATCGGGGCGGCGCCGGTGTTGGTCGCCGTGATCTGCGCCTGGAAGCCGCCCGGCCAGGTGTTGGTCAGCGAGTAGACCGCCTGGCAGGACAGCGGCGCCGCCGATCCGGTCGGCGACGGCGACCCGGTGGACGCGCCGGGCAGCGGGAACTCGATCGTGGCCAGCAGGTTCTGCTTGGCGGCGCTGACCGGGACCGCGTCGTAGTTGCTGTCCAGCAGCGCGTAGGAGTCCTCGCCGTTCAGCGCCCAGTAGGTCCAGTTCAGCCACTGGTTGGCGGTCAGGTAGGACACCAGGCTGGCGAACCACTGACCCTGCGATCCCGGCGTCGTGCTCGACACGTCGGCGGCGGCGTTGTCGGTGCCGAACTCGCCCACCCACACCGGCGCGGTGCCCTGCGCATACAGGTAGCCCCAGAATTTGTTCCAGACCGCGTCCAGGCTCGCCGGTGTGGTCGAGGAGTTGAACCAGGTCTGCTGGAACAGGCTGGGCCCGTAGTCGTGTGCGGAGTACACCACGTGCCCCGCAGAGCTGAGCACGACGGGGAACTGGCCGGCCTCGGCCAGGTCGCCGCCCCACCAGGTGGCGTCGAACCCGCCGGAGGAGGTGGGGTTCTCGCTGACGCCCTCGCAGAAGATCAGCGCGCCGGGGTCGGCGGCCAGGATCGCGTTGCCCGCCTGCTCGTAGGCCAGCCGCACATCGGTGCTCGCGGCGCCGGTACCCCAGGTGGCGCCCTGGGCGTAGCTGTCCCCGGTCGGCGTGTGCGGCTCGTTGCGCAGGTCGAAGCCGACCACGGTCGGGTTGCCCGCGTACCGTCTGGCCAGCGTGACCCAGTCGTTCACCCAGGCCTGGCTGGTGTAGGTGCTGGTGTACCAGAGCCCGTTGGCCTCGGCCGACTCCCCCGCCTCGGACCTGTGGTCGTCCAGGATGACCTTGAGGCCGGCCTGCCCGGCGTAGGCGATGATCTTGTCGAGGATCTGCAGTGAGTTCAGGCCCCTGAGATCGGTGTTGATCGGGCCGGTGCTGTTATAGAAGCTGAGGTTCTGCGGCACGATCGGGCTCTCGGCCATCTGGTTCGAGAACGGGATCCGGATGGTGTTGTAGCCGAGGCTTTTGATGTCGCTGATGATCGCGTGGTAGTCCTGCGCCCACAGACCATGCGCGACCTCGTCCGGGGTCTCGAAGCCGTACCAGTTGACGCCCGCGATCCGGACCGGGTTGCCGGCCGCGTCGAGGATCTGGTGGCCGCTGGTGTGCCAGTATCCGGCGCCGACGCCGCCCGCGGCGGGCTGGGCGGACCCGGGGATCGCGGCGCTCGCCGGGGCGCGGGTGACCGCGAGCACGGCGCCGGCGAGAAGGGCGGCAAGGCCCGCCGCGGCCATGGCCGCCATGCCAGCCGTGCCGCCGGAACCGGGCCGCCGGGGCAGATATCGCATCGCCGCCTCCTTCGCGCCGATCGCGACGCTAACCCAGAGAGACTTTCGATGACACCCCATAGCTCTAGACAAGGCTGCCATCAGTGGATACATCCGCAATGGCCATGAAAGTTTCCAGCCGCTCGCGGGCATTGCGACGGCTTGCATTCCGAAAGGTTTCGGAAACTTTAGGCGTGGGTGGGGTGGCGGGTCGAAGTAGCTAGTGCGCGTTGAGGTTGCCGTTGAGCAGGCTCCGGCCGAGCGGGGTCAGCGAATGGGACATGGCCGGCACCGGGGTCCAGGCCGCGGCGCGGGCCAAGATCCTCTCGTCGCAGTCGCTGAAGGCCTCGTCCGACGACCCGGTGAGCGGATTCCTCTGGTACGCCTACCTCAACACGGTCGTGCCGCCGCTGAACAACGTGCACTGCCGGATGGCCGTCGAGTACGCGGCCAACAAGACGAACCTGCAGAGCGCCTACGGCGGCCCCTACGCCGGCGGCGCCATAGCGTCGACGGTGTCCCCGCCGAACATCGTCGGCCACAAGGCCTTCGACCTCTACAACGCGATCAGCAAGCCACAGGGTGATCTGGCCGCGGCCAAGAACCAGCTCAAGCTGTGCGGGCACCCGAACGGGTTCACCACCGGGATCACCTTCCGCAGCGACCGGCCCAAGGAGGCCGCGGCGGCTCAGGCGCTGCAGCAGGCGCTGCAGCAGGTGGGCATCAAGACGAACCTGAAGGGCTACCCGACCGGCACCTACTACGCCAACTTCGCCGGCGTGCCGAAGTACATGCACCAGCACGACATCGGGATCGCGTTCGGCGGCTGGGCCGCGGACTGGCCCGACGGGTACGGGTTCTTCTACTACATCACCGACGGCGCCACCATCGCGCCGACGGGCAACTACAACGTCTCGGAGCTGAACGACCCGGTCGTCAACAACCTGCTGGCCAAGTACGCGACCACCACCGACGCTTCGACGCGGAACTCCTACACCGCCCAGATCGACATGCAGGTGATGAAGGACGCGGCGATCCTGCCCGAGGTGTACGCCAAGTCGCTGCTGTACCGCAGCCCGCAGCTCACCAACGTGTTCGTCCAGGCCTACTACGGCATGTACAACTACTCGGAGCTTGGCCTGAAGTAAACCGGCACCGGGAGGCCTGCGCATAGGGCTCAGCTAGCCCTGACCCCGGCTCAGCTAGCCCTGACCCCGCCACCCCGCCCAAGGGGGATCGGCCGGTCGGTACGGCCCGATCCCCCTGCGCGGGCCGATCACGGCAGGACTAGGGTGCTGCCCATGGCGGGACGCGAACTGCGGGAGATCATCGATCCGGAGTGGGCGCAGGCACTGGAGCCGGTCGCGGGGCGGATCACCGCCATGGGGGACTTCCTGCGCGACGAACTCGCCGCGGGCCGCCGCTACCTGCCAGCGGGCGAGAACGTGCTGCGCGCCTTCACCCAGCCGTTCGGCGCGGTCCGGGTGCTCATCGTGGGGCAGGACCCCTACCCCACACCCGGCCATGCCGTGGGCCTGAGCTTCTCGGTGGCACCGACCGTGCGGCGCCTGCCGCCCAGCCTGCTCAACATCTTCCGCGAGTACACCGAGGACCTTGGCTACCCGGCGCCGGCCACCGGCGACCTGGTGCCGTGGAGCGAACGGGGCGTCCTGCTGCTCAACCGGGTCCTGACGGTCCGGCCAGGCCAGCCTGCCTCGCATCGCGGGCAGGGCTGGGAGGAGGTCACCGAGCAGGCCATCCGGGCGCTGGCCGCCCGGCCGGGCCCGGACGGCAAGGGACGCGCCCCGCTGGTCGCGATCTTGTGGGGCCGCGATGCACGCAGCCTCGCGCCGCTGCTCGACGGCGTGCCGCTGATCGAATCCGCCCATCCCAGTCCCAACTCCGCAGACCGCGGGTTCTTCGGTTCGCGCCCGTTCAGCCGCGCCAGCCAGTTGCTGGAGCGGCAGGGCGCACCGCCGATCGACTGGAAGCTCCCCTGACCCCGTCCCTCCCGTCCCGTGACCCGCTCCGCCCCGCGATCCACTGGCCCGTCCGTCTTCGTCCCCCGTGATCCGCCACCCCCGCGAACCTCGGAGGTCCCATGCACGCTCGCATCAGCACGGTCATGCTCGCCGCCGGGGCGCTCGCCCTGGCCGCCGGCGCCAGCACGCTGCCCGCCGCGGCGTCGGCCAGCACCAGCGCCGCCACCTGGACCGTCACTCCGGGCGGCCAGTACCGGGCGCAGGTCCGCAATGACAACTTCTGGGGCATCCTGGACGCCCGCACCAACACTGAGCTGCGGTGCACGGTCAACGCGTCGGCGTGGAGCATGCGGCTGCGGTTCAAGAAGGGCACCGGGCTGAGCGACCCCATCGGCTGGGTGCGGTCGCTGTCGTTCCCCAAGCCCTGCTTGCCCGGCGGCATGGGCCCGGTCACCGTCAGCGCGGCCGGCACTCCCTGGGGGATCAACGCTTTCAGCTACAACGCGGCCGGCCAGGTGACCAGCGGCCGCCTCACCCACATGCACCTGGCCCTGTCCGGGCCGCACTGTTCCGCGGTCCTCGACGGCTCGAGCGCCACGGCCAACGACGGCACCGCGCCCTTCGAGTACAGCAACGAGCCGCCCAACACGCTGCAGACGGCCTACGGTCCCGGCTCAGGCAACCTGCACGCCTACCGGGTGACGGGCTGCCGCCAGATGCTGCACAGCGGCGACGTGGTGCGGCTGTTCTTCGGCTACGACCTGAATCGCACACTGACCGTGACAAGTCCCTGAGTGACGCAAATCAGGTAATTGACGGACCGGTGAGGATATTTTCCAGCCGCCAAGATTTTCATGCGACCGGCGAATATAAAGGCATCGGCCGGGCGGCCAGCCGAATAAGATGAGCGGTCATCTTACGAATGGTGCCGACCTCGGCCGGGCCTGCCCGGCCGAGGAGATCGATGCGGGTTCCAAGGTTGGCCTCCCTGGCCGTCGCGGCGATCCTCACGCTGCCCGCCTCACCGCTGTTGCCTGCGACGACAGCGACCGGGCAGACCGGTGGCCTGCTGTCCGCCGAGCACATCATCACCACCCTGTACGCCTATCCGGGCATGTCCAGCTGGAATCTGGTCACCAGCAACGCCCCCACCGTCGGCGCCTCCATTGTGGATATGTGCGCGGCCGACGGATCCGGTTCGGGCTGCGATGGCACTCCATGGAAAGAGCAGCCGCCGCCCGCCTGGGCCACGCAGATCGAGGAATTGCAAAATGCCGGAATCACGCCGCTGGTCTATATCGCCACCGATTATGGCGACGCGGGCGGCAGGCCCGATTTCTCCCTCGCCACTGTGGAATCGGAGGTGTCCGCGGCGGTGGGCTGGTACGGCAAGAGCATCGGCTTCATGTTCGACCAGGGCGGCACCTCATGCGGCCTGGAATCCCGCTACTACGGCCCGCTCTACAACTACGTCAAGAGCGTCACCAACGACGGCACCGTCGAACTGAGCCCGGGAACGGTCACCGCCGGCATGGCGTGTTACATGAACGCCTCCGACATTCTCCAGGTGTTCGAGGGCTCGGAGAACAGCAGCAACGTGCGGCTGAGCCCGGCGGGCTTCCGGGGCCACCGGTTCCCCCCATGGATGCGCGCCTATCCGGCGAGCCGGTTCGCGGCGACGATCAGCCAGGCCAGTTCCGCTGGGGTCGGCACCGATGTCGCCGACGCCGCCGCCGACCGGATCGGCAACATTTACATCGGCGACGAGGCCGAGCCGCCGGGCTACGCCACCCTGCCGGCCTTCTGGACGGCCGAGATCGCCGCGGTGACCCGGGCAACCGCGCCGCCAGGCTGAGGGCGGGCCGGGCCGGCTGCCCGGGGCCAAGCGGGACCGCTGAGCCGAGCACGGCGGGCCCGTCGCGCGCCCGCGCGGTCAGCCAGCCGCGAGGCGGCGCAGGTGCGCCCGGAGGCCGAAGCCGTAGGCGGTGGGATGGCCGCTGTAGTAGCCGGTGATCAGCCCCGGGCCGGACGAGCAGTTGAAGTCGGCGTTCCAGGCCCACCCCACGTAGCTGGTGGACTCCGAGTCCAGCCACCGCATCAGCGGGCGGATGTAGCCGGACGCGCAGTCGTTCTCGCCGATCTCCCCGGCGATGACCGGCACCTGGGCGATCACCGGCGCCACCCGGAACCTCCAGCAGGACCGGTGCGAGCACGCGTTGAAGTTGTAGGAGTGCCACGACGCGGCCAGGTCGTGATCGGGATCGGCCGGCTCGCGGGCCAGCCACTGCCGCAGGTCGTTGGAATACTCCTCGCCGCCGAGCAGGAGCACGTTCGTGGCCCCGGTGGAGCGGACCGCGTCGACCAGGCTCTGCATCCCGGCGACCTGGTAGGAGATGCCCGCGCAGGTGCCGCCGTGCAGCCAGCAGCGCCAGCCGCTGTTGGTGCTGCCGGTGGCACG
>WNFW01002285.1_pt1 | contig 13050 bp, 9 predicted proteins | sample 5400131 | NCBI WGS metagenome assembly WNFW01 (sample SAMN13153362, study PRJNA577476) | soil metagenome | isolation source: 20 cm soil or saprolite under grassland replicate 1 | place: USA:California | collected 2016-06-15 | reverse complement strand
GGTGAGCCACAGGCCTGGCAATCACAGGATCTCGGTTCTGAATCAGCGTATCCAACAATTACTGGAGGTATCTTCGAGTTTGGCTTCTCCGATTCGATCTTGCAGATGTGGGCAGCATTCTGTGATGAACTCGCTCATTTTGAGAACATGCGCCAACCATTTTACTGTGTGATACCTGAAGAAACCGAGCAAAGCCATCACATTCTGACAGCCGCGCTCGAATCCAATCGACTGGCACAGGTTGTACAACTCAATAGTGAGAATGAACCATGGAAGCAGTAGTTGCAGGCCATATTTGCCTGGATGTTTTTCCTACATTAGTTGGCGGTGCAGTCGTGTTCAAACCCGGGCAGACTGTTGAGGCAGGGCCTGTCGTTTTTTCAACAGGAGGAGCTGTAGCAAACACTGGACTTGCGCTGCATAAATTGGGTATTTCCATAGGCTTGATGGGCAAGGTTGGGTCGGACTTGTTCGGCGAGGCAATCCTTCAAATTGTCGAATCACAGGGATCAGGGCTTTCCAGCGGAATGGTCGTCGCATCTGGAGAGTCTAGCTCATATTCGATCATCATCAGCCCTCCAAATGCCGACCGCATGTTTATTCACGCCCCCGGTTGTAACGCGACCTTTGGAGCAGGCGATGTACATTATGACATGCTGGAATCAGTACGTCTTTTCCACTTCGGTTACCCACCTCTCATGCAGCGCATGTATATCAATGATGGTGCAGAATTGGCAACAATCTTCCAACGGGTCAAAGCGCTGGGTATAACCACTACACTTGATCTTTGTATGCCTGACCCAAATAGCGTAGCGGGCCAAGCAGATTGGCATGCTATCCTGGGCGCAACACTACCTTATGTGGATGTATTCCTACCCAGCGCAGAAGAAATTTTATTTATGCTGCGCCGGCAACTCTTTGATCAATTCGCAGCTAATACATCTATAAGCAGACCACTTGATCAGATGGAACCCGAAATGTTCTCGGAACTAGGCAAGATACTGCTGGATATGGGAGCAAAAATCGTTGGTCTAAAAATTGGGGATCGCGGCCTATATATGCGTACAGCTAATGAGTCTGTTCTCTCAAACATGGGACGTTGCCAGGTCAAAGATGTAGCATCGTGGTCGAATCGCGAACTTTGGGCTCCTTGCTTCGCTACTCAAGTGGCTGGAACAACAGGATCAGGTGACGCCACAATCGCCGGTTTCTTGATGGGACTGTTGCGGGGCATGACTCCAGAGGAGACTCTTCAAGCAGCCTGTGCCGTAGGAGCATGCAATGTCGAGGCAGTAGACGCATTAAGTGGTATACGAAGTTGGCCTGAGACGACAGAACGCATTTCAGCAGGTTGGCCGCGCCTGCCAGTAGGGCTCGACCTAGCAGAAGCTGGTTGGAGTTGGGATAGTGAAGATGAGGTGTGGGTAGGGCCACTAGATAGTTAGAGACATTGGATGTTCAGCAGGAATTCGTGCTGGCCTCATTGATTGATAAGTACCTCGTTGCCTCTCACAAAACCCTCTTAGCCAAAGGAATCTTGCGGATGAGGTTGCTCAGCAGGAAGCAGAGTGGGAGCACGATAAGCACAGCAATGACAAATTTGAGCAAGGGAAACAGGGCAACCGTCTGGAAAGCATAGGCAAAACCAACAAGCACCAGGGGATGGATCAGCTTGAATCTTGGGAGCAGTGGCTACTTCATCAGGAAGCAGAGATGGTGTCTGTTCAATCTGGGCTGACATTGCTTTAACCTTTGCTGGCTATTGCAGTTGCTTCTTTTTCAAACAGCATGTTCAACACAGCTATCGTAAGAGGAAATGGAGCAGGATGTACCTTTTCGTTCACGGTTTTATTTTAAAGTCAACCTGTTCCACTATCCCCATCAATAGTTGTATAGCATGTGTCCATCACTGATTGATCATAAGAGCAGCCCAGAAGGTCACGAGTAGGTCACAGTTAGATATTCATCAACTATTCATAGCACGGCGCCAGAGCAATGAACCACTACTGGCACGTAGGGCTTCAACACTTCCATCTTGTAAGGCAATTAGAACGATATCGTTGCCTATCAAGGGTAACAGTTGCCTGTAGGCTGTGTGGGGAGTGTAGCTCCAGAGTAAAATGCCATCGCTGGCTCGCAACGCTGTTATACTTGCTAACAAATTCGCGCCGGTTGTATATAGGGCGAGATAAACCACTCCTTGAACGACCGTGATTGGTACCGATCCCTCCGCTTTACCTGGATATTGCCAGATTATTGAACCAGAGATTTGGCTTATCGCATCTATGCTGCCACCGAACGATGCCGCCACAAACACTACTCCACCTGTCACATTCATTAGGAAGAGATTGTCAATAGGATTGAGTACTATGCGCCAGATTGTGAAACCGTCGCTGGCTCGTAACGCATAGAGATGACCGTCCTGAGTACCTGCATAGACCACTCCATCCGCGATGAGTATTGGTGGGAACAATTGCAGAGCGGGGACATGCGGCCTATATCGCCAGCGTAAAATGCCAGTTTCGGCACTTAATACATCCATGCTGCCATCTTGCAGGCTCAGGAATATCATGCCCTCCGCTACAACTGCAGGTAATGGTTGGGGAGGAACGAGCGATGTATACTTCCAGAGCGGAATGCCGTCGCTGGCTCGCAGCACGGTGAAATGACCATCCTGTGTACTTGTATAGACCATGCCATCTGACACAGTCGGTAGCGAGACAAAAGGTACACTCGAAGTGTAGTGCCAAAGCATTGATCCATCGCTGGCACGTAAGGCATCAATTCTCCTGGCTGCTGACATTATGTAGACTACCTGATTCACAACCGTTAGCTGAAAAGTTGCGGGAGAATCTGTTGGAAGTGAACGAGACCAGAGTGAGACCCCATCTCTAGCTCGTAATGCCTCAACTGTCATAGAAGTGTCATCGCTGCCATTGGGGAGGATTGGAGTAAGATAGATGACTCCATCAACCACAGTAGCCGATTCTTCGCTCTGTGTCCTACCCACATGGCGCCAGATGAGCACTCCATCTCTGACCCGAAATGCAGTCACTACTCCATTGGGTGCATTGGCATAACAGATACCGTCGACTACGGAAAGAGATACTGGATAATTGATTTGAACAGGTTGTACAGTCACCCTCACTGCTTTAGGCACATGCGACACACTCAGCAGGACAGTAAAGACAAGAAGTCCTATGCCCGTAATTATGGCTATGCTCATCAAGGTACGTGTTCGGAATGAAGGCGCCTGGCTCCATCTTATAAATTTCTTGGGAACCTTGCCAGATTTGGAAGGCGAATCGAGATCGGTGATTTCGACCTTATTCTGGTCTTCTGCAGCAAATTCAGGATCAGGTGTAGTCAACACGCAACTCCTCCCGAACAAAATACGTCTGTCCAGATTATTCTGTTGTATTTTTGTCGATAAAACTCAATACACGTTGCCAGGCATCAGCAGATGCATCAGCAAAATCGGTTGCCCGTTTATCAAAGAAACTATGTGGCGCACCGGGATAGATGACTATTTCGTGCGCTACTCCTGCTCTATCTAATCCCTCGTCAAACTCGCGCACCTCTTCCTGGGGGATAACCGGGTCATCGCCTCCAAAGAGACCGAGTGCAGGGTACTTAATATGGCTGGCTTCTTCAAGCAAGGTTTTAGTGGCGCCTGCAGACTTCCTGCTCAATGCAGCATAGAAGCCAATTACTCCAGCAAGGTCAAATTCCTCATTTGTGCCGGTTCTAAACGAGAGAGTCCCTCCCATACAGAAACCAAGTGTGAATGTCGAACGAGCCGCACCCTCACCTGAACGCAGGTAATCTAGGGCAGCAACAACATCTTGGAAAAAGGTTTTGAGTTGTATTTGCTGCACATGTGGCATGTATTCGAATGATTCATCTCGCGAACTGATACCGGCTGTACGACCAAAATAATCGATTGCCAGCGCAGTGATACCTACCTCGGCGAAGCGTAAGGCCAGTTCTTTGTAAAACTGGTGCAGTCCTCGTACATCTGGATAGATAAGTACCTCTGCTGCTTTAGGGTTTGCAGGCAAGGTAGAGTAGGCAGCAAAGCGGTTCCCATCGGCTGCAGTCAGAATAATGTCTTCTCCATAAGCGCTACGGCTTTCTCCTGGTGGCAGTGGGGGCCTGGCATTATCATCATAACACATGTAGTTGTAGCTCCTCCTTACAATCCATTCCAATTTGTATTGAGTCTCGCTAAGAATGTATCATGTCACAAAGACGAATAATAATGCAAAGGAATTGAACTTCTTTCTTGAAGTCAGGAGTGATATATGCATGAAGAATTCAGATCATATGCCAATCATGTCTTTTGAAACCCAACAAGGCTGGGAAGAATGGCTCAAAGAGCATCACGCTGAAACAAAGGGCATCTGGCTCAAGATAGCCAAAAAAGAAGCAAGTACGCCTTCGGTATCTTATGCTGAAGCTTTAGACAGTGCCCTTTGCTATGGCTGGATCGATGGCCAAAAAGCTGCTTTTGACGACAAATACTGGTTACAAAAATTTACCCCGCGTACAACGAAAAGCATCTGGTCGAAAGTAAATTGTAACAAAGCGGATGCGCTCATTGCTGAGGGGAAAATGCAACCAGCAGGATTGCGACAGGTGGAGCTAGCTAAGTCTGATGGGCGTTGGGAAAGAGCTTACGAATCACAGAGCAAGATCACGATACCCGATGATTTTCAAAATGCACTGGATAACAATCCGAAAGCGAAGGATTTCTTCAATACATTAGATAGCGCAAATCGTTACGCCTTCCTGTTCAGGATTCAAGCAGCAAAAAAACCCGAAACGCGCTCTGCTAAAATACAGAAGTTTGTTGAAATGTTAAATCAACAGCAGAAACTTTATCCTTAATTAGTTGCTCGTCTCGCAACCCATGCATGAAGCTCATAGCAGGATGACAAGCTTTATCTCCAAAATGTCTCGATTTCAAAAACTGAACCTTGACAAAAGCGCCAGTTAAGTGTAAAATGCATATATATGCTTTTATGTAACTATGTTGCAAAGCATTTAATATTGAAGTTCATTTACATGCGAAATGTCAGTAATGAATCAAAACATCATTATGGCACCTACCCTGCTTGCCGACAGTGAAGTCGGAAGGAAAAGCGCCAAAGAAGCGGAACAGTAGTAAGACCAGTTATGGTTTTATGCTCTTCCTGGTAAGGAACGACGAGCATGAGTCAGAACATTCAGAATTTAGCTCCTCTTCCAGCAATTGGAACGAAAGCAAGCCTGTCTCGTACGATCACCGAGGACGATATCCTCCTCTTTGCCCTGGTCAGTGGTGATCACAACCCCATTCATCTGGACGCGGAATACGCGGAAAAATCCCTGTTTGGCAAACGCATTGCCCATGGTTTCCTTATAGGCTCATTGATCTCTGCCGTACTAGGCAATGATATGCCGGGGCCAGGCTCCATTTATCTGGGGCAGACCTTGAAATTTCTTGCACCTATTCATATCGGTGATACTGTGACCGTTACCGTCAAGGTTGTTGCGCTGCGCGAAGACAAGCGCATCGTAACGCTCCATACTGACTGCACTAATCAGCACGGTACGCTGGTATTGAGTGGCGAAGCAACCGTCAAGTATGCCAAAGAACTTGAAGCCGCTTGACCAGCGCCTCATAGAACGATAGAATAGAGTCCTGAAAACCCTTACATGAACGTGTGAACGAAGGAGTTGAGTACGGACAAATGCAGGTCGTCTTTGTTGGTGGGGCGAGCAGTGTCGGCGCCAGTTGCCTGGCTATTCAATTAGCAGAGCAGTGGATTGTTGTGGACGCAGGGGTACGTGTTGACCGAAAATCAGATCCTCTGCCCGATCTCTCGCTGCTAGAGGGCAAGGACGTCAAGGCGATCTTTGTCACCCACGCACACGCCGACCATATTGGTGCATTACCGCTATTACACCAGGCCTTTCCTATTGCTCCTATTTTTGCTACCAGAGCAACATCTCTCCTGATGGAAGTCATGCTCGCTGATGCTTTGAAGATCATGACTCGTCGTGCAGTCGAGGAAATGGAGTTACCCCTCTACCCTGAAAGACTAGTTGCGGGAATGCTGACTCAAGTGCGTCCCATACCAATGGGAGAGTCTTTCACGTTACCCGTTCTTGCGGGAATCACCATCCAGGCAAGCCGGGCCGGGCATATAGCTGGAGCGGTGAGTCTTGGATTTACTGCCCCCGACGGCTCAGTCGTTGTTTCAGGAGATATCAGTAGTACACCACAACGAACGGTGATTGGAGCTACACCACCCCAAATGGATCACTGTGATGTACTTGTGCTTGAATCAACATATGGAGCAAGGCTACATCCCAACCGGCAAGCAGAAGAATTACGTCTGGCACAGGCCGTCGCCAATGGCCTCGACCAAGGAGGGCACACACTGATTCCTTGCTTTGGACTGGGTCGCGGACAGGAACTACTACTCATTTTACAGGCGGCGCAGGAAAAAGGGCAGATCCCAGAGTTTCCCATTTACGTGGATGGCCTGGTGCGTCGTGTCTGTTCGACGTATTTACTCATCCCAGAAGCTCTTTCCCCGACATTACAACGGCAGATTCGCAAAGGGTTTACACCTTTCACGGGAAGAAACGTGACCTTTGTACGTGATGATCGAGACCGTGAACGCATCCTGGCGGGACCACCAGCGTGCATTCTTTCAAGCAGTGGTATGCTTACCGGTGGCCCAAGTGCCTGGTATGCAGCGCGAATCGCCAGTAATCCAAACGCATCTATTCTGATCACCGGCTATCAAGACGAAGAATCTCCTGGGAAACGCTTACTGGATCTGGCAGAGAAAAAGGGAAACACATTGATGCTTGGCGGCACACAGGTAGAGGTGCGATGCCAGGTAGCAAAATATAGCCTATCGGCTCACGCAGATGGCGCGGAACTCGCAGCATACGCCACAGCTCTCAAGCCGAAAAGGGTCGCCTTAGTGCATGGTGATCCCGAGGCTCGCGCTGCATTGAAAGGACTGCTCACTAACACGGATGTAATGCTTCCTGTAGAAGGTATGGTTGTAGAAAAGCCAGAGAAGCATGTAAGACGATCAAGGAGTACCGCGAATCATAGTAAAGCCAATCCTGTTGAGACTCTTCAGCAAGGCATAGGTAAGGGAGTGCCATTCGATTACACGCATGTTGAACAACTCTGGCGAGTCGTAATTCAAGTTCCAACCCTACGTATCGTTACAGCAAGAGAACTGGCCCTGGTCTGGTATGGAGAAGTAACGGAGGAGACAACTCAAGACATTCTGGATGTCTTTGAGCAAGACTATGAGCAACGTTACTTTGTTAGACAGCATGCCCTCGAAGAAGCTTACCGGGTACGCGGTCAATATGAAGAGGTGCCAGGTGATTTTCTCAGTGATCTGGCAGGAAGCGTCCTGCTACTACTTGTCGCGCCAGGAAGCGCGAAACCTGCTATTTGCCGGGGTATCGAACCTGGAGCAGCAGTGCGAGTACAACTCCCTAAGGGTGTTTCACAAGAACGCACGCGCTTCCCTTTTTCTTCCATCCTCGAAGCAGTGGGTCCCACGCCCCAGGAATTACAGGACACCAATCAGAAGGCTGCGCAATACCTGTTTAACCTGGTTAAGACCATGCGCAGGATTCGTAGAAGTATCTCTGCTCATAGCCTGGCTCAGTTGTGTAACGAAGAGGCTCTGTATACGCTTGGTGACCTCTGTGAAATGGCTGGTCTCGCACCCCAGTCTTTGGAAGACCGGATGGCGCTAGCGAAAGTGCTGTACCAGCATCCTAGACTTTTCACACAACAACGCTCAGTTCTCGAGGGTGAAGGTCTGACGCTCTACTGTCTTTCGCCTGAATGGCGCGAAGCTCTTGAAGAGCCAGAAGAGATCGAGCGTCCAGATCAGAACTGGATATTGAGTGTCATCGAACAGTATCTTGGCACTCCCCCGGGTCTCTATAAACGCAGTGTTGATCCTGAAACTGGTGATGTAGTACTCTCCTTCCACTTTCCTGCAAGAGCCAGCACAATCTATGCAGAAGCTATCGCGGCAGCTGCAGAAGAAACAGGGGTATCGATTACTATTGCCCCACATACTCACCAGGGAGAACTCGCTAAGGCAGCTCGCAATGTTCTCCCTAGTGGACTAACAACACGTGGAACACCCTCGATTTTTGTTGATCGTTCGGTCATTTCGCTTCACTGCACTGGACAGGCTAGCGCAGAGGAAATTGCTGAAGCACAGTCCAGCTTTTATGAAGAAACAGGATGGTACCTGGAACTTCAAGGAGTAACGCTTGTCACAGCACAAGCTACTGGATTGGCAGATGAAGAGCTAGAAATAGCAGGCACGATCGAAGCGCCACAGGAGATTCGACAGCCAGAAATGAACCAGCATGAAGCTCTCCAATTGACTCAAAGACTTTTGAACGATCTACCCGGCTTTTATAAAGCCGGTGCGGAACCTGCGGGTGCAACCTTATTGTTACGTTTCTATTTTCCTACCATTGCCCAGAAGCGCTATACTGAACAACTTGCAGATCTTGAAGCACAGACTGGCTGGCATATACGCTTGCATCCAACAGTGCATCACCATGCCCTGATTGAAATGGCCCGTCGACTATTGCCCGAGGGAATTACAAGCAATGGAACACCATCTCTCCACCTTGATCGAGAAACCGTACGGGTTTACTGTCAGGGAATGGCAAGCTCTGAAGCGATTCAGGAAGCACAACAACGATTTCTAGAAGAGACTGGATGGCGCCTGGAACTGCTGATGCCCGGTCAGAAGCCAGATACTCCACAACGGCTTTCCCGTGATGAAGCATTAACGTTAGCAAGAAAGATGTTCAACCCAATACCAGGATTCTATCGAGTAGGTGCCGATCCTACAAAAGGTACATTATGGCTGCACTTCCACTTTCCAGACACAGCAAGGCCACGCTACCTGGAGCAACTTGTAGAACTTGCCACGCAAACAGGCTGGCGTGTTTATGTCTATCCAAATGCGCATGAGAAAGCTTTAATCGCGCAGGTTTCTCGTTTGCTTCCTGATGGTGTGAGTATCACAGGTAAACCCGCAGTTTACCAGGATACTCGCAGGCTTTCCGTCAGTTTGAGCGTGCCTCTTAGTCCAGAGGCAATCGAGGAGATACAGGGTAAGTTTACTGAAGAGACGGGTTGGAAAGTTGATGTGGAAGGTTAATAGAGCGATGAGGGACTGGACTTCCCGGCTGAGCAAATCAACAGAAAATAGCATATAATAGAGAGCGAACCATACTGAACGAGTGTAGGTATGCGTACCAACGTTACATCGAACGAGGATGTGCGAGACCTTACTGCCTGGCCGTAGCAGAAGAGTGACAGGACTCGTCCCTGTCAGGCGCTCGCAAGTACATCCAATACGCTCCTGATCGCTGAAACAAGCAAGCACTGTGCATCATGAGCAAGGGGCAGCGGGAAGCACCGGCTATGCAAGACAACATCTACATACTACCCGTGCGAGAGCCAATCGAGCCTAAGAAGACTCCAACCCATCACCTGCCCACACAGCTAACTCCTAAACGCCCTCACCTACGCTGGTTCGATCAGGACGAGCTTCCCGGTGACTGTGAAGCATACCGGTGCCGTTGCGACAGCAAACGGAGATGTAGGGACTTCACCCCAGGCGACGTTGACGTTGAAGACCGATTCTGGATCAATCACGCTCTAGCGAGACAATGCCATTGATGATCGACCACGGGTTGTGTCATCATCCCAGGAGGGGAGGAATGCTATGTTCGATATGATTGTCATCGGTGGAGGACCCGCCGGGGTGGTAGCAGCGCTGCGGGCGCGAGAATTGGGTGCGACTGTCGCGCTTATCGAGCGCGGGCAGATGGGAGGTACCTGCACCAATGATGGTTGCGTGCCAACGCGCGTACTTGCCAAGGCAGCACGGCTCGCACGTGATACAGAGCAGCTCGCTGAGTATGGACTCATAGGAGAGAAGCCGACAGTCGATTTCGCAGTGTTACTGGCACGGACGCAGCACGTCGTGCAGCAAATCCACGAGAAAAAGCAGTTGCAACGTCACCTGGAGCAAGCGGGTGTGACAGTCTTTGCGAACGCAGGTGAGGCCCACTTTGTGGACGAGCACAGCGTGATGCTCGGCGACGGCACCACCCTGCAAGGGAAGAAGTTCATCATCAGCGCTGGCGGCCACGCCCGCCGCCTTCCCTTCCCTGGCAGCGAGTACACCCTGACGCACAGCGATCTCTGGTCATTACAGCAGTTACCGCGCCAGATAGTAGTAGTTGGTGGTGCTGCAACTGGGTGCCAGCTAGCTTCCTGTTTCGCAGCCTTTGGGGCCAACGTGCGCATCCTCGAAGTTGCACCACGCATCCTGGCAGGTGAGGATGAAATGGTGTCGCAAGGCATCGCTGAGGCATTCCACCAACGCGGCATCGTGGTGATTCCTAACATCGGCGGAATCCAACGCATCGAACAACATGATAAGTCATTGCATGTGTTCTACCTGTACAAGGACGAGATCTACATGCTCACCACCGAGGCCGTCGTGCTATCCGTCGGCTGGCAGGGGAATGTGGAGGTGTTAAACCTCGCCGCCGCGAACGTGCGGAGCGAGCGCAGCTATATTGTGGTCGACGACTACCTACGCACGACAACCTCTCACATCTTCGCGGCTGGAGATATTACCGGACGCATGATGCTGGTGCAAAGTGCCGGCTGGGAGGGAGCGCTGGCAGCGGAAAACGCCTTGCTAGAGCATAAGCGTGAATCCGAGCACACGATCGTTCCGCATGGCAGCTTTACCGATCCAGAGTATGGTAGCGTTGGCCTCACCGAAGAACTGGCGCGTGCTTCTCATGACTGCACTGTGGCAGTCGTGCCATATGCTGCGCTGGACCGGGCAGTCATTGATGGGCATAAGGAGGGTTTCTGCAAACTCATAGTGTCAACCAGGACACACCACATCCTGGGCGCTCACATCGTGGGGGAGCAAGCCCTAGAGATTCTTCAACTCATCGCGAGCTGTATGGCTGCAAACATGGTGATTGAGCAACTGGCTTTGATCGAACTCGCCTACCCCACCTTCACAGCCATTGTTGGGCTTGCCGCGCGGCAGATTATGCGCGAACTCGGTGGCATCCCGCTTGCCCCGCAGTGGCAGAACTTGAGTCGCTCAGGCATCACAGAGTGGGAGCGGGGCACAGCGTGAAAATATCGTAACCTCAATTGAGAGAAAGGAGAACAACTGTGAGGCGGGTCTTCCTGTTGGTGTGGCCTGGCACGCGCAATATAAAACCTGCGTGTTGCCGCCGACCAACGGGCAAAAGCGGCGTCACTTCATCCCCAGCAATTGCATATCATACCGTAGAGTCTCCGGCAGGCCTTCTTCTAATGAGCGTGGATTGTAGCCAAACTCTCGCATAGCTTTGGCGTTAGTTCCAAGATAGGTTACACCTGCATTTACTCGTAAATACTCAGCAGTATAGGATTCAGGCACGGATACAATTTTTTCCACTATCCCCATCATTCCAGCCATTGCTTTCATCATGGCAGGAGGAGCTGTAATACGTGGTGCGGGAACTCCGGTAGCCTGTTGAGCTATCTTCATTGCGTCCACAAATGTATGCTTTGGACCGGCGATAATATAGCTTTGGCCGGGATTTCCTTTCTCCATCGCCAGGATATGTCCATGAGCGATGTCATCAACATGCGCCCAGCAGAAAGCAGTTCTTCCTGGCATTAGGGGCAATTTGCGCTGCAAATACTGGACTAGAGCCGTGTGTAAGCTGCTTGTATCACCCGGACCGTAGATTACTCCAGGCTGAACGATTATCAGTGGAAGTCCAGCTTTGATCATTGGCTCGGCAACCTCGTAATGCGCTACCCACTTGGTGCGGTCATATTCGCTCAGGTGTGGACCGTTGTAGACGTAGGTCTCATCGACCATGCGTCCATGGGTATCTGAAAAAACCGCTACTGTACTCGTGTAGACACCTTTTGCAATACCAAGCTCCTGCATCAATTCCAGAACATTACGAGTGCCCTGGATGTTGATTTTCGCTCCTTCACCTCGGTCTTTTACACCAATCTTGTACCATCCAGCTATATGAAACACGCCATCTACACCCTGCATAGGGGCACGCATGCTCTCTTTATCGGTTACGTCTCCCTGATGGATTTCGATTCCAAGGGTAGCTAGATCTGCTGCTTTTGCCGGGTTTCGCACAATGACGACAACTTGATGACCTGCATCGATTAGTTGACGTACTACTCGCCCACCGACAAAGCCGGTTGCGCCTGTAACAAAATATTTCATGAATGACGTTCTTTCTTTATGCCTCAACGTGTTGCACTTTGCTACAATACAAGCGCCTCAAATTCCAGGCGCCAGTATAACATGAGGTGAAGTAGGAAACAAGCAGCCTCTTGACACCGAGTGCGTTTCATTTTTTTGCAAAGATGAGTTTATTATGCACAGGGAGAATTGACTCACCCAAATCTCCCACGCTCACAATTGTAGAGCTGTGCAAAAAAATGAAACGCACCCAACCCGTTGAGTTTATAAAATACTCTCTCTCAACAAATATCCTGTGCTAGAGCCTCGTTCAACTAAAAAGTTGAGTATGTTAATTATTTGGTTTCTTATCGGTACCGTCGTTTTGGTTTTTTGACGATTCTTCAAAATATATCTTCTCACCACGTTTTCTAAGTAGTAGATAGTATTCGTTTCTAGCTCTTCGGTAGCTAAGCCTTTATTCCTCAGTATGATAGTACTTAGCCAAGAAATTCCCTCTTCAAGATAGTTGCCAGCGATGTTATTGAGTATTTTTGAAAGTGAATAGAGAACTGTCGGATTATGCCCCATATCAATAGCCACTTTGTAAAAAAAGACTTTCTCTCTCTCCTTTAGAGAATGCCACTCTGTGATATCTTTTCTCCAGTATGCCCATGCTAACAGGTAGGTACGTATGATCTCCTTGCTATAGTAATACGCGCCTGGCTGTTTGGATACTTCTACG
>WNFW01004968.1_pt1 | contig 13054 bp, 11 predicted proteins | sample 5400131 | NCBI WGS metagenome assembly WNFW01 (sample SAMN13153362, study PRJNA577476) | soil metagenome | isolation source: 20 cm soil or saprolite under grassland replicate 1 | place: USA:California | collected 2016-06-15 | reverse complement strand
CGGGTCACCTCGCGCTGCTCCAGGACCCGCAGCAGCTTGGCCTGCGCGGCCGGCGGGAGGTCCCCGATCTCGTCGAGGAACAGCGTGCCGCCGCTCGCCGCTTCGAACGCCCCCTTGCGCACCGCCACGGCGCCGGTGAAGGCGCCGCGCTCGTGGCCGAACAGCTCGCTTTCCACCAGCTCGTGGGGGAGGGCGGCGCTGTTCAGAGCGATGAAGGGGCCGCCTTTCGACGAACGCCCACCCAGCCGGTGCAGCTCTCTGGCCACCAGCTCCTTCCCCGACCCGCTCTCCCCCACGATGAGGACCGGACTGGGGATCGGCGCGACGCGGGCGATCAGGTCGCGCAGCTTCTGCATCGCGGGACTCTGGCCCACCAGCGCCCCATCCTGGCCGAGGTCCTGCCGCAGCTCGGCGACCTGCTGCTCGAGCCGGCGCCGGGCGAGCGCCAGCGCGATCTCCTGCGCGACGCGCTCCATCGGTTCCGCCTTGTCGATGAAGCTGTGCGCGCCGAGCCGCACCGCCTGCACGCAGCGGTCGTAGTTGCCGGTGCCGGTGTACACGATCACCGGCACCGGGAGCGCGCGCCGCTCCATCGCGCGCAGCACCTCGAAACCGTCCATCCCCGGCATCTCGAGGTCCAGGATCACGCAGTCCACGGGCTCGCGGGTCAGCACCTCGAGCGCCTCCTCCCCCGAGCGGGCGACGAGGGTCTCGTGGCCGGCCAGGCGTTTCAGGTCGTAGGCGTACTGCTGCGCCATCGCGGGGACGTCGTCGACGATGAGGATCAGGGTCATGGTTCCGCGGGTAGCTCCACGAAGAACTTCGTCCCCTGCCCCGGCTGCGTCTCCACCTTGACGCTGCCGCTCAGATCCAGCACCAGGCGCCGGACGATCGACAGGCCAAGGCCGGTGCCGCCAGCCTTGGTCGTATAGAAGTCGTCGAAGGCGCGCTCCAGCTGCTGGCGCGTCATGCCCTTGCCGCTGTCGGCGACCGTGACGCGGATCGCGCCGTCGCGGCGCTCTGTGGTGACGGTCACCGCGCCCGCGGTCCCCTCGAGCGCTTCCACCGCGTTGCGCACCAGGTTTTCGAGAATGCGGCGCAACACGAGGCTGTCGGCGCGGACGCGTGGCAGGCCATCGGCGAGCGTCGCTCCCACACGGATTCCGTCCGGCGGCGCGACCAGCCGCAGCGTCTCCCGCACGACCTCGTTCACGTCGCAGGGGACGGCCCGTGTCTCAGGATACAGGCGGGCGTAGTTCGCGGCGAGCGTCTCGAGGTAGGCGAGGCTCGACTCCAGCGTCGCCTGCCGCTCGGCGAACACCTGGGGCATGCGCCCCGGCTCCTCGCGGGCCACCTGCGCGAGATGCCGTAGCACGTTGCGCAGCGGGGCAAGCCCGTTCTTGACGTCGTGGTTCACCTGCCGGGCGACGTCGCCAATCGCCGCACGCCGCTCGATCTCACGCACGCGCGCCACGCCCGCCCGCAGCCGGTCGGTCATCTCACCGAGGAGTCTCGTCAGCGCGCCGATTTCGTCGGCGCGATCGCTCTCGAACGCGACGTCGAGCCGCTCGAGGTCCACCCGCTTCGCGGTCTCGGCCAGGGCCGCGAGCGGCCGCGTCACCCGCGACGCGAGCCAGCCGCCCAGCAGTACCGCGACCGCCGCGGTCGCGAGCACGGCGATCAGGAACCCTAGGTCCATGCTGCGCCGTACCACGGCGAGGGCGGTGAGCGGCGCCGTCACGACGATACGAGCGGCGGTGAGTCCGGCGGAGTCGTCGACGAACACCAGAGGAACCTGTCCGACGATCGTGTCCGCCGCGGTCGTGTCGGCGAGCCGCGATGCCAGCACCCCGCCCGGGGTCTCGAGCCGAACGCGCAGGGTCGTGTCCCGGGCGAGCCGCGCCAGCACCGTGGAATCCACGGCCATCCCCCCCACCACGGTGAACCGGCTGCCGCCGAGCCGTAGGGAGTCCACGCGCGCGATCGCGAGGAACCCTCCCTCCGGTGTCCGGGCCCGCACCAGCGCGACGCCGCCGGGAACTGTCGCCAGGAGGCGCGGCAGCGCGGGCTCCAGGCGATCGAACTCCTGGCGGAAGTGGCCCGAGCTGACGATGCGGCCGGAGGCATCCTGGATCTGCAGCATGTCGAGTCCCGCGAGCCGCATCGCCGAGCCGGCGTAGTCGAGCAGATACTGGCGATCGCCGGCCTGCACCGCCGCCAGGCGGAGCCGGTTGTCCTCGAGCGCCGCCGCGGTGAGCGAGGTGAGACGGTCGCCGATGGAGCGGCCGCGCTGGGCGAGGTCTTCCTCGATCACTGCCACCAGGGCATCGACACGCCGGCGGTACTGCGCCGCGAGGCGGTCGCGCACCGCGCGGCGCACCCCGATACCGAACACCAGCAGCGGCACGAGCACCACCGGGGCGAACGCGAGCAGGAGACGGGTGCGGAACGTCATGAGGGACTCACCGGATGCGTGGGACGGCGTCCCAGTCGATGGTGAGGCGAGCGCCGCCGCGACGCAGCAGCATCCGGCGCCGCACATCTACGAGCGGGGCGATTCCCGATGGTCTCAGCCATGGGGCGCGCGCGGCGAGGTCGCGCCACGCCGCGCAGGGATCGAGTGGCGCGCGCGGCAGGGCGAGGACGTACCACACGCCGGTGTTAGACGCGAGGCGCACGCCGAGGGCGTCCGGGAGCAGGCCCACCGCTCGTCGCGGCTCCGCGACGAGCGAGAGGGCGACGAGACGGTCGGCGAGGTCCCGGGCGACGGGGTCGCCTTGCACAAACAGGATGGAGTCTGCATCCGGGGCAGCAGCAGACGCCGGAAGCGCGCCTGCGGCGCACGAAACGTCCTCCCACCAAACCGGCGGCACCGGGGGACGCGCCTCCACGCGCACGGCATGCCGGGCGAGGTCGTCCTGTCCCTGGTCGGCGATCTGCAGCGGCACTGGAGCGATCGCCACGTAGGTCCGGTCCCACGGGAGCGGCACCGAAGTGAAATCGGTGCGCGTCGCGGCGTACGCCAGCGCCCCAGGGTCGTCGGTCACGAGCAGGTCCACGCCGGCGTCGAGCAAGTCGCGCGCGTCCCCGGCCGCTGACCGCCACCGCAGCACCGCCCGGCGCACCCCGACCGGCGTGGCCGTAAGGTCGGCCGCCGCGCCGGTCACCCAGTACGGTCCCGTCCCGATCGGCCACGCGATGCCGGGGACCCGCTTGGCGACGGCGAGCGCGGGATCCGCGAGGGCAACCGGCCCCTGCGGCGTCGGCCGCCGCAGGCGCACCGCGACCGTCCGCTCCCCGCTCGCCACCACGGAGTCGGCGACGCTGGTGATCGCCGCTCCCCACGACGCGCGTACATCGCGGGCGCCGACCGGTACGCCGTCCCAGAACCGCGCGCTGTCGGCGATGGTGAGCGTCCACGTCCGGCCGCCGTCCGGCGAGCTCCACGTCGCGGCGAGCGCGGGATGGAGCCGGCCCTCGCAGTCCGAGCGCAGCAACGTCTCGTACAGCTGGCGGAACAGCACGCGCTCGCCGGGAGTGACGGGCGAGGGCGCGTGCGCCGGATCGATTTCGCCGGGAGCGGCGACCGTGAGCGTATCGGGTGCGGCGGTCGAATCGCCCGGCAGATCGCAGGCGCTGGGCGGTGCCATCGATCGTGGCGGGGGCAGAAGAAATCCAGGTCCCGGCGCGCCGCGTGGCGCGCAAGCGGCGGCGGTGATGAGCGCGCCGAGAAGGGCGCAACGAGGAGCGGTCATGGGGGCGCGGGGGACTCCAACTTAATACCCCGGAATCCGCCACCTGTCATTGCCTTGCAACGAGGGTAGTTTACGGATCATGGCCACCTCCACCCCCCCGCGCCCCAGCCGCCCCCGCGAGTCCGTCGAATCGGTGGTGATCCGATTCGCCGGCGACTCGGGGGACGGGATGCAGGTGACGGGCTCGCAGTTCACGGTGGAGACCGCGCTCGCCGGGAACGACCTGGCGACGTTCCCCGACTTCCCCGCCGAGATCCGCGCGCCCGCCGGCACGACGTTCGGCGTCTCCGCGTTCCAGATCCGCTTCGGCACCGCGGACGTGCTCACCGCCGGCGACGCGATGGACGTCCTCGTCGCGATGAACCCCGCGGCGCTCCAGGTGGAGCTCAGGGACCTGAAGCCCAGCGGCACGATCGTGGTGGACACGGGAGCCTTCACCGAGCGCAACCTGGCGAAGGCGGGCTTCGCGGCGAACCCGCTGCAGGACGGCTCGCTCGCGAAGTATCGTCTCCTTCCCTTCGACATCACCAAGCTCACCGCCGACGCCGTGAAGGCGTTCGGCCTCGGCACCAAGGAAGCGCACCGCTGCCGCAACATGTGGGCGCTGGGGCTGATGCTGTGGATGTACGGGCGGGAGCGCGCGGCCACGGTGGAATGGCTGCAGAAGAAATTCGCCAAGCGCCCCGACATCGCCGCGGCCAACGTCGCCGCCCTCAACGCCGGCCACGCCTTCGGCGAAACGGCGGAGATGGCCGAGCACGTGGTGGGCTACACGGTCGCGCCCGCGCACTTCACGCCGGGCGTCTACCGCACGGTGAGCGGCACCGAGGCGCTGGCTTGGGGGCTCATCGCCGGGATGCGGGCGGCCGGCCTCTCGCGCATGATCTTCTCGGGCTATCCGATCACGCCGGCGTCGGCGCTGCTGCACACGCTGGCGAACCTCAAGGCGTTCGGCGTCCTCACCTTTCAGGCTGAGGACGAGATCGCGGCGATCGGCGCGGCCATCGGCGCCGCCTACGCGGGCGCACTCGGCGTGACGTCGAGCTCGGGCCCCGGCATCGCCCTCAAGACGGAGATGCTCGGCCTCGCCATCGCCACCGAGCTGCCGATCGTACTGGTGGACAGCCAGCGCGCCGGCCCGTCCACGGGCATGCCGACGAAAACCGAGCAGTCGGACCTGTTCCAGGCGGTCCTCGGGCGCAACGCCGACTCGCCGCTCGTGGTGATCGCCCCGTGCACGGCCGGCGATTGCTTCCCAATGGGCGTGGAGGCGGTGCGGCTCGCCACCAAATACATGACGCCGGTCATCGTGCTGAGCGACACCTACCTGGCCCACGCCGCCGAACCGTGGCGGATCCCCGAAGAGCGGGAGCTGCCGACGTTCCCCGTGCGCTTCCGCACGGACCCCGCGGGCTTTCAGCCGTTCCAGCGCGACCCCGACACGCTGTCCCGGCCGTGGGCGCTCCCCGGCACGCCGGGGCTGGAGCACCGCATCGGCGGCATCGAAAAAGACTTCGACACCGGGCACATCTCATACGATCCGGGAAACCATCACCGCATGACGCAGACGCGTGCGGCGAAAATCGCCGGCATCGCCCGCGACATCCCGCCACAGGACGTGGCGCTGGGCGAGACCGAGGGCGCGCTGGCGGTGGTGGGCTGGGGCTCGACGTTCGGCGCGATTCACGAGGCGGTGCACCGCGCCCGCGGCGACGGGCTCGCGGTCTCGCACATCCACGTGCGTTACTTGAGTCCGTTCCCCAAGAACCTCGGCGAGCTGTTGCGCCGTTTCGAGCGGGTGCTCGTCCCCGAGCTCAACAACGGCCAGCTGGTGCAGCTGCTGCGCGCGGCGTACCTCGTGGACGCGCGCGGCTTCAACAAGATCGCCGGCAAGCCGTTCCATGTGGCCGAGCTGCTCGCGGCGATCCGGGAGCACGCGAAATGACCGTCGTCACCGTCACCGACCGCGAGCTGCAGCCCAAGGACTTCGCCTCCGACCAGGAAGTGCGCTGGTGCCCGGGGTGCGGCGACTACGCCATCCTCAAGGCCGTCCAGAAGGTGCTCGCCGACATCGGCGCGCCGCGCGAGCGCACCGTGTTCGTATCGGGGATCGGCTGCGCGGCGCGGTTCCCGTACTACATCTCGACGTACGGCTTCCACACGATTCACGGTCGCGCGCCGACCATCGCGACCGGCATCAAGCTCGCCAACCCCGAGCTCGACGTCTGGGTCGTGACCGGGGACGGCGACGCGCTCTCGATCGGCGGCAACCACCTGCTGCACGTGCTGCGCCGCAACGTCGATCTGCAGCTCGTGCTGTTCAACAACGAGATCTACGGGCTCACCAAGGGCCAGTACTCGCCGACGTCGCGCCGCGGCACGCGCTCGCCGTCCACCCCGCTGGGCTCGGTCGAGAACCCCGTGTCCGCGTGCCAGGTGGCGCTGGGCGCGGGTGCGCGCTTCGTGGCGCGCTCGGTGGACACCCTGATGCCACACCTGGTCGGCGTGCTGGAGCGCGCGCACGAGCACCGCGGGGCGTCGTTCGTCGAGGTGTTCCAGAACTGCGTTGTGTTCAACGACGGCGTGTTCGACAACTTTACGGCCAAGGAGATCGCCCCGGAGGCGCAGCTGCACCTCGAGCACGGGAAGCCGCTGGTGTTCGGCAAGAACCGGGAGAAGGGGCTTCGCCTCAAGCGGGACAAGCTCGAACTCGAAGTCGTAGACGTAGGGGAGAACGGCGTAGGGACCGAAGGCGTACTCGTCCACGACGAGCGCAACCGCGCCCTCGCCCAGCTGCTCACCAGTCTCGAACCGCCGGCGTTCCCCGTCGCCCTCGGCGTCCTCTACTGCGACCCCGCTCCCGCCTTCGAAGCCGAGGTGCACGCGCAGGCGCGGGCCGCCGGCCTCGGCAGCGCGCCCGCCAGTCTCGATGGCCTGCTGCGCAGCGGCCAGACGTGGACGGTCTCGTAGCCCCGGCACGCGGCACCCGACGCCCGGCACCCGCTCGGTGATCGTCTTCTTCAACGGAGAATTCGTCGATAAACCGCAGGCCACGGTGTCGGTGGACGACCGCGGCTTTCTCTTCGGCGACGGCGTCTACGAAGTCTTCCGGGCCACCGACGGCGCCCTGTTCGCCGCCGACCGCCATTTGCGACGACTCGCGAACGGGCTCGCCGAGCTGGAGTTCGCCAGACCCGCGGCGCTCGACGACGCCGCGCTGCTCGCCGCGGCGCGCCGGCTGCTCCAGGACAACGGGCTGACCCGGGGCGACGCGCTCGTGTACCTCCAGATCACCCGCGGCGCCCCGGGGCCGCGGACCCACCAGTTCCCCCCGGCGAACACGCCGCCCACCGTGTACGTGACGGCGAACGCGTTCACCCCGCCGGACGACGTGCGCACCCGTGGCGCGAGCGTGGTGACCATGCCGGACGACCGTTGGGCCCATTGCAATGTGAAATCGATCCAGCTGCTCCCCAACGTGCTCGCGAAAGACCGGGCCGCTCGCGTCGGAGCGTTCGAGGCCGTGTTCGTGCGCAACGGTCGCATCACCGAAGGCGCGAGTACCAATCTGTTCGCCGTGCTGGGCGGCACCCTGCGCACGCATCCCGCGGACCACCACATCCTCCCCGGCATCACGCGCGAAATCCTGCTCGAAGAGGCGGAGCAGCTCGGCGTGGCGGTCGTCGAGACCGCGGTGACGCCGAAAGACCTGCCGAACGCCGAGGAGGTGTTCGTCACGAGCACCTCCGCGGACGTGATGCCGGTGGTGCGCGTCGACGGGCGCCCCATCGGCGGGGGCGAGCCCGGGCCGGTCGCGCAGCGGCTCCACGCCGCCCTGCGCGCGAGCGCGACCCCGGTGCGCGCGGTACCTTAGGGGCCGCTTCACCGACCACAGGACGATGGTGGCGACGAAGATCGACCGCCGCCGCCTGGCCGACGATCTGTTCAAGCCACCCGCCGACTACACCGAGATGAGGATGCCCGGACGCTAGCGATAAAGTCGTCGTAACAACTGGATCTGCCCGGTGTGGTAAAGGTCGTGCGTCGCGATACCGTAGGCATTCTGAAGCACAGTCCAGCGTCCGGCGCGGCGATCCAGGGCGACGGGCGCGAGCCGGACGATCGCCCGCCGCAGCAGCAGATGCTCGCGCTTTAACAGCGCGAGATCGCGCTTCCAGGCCGCCGCCGCGTCCGCCCGCCCGGGCAGCCGCGGCCAGTCGCTCCCCGCCCGCGGGAACGTAACGGCGGGGTCGCGAAGCAGCCGCCGCCGTACCATGCACTTCCAGTAGGCGGCGTGCAGCACCAGCTCCCAGATACAGTGCCGGCCGCGCCCAGGGCGCCACAGCGCCTCGGCGACGCGCACGCCGCGCAGTGCGCCCCACAGCGGCGTCCCGTGCCACGCAGGGCCCCGGAACGAGCGGTCGAACACGTCGAGAAGCAGCGAGCGGCGGCGATCGGGACGCGGCATCGTCTTCAGTCCGGCCCGAGCACCATCTCGTAGTGGACCGAGCGCTCGTCGAAGCGCTTGAGCAACGCCCGGGCGTCACGGGGCACGACCGCCTGCTCGTAGTCGGACCCCGCGAACGCGCGCACCGCGTTGAGCGACTCGAAGAAGGTGATCGTGACGAACTCCACGCCCTCCGGCACGGCCCGCTTCAGGAGGTAGGCGCCGCCGTATCCGGACACCCGGTGGATTCCGGGGAGCACCTTGTTGCGGAGCAAGGTCTCGTAGGCGCCCGCGTTCTCCCGGCTCGTCCACCCGTGCCACAGTCGAGCGATCATCGTGGATCTCCGTCAGGCTCGTGTCACCGTGAATGCTCGCGCACCTATTGCCGGTCCGCCATGGTCCGTGGGCTGAAGCCCCACTAGAGTACAGGCGGCTCGGCACGTTGTGCGTCCTTAAGGACGCATGCTAGCGCCGAGCCGCCTGTACTTTAGTGGCCCTTTAGGGCACAGAAAGGCGCGGCGATCAGACGCTTTCTCTCGACACATCCCTCCGGTATAATCCGGGTCCCCGCGATCTCCGGGAGTCGATAATGCTGCCCTCGCTGCTACTGTTGACCGTCGCGCTCGCCCAGCAGCCCATGCAGGACTCGGCCTACTCGCGCACCGAAGCGATGATTCCGATGCGCGACGGCGTGAAGCTCCATACGGTGATCGAGGCGCCACGGAACGCGGCGACGCCCCTCGGCCTCCTCATGGACCGCACGCCCTACGGCGCGGACGGTGCCGCGGCCGGCGCCGCGCGGAACGCGGGCTACTTAGGCCTCAGCGGCCTGATCATCGTGTGTTCGGCATCTCGTATCCCGGCTGGCTCACCGCCGTGGCGGGGATCGGGGCCCACCCGGCGCTCAGGGCGCTGAGCCCGCAGGCGCCGATGGGCGACGCTTGGATGGGCGACGACTTCTTCCACCAGGGCGCGTTCCGCGTGAGCTACGGGCTCGAGTATTCGTGGATGATGGAGGCGTCGCCCGACCTCTCGGTCACGCCGTCGCCCTCCCGCTTCGACACGTACGAGTGGTACCGCTCGTTCCCGACGCTGGGCGCGCTGGCGGCGGCGGTCGGCGCCGAGCAGTGGCCCACGTGGCGCCACTTCGCCGAGCATCCCGCTTACGACAGCGTGTGGCAGGCGCGCTCCCTGCCCCGCTATTTCACCCACACGGTCGTGCCGACGCTCACCGTCGGCGGCTGGTGGGACCAGGAGGACGAGTACGGGCCGCTCGCGAGCTACGCGGCGCTCGAGAAGACCGACACCGCGGGCGTGAACTTCCTGGTGATGGGCCCCTGGTATCACGGGCAGTGGTTCGCGGACTCCGCCACGTCCCTCGGCAACATCCGCTTCGGCCGTCCCACGGGCGTGGACTTCCGCGCGCTGCAGACGCGCTGGTTCGCGTACTGGCTGAAGGGCGAAGGGGACGGGAAGTTCCCCGAGGCGACGGTGTTCGACGCCGGGAGCAACGAGTGGCGCACGTTCGACAAGTGGCCGCCGGCGGGGGCGCAGACCAAGCACCTCTACTTCCGCGACAACGGCGGCCTGTCCTTCGATCCGCCCACCGCGGCCGCCGGCGCGGACCAGTACGTGTCGGATCCGGCGCATCCGGTGCCGTACCGGCCCCGCCCCGTCGAGCGCACGTATTCGCCGCCGTCGCGGTGGCGCCGCTGGGAGACGGAGGACCAGCGCTTCGTGGACGGCCGGCCCGACGTGCTGACGTGGCAGACCGCGCCGCTCACCGAGGATGTCACCGTCGCAGGGAACATCGTCGCGCATCTCTTTGCCGCCACGACGGGCAGCGACGCCGACTGGGTGGTGAAGTTGATCGACGTGTACCCTGACACGATCCCCGACCGCCCGGCGATGGGCGGCTACGAGCTGATGGTCACGGGCGACATCATGCGCGGGCGCTACCGCGGCAGCTGGGAGCACCCGCAGGCGATCCCGGCGAACCAAGTCGTGCCGTTCACCGTGGACCTGCACCAGCAGGCGTACACGTTCAAGAAGGGCCACCGCATCATGGTGCAGGTGCAGAGCACCTGGTTCCCGCTGTACGACCGCAACCCGCAGACGTTCGTGCCCAACATCTTCAAGGCGACGGCGACGGATTATCGCGCCGCGACGCACCGCGTGTATCGGACGGCGCGGTACCCGTCGAACGTTGCGGTGGACGTCGTGCGGCCCTAGCCGCAGGCGGCCTTTCCATTCCCGTGGCCCCCGCCCCGGCCCACGCCACCGGCGAAGCTGCCCTGCAGTCGCCGGAGCGGGGACGTTGGTGCGACTGGGGAGATCCCCGTGTAGACCGTCCCGATCCCCACGGAGACGACCCAACGCGGTGACGCGGCCGTGAAGCCGTGACTCGCGTTCACCGTGAGGGCCATCGCCCCGGCGAGGGCGCGGGTGATCCCACCCCCCACGCTCCGCGCCAGCGAGTCTTCAGCGCCGACCTCTGCGCTCACGCCGACGCCGAGCGTCCACCGCGGAGCCACGTCGGCCGCCGCCTCGAGCCTCAGGAACGACGGGCCCGCGAGGCCGGAGAGGTTGCGGCTCGCATCCGCCGAGAACCGCAAGCTTGCTGAGGGCGCGATTCCCAGCCCTGCATCGATCCCCAGGGTCGTTTCCCCGTTGCCGAATCCGCAGGCGGCATCGCCGGTGGGGAGGGAGACGATGAGCGCCCCGCCGAGGGTCGGGGTCCAGGGCGCTGGGAGCATCGCGGTCGCACCCGCGACGAGGGGCAGGTCGCCGAGGCCGCCGCTCGCCACGGTCGCTCCGCTCGTGTCGTGCGACAGGCGGACCACCGATGGGATCGCCGACAGTGCCAGCCACGGCCGAGGCCGGAGCTGCAGCACGCCCGTCACCACCTGCTCCGTGCGCGCAGCGGAGAGCTGGGCGACCCCCACCGTGACGCCGGCGCCGACGGGCGTTTGCGCCTCGCCCACAGTCCCAATCAGGGACACGGCGACCATCATCGTCCTGCGCATCATCGCTCCCCCTCATGGGCCCCAAGTTCCGCGGCGAAACGCGCTGTGACCTCGCAGCGCCTGGGCGGTTCTTACTGATGAACCACCGCGGTCGGCACGAAGCCGGCCGCTGACTAGAGACGGAGGAACCCCCATGAAGGTCACACGGCTTCTCGCATCCACCCTGGCCGCGGCGCTGTTCACCGCGGCCGCCCTGGCCGCGCAGCACGCGACCCGCGTCCAGGCCCCCACCAAGGCCCCGTCCAGCCACCGGACGACGGCCATGAGCCATCGGACGACGACGCCCAACACGCCCCGCCCCATGAGCTTCAAGGGCATCGCCAATAAGCTCGGCACCACGTCCGACCAGCTCGAGAGAGACTATCAAACGGCGCTCGCGGCCAACCCCAAGCTCACGCGCGGGCAGTTCGTCGCCGCGAACGTGCTGGCCAAGAACCTGGGCGACAAGAATCCCGCCATCACCACCCCGGCGATTCTCGACGGGCTGAAGAGCGGCAAGAGCATCGGCCAGACGCTGCAGGCGCTCGGCGTCAAGGCGAACGACGCCCGCAGCGCGCAGCGCGACGCGAATCGGGAGATTCAGCAGAGCCAGAAGGATTCGACCGACTGACGTCCGGATCCGATCGGGTTAACGCAGACAGCGGGCAGGTCCAAGCGGGCCTGCCCGCTGTATGTTTGACCACCATGCTCCATGCCCTCGCCTGCCTCGCCCTCGCACTCCCCACTCAACGCCCCCACCCGCCCGCAGGCTGGGACGCGTTCACCAGGAGCTTCGACGCCTACGCCGCCGGCGACAGCATCGTGGGCGCCAGCGTGCTGGTCGTAGCGAACGGCCGGGTCGCCGCCCATCACGAGTACGGCGCCGCCGACCGCGCCCTCGGCCAGCGCGTGGACACCAATACCATCTACCATTGGGCGTCGATCACCAAGACGCTCACCGCGATCGCCATCCTGCAGCTGCGCGACCGCGGCCGCCTGTCGCTCGACGACCACGTCACCAAGTGGATCCCCGAGCTGCGCCAGGTGCACGACTCCTTCGGCGCGATCGACGACATCACTATCCGCATGCTGCTGTCCCACTCGGCGGGATTTCAGGGCCCCACGTGGCCGTGGACGCGGGGACAAGCGTGGGAGCCGTTCGAGCCCACCCGCTGGGACCAACTCGTCGCCATGATGCCGTACCAGGAAATCCTGTTCGCGCCCGGCTCGCGCTACAGCTACAGCAACCCTGGGTTCATCTATCTGGCACGGATCATCGAGCAGACTACGGGCGATCCCTGGGAGACCTACGTCCAGAAGAACATCCTCACGCCACTAGGGCTCACCCGCAGCTACTTCGGCGTGACCCCGTATCATCTCGCCACGTTCCGGTCCAACAATTACACAGTGACAAAGGACAGCGCCGGCCGCGTGAGCGTGATGGCCAACGGCCGCGATTTCGATCCCGGGATCACGATCCCCAACGGCGGCTGGAACGCCCCGTTGGGCGATCTGGCACGCTTTCTCGCCTTTCTCGGCAACGCCACACCCGGCAACGTTGCACCCGCCCACGCCGTTCTCGGTCGCGCTTCTCTCGAGGAGATGTGGCAGGCGCGGTATCTCGCCGTGGAGCCGGTGGCGGGCATGGTGAGCCCGGCGGATTCGATGGGACTGTCCTTCTTTGTTCTGTGGCGTGGCGGGATGCGGGTCGTCGGCCACACGGGACACCAGGCGGGGTTCCGGTCGTTCTTCTACATCAATCCGGCGACGGGGAGCGGCGTGGTCGCCGCGTTCAACACCACCAACGACGCCGACAACGATCGCTCGGAGGCGGGATTTCGGGCGGT
>WNFW01009607.1_pt1 | contig 13058 bp, 13 predicted proteins | sample 5400131 | NCBI WGS metagenome assembly WNFW01 (sample SAMN13153362, study PRJNA577476) | soil metagenome | isolation source: 20 cm soil or saprolite under grassland replicate 1 | place: USA:California | collected 2016-06-15 | reverse complement strand
TGCAGGACCGGGGACATGAAGTTCATCTTTTCTGTCATAAGTTCTGCATCTCTCCTCCGCCTGGGGTATTCGGCCATCGCGTACCGGGTCTATCCTGGCCGAGGACCGCGCGCCTATTGACTTTCGGCTTTTTAGCTCCGCGAGTGATCGCGAAGCACGATTGTGACGTTGTGATGAGTTTTGATCGTCTAGTAACCCAGGACATTTTTCGCAGCGGCGGCGGACCTCATAAGACTTTTCTGGAGAAGATGACGAGTCACCGTGGGATCTTGAAAGAGTTGCGGTATGGCATGAGTCTATATCATCGCCTTGCCTTGTTCATTGAAAAACGGCAATTAAGCCCTCGCGGTAGCTGGAAGATAATTGCCGTCTGCGAGCAGACCAAGCGAGAGATGATCGCCGCCTATGGCATTTGCGACGAAAAAATTACCGTCGTTCATAACGGCGTCGATCACAAACGCTTTCACCCTGATCGCCGTATGAATGGCGGCAGGAGGATACGTGAGGAACTCGGTATAGCTGTCAATTCTCCTGTGGTTCTCTTTATTGGAACGGGTTTTCGACGTAAGGGTCTCGATCGTCTTCTCCGGCTTTGGGACCGAAGCGAGTTCCCGGAAATCTATCTGCTGGTTGTAGGAAACGACGCCAAACTCGCTCATTACAGAAAGCAGTGGGGACGGGAGAAAAAAGTGATCTTTGTCGGTCCACAGCAAAACGTGGAAGACTACTACGCTGCGGCCGACTTGTTCGTTCTTCCGTCGATTCAAGAGGCTTTTGGCAACGTTGTGCTCGAGGCTCTAGCCTCAGGCCTGCCGGTAATCACAATTTCGGGATTGGGAGCTATGGATCGGGTAGAGGGAGATTTAAAGGAGGGATTACTGACCGATCCCGACGATGCCGAGGAACTGAGAACGAAAATCCTCCGGCTGTTAGACCCCGTTCGTTGGCACCGATTGTCCCAAAAGGCCAGGCAACAGGCAGAGAAATACGCGTGGAGCAACTATCTAGATCAAATTGAAAAATTGCTCGGTGAGCGTTGTAGCCAGTTCGCGCAGTTATCGGTTCCTGCAAAAGCTAATTTAGCTACAGTGTCATCGTGAAGATAAGAACGTCTCAGCAAAAACACCCGCAACTGGAGCGGGCGTTCAAGGCGGTTAAAACGTATCTGGAACTTTGGCGCCGAGTGCATTTTCCCGACCGCCGAGACGAAGAGATGGGAGGCGGAAGCATCGGCTCAATCCGACCTGGAGACGCGCTACAATTTGAGTCGCACATAAAGAAGCGCGTGGCCGCGTATATAACATAGGTATCTCCAACTGCAGCCGTGAACATTATTAGAGTCCCTAGCCAGCTAAGGAATATCGAATCTGAGATCAGGGATTACCCGATGGAAGATTCGCCGCAGGGTAAATAGCTTCAATTCTGCCGCCGCGAAATGACCGAAGGTGGCGCGGAGGAGCTGAAAGCTTTGTCGACTAATGGTGCAGTGATGACCCGGAATACCGAGGAGGTCTCTGGTCGTGATCTTCGTCGTTTTTCTGTTGCTTGAAGCCTTGGCTACGAGTCTGTCGCTCTCAACAGCTACTGCGGCGGTCACCGCGCTGCAGCTTGAAACCCAAGCGTGGAAAGGGGATTGGGATGAGATTTTTGAACGGGGAACTATCCGCATCGTCGTCCCCTACAGCCGAACCCTGTTCTTCAATGACCGTGGCAGCCAGATGGGACTTACAGCGGATGCGATCCACGAGTTTCAACGCTGGCTCAACAACAAATACAAAGCGCGCCGGCGCCCCATCACAGTGCTGCCCATAACCACAACCCGTGACAGGTTCTTTACGAAGCTGCGCGACGGCTATGCGGAAATTGCCGCTGGGAATCTGACGATAACGGAGTCGCGGCTGAAACAATTCGATTTTTCTGATCCGATTCGGGAAACCATTTCGGAACTCGTCGTGATGAACAAGGCGGAACCGCCGCTCAGCAGCCTTGATCAACTTGCCGGAAGAGAAGTCCACGTGCGCAAGACCAGCAGCTACTACGACAGTCTTGTTGGCTTGAATGAGCGGGTCCAACAGGCGAACAAACCACGTATGAAACTTACACTCGTACCAGACGAGCTTGAAGATGAGGACATGATGGAGATGGTGGGCACAGGTCTGTTACGGATCATTGTCGTGGACGACTGGAAAGCAAATCTCTGGGCCACGATTATACCCAATATCCAGCCATGGCCTGAGCTGGCTCTGCGAACCGGCGCAAAAACGGGCTGGGCCATGCGCAAAGACACACCGAAGCTTAAAGCAATAGTGAACGAATTCATCGCTAACCAGCTCAAGGGAACACGCACGGCGGCTGCGCGCCTGGCCAATTATCAGCGGCGTTTCAAGTCCCTGCGGAATGCGACCGCCGCTGCTGAGTGGAAAAAATTCGAGGAAACGATCGCGTTCTTCAAGAAGTATGGGGATCAGTATGGCTTCGATCATCTAATGCTGGCAGCGCAGGGTTACCAGGAGTCGCGGCTCGATCAGCGGGCGCGCAGCGCCGTTGGCGCCATCGGTATCATGCAGGTTATGCCGGCGACCGCTAAAGACCTCGGCGTAGGCGACATTACAAAAACCGAGCCCAACGTGCACGGGGGAACGAAATATATGCGGCGGTTGTTCGATGAATATTTCAAAGGCAGCGACTTCGATGAACAGAACCGCACGCTGTTTGCCTTTGCGAGCTATAACGCCGGAGCGGCGCGCATCGCAAAGCTACGCGTCGAAGCCAAAGATCAGGGGCTGGACCCCAACAAGTGGTTCAATAACGTGGAGATCGTCGCTTCAAAAAGGATCGGTCAAGAAACCGTACAGTACGTCCGCAATATTTACAAATATTACACGGCCTATCGTCTACAGTCCGACACGCTGGCCGCTCAGAATGTTGCAAGACGGCGCATCGATTCGCCTAAGGAAAGTAATTGACACCTCGAATGGTCAGGCCGACAAGACAGAAAAACCCCAAATCATAGAAACGACCAGACGGCGAAGCCAACCTTCTTAATATTGAGGTGATGGATGTGAGTAGAGAGATCGACCTATTACCTGCGTGGGGAGGTGCAAATGGAACAGCAATCCAAACTAAAATTTCATATTACTTGGAACGAAGCCTGGCGAGCCGAAAAGGCGCGCGCGAGAAAGCCAGACAAGCGTGCTGCAACGAAATCCCGACTGCGGGACCGCTGAAACTATTTGCTGCCAATCTGGCTAGAGAATTCCCGAAATTAAAAGCCACGGCATTTCGGTTTCTGAGCCTAAAGGATCACTGACGGTATGCACCGATCCATAGGCGACGCTAGGAGCCGGAAAGCAATGATTCTTATAAATCGAATAGGCCGAGCCGGTCTCAAACAGTGACTACGCACCGGAGCTGGGCAAGTGTTGCCAGTGAAGAAGGTCGCCGGATATTATAGATCGCTTCGAGTGTCGCTGCTGACTCCTCGTCGCCAGCGCCCAGCTAAAGCTTCAGCTAAAATGCCGAAGACCTAAGGGAGTTCGAATAAAAAACCAGGGATCTCCTGATGGTGAGGAATGCCCGTTTAAGGCAACTTAGTTCATGTAAATTTCGTTCATTGTAAATAGGGAAGGAGTGATCGATATGACAAGACGGATTCAGGTACTAATCAATATGATAGTCCTGTCATTCGCCGTGACGGCAATGGCGCAGAAGCCGATTGTCTATCCGGCGAAGGGACAAAGCGCGCAACAGCAAAGCAAAGATGATGCGGAGTGTTACGCCTGGGCAAAACAGACCACCGGGATTGACCCGGCGGTAGTCGCATCCAGTCCACCGCCGCAAAATACCGGTCCGGCAGTAGGCGGAGGCGAGCGTGTGCGCGGCGCCGTTCGAGGCGCGGCGGGCGGCGGAGCTATCGGTGCGATTGCCGGCGATGCAGGCCAAGGTGCGGGAATCGGCGCAGTCGCAGGAGCTATGGCTGGCGGCCGGAAAGCGCGCCAACAGCAAGCCGCCCAGAATCAACAGGCAGTAATGCAGCAACAGGAGATGATCAATACGCATTACCGAGCTTTTGGCGCATGCATGGAAGGCCGCGGCTACACGATTAAGTAGCAAAAAGGATAAACCGAGGATGACGAATGGCCAAAGAGAATGACCAAAGAGCCAACGATAGAAGACCGAGAGAAGCGCGAAAAACGAAAGGTGAAAGACCAGTTAAGAGCCAGACGATGAATTAATGGAGAACGTCATGAAATTATTTTTTTATGCCATAAACGCAGTTGTATTGGTTACGTTCCGGATCGCGTCAGCGGGCGACTTCGATGGCTCCAAGCTTTTGATCTGTGCGCCGGTCGAGGCGATGGACTGCGTGTCCGGCGAAGATTGCACGAAGGGACGCCCCAGCGACATCGGCGCGCCGGCGTTTTTGCGAGTCGATTTCGCGAATAAGGCGATCATTGGGCCGAAAAAAACAACGCCGATTCTCTTCGTGGACAAAGGCGACAAACAGATTCTCCTTCAGGGAAAGGAATTGGAATATGCCTGGACGCTCGCGCTCGACCAGGAGACCGGAAACATGACTGTGACGATGGTCGACCGCGACGGCGTATTCGTTTTTTTTGGGTCGTGCACGCCGCTATGACGTGGGTGGAACAAATACGCTCAAAACAAAATCTGATTTTTCACTCTGGCTGCCTTTGTTTCTCATTTCGTCAATGCGACTTTCCTTCGCTGCGAATGAGCTGTGAGGTTCCGCTCCCGGACTTTGTCCTCTAAGGAATATCGCACTAGAAATCCAGGGATCTCCCGATGGCCACGCGTGTGCCGTTTGAAATAGGCTGCTGTCTGATCACACATCGCCTAACAGAAGACACCCCATCAGCTTGATCGTAACTATTAGACCGAAGATCGCAACTCCGGAGGTGAAGTTCAAATGGAAGGAATACAGATGAAAAGTAGTCCCGGCAACGCTACGCTATCCGAGGCGTGCAGCAAGTTGTCTGAAGTAGCGCCTCAGCCCGGCGAGCCGCCATTCGAGAAAATGGTGTGGATTCCTGGCGGCACTTTTCTCATGGGATCTGACAAGCATTATCCGGAAGAAGCACCGGCGCACGAGGTAACAGTGGATGGCTTCTGGATGGATACTCACACCGTTACCAATGAAGAGTTTCGTTGTTTCGTCGAAGCGAGCAAGCACGTGACGTCGGCCGAACGTCCGCCGAATCCCGAGGACTATCCGGGAGCAAAGCCGGAATTGCTCGTCGCCGCTTCGGTCGTGTTTCAGAAGCCGCGGCAGCGCGTGGATCTTAGGAATTGTTACAACTGGTGGACCTATGTTCCGGGGGCAAACTGGCGCCATCCGGAAGGACCGGCAAGCTCGTTAAAGGGACGCGCCAAGCATCCAGTGGTGCACATCGCCTACGAAGATGCCGAAGCCTGCGCAAAATGGGCGAGAAAAGAATTGCCCACCGAAGCCGAGTGGGAGTTCGCCGCGCGCGGAGGACTGCAGGGGGCGGCGTTTGTGTGGGGCAACGAATTTGCACCTGGCGGGAAACACCTGGCCAACACCTGGCAAGGAGAATTTCCCTGGCAAAACTTAAAGGATGATGGCTTTGAGGGCACGGCACCAGTGTGCAGCTTTCCGCCTAATGGTTACGGCCTCTACGATATGGCGGGGAACGTTTGGGAATGGACGAGAGATTGGTATCAGGAACACAGTAAAATTCCTCATTCTTGCTGCGCGAGTTTTAATCCTAGAGGAGGCGAGCACGACAAGAGCTATGATCCCGCCACGCCGGAGATCAAGATTCCACGCAAAGTTATGAAGGGAGGGTCATATCTTTGCGCGCCGAATTACTGCCGCCGCTATCGACCGGCTGCCCGCATGGCGCAGCCGGTCGATACTTCGACATGTCATCTCGGATTCCGCTGCGTTGTGAGGGTGGAACGATATGGTCAATGCGAACCGCTCAGGCAAAGTCATGAGACGTAATCTAAGTAAGGTCATTTTTTCTATTGCGCTGAGCGTTCCCACTCTTCTTTTCTCTGCCTGTGGTCCGACGTTCTCGACGGACCGCAACGCCTTGTCGCGCGGTTGCCCGTGGGTGGACGAAGATGAGTTGGGACCGATCATGTGCGCGAGCTTTCCAACAACTTTGCCGCTCGATCGCCCGGGTTCCGCCATTTAGGATGGCATTCCAGCCAACCATTGCACCCGCACGATTCAAAATCACGAGCGAGCTTGACTCGGAAGCGGCGCGATCGGTTTAGAGCAACTATAGCTGTTCCTACACTGGCCACGCCTGGAATGTGACGGTGGCAACGATGGAAGAAAACCTCCGGCATCAGATAAGCAAGCTGCGTAGCAGGCTGCGGGAAGCAGAAGAAAAGGTACGCGTAAATGATTGTCTGGCCACCGTCGGAATGACTGCGGCCACCTTGGCCCATGAGATCGCCAATTCTTTGCAATGGATATTTGCCATGGTCCAGTGGATGCAGCGTGATTTGTCGGAACATCAAGCCACAGGCGGGAAGATTCCCCAGAATGAACAATTAGAATTGATTTATAAAGAGATTAAACGGCTCAGGTCAATGCTGAGAGAATTTCATTCCCTTGCTCGTCCCGTGCATCTCAATATTGCTGCTGTGGCGGTACGCGACTTGATTGCCGAAGTGGAGAAGATCGTCCTTCCTGAGTCCGAGAGCGTGGGCGTCCGTGTCGAGCATCATATTTCCCGCTCCCTGCCGTTGATTAAAATCGATGCAGAGAAGCTGAAGCAAGTTTTTTTCAATCTGTACAAGAACGCCATCGAAGCCATGCCCTCGGGTCAGGCCCTTTGCCACCACCAAGGAACACGGCACCGGCTTGGGTTTAATGGTGGTTAAACAGATCGTGACCGCCCACGGCGGCGCAATTTCCTGTCGCAGCAAGAAACGCAAAGGCACGACATTTCGCATTGTCCTGCCGCTTTCCACAGGTGCGCAATCGGGTTGAACGAGATTCGGCGGACGAGGAAAAAGTCGCAAGGCACGAATTCATTGACCGCTAGAGCTGTCGAGTAATGCGGAGGCTAAGATGAGACGCGTTTGTTCGGACGGTGCGTTCAAACATCCATCGAAAACGCTGGGAACGTTTGGACTCGTCATGCTGGCCGCGGCGACTATCGGGCACTGCGGTGCGACCTATGAACCGGTTCCGGCCTATCCTAGTATGATCACGCCGGGGACAGCGCGATGAGGTCGGAGCAGGAGAGTGGTATTACCATCACCTCAGTGGACCGGGTCGCCGGTATTATCCTCGGATCTAAGGATGGCATCGATGTGACCATCACGGTACGGCCGCAGGCCGACGGCACGACGCGTGTAGCGAGCAACTTCAAAGGACAACTCGATCGCGACCCCACGCTGTCCCGCCGTTTCGATACCGCCTACGAACGCTATATGGGCCGTTGACGGCTCTGGTCTTAAATCCAAGGGCAAAGATCCGTCAGGACTTTAGAAGTCAGTTATCAGGGAAGTCCTGATGGTCAATCACGTTCATTAAAACTAGAACGGGCTCATAATTAACGTCATAGGGGGTCGTATGGCAAAGCAAGAGCAAAAGAAACCAAACATTCTTGTCATCTGGGGCGACGATATCGGTATCTCGAACCTGACCAAGTGGGTTCTCTTCAATGCGGAGTCCGTTCCCCTTCTCGATGTCACGAGGGCGGATGCGCTGGAGGAGCTCCGCTCTGAGCTCGCCGGTCGAGAAATCGTCCTGGCTGTTGCCCGCGGGAAAGGATTGTTCCGCGTTATGCTCGAGCGGACAGGCGTTGCTGGGCGAATCGGGGCTGAGCGTTTGTTCCCGACAGTCCGCGCCGGCGCGGAAGCATTTCTCGAACGCGCGCCGTAAAAGGCGGCGAGGTCTAAAAAGCAGAAGCAGTAAAAGAATTCCCACGCAATCGTTCGTCACTGGCTTTCCTGGCCATTTAAGGGATTTGGAACCCCAAAATCAGGCGATACCCGATGGCGCGCGCCGGACACTGGAGTAAGTTGACCGATGGAGAAAGACTCATGGTAAGGGGCGAGGTAAGGAACAATGCCGAGACCAAGACTATGATCAATCATACCCTTCAGACAAGCTCCGAGGCTCCTCTAACCCTGGCTCCGACGAAGTGAAAGCGGGGACCAAAAAGACGAGCAGCCCTGCCCGAACCCTGTACCCAATTACGCCCCGTATGGCGGCGAAAGGCGTGGACGTCACCGAGCGCAAGGCCACAGAAATGCTGGGCGAAGCCGACCTACGATTTCGCGCACTCGCCGATACCGCCGATGATCTGGCCCTTTGTTGGGACACATACGGCCGCGCGTTCGATACGCGATTACCTCTTACGAGGTCGTATCGGCTCAAACGTAATGACGGAGAATATCGGTGGGTCTTAGACAAGGCGATTTCCCTGTTTGCTCCCACCGGTAATTTCACCGGCTACATGGGATGTTGCGTCGATATAACGGAGCAGAAGCGGATTGAAGAAGCCCTCCGAGAAAACGACCGCCGCAAAGACGAGTCTTTGGCCAAGATAAGTCATGAGATCCGCAATCCCATGACCAGCATTTTGGCCTACGCCGACATCCTTTTGAGTCACTTGCACGATCCCGATGATATCGAGTGCGTGAAAAACATTAAGCAGGGGGGTAATCACCTGTTGAAGTTGATCAGCGATATTCTGGACCTTTCAAAGATTCTTTCAGGTAAATTTAAGATCCATAGGGAAACCGTCTCGCTCCCTACGTTACTTAACGAAGTCCACTCACTCATGGCGGTGCGCGCGAAGGAGAAGAAGCTGCCGCTGATTTTGAAGTATGAAGGGGTGATCCCTGAAAACATGAGTACCGACGGCACGCGTCTGCGCCAAATACTGCTCAATCTCGTCAGTAATGCGGTTAAGTTTACCGAGGAGGGCGCCGTCCAGATCATTGCCAGATTTCTTCCCAACGACTCTGCCCTTGAAGTCGAGGTGGCGGATACAGGCATCGGCATATCAAGAGAACAACAAGGGCGGTTGTTTCAGCCCTTTATGCAAGGGGACAGCGCGGAAATTCGCGGACACGAAGGTACCGGCTTGGGATTGGCGATTACCAAGCAGCTGGTAGACATGTTGGAGGGGGAGATCTCTTTTGAAAGTGAGCCTAACCGAGGCAGCAGTTTTCGCATAAGAATGCCGATTACCTCCGTACGGGCTATGAATGCTAGCGGCTCAAGCGAAAAGACTGCGACGGAGCTCATCCGTTACTATATCCAAAAGTTTGCGCAAGAAGACGGAACAAGCAATGGTGCTGTATTAAACTATTCCGCTGCAAGGCGGAAAATTAAAATTCTTTTCGTGGACGACAATCAGACGGTATCCCGATCCATGACGCGCCTATTGAAAATGTCCGGTCACGAAGTTGCCAGCGCCTTCGACGGTCAATCGGCTCTGCGAACAGCGCGGGATTTTCAGGCCGATGCGGTGATTCTAGATCTGAACTTACCTGATATGGGTGGTTACGAATTATTGAGACAACTAAAAAAGCTAAGAACTCTGCAGGATGCAAAATCAATAGCGCTTACGGGCTACGGCGAAGAATTCCGCCAGAACGGCGCCGTGGAATTTGACCACTTCCTAACAAAACCCGTGGATATCAAAAAATTAGAGGCGTTGTTAGTTTTCTAATGGCCGACCCTACGCACCGTCTTTGTTGTTCCTTCAGTGTCAGCCGTTGTTGGCGGCGCTCCTGCTGGCAGTCGCCCTGCAGTCCGGCCGAGCCCGTCGCAGGACGGAGCGGCCGACCTCGGCGGCACGTCCTGGCAGCTCGTGAAGTTCCAGGGTAGTGACGACAAAATGCTTAAGGGATTTGGAACCCCAAAATCAGGCAACACCCGATGGCGCGCGCACAACACTGGAGTACGTTGACCGGTGGAGAAAGACTCATAGTAAGACTAGGCAGCCGGGGGGTGTTCATCCTATTTTCCACCTTCAATCTGGGATGCATTTCCACCCAGTGTAGGAAAGCAGTTGCCAATGGAACATTTTAGCAGAACGACGCGACTTGCTCTTATGCTCACCATTGTGACTCTTGCGGCAGCGTGGATGTTTGCGATCACGACTGCTCAAACCAGCGAAGAGGGGATCGCCAACTTCTACAACGACAGTTTTCAAGGCAAGAAGACCGCGAGTGGCGACGTCTACGACAAGAACGGGCTCACGGCGTCGCATAAGAAGCATCCCTACGGAACCAAACTCCGGGTGACGAACCTTGAAAACGACAAAAGCGTGGTGGTGACGGTTAACGATCGTATGAGCCGTTCTAATCGCGCCGTGATCGATGTCACGCGTCGCGCCGCCGACGAGCTGGCCGCCGGTTGCGCGTGCGTGTGGGGCGTCTTGGCGCTACGACGTGCACGCTGCTCGGCAACCGAACGGGGCAATGCAGATTTACCTTCAGCTTTCAGCCGCGACCAATTCCCAGCGCCCCCCGACATATTTCACAGGGCGAACTAGAGAGCTAGTTGGAGATTCAAAATGGAAGAGCAAACGGAGAAAAGGGTTCATATTCGTTGGGCTGAAGCCTGGCGGGAAGAAACGGAGCGTGAGAGGGCGAGACAAGCGTGCTGCAAGCCAATCCCGAGCTCAAATCCTCTGAAACTATGCGCCGTCAAGTTCTCTAGAGAACTCCCTAGGTTAAAAGCGACGGCATTACGGTTTTTGAGCGTGAAGCCGCACTGACCGCTACGCATTCGCTCACACAACGTGAGTGACTGACAATTGACGCCGACGGCAGCGTCTGTGCTGGTAACTTGACGGCCTGAGATCAAAGACCTTCCGCAGGAGCGCATCCTTGGCGCGGGGCCGTTAACCAGGCGACTGACGAAGTCGTGGCGGTATCAGGGAGTCGTTTCAAGACCTTGCGGCTGTTTGTCCTTCATCATCCGAACGAGGTTTTCGAAGGATGATCGCGCAATGACTCGGTTAAACTGGGACCGGTAGTTGTTGATAAGGCTGACATTATCGATGACGACGTCGTAAACTTTCCAATCGTTGTTGACGAGGTGCAGTTTGTAATTAACGAATACGTCTTTGGCCTGTTCTGTAATGATCTTTGTGTCAACTTCGGCGTAATTCGTGTCCTTGAACTCACGCGTATAAACGACTCTTTGATTCGTATAGGCTGTATATTGCCCACATACGATCTTCCCAGAAAGCCCGCCAGAATTTTGACAAACTCCCGCTGTTCCTCGGCAGTACGGTTTCCCCAGTGAGATCCCAAGCAGCGTTTTGCCATTTCCGTGAAATCAAATCTGGGAGAGATGGCTTGAATCAGATTGGTCCGAAACGCTGTGGCATCAGCCTCTGAGTTGCTAGGGGAATTTTTAAGAATGGCAACAATCTCTTCCAGAGTTCCCTGCAATTGCTCGGTCGGTGTGGCGGCGGTTGAGCGCAGCGGATTCCACGCGGAGAATCCCCAAAAAAGAATGGTTACAATGGTAATCTTCCAAGTCGTATTCAAAGGCTCCAATCCCTTCGTGGCATCATTCCGGCCCTAAATTACTATCAATGGGCAGACATAAAGCCATCAGTGTCCTCCTGATTTTTGACTGCGAAAATCCTTGGATCTAAGGGCAGAATGCTGAGCCATCTGCAATCGAGTCTTGCCTCTAACAGCGATTCGCTTCGCCCTAAGGAATTTGGATACCCCAAATCAGGGAACTCCCGATAGCAGGAGAACGCAATTCAAAAGTAAAAATTACGGTCACCGATATGAATTACCAGAAGCTCAGGTGGTCGAGGCGTGAAGCGGTAAACGAAGTGGAGAAACTCGCGCCGCCGCGGAACTAACACTGGGCGCATAAACAAAAGGAAGAAGTTATGAGCCGGCACACTAACATGATTTCCGTAAGTTGGGAGCGCGCGGGGGTTGGAGCGTCACAGGACCGAATCCAGCCCGCTATGGAGGACCTGGTCTGGATTCCGGGCGGCACGTTCCTCATGGGATCTGACAAGCACTATCCGGAGGAGGCACCCGCCCATGAGGTCACCGTCCACGGTTTTTGGATGGACAAATATGCCGTGACAAATGAAGAATTCCGCCGTTTCGTCGAGGAGACGAGGTACGTCACGCTTGCGGAGCGTCCGCCGACGGCCGAAGACTATCCCGGCGCGAAACCGGAATTGCTCGTGCCCGCTTCGGTGGTTTTTCAGAAGCCGCCGCAGCGGGTTGATTTGAGAGACTGTTACCAATGGTGGACCTACGTGCCCGGAGCCAACTGGCGCCACCCCGAAGGGCCGGCGAGCTCTTTGAAAGGAAAAGCGAAGCATCCCGTGGTGCAAGTAGCGTATGAGGACGCTGAGGCCTATGCGAATTGGGCAGGAAAGGGGCTGCCCACCGAAGCCGAATGGGAATTCGCGGCCCGCGGAGGACTCGAAGGCGCGGAATTTGTCTGGGGAGCTGTGTTTCTCCCACGGGGAAATCACAAGGCCAATACCTGGCAAGGCGAATTTCCCTGGCGAGCAGTTGGGCTTCGAATATGAAGTGGCCAAGGAGTTTGCGAAGAGCCTTGGCGTGCGGCTGGAGATCGTCATCCCTCCCAGCCGTGAAGCGTTGCTCGAATATCTCGCAACCGGCAAAGGCGATCTGATTGCCGCGGGCATGACGCGAACGCCCGAGCGTGAGAAGAGTTTTTGCTTTTTCGGCGCCTTATCAATTCGTCAGCGAGCTTCTCATCGTGCCCGCCAAAGACACAACAACTCACGGGCTGAGCGATCTCAAAGGAAAGACGGTGTCGGTGCGCAAATCTTCCAGTTACTACGAGACGCTGTCTAACTTTAAAGACAACTTGGGCTTTAAGATCGACCTTTTACCCGAAGACCTCGAGACCGAGGAAATCACGGGTAAGATTCCCGCGACGGTCGCCGACTCGAACATTGTTCAACTGGAACTGACCTACAACAATAAGATTCGCTCGGCGGGCCCGCTCGGCGACGTGGTGGAGATCGGTTGGGTTATGCGCAAAGGCCAGCGCGATCTCAAGACGGCGATCG
>WNFW01004274.1_pt1 | contig 13058 bp, 14 predicted proteins | sample 5400131 | NCBI WGS metagenome assembly WNFW01 (sample SAMN13153362, study PRJNA577476) | soil metagenome | isolation source: 20 cm soil or saprolite under grassland replicate 1 | place: USA:California | collected 2016-06-15 | reverse complement strand
TTGCCAGCCATCATCGCGAATCTTTTTCTCTCCTTCGAGCATCCAGTTCAGCACGCCGGAAGCCTCGCCCGCCAAGATTTGATCACTCAAGTCAGCAATCACTTTTTCAGGCTTTGGATTTCGATATTCGACGTTTGCAGCCTTAGAGGGCTGTGCAACTCGTGTAAGATGTGTAAGACGAGTCCGAATTGAGGCGAGTTGCACGAGTTACACGAATTGCACAAGGGCAATGACCTCATTTTCATTTCCGCGCTCGCGTGAAAATCCGTGTGACGTGGCCGCCGCCTTCCGGTTTTTCATCGCGCCCACCTAATCGCCTTTTCAGCAGCGTTCACTCCTTGACCGGAACCGAACATGAGCCCTTGCGCCTGTGTGATCAGCACGGCGTCGGCGTCCACCTCGGCGATGGAGTTGGCAGTGTGCTTGGCTGTCCCCTTCCGTCGAAATCGCCGGGAGATCAGCGACATCGCCTAACGAGTTACTGCATGTTTTCAGCACCGAAAAAACAAGAGAACTCGCGAAATGGCTCGCGAGTTCCTGTTTAACTTCTCATCGATCACCAATTCACCGGAATCCGGGCTGCACCCTCTACGGAGTCGGCCGAGCGCGCGGAATCGGTCGAGGCCTTGGTGTGACCCTCGGCGTAGGTGTCGGGCTCGGTGCGGCGCCGCCGCACAACCCTGTTATGGTCACAGTATAGCTTAGGCACCCGAAGTTAGGCTGCTCCACTTCATCTACTACGATGACCAAGGTCTGCCCATTATCTACGTTGACGTGGAACGCCTGATCCGGGTCCGGGACGGACCCACTGTCTCCGATCCAGTTCGTACAGAGATGCCCTGGATCGAAGCTGCCCAGATAAGCAGCCGTGAAGATGAAGGCGTCGGGGCCGCACGCTGAATGCGTATCGATCGTCACGCATTGGGTCCCGCCGCTCGTGTTTTCAAATGTGTAGGAATCCTAATGGCGGTGCCCCCCTAAAAAGGCCCGGCACGACGTACTCGCCGGACACGTTTGCGGAATACCCGTGTGATGGAGGTAACTACTACCGGACGTTGGATCGCCCGTGTCGATGCTTCCCATTTCCACAATCGGTGTGCATGTGGGGGATGCCGTTGGCGTCGGTGTTCCGCCGGCTGGCGTTCCAGGTATAGTGATATCAATCTGGAAGGGGTTGATGCCTTGGAAACTGACCGTAAGAGGATACGTGCCAGGGGTGACGCTGTTCGGCAAAGTGGCGGATATCTGGGTTCCCTGCTGATTAAGAGTCGTCCCAGGCAGCGGAGTACTGGCGAGAGTGACTGTTGGAGCACCCCTGTTGGTGGGGAAAGTTCCGTCAATCGTCAGGACGTGTGTTGCCAGGTCGGCCGTGACATGACTGATGCCGTAAGTCACGATCCGGGCCGGACTAGTTGTTGCAAAAAGCAAGTAAAGCAGGCCAATGCCTCCGATGAGAATAGCCTTTGGGGAATTTTTGACGGATTGACTTTTCATATGTTTTTTCGTTTTCACCATTTTTTTCTCCAAGATTTGCCGGCCCGAAGTTTGGAAAATCTTCCGCAAAGAAGGAAATCCCGGCTCTGGTCCGGCCAATTTGATCAGAATAGGAGATTCCTTGGGATTGCGTCTATCAGGCAAAATCCCTGATTTTTGGTATAGGGAATCTCCGATGCCCGCCCCGGCCGTACCATTAACTCAAAACTCAGAGCGTACCGGGATTGAGAATAATTGGTTTGCACTCACAGGCCGCGTTGTTGCCGTGAAAGTTGAACATGACGGTGATCTCCACCTTGCGCTTGCAGACGCGACCGGAAACAGGCCCGCCATTGTCGTTGTTGAAGTACCGGCAAAACCGCAATGGTGTACGATCCGTGAAAAGGTTTTCAGTTTCACCGCAACGAGATCCCAAGCACGCTCTATGATCTATAAGGAGAAGGGCTAAATGACTTGGCAAGCTGTTGTCTTGATTGTCGCCATCCTACTTTTTGGAGTTATCTCGTGGCTAGGCCGTTATGAGGTCGTGGGTGTAGCTCCGGGCGGTCAGGGTATTAACGGCATGGCCTATCGCCTTGATCGCTGGACGGGAGAAGTCGTTTGTATTCAAGGAGTCTCCGCAGCGAAAATTGAGATCCATTGACGCGCTAGAAGCTGTGTACCGCTTCGATGAATTGTTATCCAACTCCACACACATGCGGCAATCCATTCGCAGTTTTAGACGGCTGTCCGTTCACACAGCTCACTATTTGGCACAGCGCCTAGCTTCACAGTTTTCGATCTGCTTCCGAGAATGGGATCATGCGTTCGACAGCGCCGTTTGAATCCAGAATCCGAATCTCGCCACATCGGAAGCACGCGCGGCCTTGTGCGTAATTGATGGCTTGACGCTTCTCTGCGAAGACAGGCTCGACGCCGGGCGCTTCGAAAACCTTCCAGCCCCAGCGATGCGGTCTGATTTCGATGGTTGTCACGGCAACTAACGCTTTGCGTTTTCCTCGAAAACAGCTTACCTGTTCGCGTGAACATAATCCAGCCAAATAACGGCCAGGATGGTTTCACTGCCGAGCGGGTCGCGCGAACCCGCCCGAAGACCTACCGGGCTGTTGTCCGGTCATTAGCCGAACCGGACGCCAAGATTGAGCACATCGCCCAGCGGCACCGCGTCTCCACGCACACGGTTCGCAAAATCAGAGAGCGAGAGGCTGTCGCAATAGCCGAGCGAAAACAACGGCTGGTGTCGATCTTTGGCAACGTTGCGGAAATGGCAGCCGAGCGCATGGAAGAACTTGCAGGCAAGGCGAGTCTCCGCGACGCGGGCACGACAGCCGGAATCGCAACCGACAAGTTGCTCGCGCTCTTAAGCGAGACTGGTGGAATTCCAATGCAAGTGAATCTGCAATTCAACGCTGACCTACTACACGCGCGCTACGCCGCGCTGGTCGCGGAGATCAGCGGAACGCAAAGCGCAGAGCAAACCGGCACTGCCGAACGGTGAAACATTTTCGGTCGCTGGCGCAATGGATTTGCAGAGCGGGAAAGAAAATCTGCAAAAATAGCCGCTTCTGGCGCGCTTTGACCGAAACGCGGCGAGCGTTGGCGGACGTGCTCGGATATTGGCGAATATCTACGATCTTGTTATGCACAACCGTTATGCTTTCGGCCTGCCGCTAGCGTTCACGATGGAAACGGTGAGGGAGGGATTCGAACCCTCGGTAGCCTTTTGGGCTACGGCGCTTTAGCAAAGCGCTGCTTTCAACCACTCAGCCACCTCACCAACATCGGCTGCAAGAATATCGCGAGGAATTGTGGATTGCCAATCACAGACATTCGTCGTGTGCTCGCGATTTCATCCGGAGTTGCCAAAGACCGATTGCTAATTGATTAGATTCGCGATGATCAGCGAGGAAGAAGCGCGAAGAAGAATTTTCGAAGGAATTCAGTGTTTGTCGTCGCGGCGACTACCGATCTCGCAGGCGCTGGGATGTTTTGCAGCCGAACACTACTTTGCGTCGCTACCGCTGCCGGCTTTCGATAATTCGGCTATGGATGGCTATGCCGTAGTCGCAAGCTCGTGCAAAAGAGGGCAACGGTTGCGCGTGACCGGCGAACAACCGGCCGGTCGTGACCGACAGCTCAGCATTTCTCCCGGTGAAGCCGTGCGGATCTTTACCGGCGCGCCGCTGCCCCGTGGCGCAGATGCGATCGTAATGCAGGAAGACGTGACCCGTGACGACGCAGAAATTGTCGTAAACACGGACGTCAGTGTTGGCGAATTCGTTAGGCGACGCGGTTGCGATCTTAGCGAAGGCCAGAAAATTCTGGCGACGGGCGAGCAAATTGGGGCGGCGACACTCGCTCTGCTCGCGTCACAAGGCTTTACCGAGGTGATGGTGGGCGGCGAGGTGAAATCCGCGATTGTCTCCACCGGGGACGAACTTGTGAAACCGGGAGAGAAACTTGAACCGGGACAGATATACGAAAGCAACTCGGCATTGTTGCAGGCGCTTTTACAACGCTGCGGGACTTCTGTGCAATCCGTACAGTATTGTCCTGATACTTGGGATTCGGTCACTGGGGTGCTCGAACGCGGGATGCAGCATCACGTTCTTATTATCAGTGGCGGCGTCTCGGTGGGCGAACATGATCTCGTGCAATCCGCGTTGCGCGCACTTGGAGCGAGCATCGACATCTGGCGAGTCGCAATCAAGCCGGGCAAACCGTTTCTCTTTGGTCGATTCGGCCAATGCGCGGTGTTCGGTTTGCCGGGCAATCCAGTGTCCGCCTTCGTCACGTTCTTGCAGTTCGTGCGGCCCGCGATTTTGAAAATGATGGGCGCAACCAAGCTCGATTTGCCGGAAGCGCCGGCAAAGTTGACCGCCGATCTGATCAACGATAGCGATCGACCGCATTACGTTCGCGGAAAACTCGAAGATAGAAAATTTACTCCTGTTGGCCGCCAGGAATCCCACGCGCTTTTCGGTTTGAGTCAGTCGAATGCGTTGTTACGGGTGGCCGTGGGCGAGTCGTTCAAGGCGGGTGAGATTGTCGATATTCAACTCCTGGACTAGCGGCTCTTTGGAGTGCGCAGACCTGTCTGCGCTTTTCGAAAGCGGCGATACGTTGCCGCACTCCAAATCTTGTTGGCGAGGATTGACAGGCGATGCGCGCATTTTTAGCTTAGTCGCCTTGAATACGGGAAGTCTCGCCGCGTTTGCACGAAGTCCGACCGATCAAATTCGTGCGGATGCGGAACGGCTTTCGCACATCGTCATGGAAATGCAGCGCTGCTTCGTGCTGCGTCTTTGTAAGGAGCTTGCGCCAGGCAACGTTTCGTTCCCGCAATTTTTTCTTCTTGCCTATCTCGACCAAAAGGAAGTGCTCACCATGTCGGCGATTGCGCAAAAAATGGGGCACACTACTGCTGCGGCGAGCGGTTTAGTGGCGCGTCTCGAGAATCTTGACTACGTAATGCGCTCCGTTGCGCGAGACGACCGCCGCAAAGTCATGGTTTGCATCACTCCGAAAGGTTCGGCGCTCGTCCGGCGGATTCGTGAGGAAATGGTCGGTAATCTCGTAAAGGTTTTGGAACACCTCACACCGGATGAACAAAAGGCATGGTTGCACATTTACAGTAAAATTTATGATTATTGCCAATCGAAATGATTTTCATCTATTCGGCGGCAGTGGTATCACACCACGGTAAAAAGCGCGCAGTTTGAATCTACGCGCCTACGATTACGCATCTAATCTCTAGGGCTACATCTTCTTTATGCGAAAATATTTTGTAATCTCCGGGTTCGCCGCTGCGATGATTGCGGCAAGCTCAGTGGCGCGCGCCGGCACAGGTGAAGGGTCGACATCGAGAGGCGGGGGTACATCTTCTTCAGGCAAAGTTCCCACGTTTACGCTCGATCAAGCGATTCTAACTGCGCTGCAGCGCAATCCGACTCTCCTCAACGCGGAACAGGAGATCAAACGGACCAAAGGCGTGATCATTCAGGTCCGTGCGCAGGCGCTGCCACAGATTAATGTAAACGCGACGTATGATTGGACTGATCCGAACCTCGTTAACGCTCGAACCGTAAGCACGACCGCTGGGACCACGACCGGGCCGACACCCACGGGGACAGGCGCATCCGGTTCCCTCGTTGAATCGCCGCAGTCGCAGGTCGGGGACGCTCGGACATTCGCCGCCGCCCCCACAGCTACACCAGGTGTTAGGAATACCCAACTCACCGACATATCGTACAGCATCTCCGTTATCGGAACGCAGCTGATCTTTAATGGCACCACTTACAATCAGATCAGGGGGACTTTCTTTCAGCGGGACAGCGCCTACTTCGCATTCCGCAATATTCTGGACCAACTCCTCGCGACCGTGAAAACGCAGTTTTACCAGGTCGTGGTCAATCGAGAGCTCATCAAAGTTCAGGAGCAATCGGTGCACTTGCTGGAGAGTCAGTTGAAGGATCAGCAAAACCGCTTCGAAGCGGGAACAGTTCCACGCTTCAACGTGCTGCAGGCGGAGGTGGCGCTCTACAATCAGCTTCCGCTATTGATCACCGCGCAAAATAATTATCGTATCTCGAAGATCACTCTGGCCAAGACACTAGGCCTCGATTTCCAGCCAAGGCGCGGTGAAAGTCCGCCGCTCGAAGTGATAGGCGAAATGCCCTATAACCCACGCACTATCGCGTTGGCTAATGCCATTGAGCTTGGAAAGGAGCGGCGCCCTTTTCTTAAGCAGGCGCGGGCAAACGTCTTGAATCAACTCCAGCAAGTACGCGCGACGGCGGGCCAGTACCTTCCAACTATTACCACGAGCGGGGGCGGCGAATGGGTCAGCTCGCCGACTAATTCCAGCTGGCATGATATTTCCAAAGGTTGGATCGCAACGGTGCAGGGCAGCATGCCGATCTGGGACAGCGGCGCGATCGCTGGCCAGGTCATCCAACAGCGTGCCCTCCTTTCGGAAGCTAAGATCACTTATGACGACGACGTTCGGCAGGTGGAACTGGAGATACAGCAGGCCTATTCAAATTTGCAGCAGAACCAAGAGTTGATTAAGAGCCAGGAGAAAAACGTGGAGCTAGCCGACGAAGCGCTACGCCTGGCCAAAGCCCGGCTCGACGCTGGCGCAGGGGTGCAGTTGGATGTCCTCAACGCCCAGGTCCAGTTGCTCACGGCGCAAACGACGCGTTTGCAAGCGCTTTTCGGATACAATTCCTCCCTCGCGGAGTTCGATCGGGCCACTGGCGCGCAGAGTACGTACAACGAAATGTTCGCTGACCTCGCGCCCCGCGCGACGAAAACGAAGACCTACTACACCGGCAGTGGCCTGGACGCAGAAGGAAAGCCGAAACGCGCTGACGATACTGCGGTGCGAATTCCGGCTGGACGATCCCGAACTTCGTATTCCAAGTAAAGCGACGCGAGGACGCGTGCGCACTCCTAAAGCTGACGCGAAGCCAAGCCAGGTTCTCAGCTCAGTTTTGCACGAAGTGCTTTGGACTGCGATGCGTCGTCGCATCGCTTTACGGCTCACTGGCGATGTTGCTCATCCCACCTTGGGAGTTGAAGCTTAAATAATGCAGTTTCCGTTCGAGCAATTTCCCACGCTGAGCGCGATTGGAATCTGTCGCCATGTATTCACGCAGAGAATTCCCGGCATCGATGTTTTGCATGCTAAAGCCGAAGCGTTGAAGCGGCTCGATGCCGCGCATCGCGAAGTTCGGCAGGCAATCGGTGTTGGCGATTGGCCGCTCTTCACCGCCGAACAAATCCACGGAAACAAGATCGCAGTTCTCGATACTTGGAGCCGCGGCCCTGTAGGCCGCGAATTTGCCGGCTGTGACGGCATCATAACGAATCAACGCGGCATCGCCCTGGGCGTTTACGTTGCCGACTGCTGCGCCGTTTACATCGTCGATCCCCAAACTCCGGCTATCGGCCTCGTGCATTCCGGCCGCAAAGGCACCGCGCTCGGCGTTGTCTCCAACGTAATCAACCAACTGATCGCATGCTTTGGATCGAACCCCGCGAACATGATCGTGCAACTCAGCCCATGCATTCGCCCGCCGCACTACGAGATCGATTTTGCAGCGGAAGTTGTCCGGCAATGTCGTACCCTGGGCGTAAAACAGGTTCACGACTCAGGCGTGTGTACCGCTTGTGACCTAGATCGTTACTACTCCTATCGCGCCGAAAAAGGAAAAACGGGCCGCATGCTGGCGTTGATCGGGCTCGATCCGACAATGGAAATTAAGCGAAACAATGTCCACTTCTAATTTCGAAACTTCCACTAGTTCTCGTTACTGATACGACATGATGCGAATAGCCACCGGTTTCCTTCTCCTCGCTGCGTTCGCAGCTCGAGGAAGCGACGTTTATCGCTACGAGGTTAAACGAGGTTCCGAGCTCGAGAAAGAACCCGGTTACACACTTTCGGTGCAAGACCAGAACGATGAAAAGCGATCTGAAGGTATGGACGCGGTCATCCCGATCGAAGGCCCTGCACCAGACTATTTCGTAAAATTTCGCGCTACCGTAACGGGTAAGCTCAAAGACCTGTTCGAGCTTGACCTTGGTTTGAATGATGCAAAAGGGACGCTGCTCCGAGCACCCTTGGCGATCAGATCGAGATCGAACAAGGAAAACGAAGTTGACGTTCGGTTCCCCATCAAGAAGGACTTGATCAATCAGGCCGTGTTGGCCATTCGCTGTGCCCCCCGGATGTCGGTGCACCCGGAAGCTATTTATTCCATTCGACTTGGAGATTACACGCCAGGGAACGCGAGTGCAGGTCAGAGCCCTACGCCGAGGAGCACACTTACACCAGGGCCCTATCACGTAATTCGGTTGGCTACCGCTCAGGACACCGGCGAGCAAGTCGCCATACTCGATTTCAAAGTATTCAAATCCGTCGAGGAGCTGAAGGAGCACATTGCGAAATTCCCTTGGAGCGAAGTATATTTTCAAAGGTGGCTTGGACCTGTCGGGGGGCCGGGCTGGGACAACAAGTTTATTAAGGCCACAGACGACCTCAAAAAATTCTGTGTGGAGCGTCACATTACTTTGACGCTGAGCGCTGTTCAGCCGTACTATTGAGAGGGCACAACCATCTGGCTATAGGCAACGCCTCCACCGCGCCGATGCATTCGGTGTCGATCTTGGCCAGTGCGCTCTCTTGAGCCTCCCACTTGCCCCAGCCGAGCGGCGGCTGGGCCTGATCTCGCTAGATTGACGTCTGTTCGCTGCCGCCGCGTTTGAGCGGGCAAATGCCGCGCTTCTTCGCATTCGCGACGAAGTCCAAAAATTCGCGCGCTGGTGCGCCGAACTTCATCATCGCAGCTTTTTCCAGCGCCTGTCCGATATTTAGTCCGCCCATGTAGAGAAGTTTGAACGCCGCCTTGATTTCGTCTCGATCCTTTGCGCTAAAGCCGGCCCGACGCAGCCCAACTACGTTTACTCCAAAGACAGAATTACGTTCTGCTGCAATAACGAACGGCGGCAGATCCTTCCCAAAGGCCGAGCTGCCTTGGATCATCACCAGTCGCCCGATGTGCATGAACTGATGGAACGTCGATCCGCCACCGAGAAATGCGCCGTCGTCCACGCGCACATGTCCAGCCAACAAACAATTGTTCGCGATGAGGATGTTGTTTCCGATGAGGCAATTGTGGCCAACGTGCGCGCCTGTCATCAGGAAATTTTTATTGCCGATTTTGGTCACGCTATCCTCTGCGCTTCCACGATGGACCGTGCAGTACTCGCGAATGACATTTTCATTGCCAATCTCAACTTTCGTTTTTCGTTCCGGCGAAAACGAGAGATCCTGCGGCGATGTGCCAATAATTGTACCGTGTCCGATAAAGTTGCTGGCGCCGATCGCGACCTCTGCTTCGATCACCACATGCGATTGCAACATTGTTTTATCGCCGATAATCGCCTCCGGCCCGATCACTGAAAACGCTCCGATTTCCACGCCGCTTCCGATCTGGGCGCCAGGATGTACAATTGCTGTTGGATGAATCTTGGAAGGGCTCATGATCGGAACGGAACACAGACACAGACTTGCAATCTCTGCGGCCAACGGAGTTTCACTCCGGTGAATTCAAAGCACCGGACTAAAAGTCTGCCGGCCGCAAAGGCAACATGCCTGTGTTCCAAATACCTGAGGATCACTATTTTCACAGCACGCCCGCTTCCTTGAAACTAAAGTAGCCGGGGCTTCCTTCGGCGGGCGCGCCGATAATGATGTGATCGAGCAGTTTGATTTGTAGAAGCTCCGCCGCTTCGGCCAAACGTCTTGTCAGACTGTGGTCCGTCTGGCTCGGTGACGAATCGCCGGAGGGATGATTGTGCACGACGAAGACACTACCGCTGGATGAAAAATTTCTCGCGGATGTGCGATGCTCTCATTTCCGCTGCCGAGGGAGACCTGTTCGATCCGAATCAAGTGATAACGCGTGTCGAGCAGAATCACTCGCAATGATTCTTTTCGCAGCATTCGCAGTTGAGCGCCGAGCAGATCGTTTACGATCTCTGGCGAATCGATTTTCTGCTTGGTCCATTTTTCTCGCGCCAGACGATCGCCCAAGCCAAATGCGGCGACCAGTTGCACCGCTTTTGTGAACTTGATCCCTTTGATCTTCGATAATTCATCCACGGAGCAGCGACTCAATCCAGTAAGCGAACCGTATTTTTCCAAAAGTTGGCGGGCTACTTCCACGGCATTTGCCCCTGTGATGCCGGTGCGCAGCAGAATTGCGATCAACTCGGGAGTCGTTAACGCAGACGCCCCGTGAGCAGCGAGTTTTTCGCGCGGCCGCTCGTCTCGCGGCATCTCGCGGATTTTAAGCTGCGACATTTAACGTGGAAGCGGGCCCTAGTGCCACAACCTCAGACGCGAAGTTGGTCGAACATTCCGCGCAGCACATCGCCGAGCGCGAACAGCGCGTCTGCATACGGATTTGCCGCGATTCCATCCAGCACGCATTGCGCTTCGCGAATCAACTCGCTGCCGACTGCGATTGATTCGTTAAGCGCGCCGTTTGTCGCGCCGATCCTCAGAAGCTCCGTCATCTCTTCGATTCTTTCTTCAAGCACGAGCCGGCAACAACGTTCCCGTTCAAAATCAGAAGCGGACCGCAAGAAGGTCAACACCGGAAGGGTGAACTTACCTTTGCGAAGATCTGTGCCCAGTGTTTTGCCGGTCGCTCTCTCGCTGCCGGCGAGATCGAGGCAATCGTCATAAATTTGGTACGCGGTGCCGATTTGAAATCCAAAATTCTTGAATGTTTCGATCACATTCGAATCGGCCTCACTGATGAGCGCGGCCAACTCCGCTGAGGCGGCAAAAAGCGATCCGGTTTTCTTCTGTACGATCCGCAAGTAATCTTCGACCTCCAGCTTGAGATCAAAGCGGCGTTGCGTCTGGATCATTTCTCCCGAACAAATTTCACGCGCTGCCCGGGCGATTGCGCGGCTGATGTCTGCGTTTTCAAAATTCGTGGAGAGATTCAGCGCATGCGCGAATAGACAATCGCCCAATAGAACGCTGAGCGAATTTCCCCAGCGCGCGTTCACGGTGGGCTGTGCCCGGCGGCGCTCGGCCTCATCCATGATATCGTCGTGCACAAGCGTGGCGATGTGGATGAGTTCGACGATCACGGCAAGATCGACGTGTCCCGAGTTGATCTTGCCGGTCGCGCCGCCGGCGAGAAGCGCAAGAAGCGGGCGCAGACGTTTACCGCGGCCGCCGACTGCATAAGTCACATAGCCTTCGATGTCGGGATCAAAGGCCGCCGCCTGCTGCATTATTCGCGCTTCAACTTCCTGGAGATGCGGCTGAACCAACTGCGCCACTCGAGCCAGCGGACCAAGCGGAAAAGCCATTGGCGTAATGTCAGGCCGGACGACACCCGAGCGTGCGAAAACTTCCACGAGCCGAGAATAGAGGGGCGGCTTATGCGTTGTCAAAGCATCACGCGCGCAATTTTTCTGGGGAGCACAGGCTGCCAGCCTGTAGTCTGCGGCAGCTTGCCGAAGAGGACTCAACGCTTTCGCATCCAGGCTTCAGTCCCGTATTTTTGCTCAGCGAGTTCCCGCGCCAGCTTCAAAACATGATTGTCGATCTTGCGCTTACCGCAATTCGTAGACAAAGCCTGCGCAAATCGATCGGCCAAACCATTCGCAAGATCGACACCTTGAATGCTGCCTTGCTGAAGCAAGCCCCGTCTCGTTCGCCGCTGCGCGGCCCCGGCAACTTTTCGGCCATCGATCATCACGTCCGTACGCACGGGATTTGCGAAACAGTTGTAGCCGCGATCGATGATTGCGGCCGCGGCGTCAATCACACCAGTTGCAGGGGCTAATTGTGCCGGCTCGCCATTTGCGATGAGCGCATCGCGTAAAGCGGCATGGATCGTAACATAAATCGACCTCGACGATTCACCGAAAACCGGATCGTTTGAGGGAATAACAATCGCATACGTCAGATCGTCGCCGTGAAAGACAACGCCACCACCGGTCCATCGCCGGACTAAATCGCGCTCGCCTGCATAATTAGCGACGTCAGCAAATTTCCCAAAATATCCAAACGAAAGAGCAGGGGATCGCCATTGATAGAACCGAACTGAAGGGACTCTGACGACTTCGAGCAAAGCTTCGTCAATCGCCATGTTCATTGCTGCCGAGTGCGGTGCATGGTCATGATAAGTATCCAGCACAGCAAAAATCGTCGTTCCGAGCGTAGTCGAGGAATCCCGTGGAACTGCCTTAAAGGTTACAATACGGGATGTCTCGACTCCGCTCGACATGACGGTAATAGTGGTATTAGCGCGCGATTCGTTAGGCGCCGATTTCTGCAAGAATCTGCGCCAACGCTTCGCGCGGACGCGGCTGCGCAATGATCGGCCGCCCAATCACCAGATAATCCGCACCCGCATCGAACGCTTCGCGCGGTGTCATTACGCGTTTCTGGTCGCCGGCTTCTGACCACGTGGGACGCACTCCGGGAACGACCAGTTTTATCTTTGTGCCGAATTGTGCGCGCAGCATTTTCAGTTCATGTGGACTTGCGACCAGCCCGTCAACTCCTGTTTCAGCGCCTAGTTTTGCAAGCCGCAAAACGTGATCGTCAATCTTATCGGGAATACCGATTTTCCGAAGCGTTTGCTCGTCCACGCTAGTTAATACGGTGACACCGAGCAAAGAGAGTTCTCGCGGCTTTGCTGAAACAGCGGCTCGAATCATCTCCTCACCGCCGCATAAATGAAACGTTAACATTTGAACTGCCAACTCGGCGGCCGACCGCACGGCGTTGGCGACAGTGTTGGGGATGTCGTGCAATTTGAGATCCAGAAAAACGTTCGCGCCGGTCGCGCGAATCGCGCGCACGATTTCCGGCCCTTCTACCGTATATAGTTGCAGGCCGACTTTAAAAAATGAGATTTGTTCCCCTAGTTGATCGACAAGATCAAGCGCCTCCTTTTTAGTCGCCACGTCCAGCGCGACGATGATTTTGTTTTTTGTCATGTCGAGCGGAGTCGAGACATCTC
>WNFW01002497.1_pt1 | contig 13061 bp, 9 predicted proteins | sample 5400131 | NCBI WGS metagenome assembly WNFW01 (sample SAMN13153362, study PRJNA577476) | soil metagenome | isolation source: 20 cm soil or saprolite under grassland replicate 1 | place: USA:California | collected 2016-06-15 | reverse complement strand
GACAGGTACTCCGGGGCGCAGCGCCGCGCCGTCTCGGTGATGGCCGCCGCTTCCTCGGCCGCGGTGTGGTCCTTCCATAACCACGCCTGCGCCGCGGGCGCGGCGCGCCAGCGCGGGTCCAGGGCGAGCGGCCGGTTGGCGGCGTCCAGCGGCAGCGGCGTCGAGCCGGTCGTGTCGACGCCGATGCCGATGACGCGGTCGCGCGCGAAGCCCGGCTGCGTGTCCGCCTGCGCCAATGCGCCGCGCACCGCTGTCGCCAGGCCTTCCAGATAATCGGCCGGATTCTGGCGCGCCAGGTGCGGGTCACGCGGGTCCAGCAGCACGCCTTCGGTCCCGGACGGATAGTCGAACACCGCGGTGCCGAGCGCGCGACCGTCCGCGCAGTCCACGACTACGGCCCGAACGGAGTTGGTCCCGTAATCGACGCCGATCGTGAACGCAGGCTGCACGACTCAGCCGACCAGGATCGGACTCACGACGTCCAGCACGTCCGGGCCACAGGTACTCCACCGACTCGGGGATCGACAGCGTGCCGAACATGCAATCCTGGTCGTTGCGGCCCTGGCGCGCGTCGTTGATGTCGAACTTGTGGACCGGGACGCCCGCGTACGCGGCGAGGTCGCAGGCAGTGGAGGCGGTCGTCCCCTCCATCTTCTGGTGGCCGTAGTCGATCGTGAGGCCGCAGTTCGTGCCGCCGCACAGCTGATTCACCCGCTGGGCCACGAGGATCGCCGACGCGGCTGTGGGAATGATCATGTACAGCTCCCGCGGCTCGTACGGCTTGGGCTCGACGGCGAGCCTGATCCCCGCCTTGAGACATTCCCGGTTGACCGCCACGAGCGCTTCCGTGAACCACTCGAGCGACTGCTGGTAGTCGATCTGAAAATGGTAGTCCGCACCGTCCGAGCCCGGCCACACGCTGACGATCGGGAGCTCGAGCGCCTTCGCGATCTCGACCCCCTTCAGGATCTCGTTCAGGGCCGCGCGCCGCAGCTCCGGGTTCGGATTGCACGGCCCCCCCAGCCGGAAGCGGGGGTTGGTCCAGGTGTTGATGTTGCACGCGGTCACCCGCATGCCCAGCTCGGCGAGGTAGCCTTCGCGCGCGCGCTTCAGCGCCGGCCAATCGATGTCGCCGTTCAGCGTCTTCTCGAACACGCTCTGGTGAATCTCGATCGCGTCGATGCCGGCGGCGTGGGTGCGCCGGCACTGTGACTCGAAGTCTCCCTTGAAGCTCGGATCGTCGGAGTGATAGCCGGGCGGCGCGAAGCGGTCGCAAAAGTCGCCCGCGGACCAGTGACCGACGCTCATCTTGATGTCCATCTTCTTGAGAAACGCGATGGCCTCGGCTCGGCCCAAGTAGCGAGTCTGCGAACGGGCGAAGGCGAGTTGGTCGGAGCTGAAGCGTGTCATGAGTGTCGGTCCATCGACGGGTGATGTGTGCCGGGAGATTGGACCGCCCCGCGGCCCGTGTCAAGCAAGACCGGCGTGTGCCGGACCTACGTTCGCAGGTCCGCCAGGTCGCGGTACAGGTCGAGCGCCTGCGGGTTGGCGAGGGCCTCGCGATTCTCGACCGGCAGCCCGTGCACGACCGCCCGCACGGCGAGCTCGCTGATCTTCCCGCTGATGGTGCGCGGGATGTCGGCGACCTGCACGATCTTGCGCGGCACGTGGTGGGGGCTGGCGTTGTCGCGCAGGCAGCGCCGGATGCGCTCGCACAGCGCGTCGTCCAGGGCGAGCCCGTCGCGCAGCCGGACGAACAGGACGATCCGCTCGTCGGCGCCCGCGGCGGCGTCGATCCGCTGCCCGATCGCCAGGCTCTCGAGCACCTCCGGCAGCGTGTCCACCTGCCGGTAGATCTCGGCCGTGCCGATCCGCACGCCGCCGGGGTTGAGCGTCGCGTCGCTGCGCCCGTGAATGATCAGCCCACCGCGCGCGGTCAGCTCAGCCCAGTCGCCGTGGCGCCACGCACCGGGGAACCGCTCGAAGTACGCGGCGCGGTATTTCGCCCCGTCGGCATCGTTCCAGAACGCCACCGGCATGCTGGGAAATGGTCTGGTGCAAACGAGCTCGCCGGGCTTGCCCAGGAGCGGCGCACCGCGCGGGTCGAACACCTGCACCGCCATGCCCAGCCCGGGCCCCTGCAGCTCGCCGCGCCACACCGGGTCGGTCGGGTTGCCGATCGCGAAGCACGAGATGATCTCCGTACCGCCACTGATGTTGCACAGGTGCACGTCGGGCTCGACGCGGTGGTACACGTAGTCGTAGCTGTGGCCCGCAAGCGGGCTGCCCGTGGAGATGATGGTCCGGAGCGCGGACAGGTCGTGCGTGCGTGCCGGCACGAGCCCTTCCTTCTCGGCGAGCGCCAGGTACTTGGCGCTCGTGCCGAACACGGTCACTTGCTCCTCGGCCACCAGGGTCCACAGGGCGTCCGGGCGCGGCGCGAACGGCGCCCCGTCGTACAGCACGACGGTCGCGTGCACGGCCAGGGCGCTCACGAGCCAGTTCCACATCATCCAACCGCACGTGGTGATGTAGCAGAGCCGGTCCTCGTGTTTGAGATCGACGTGCAGCACGTGCTCCTTTTGGTGCTGCAGCAGCGTCCCCCCGGCACCATGCACCATGCATTTGGGGAGCCCGGTGGTGCCCGACGAGTAGAGGATGTAGACCGGATGGTTGAACGGGAGCCGCTCGAACCGGAGGCCGGCCTCCGTCTTCGGCGGGCTCAGCCACTCGTCCCACAACACGCCGCCCGGAATCGTCCGGATCGGGGGCCGCTCCGCGAGGTACGGAACCACCACCACCTGCTCGATCGCCGGGATGCGGCGGGCGATGTCGGCGACGCGCCCGAGGCAGTCGATTTCCTTTCCGGCGTAGCGACACCCGTCGGCACAGAACAGGATGCGCGGCGCGATCTGGCCGAAGCGGTCCACCACGCCCGCCACGCCGAAGTCCGGCGAGCAGGACGACCAGATGGCGCCGAGGCTCGTGGCGGCGAGCATCGCGATCACGGCCTCGGGGATGTTCGGCAGGAACCCCGCCACCCGATCTCCCGGCCGAATGCCCGCCGCCCGGAGGGCGGCCGCGACACGAGCGGTTTCGTCGTAGAGCTCCCCGTAGCTCAGCTCGCGCTGTGCCCCGGTCTCGTTCCATGCCACGAGCGCCGGGTGTGTGTCACGCTGCCGCAGCAGGTTCTCGGCGAAGTTCAGACGCGCGCCGGGGAACCAGCTTGGCCCCCGGACCGGATCGGGCGGGGCCATGCGGTCCAGTCCCACGCCCACATCGTCCCACGGTTTACGGCTCCCGCGTGCTCCCTCCGCGGCAATCACGCCGCAGAAATGCCACACGGCGGGCCAGAACTCTTGAGGGGACGTGATCGACCAGCGGTGCAGCGAGCGATAGTCGGCGACGTCCGCTCCATACTCGCGGCGGACGGTCGCCATGAAGGCGGTCAGGTTGGCGCGGGCCACCCGGTCCGGCGGTGGCGTCCAGAGCGGGAGTTGCGCTGACCGGTTCAACGAGACGTCGTCACGTTGCGTGTGATCACGTAGTAGTTCGGATCGACCTTGAAATCGGCCGGCGTCGCGAGCCGCAGCGGCACCGTCTGCCAGGCCGCGGTCGGATGCACCACACTGAAGGTATCCGGCGACACGGTGACCTTGAGCGGCATGTCGAAGCCGGGCACCACGTCCGTCCAGCGGAACGACAGCGTCCCTCCCTCGATGCGGTACTCCAGCACGGGCACCTGGGTGGTCCGCAAATACTGATCGAACACCCTCGTCAGATCGGTCCCCGCGTGTGCGGAGATGTAGTCCTCCACCTGTTTGCCCATCACCGTCTGGTGCCAGAACGTCTGGTTGAGCCCGCGCAGGATCGCGCGCCACTTCTCGTCGTCGTCGACGATCTGCCGGATCGTGTGCAGCATGTTCCCCCCCTTGGGGTACATGTCGCCCGAGCCCTCATCGTTCACCCCGTACGGGGGGATGATCGGCCGGTCGTTGCGGATGCCGCGACGCGTGCCGACCGTGTAGGCGGCGCCGGCCTGCTTCCCGAAAAGACACTCGGTGTAAAGCCCCTCGGCGTAGTTGGCGAAGCTCTCGTGCACCCACATATCGGCGTTGTCTTTCGCCGTGATGTTGTTGCCGAACCACTCGTGGGCGCTTTCGTGCACGATGATGAAGTCCCACTTCAGACCGAGGCCGGTGCCCGAGGCGTCGCGCCCGCGGTAGCCGTTCGCGTACCAGTTACCGTAGGCGACGGCGCTTTGATGCTCCATCCCGGGGTGCGGCACTTCGACCAGCTTGTATCCATCCTCGTACCACGGGTAGGGACCGAACCAGTGCTCGAAGCACTGCAGCATCGTGGTCGCCTGGACGAACTGCCGCTGGGCCGGCTCGCGGTGATAGCTCAGGGGCCAGAAGTCGAGGGTGAGCAGGCCGTTCTCGCCCTGGAACAGGTCGCTGTAGTGGTCGTAGCTCCCCGCGCCGACGGCGATGGCGTAGTTGTTGATCGGGTTGACGACGAACCACTCGTACGTCGTCGTGCCGTCGGCGTGGTGGGTCAGGCGGCGCAGCCGCCCGTTGGAGACGTCGATCATCGGATCGGGCACGGTGAGCGCCACGCGCTGGCTGTCGGGCTCGTCCGCCTGCGTATCCTTGTTGGGCCACCATACACTCGCACCCATGCCCTGATCGGTCGTGACGACCCACGGCCGGCCGAGACTGTCGCTGGTCCAGGTGAAGCCGCCCTCCCAGGGGGGCCGCGTGGCGACCCGCGGCTTGCCGTGGTAGTAGACCGTGATGGTGCGATGGTCGCCGGCGCGCTGGCGGGTGGACGGCTTCGCGAAGTAGGCGTTCCCGTCGCGGCGAAACGGCACCGCTCGCCGGTCCTGCACCATGCTGTCGACCGCGAGCGGGGCCATCAGGTCGACCTGCAGCTCGCGGCCCGGCGTGAGGACGCGGTAGGTGATGCCGTTGTACCCGCTGATACTGCTGTCGTTGGGATTCACGGCCACGTGCAGGTCGTAGAACACGACGTCCCACCATGCACGTCCCGGCGTCGTGAACGAGCCGCGCAGCGTGTCGGCGCGCGTGAAGCTGCGGCCCGCCTGGGCCGCGGCGGTGGCGACCTGGGCGAGGCCGAGCGCGGCCCCGAGCAGCGATCTCAGCAGCGCCATGCGGCCTTGACGCGAGCGCGGCGCCGCCAGATCCAGCTCACCAGCGCCGCGAGCGCGATCGCTCCGGCGACGACGGCGCTGGTGCGGCCGATCCAGTGCTCCGCCACCTGCCAGCTCGCACCGAGGAAGTAGCCGAGCAGCACGAACGTGACGGTCCAGAGGACGGCGCCCACCGCGTTGTACACGAGGAAAACCCGATACGGCATGCGGGAGGCCCCGGCCACGAACGGCACCAGCGCGCGCGCGAATCCGATGAACCGGCCCACCAGCACGGCCTTGCCGCCCTGGCGCGCGAAGAACGCGTCCGCGCGAGCGAGGTACTCCGGCCGCAGCCCGATGGGGGATCCAAAGCGGAGCAGCCAGGGCCGCCCCAGCCGCCAGCCCAGCTGGTAGCCGATGTTGTCGCCCAGCGTGGCGCCGACGCCGGCGGCGGCGATCACGGCGTCAAGCTCGAGCACGCCTTGATGGGCAAAGAACCCGGAGGCGAGCACCAGGCTCTCGCCCGGGACGAGGAGTCCCGCGAACGCGGCGGATTCGAGCGCCGCCGCCACGAAGATGATGAAGTAGCTCCAGTGGCCAAGCCGCGTGACCAGGTCCAAGAGATACGCCAGCACAGGGCCCGAGCCTCACTCCGGTCCACGGGCGACGCGCAACTCGATCCAATCCACCTGGCGGGCCTGCACGGCGTCGCGCACTTGCCGCTCCCGGACGCTCAGCGCCCCTTCCCCCGTCTTGACCTCGATGAACACGACGCGGCGCAGCTGGCCTTCGTCCAACCCGTCGAACACGACGAGGTCGACCGGCGTGCCGAGAAAGCGGGCGTCCTTGGGGTTGAAATGGAAATCCGGCAGGTACGGGATCAGCTGCTCGTGCACCTTGCCGACCGTCACGGCATGGCTGCGTTGAATGGCGTCCTGGCGGATGGCGTCGGTGTAACGGACTCGCCACTTCTGGAAGTAGACGAGCGCCAGCAGCAACCCGATCCCGATCCCGAGGACCAGGGCGAGCAGCGCCGCCAACACGTTCCAGGTAGCGTTCACGCCCCCAAATGTACCCGGCTCGGGGCCACGTCAGCTACATTGCCACGACGCCCGAAAGGGAGTGACAAGGTGACGGAGCAGACCCTTGCCGCGAGCGCGAGGCCGCCCGGCGGCTGGTGGACCGTGGTGCGGGACGCCGTGCGCGGCATCCCGCACGACTACACCTCCGGGCCGCTGGGCCGGGGGATCGTGCTGCTCGCCATCCCGATGGTGCTGGAAATGGGGATGGAGTCGATCTTCGCCGTGGTCGACGTATTCTGGGTCTCCCGCCTCGGTGCCGACGCGGTCGCCACGGTCGGCCTCACCGAGTCGATCATGACCCTGGTGTACACGGCGGCGATGGGGCTCTCGATCGGCGTGGCGGCGGTGGTCGCGCGCCGCATCGGCGAGGGGCGCCCCGACGCCGCCGCCGAAGCCGCCGTGCAGGGAATCGCCCTCGGGATCGGGGTTGCCGCCGCGGTGGCGGCCGTGGGCATCACCCTGGCGCCGCGCTTGCTGGCGGTCATGGGGGCATCGCCCGCGGTCACCGCGATCGGCTCCGGATACACGCGCATGCTGCTCGGCGGCAGCGCCACGGTGCTGTTGCTGTTCCTCATCAACGCGATCTTTCGGGGAGCGGGCGATGCCGCGATCGCGATGCGCGTCTTGTGGCTGGCGAACGCGATCAACATCCTGCTCGGTCCCTGCCTGATCTTCGGGCTCGGGCCGTTTCCGCGGCTCGGTGTCACGGGGGCCGCCGTGGCCACGACCATTGGCCGCGGCACGGGCGTGCTGTACCAGCTCTATCGCCTCACGCGCGGCGACGCGCGGGTCGCCGTGCACCGCGTGCACCTGGCGCTCCGACCGGCGCTCATGGCCAATCTGGTGCGCCTGTCGGGCTCGGGGACGTTCCAGGTGCTGGTGGGGACCGCGAGCTACGTGGGGCTGGTGCGCATCATGTCCAGCTTCGGCAGCGCCGCCCTCGCCGGCTACACGATCGCGATCCGGATCTTGGTCTTCGCCCTCCTCCCCTCGTGGGGTCTCTCGAACGCCGCCGCCACCATGGTTGGCCAGTCGCTCGGCGCCGGGAAGCCCGAGCGCGCCGAGCGGGCGGCGTGGCTCGCGGCGGGTTACAACATGGCGGTACTCGGCGCCGTCGGGCTCGTGTTCATCGCGTTCGCGGGCCCGATCGTCGGCGTGTTCACGCACGATCCGCTGGCTCTCCCGACCGGGGCCCTCGGCCTGCGGACCATGAGCTTCGGCTTCGTGTTCTACGCGCTCGGCTTTGTGCTCACGCAAGCGTTCAACGGCGCGGGCGACACCTGGACACCCACGTGGATCAACCTGGCGTGCTTTTGGTTGTGGGAGATTCCGCTTGCGTACTGGCTGGCGCGCGGGTGGGGCCTTGGGCCTCAGGGTGTGTTCGTCGCGATCACGGTGGGGTACTCCACGCTGGCGCTCGTGAGCGTCGTGCTGTTCAAGCGCGGGCGCTGGAAGCTGCGCCGAGTCTAGGGATGACGACGACCCACCTCCCCGCCAGCGTTCCCCTCCCTCCGCCCGTAGCGCGGCCCCAGGACGGGCCGCTGCGTCAGGACGTGCGCTGGCTCGCGGCAACGCTGGGACGGGTGGTGGGCCGGCTGGCGGGAGAGGACACGTTCCGGGCGGTCGAAGAGCTGCGACGGGCCTGTCGCGCGCGCCGGCTGGGCGTCGCGGGGGCACCCGATCTGGACGCGCTGCTGGCGCGGACCCGCGCGCTCGCTCCCGAGACCGCGCGGCTCACGGCCCGTGCCTTCACGGTGTTCTTCATCCTGATCAACGCGGCGGAGCAGGCCCACCGGGTGCGGCGTGCGCGCCAGGACGACCTCGCCGCGGCGCAGCGCGGATCGGTGCGCTGGTCGCTGCGCCGCCTGCGCGAGGCCGGCCGGAGCGCCGAGGAGGTGGCGCGCGCCCTGGCGTCGCTCGATGTCCGACCGGTCCTCACGGCCCATCCCACGGAGTCCGCGCGCCGCACCATCCTCGACCTGCAGGCGCGCCTGGCGGAGGGGTTGCTCACGCGCGACGGCGCACCCGAGGCCCAGCGTCGGGCCATCGAGCGGCACCTGGAGGGCGAGGTGGAGCTGCTCTGGCTGACCGAGGAAATCCGGCGTGACCGCCCCTCGGTCATGGACGAGGTGTCGAACGCGCTGTGGTACTTGGAAGATCGTCTCCTGGAAGCGGCGTCGCGCGTACGCGAGCGGCTGGTGGAAGCGTTCGAGGACGAGTTCGGGGGCGGGCTTGGCCCCGCTCCGGTGACGCCGCTCACGCTGGGGAGCTGGGTCGGGGGCGATCGGGATGGCAACCCGTTCGTCACCCCGGAGGTCACGCTCGCCGCGGCGCGGCGCGCCCGGCGGGCGGTGCTCGACCACTATGCGAAGGCGCTCGCGGACCTGGCGGCGCGACTGTCCGTATCGGAGCGGCTGGCGACCGTCTCGCCCGAGCTGCGGGTCTCGCTCGAGCGCGACCGCACCGAGCTGCCGGCGGTGTGGGAGCAGAATCGCCGCCGCAACGCGGACGAGCCGCTCCGCCTGAAAGTCAGCTTCATGCGGGCGCGCGTCGGGGCCGATCCGCCCGGCTACGGCACCCCTCAGGAGCTGGAGCGCGACCTCGCCCTGCTGGCCGATGCCCTCGACACCGCCGGGGCGGCGCACGCGCGACGCACCCTCCTGGAACCCCTCCTGGCGCAAGTGCGGGCCCACGGGTTCCACGGGTATCGCCTCGATCTGCGTGAAGACGCCGGCGTTCACACGCGCGCGCTCCATGACCTCACCGCGGCGGTCGGACTGGGCGAGCTGGACGCCGCCGCCCTGCGTCGCGAGCTCGGCGGCAGGCGGCCGCTCCACGCGCCTCATGTCCCGCTGGCGGAGCCCACCGATCGGGTGCTGCAGGTGTTTCGGGTCATGCGGGCGATCCAGGACGAGATCGGCGGAACGGCGGCGTCGACGTACATCGTGTCGCGCACCCGGTCCGCCGACGATCTGCTGCGCGTGTTGCTGCTGGCCCGTGAGGGGGGGCTGGTGGACCTGGCGCGGGAGCCTGCCCTGTCGCGCATCGACGTCGTGCCGCTGTTCGAGACCCTGGAGGATCTCGAGCGCGCCCCCGCCGTCGTGCGCTCGCTGCTGGACGATCCGCTCTGGCGCCGCCAGCTCGAGGCCCGCGGGCGCCATCAGGAGGTGATGCTCGGGTACTCCGATTCCGCCAAAGACGCGGGGCTGCTTCCCTCGGCGTGGGCGCTGTACCGCGTGCAGGAAGAGGTGGCGCGGGCCTGCGCCGACGCCGGCGTATCGTGCACGCTGTTCCACGGGCGCGGCGGCACGGTCGGGCGCGGTGGGGGTTCGCCCGTGGCGCGCGCGCTCACCGCGCTGCCCCCGGGCACGGTGCACGGCGGCATCAAGATCACCGAGCAGGGCGAGATTGTGTCGCAGAACTTCGGGCTCCCGTCCATCGCGGAGCGGAGCCTCGAGCTGATGTTGAGCGGCGTGTTGCTGCACCGGTTCGAGGATTGGCGCACCGAGCTCGAGTCCGGCGAGGAGGCGCGCTTTCGAGAGGTAATGGACCGCCTGGCCGCGCAGGCGTTACCACCGTATCGCGCGCTGGTGTACGGCAGCGGAGACCTGTTCAAGCTGTTTCTCGAGACGACTCCCGTGCGGGAGCTCGCCCACGTCCGGTTCGGATCGCGGCCCGCGTACCGGGGCCCTGGTGAGCAGAGGATCGAGGAGATCCGGGCGATCCCCTGGGTGTTCGGGTGGACCCAGACGCGACTCATGTTGCCGGGATGGTTGGGCGTGGGGACGGCGCTCGAAGCCGTCGCCGGCGAGCCCGGCGGGCTCGGCATGCTGCGCCGCATGGCAACGGCGTGGCCGTTCTTCGACGACCTGCTCGGCAAGTTGGAGATGGTCTGCGCCAAGGCCGACATGGCGATCGCGCGGCTGTACGTGCGCGAGCTGGGCGGCGACCTCGCGCTGTTCGACCGCCTCGAGGCCGAGTTCCGCCGCACGGTCGCTGCGCTGTTGCGCATCCGCGAGAGCGACTACTTGATGCGCGATAATCCGATGCTGCAGACGGCGATCGGCCTGCGTAATCCGTACGTGGACCCGCTGTCGCTGCTCCAGGTCGCGTTGTTGCAGCGCTCCCACGCCGCCGGGCCCGACGCCTCGGCCGAGGACCCCACCATGGCGGCGGTCAGCGCCGGTCTCGCGTCGACGCTCAACGGCATCGCCCAGGGCCTGCGCAATACCGGGTAGGTGCGGCGGGCAAGACTGCTTATTTTGTGTCATGACATACCGCCTCGCCTTCGCTTTCGCTCTTATGGTCGCGGGTTGCCGGCCCGGGGAGCGCTCGCGCGCCGCCCCGTCCGCGACGAGCTCGGCCGACTTTCACAACCCCGCGAGTGCGGCCATGCGGGAGCGCGCTCCGGACACGTTCCGCGCCCGTTTCGAGACCAGCGCGGGGGACTTCGTGATCGAAGTCCATCGCGACTGGGCGCCGTTCGGCGCCGACCGGTTCTACAACCTGGTGAAGAGCGGTTACTACGATGACGGCCGGTTCTTCCGGGTGATCGCGGGATTCATGGCGCAGTTCGGGATTCACGGCGATCCACACGTGGCGGCGGCGTGGCGTGACGCACGCATCCCGGACGACCCGGTGCGGCAGCACAACACGCGCGGCATGGTGAGCTTTGCGACCGGCGGCCCGGGCACCCGCACCACGCAGCTCTTCATCAACTACAGTGACAACAGCCGGCTCGACGGGATGGGATTCTCCCCGTTCGGCCGGGTGGTGCTTGGCATGGACGTCGTGGACCGGCTCTATCCGGGATATGGCGAAGGTGCCCCAGGTGGCCGCGGCCCCGACCAGGGTCGTCTCCAGGCCGAGGGCAACGCGTACTTGGCCCGCGATTTCCCCAAACTGGACTGGATCAAACACGCGACGATCCTCGCACCTTGAGCGTGCTCTTGTCATTCCCCCGATCGTAGCGCAGCTTGAGGCGTGCAGCGGCGTACGTTCGTCCACGCGCTCGGCGCCTCATTCGCCACCGGTCGGTTGGCGTCGCTACGTCCGGCCCGGCCGGGGCATCTCGCCCGCATCGGGCTCGAGCTCTACTCTGTGCGAGACGCGATGCGCCGGGATCCCGAGCGGACCCTCGCCGCGGTGCGCGCCGTGGGCTACACCGACGTCGAGCTGCTGTGGTCGTTCGGTAACTTCGGCCGCACGACCGAGCAGGTGCGAGCGTCGCTCGATCGCGAGGGATTGCGCGCGCCCTCGGCCCACATCTCGCCGATCATGCTGTTCGTCGGGTGGCAGCGGAGCCTCGAGATCGCGCACCGTCTGGGCCACGAGTACCTGATCGTGCCGAGCTTCACGGGGGAGACCTCGCGCTCGCTCGACGACTGGCGGGAGTGGGCCGATCGCTTCAATACAGCCGGGGCTGCCGCGCGCCGGGCCGGGATCTGGCTCGCCTTCCACAACGAAGCGGACCACATGACGCCGATCGACGGCACCGTGCCGTACGACGTGTTCGTGGCGCGCACCGACCCGACCGTCGTGCGCCACCAGCTCGACGTCGGCAACATGGTGATGGGAGGCGGCGATCCGTTCGCCTATCTCCAGCGCTACCGCGACCGCTACTGGAGCTTCCACCTGAAGGACGTCGTGGCCGATCGCTCGCACGACACCGAGCTCGGCACCGGCACGGTCGATTTCCGGCGGCTGCTGGCAGCCGTACCCGACATCGATCGCAAGCCGTGCTACGTCGAGCAGGAAGGCCCGGCGGATCCCCTCGCCAGCGTCAAGCAGGACTACGAGTTTCTGAAGAAGCTCGAGTTCTAGAATCGCACCTATCTCAGGTCCATCACGCAGATCCGGCCGGACACACCGTTCATCATAGCGAGTAACGTGCCGTCCGCGGATACGCGGATCAGGTCGGGCACGAAGGGGGCAGGAGAGCGATCTTGTAACAGCCCGTCGCTCACGCGCGCGCGGACCATTCCGCGAATCCCTTGATACAGATACGCGCCGTCCACTGACAGGGCCCGCGCTGGCACGCCGTCGCCGACCGCCGAGCGGACCCGGCGCAGAAACTGGAGACTCCCATCGTAGATGTCGAGCCCGACGTTGATGCGCTGTCCCGTACCGTCGACCGACGGGGCCCAGGGGCTCCGTGCGCTCAGGTGTGGGCCGAAGGCGTCGGTGGCGGCATCGTAGCGCTGCATGGACAAGGCTGGTCCGCTCATCAGCACCATGGTGGCGTGGTCGAACGAGCGCGCCAGGGCGACGCCCCCAACCCATCCGTTGTCGCCGGCATCAGTGCGGATGTGCTGCGCACCGGTTCTGAGATCGACCTCGAGCAGCGTGTACGCGGCGGAGGTCATGCCCTCCAGCGGGAGCAGCGCCTTCCCGTTGACGGCGACGCGCAGCTGTCCCAGTCGCTGGCCGAGCGTGGTATCGAGTGATGTGACCGGAATGAGAACGGCGGACGGAGAGGCCTGCCGCAAGTCGACGATGCCGAGAGCGTGGAGCGACGGAAAGGTCATCAGCAGGGAATCGCCGCTGGTCGAGAGCTCGAGGCTCCACGGGCGCGTCGGAATGGAGATCGGAGAACTTGCCGCCAGCGTGCTCGCCGATAGCACGATGAGGTTCTCCCCCCACGACGGCACGACATAGAGCACGCCGCGCTTGGCGTCGATCTCCAGGTTCATGAGCTGGGACGACAGAGTGGTCTCGACGGTCGGGCGCTGGATGGTGGGGGACACCCGCAGGCTGTCGGGCGTCGACTTGAGTGTGTCACTCGTCAACCCGGCGGCGTCGCGGACGTAAAAGCGCAGCTGGATCGG
>WNFW01003262.1_pt1 | contig 13062 bp, 8 predicted proteins | sample 5400131 | NCBI WGS metagenome assembly WNFW01 (sample SAMN13153362, study PRJNA577476) | soil metagenome | isolation source: 20 cm soil or saprolite under grassland replicate 1 | place: USA:California | collected 2016-06-15 | reverse complement strand
AGTACGGGTCGGTCGTGCTGCCGTTGATGCCTTTGAAGAAACCGCCGGTGAGCAGGTGCCCGTTCACCGCCAGGATCGTCTCCACCTGGCCGCCCGCATTGTCCTTGAACCCGGGCACGAGCGCGCCTGTCGTGGTGTCGACCGCGGCGATGTTCTTGGCGGTGGCCCCGCCCACCGTGGTGAACTGCCCGCCGATGTAGGCGGTGGAGCAGTCGCTGCCGTTGAAGGCGATCGTGTTGACCGTGCCGTTGACGTTGGGATCCCACGGGTTGACCGTGAACGTCCCGTTGTCGCTGAAGCTGAAGATGTGATTCCGGGTGAATGTCTGGGTCGAGCTCCCGTTCCACCCGCTGATCTGGGTGAACGTGCCCACCGCGTACATCGTCCCGCCGCAGTCCGCGATCTGGCGGATCTCCTCGGTGGTCCCGGTGGCCACCAGGGTGGGCGTGCCGGCCACAGGCGTGGGCGATACGGGTCCGGTCGCCGCCGATGCCGGTGCCGCAGGCAGGCAGAGAGCGCCCACGGTACTGGCGGCGATCAGCGCGCTGCGCACGCCGGTCTTCCTCCGCCAGTGGGCGTGGTCTCCTTGCAGCATGATTGTTCCTCCTGTGCGGGGAATTGGGTGTCTCCCCTGGTTATGAATTAGGCAGGAAGCAGATCCCGGCGTGGCCCGAGATGCCGCCGCATGAGGTGTTACCGCCGAAGTTGTCGCTGGCGACCCAAAGACCGGCGCTGGTGACCAGCAGGTCATCCGCGCCGCGGCCCCTCGACCTGCTGTACAGGCCCGCGGTGCCGCTTGCGTTCGTGATCAGTGCCCCGCTGGACGTGTTGAACCCGCCCATGCCGGGTGCGGGCAGCGCGCCTGGCCCCTGGTGGTTGCAGCCGTTGGGGTTGTTCGCCCAGCGCTCGTGGCCGCCGATGTAGACGGCGCTGGAGTCGGCGCCGACCGAGTACAGCGAGTCGCAGCCGGTGTAGTTGATCCACTTGTGGGTGACCTCGGCCTGGGTGGCCGGGAAGGCGGCGACCGCATCGCACAGGCCCGTCCGCGGGTTGCTCGTCGACCAGTTCCACGGGTTGAAGCCGGTCGCCGCGGTGTAGACCGTCGAGTCGTCGGGCGACCAGGCGGCGGCCCGGATATAGAACGATTCCTTGACCGAGCACTGGTAGGCGTAGCCCTGGGGCAGGTTGCCCTGGCTGCCGTCGAACTCGGGTGAACTCCAGCCGGTGACCTGTGCCGCGGGCCCGCTCACGTCCAGCATGAAGACCTGCTGCCTGCCGTGGCCGCCCACCGAGGTGAAGTCGCCCTCGACCAGGTCCAGGTTGCCGCTATGGCTGATCTGCTGGTTGTAGACCTTGGTCGGGTTGGGGTGTACCCCGGGGAAGACATAGTTCCCGGAGATGCTCAGGTGCGCGAATCCGTCGTCCCGGCCGGTGGCCGGGCTCAGGCTGGCGAAGTACGGGTCGGCGGTGCTGCCGTTGATGCCCTTGAAGGTACCGCCGGCCAGCAGGTGCCCGTTCGCCACTGCGAGGGTCTCCACCTCACCGCTGGCGTTGTCCTTGAAGCCGGGCACCAGCGCGCCGCCCGCGTCGACCGCGGCGATGTTCTTGGCCACTGCCCCGCCCACCGTGGTGAAGTGCCCGCCGAGGTAGGCGGTGGAGCAGTCGCTGCCGTTGAAGGCGATGGTGTCGACCGTGCCGTTGACATCGGGGTCCCACGAGGTGACCGCGAACTGGCCGGTCGCGCTGAAGCTGAAGGCGTTGTTCCGGGTGTAAATCGTGCTGCCGTGCTTGATCTGGGTGAACGTGCCTACCGCGTACATGGTCCCAGCCGGGAGGCAGCATGTGACCGCGGCGATACCCGCGATCAGCGCGCCGCGCGCGCCCTGCTTCCCCCATAGCTGAGCGCCGTTGCGCTGCATACTGTCCCCTCCTGGTTGTGCTACTTACGGTGGTGCGTTGCGTTACGAATAAGGCAGGAAGCAGATGCCGGCCAGGCCGCTCACGCCGCCGCAGGCGTCGCTGCCGCCCTGGTTGTCGCTGGCGATCCAGATTCCAGCGGGAGTCTTGTAGATCTGGTCCGCCCCCAGGCCGCGGTCACGGCTGTAACGGCCGCGGGTGCCGGCGGAATTGGTGAGCAACTTCCCGCCCAGGGTGAAGCCGCCGAGCCCTTGTGCCGGGATCGCGCCCGGCCCGGCCTGGTTGCAGGCGTTCTGGTTGTTCGCCCAGCGCTGGTGGCCGCCGATGTAGACGGCGCTGGGGTCGGCGGCGACCGAGTACAGCGAGTCGCAGCCGGTGTAGTTGACCCACTCGTGGCTCAGCCCGCCGTTGCGGAGGGCCGGGAACGCCGCGACCGCGTCACACAGCCCGGTGAGCGGGAAGGTGGTGCCGTCCCAGCCCTTCGGGGCCTTCCCGGTGTCCGCGATGTAGACCGTGGACTGGTCGGCCGACCAGGCTGCCGACTTGACGTAGAACGGGTGCTTGTTGGAGCAGAACGCGTTGAACTCGTTGGAGTACCAGGTGCTTACGTTGCCCTGGTTGCCCAGGTTGAGCATGAAGATCTGCTGCCGCCTGTTGCTCTGGACCTTGGTGAACGTGCCCTGGACGAGCACGTGGCCCTTGTCCGGCGACAGTTGCTGGTTGTAGACCTCGGTGTGGTTGATGCCCGCACCGGTGAACACGTAGTGCCCGGAGATGTTCAGGTTGAGATAGCCGTCGTCCTTGCCGGTGGACAGGTTCAGGCTCACGTAATACTTCTTGCTCGATCCGTTGATCGAGGTGAATTGACCGCCGACAAACAGGTGGTCGTTCTTGGTCCGCAGGATCGTGTCCACCATGCCGTTGGCGCTGTGCCCCCAGTCGTTGACCATGGTGTTGTTATACGTCCTGATATACGCGATATTGCTGGCGGCAGAACCGTCAACCTTCGTGAATTTTCCGCCGATAAAAGCGTGGTTGCAGTCGCTCGTCAACTGGATCGAGTTGACCACGCCGTTGGTGCTGGGTGCCCAGGTCGTGATCTTGTACGGCGAGGTCTGGCTGAAGCTGAAGATGTTGTCCCTGGTGAAGGTCTGGCCGCCCCAACTGATCCGGGTGAAGCTGCCGACCGCGTACATGACGCCGTTGCACGCCACGATTTGCCTGATCTGCTCGGTCGTCCCGTTCGGCGCGAGCGCCGGGGTGTTGGTAGCCGGGTGGGGGGACACCGGACCGCTCTGGGCTGCTGCCATCGACGGCATCAGGCCGGCTGCACTGGCGGTCAGTGCACACAAGGCGGCGACAGGCGCGTTGCACAGCAACCAGCGCCTAACTCCCTGCATCATGCCTCCATTTGCTCCGCACGACCAGCGCAGCCGCCAGTCCCCCCGGGTGCCGCGCTGTGGTCGTTTTGTGTTCTTATGTATCCCGAGCGCAACATTCTAGGGCGTGTCTAGCGGGCACACTGAACAAACTATGCGATATAGCAAGATTCCCAGGATTGTCCGGGCCCGGCCGCAACGATTGCGGCTAGGTGTGATCGACGGGGTCCTGTCGGGGGGAGATTCAGTACGCACCATGCCCGCGGGCCACCGCCGGCCAGGTCTTCCACAGGATGAGCAGATCGAAGGCGAGCGACCAGTTCTCCACGTAGCGCAGGTCGAGCCGGACCGCCTCGTCCCAGGACAGGTCGGAGCGGCCGTGGATCTGCCACAGGCCGGTCAGCCCGGGCCGCACGGCCAGCCTGCGCCGCACGTAGTCGCCGTACTTGGCGGCCTCTTCCGGGAGCGCGGGCCGCGGTCCCACCAGTGACATCTGCCCGAGCAGCACGTTGATCAGCTGTGGCAGCTCGTCAAGGGACCAGCGGCGCAGCCTGCCGCCGACCTTGGTGATCCGCGGGTCGTCGCGGATCTTGAACAGGACACCGGCGCCCTCGTTGTGCTTGTGCAGTGCTGCCTTCTGCTGCTCGGCCTCGGGCACCATGGTGCGGAACTTATACAGCCGGAACGGCCGGCCGGCCTTGCCCACCCGCACCTGCTTGAACAGCGCAGGGCCGCCGTCCTCCAGCCGGATCATCAGCGCGATCGTCAGCATGACCGGCGCGAGGAGCAGCAGGGCGGAGACGGCTGCCACCTTGTCGAACAGGCTCTTGATGACCTGGCGCAGGCCGGACAGGTCCGGGTGGTCCACATACAGCAGCGGCAGCCCGGCGGCCGCGCGGACGCTGGTGCGCGGCCCCGCGACGTCGAGCAGCGCGGGCGCCAGGCACAGGTCGGTGTCGGTCTTCTCCAGTTCCCAGGCGAGCTGCCGCAACTGGACGGGCTTGAGTTCGGGGCAGGTGAGCACGGCCACGGTGTCCGCGTCGCTGCCGCGGACCGCGCTGATCACGTCGTCGAGCCCGCCGAGCACCGGCACACCGGCGATCTCGTCGGGCCGGAGCGCAGCGCCTGCCAGGCATGCGGCGATCACGGTGAGCCCGTGGTAGGGCTCTCTGCGCAGCTCGTTGACCAGGTCAGCCACGGCCTGTGGATGGCCCACCGCCACCGCCCGGCGCATGCAGGCACCCGAATCCCGCAGCCGGTGCAGCCGTTTGCGCAGCGCATACCGGGCGACTAGGTCGATGCCCACGGCACACGGCATCGCCATCAGCACATAGCTGCGCGACACCTCGGCCCTGGTGGCATAGGACAGGATCGCGATCGCCGAGGTGAGCCCGAGCCCGGCGTTGATCACCCGGCGGAACTCATCAGCGCCCGCGCCGATGAACCGGGGCTCGTAGGCGCCCGCCAGCGCCAGCGTGCCCAGCCAGATCACCGGCAGGCTCACGGTCAGCACGATGTACGCCGCTGGCACGTGACCGTGGCTGTCATATCGCCCGCGCAGCGCGATCAGCCCGGCCGCGAGTGCCACGGCGGCGTCGAGGGCCATCGCGTTACGCAGATACCGTCCGACCCAGCCGCCTGCATCGGCTGTGCCACTCACAGCGGTGGGCACTGCCACATGGGCGCGCGCGCTTACCGCCAACCGCTCTCGCACTTACGTGCCCTCCCAATCCGACCCTGGGCCGCCGGAGATCCCCACGCGGACACGTGACCGGAGCGGAGTGACTTCGCTGCAGGGCCCCGACACCCCGGTCATGTCTGTCGATCTGGTGCTCAACCTTAGCGGGAAGGCGTTTCAATTATACGGAAACTGGTAAACATTGGAACAACACAGGCGGAACTAAGAAGCTTAGGACACGTCTACTGCGACGAATCACCTACAACCTAGTTTCTTGGTAGAGATACTTAGTTACTTGGCTCGCACCACTAACGCGGGCCACCCCCGCCACATGGGTGCGCGCCGCCACCATGGTTACGGACAGTAATGTGATGCGGGTCATGCCCCAGGCGTGGCGGCCACTCATCGCGTCGTCGGACGGTATTCTTCGAGAGTCCGGGGATGTGAACGGTCTCGTCCGCGCCTCGTGACCGGTTGTAACCGAGACCGGGGCGGGGGCCGCCAGCCACGCAGCAGTCAATAAGGAGCACCGCCACGTGACTGTGAGCCGTCCGGCCGCTGTCGTCATCCTTGCCGCGGGTGCGGGGACGCGGATGAAATCCCAGCTCCCGAAGGTGCTGCACCCAATCTGCGGCGCGAGCATGCTCGATCACGTGCTGGCCGCCGCCAGGGAACTCGACCCGGCCGAGCTCATCGTCGTGATCGGCCACGGCCGCCGCCAGGTCGCCGCGCACCTGGCCCGTCATGCGCCGGATGTGCGCGCGGTGGTCCAGGACCGGCAGGGCGGCACCGGGCACGCGGTCCGCACCGTGGCCGAAACGGTGGGCCTGGGCCTGGGCACCGTAGTGGTTACTTACGGCGACACGCCGCTACTGCGCGGCAGCACCCTTGCCGCGCTGGCCCGCGGGCACGCCGCCGAGCATGCCGCCGCCACCGCATTGACGACTTTGCTGACCGATCCCACCGGGTATGGCCGGATTCTGCGGGACGGCAACGGCGCTTTTGCCGGGATCGTCGAAGAAACCGACGCGACCCCCGAGCAGCGGGTGGTCACGGAAATAAACTCAGGCGTTTACGCATTCGAATCGGGCCTGCTCGCTGACGCGGTGAAACGGCTGCCGACCGACAACGCCAAGGGCGAGGAATACCTCACCGACGTGGTCGCCATCCTGCGCGCGGAGGGTCACCATGTGGCCACCGTGACGATCCCCGACAGCGACGAGGTCCGCGGGGTGAACGACCGCGTCCAGCTCGCGCACGCCCGCCGGATACTCAACGCGCGGATCCTGGACCGGTGGATGCGCGCGGGCGTGACGATCATCGACCCGCTTACCACCCTCATCGACACGGGCGTGATCCTTGAGCCCGATGTCGAGATCGGCCCGGGCACCCAGCTCACTGGCTCGACGGTGGTCGAGACGGGGGCCTACGTCGGTCCGGGCTGTGTACTGCGGGACACCGCCGTTGGCAAGGGCGCTGTGCTCACGCATGTGGTCGGCGTGTCCGCCAGCGTCGGCGCCGGCGTCACCGTGGATCCCTTCACCTACCTAGCGCCGGGCACCGGGCTGCCCGCCAGCAAGCCCGGGCGATCGCGGAGCGGCGCGGGCAGGCCCGCAAGAAAGGAAACACAGGCGTGACTGGCATCATGGTCAAGGCCAGGAAGAAACTCATGCTGTTCTCCGGCCGGGCGCACCCCGACCTGGGCAAGGAGATCGGCGCACACCTCGGCATCGAGCCGACCCCCACCAGGCTGTCGGACTTCGCCAACGGTGAGATCTTCGTCCGGTTCCTGGAGTCGGTGCGCGGCTGCGACGCGTTCGTGTTGCAGAGCCACACCGCGCCGATCAACCGCTGGATCATGGAGCAGCTCATCATGGTCGACGCGCTCAAGCGCGCCTCGGCCAAGCGGATCACCGTGGTGACACCCTTCTTCGGCTATGCCAGGCAGGACAAGAAGAGCCACGGCCGCGAGCCGATCTCGGCCAGGCTGATGGCGGACCTGTTCGCCGCCGCGGGCGCGGACCGGCTGATGGCTGTGGATCTGCACACCGCGCAGATCCAGGGTTTCTTCGACGGGCCGGTGGATCACCTGTTCGCGCTGCCGATGCTGGCCTCTTATATCGAGGACCGGGTGGACATCTCGCAAGTGACCGTGGTCGCCCCGGACGCGGGCCGGGTCCGGGTCTGTGAGCGGTGGACCGACCGGCTCGGCAGTCCGCTCGCCATCATCCACAAGCGCAGGGATCCCGACGTCGCCCACCGGGTGGCGGTGCTCGAGGTCGTCGGCGACGTGGCCGGACGGACCTGCATCGTGGTGGACGACATGATCGACACCGGCTCGACCATCAGCAAGGCGGCCGAGGCCCTGTTCGCCCAGGGGGCGGCCCAGGTGATCGTCGCGGCCACGCATGGGGTGCTCTCCGGCGCCGCGGTCGACGAACTGAAGAACTCCCGGATCAGCGAGGTCATCGTCACCAGCACCCTGCCCATCCCGCCGGAGAAGCGGTTCGACAAGCTCACCGTGCTCTCGATCGCCCCGCTCATCGCGCGGGCCATCCAGGAGGTCTTCAGCGACGGGTCGGTGACCAGCCTGTTCGAGGGCCGTACCTGACCGGTTGACTGCCCTGCGCAACCGGGTAACAGCCCAGCGCACAGATTTGCGGTGCCGACCGCGCGAACCTGCACGAATTTCCCGATAACGTGCACTTTCACGTCATACGCAGCTAATACTCCTAATGTTGCGGCCGGGGGACTCGTGCGATCCCACCTACCTGCGCCGCGCAGCCCTGCCCACGGGGCGGGGCCAGGCATGTCAGGGAGCACCTTATGGGGAGGACATGATGCGAAAACTTCCGCGACTGGCGTGGCAGGGGGCGAGCGCTGTGATGGCAGTGCTCGCGGTCGGAGCGGCCGGGATGGGCCCGGCTGCCGCGGCCACGGGACCGGTGTCCGCGACTCCTGCGTCGGGAACGCCCCAGCTGGCAACCACCGGCACCACCACGGAGCAGATCCGCCAGCTGGTGGACTGCGGCGGCACCATGTACGCGGTGGGGACCTTCACCTCGATCAGCGGATTCGACGGCACCTCGACCCAGACGTTCACCCGGAACAACGTGTTCAGCTTCAGCGACACGGCTCCGTACAGGGTCACCTCGTGGGACCCGAACGTCAACGGTGAGGTCAACACGATCGCGTTCGCCGGCGGCAACTGCGCCAACGCCTACATCGGCGGGAAGTTCACCATGGTGGGCAGCACCGCGGTCAAGAACATCGCCGAGATCAACACCACCACCGGTGCCGTCGTCTCCACGTTCAAGTCCAACTCGAGCGGCCAGGTCGAGACCATCCTGGCAGCCAAGGGCCACCTGCTGACCGGCGGCTTCTTCAAGGGAATCAACGGCAGCAGCACCGACCCCTTCTACGTCAGCCTGAACCCGTCCACCGGCAAGGACGACGGGTACCTGAACCTGGCCGTGTCCGGGCACTACGTCTACGCGGGCGTGAAGACCAACAACACGGAGGTCTACAACCAGCAACTGTCCCCGAACGGGAACAACGTCCTGGTCGAGGGTGACTTCACCTCGGTGGGCGGCGTGGCGCGCCAGCAGATCTTCATGCTGAACCTGGGTGCCACCCAGGGCACGGTAGGCGCCTGGAACTCCGCACAGTTCAGCCAGTTCTGCGCCGTCAACCGGCCGTTCTACATCCAGGCGGCGACCTGGTCGCCGGACGGTACCGAGGTCTACATCGCCGACACCGGCAAGAACCCGCACAACTGGAACCACACGTTCCCGCTCACCGGGCTGTGCTCGGCGGTCGCGGCCTTCCCGGCGACCCAGTCGGGGAACCTGAACCCCGACTGGATCAACTACACCGGCTGCGACTCGCTGTATTCGGTCGCCGCGGACTCGAGCGCCGTGTACGTGGGTGGCGCCGAGCGCTGGGCCGACAACGCCAACGGGTGCAACCACCCGGGTGCCGGCTCGGTCAACGCGCCGGGCATGGGCGGCTTCACTCCTGGGGCCTCAGGTGGGACGCTACTTGAGAACTCCGGTAACACCGCCGGGCTGTACTCACGGGCACGTGGGCTCGGTGCCGACGACATGCTGCTCACCGGTGCGGGACTGTGGATCGCCAGCGACAACCTCCAGGGCTCGGCCACCTGCGGTGGCGTCCCCGGGCACGCAGGGATCTGCTTCCTGCCCTACTCCTGATCCAGGACGGGCCAGCACGGCCAAGGCCCCGTGGCGAAGGAACGAGGCCTTGGCCCGTAGGGGCCCGGGGGTCGTACCCCGGGCCAGCACAGCCCAAGCCGCCGGCGGAGGGCTGGCTTTCCGCCGGCGGCGGCCTTCGGGCCGTTAGGCCTGATCGCGAAGGACTGGAGGCTCTTAGTGGTGACCGCTGCCCCGCCCCGGCAAGCGCGGGGGCAGCGGCCACCGGCTCCATGGAGCCGCTTCGCGCGGCTCGGGCCGTTTCGCGGGCCGGACGAGAGCCGTCCCGTGACTGTGGCGGCCGCCCGGCCGCCGGTTCACGGTTCGCTCCGGATCCCGCCCCCGCGGAGATCCGGCAGCTATTCCAGTTCTCATCCGGCTCATTGCTCACACCGTGGTCGAAAATGAGCATTGCAGCACACGTTTGCGCGACGATTAAGTCGTGATTGAGCCATCCGGGGCGGCTCTGTTCCGCATCCTTGGGCCGGTCGAGGTGTGGACCGGCCAGGACTGGGCCGAAATCAGCGCGGGCAAGCAGCGCTCGGTGCTGGCCACGCTGCTGCTGCGCCCCGGCGAGGTGGTCTCCACCGATGCGCTCATCGACCAGGTCTGGCCGGACAAGCCACCGGCCCGGGCGGCCAACCTGGTCAGCGTCTACGTGCACCACCTGCGCCGGCTGATCGGGGATGCCGGGGGCCGGGTGCTGGTCACCCGGGCGCCCGGCTACCAGGTGGTGCCCGCCCCCGGCGAGCTGGACGCGGACCGGTTCGCCGCCCTGGTCGGTGAGGGTCGGCAGGCGCTGGCCTCCGGCGTCCCGGCTCTGGCCGTGGACCTGCTGGACGAGGCGGTCGCGCTGTGGCGGGGCCGCGCGCTTGCCGATGTGCCCGCGACGCCGCTGGTGGCGGCGGAGGCGGACCGGCTGGAAGAGTCGCGGATCGAAGCGCTGGAGCTGCGCGCCGAGGCAAGCCTGGCGTGCGGCCGGTATGCCGAAGTGGTGCCCGAGGTGCGCAGGCTGCTCGTCGATCACCCGCTGCGAGAGAAGCTCTGGGCCCTGCTCATCCGCGCGCTGTACGGAGCCGGGCGCCAGGCCGAGGCACTGGAGGTCTACGAGCAGGCCAGGAACAGGATCTCCGATGAGCTAGGCGTCGACCCCGGCGTCGAGCTCCGCCAGCTCTACCACCAGATACTGAACGCCGACGACGACCAGCCCGTCGGTCCGCTGGCCCCGGCGGATCCGGGGCCGGTGCTCGCGCCCGCACCGGTGCCTGCCCAGCTCCCGGCCGACATTCCCGACTTCACCGGCCGGTCCGAACAGGTCAACCAGCTTCGCGAGCTGCTGACCGGGGCGGGTGGTGAGGACAGCCCGGGGGCGGTCCGTGTGGTGCTCGTGGTCGGCTCGGGCGGGCTCGGCAAGAGCACGCTCGCCGTTCACGCGGCGCACCTGCTCGCCAGCCAGTTCCCGGACGGGCAGCTCTACGCCAACCTGCTCGGCGCCACCCAGCCGGTGGCCGCAGCCGAGGTATTGGCCAGGTTCCTGCGTGACCTGGGCATGGACGGCCCGCGGATTCCGATGGACGAGGAGGAACGGGCCACGCACTTCCGGACCAGGCTCGCAGGCAAGCGGATGCTGATCGTGCTCGACGACGCCCGTGACGCGGCGCAAGTGCAGCCGCTGTTGCCGGGCACTGCATCCTGTTCGGTGCTGGTCACTGCCCGTGGCATGTTGCCCGAGCTGGTCGGGAGCAAGGTCATTGATCTTGACGTGCTGCCACGTTCCGAGGCGCGCGTGCTGTTCAGTGTGGTGGCCGGGGAGGGGCGGGCCGACGCCGAGCCCGCGGCCACCGAGGCTGTGCTGAGCGCCTGTGCGGGCCTGCCGCTGGCTGTCAGGATCGTCGGCGCACGGCTCGCCAGGCGTGGTGGCGGAACGGTCCAAGCCTTGGCGGACCGTCTGTCCGACGAGCGGCGCAGGCTGGATGAGCTGCGGATGGGCAATCTGGCAGTGCGAGCCTCGTTCGAGGTAAGCTTCGCTGCTTTGCCCGGCGCGGGCCGCCCCGGCGAACTTGACCCTGCGCGAGCCTTCCGGCTGCTCGGGCTGTGGACCGGCCCGTCGATCGGCCTGACGGCGGCGTCCAGTCTGCTTGGTGAGCCGGAAGGGGCCGCGGCTGACGCCCTGAGCGTGCTGGTCGACGCGCACCTGCTGGAATCGCCGGAGCTGGACCGGTACCGCTTCCACGACCTGCTGCGGGTCTATGCGGCCGACCGGGCCCTCACCGAGGAGTCCGAAGCGGACCGTCGCGAGGCCATCAACCGGGTGCTGGCCTGGTACCTGCACACGGCGGAGGCGGCAGCCAGGGTCATTTCCAGCCAGCGCAGGCAGGTACCGCTCGGCCAGGTGCCACCGGTGCTGCATCCGCTTGCCTTCGCCACGCTGGAGGAGGCGCTTGCCTGGTGCGAGCACGAGCGGCCGGAGCTCATAGCCGCCACCCGGCTGGCCGCCGCGTCCGGCCTGCATGAGTTTGCCTGGAAGCTGCCCGCCGCGGCGATGGTCTTCTACGGCAGGCGCAGCCATTGGGCGGACTGGGTGGCCGCCCACCAGATCGGGCTGGCCAGCGCGCAGGCAGTGGGTGACCGGCTCGCCGAGGCCTGGATGCTCAACAATCTCGGCATGGCCTACGGCGTGCAGCGCCTGCCGGAGTCGCTGGCCTGTTTCGAGCAGGCTCTTGCGCTCAGCCGGGAGCTTGGGAACGGCCCCGGAGAGGCCCAGGCGGTCACCAACATCGCCAACACCTACTTCCGGCTGGGGAATTTTGCCGAGGCCCGTGGTGCTGCGCTGCGCTCGCTCGACATCGAGCGCAAGGTCGGGGACCGCTTTGGCGAGGGCATCGCCCTGGGCATCCTGGGCAGCGCGTGCCGGGAGCTTGGCGGGTACGACGAGGCGATCCACTACCTGCAGCAGGCCCTGGACATCTCCCGCGAGCTCGGCGACCGGGATGGTGAGGCGGAATGCCTGAAGGACCTGGGCGAGGCCTACCTCGGCCTCGGGCGGATGAAGGATGCGATCGGACGCATGGAGGATGCCCTGGCCATCTGGGAAAGTATCGGCGATCGCTATGGGCAGGCTGCGACGCTGCAAAGGCTCGGCCAAGCGCAATTGCGCGCGGGGAAGGCGGGTAAGGCCCGGGCGCTCCTGGCGCAAGCCATCGATCTGTACGACGACCTGCGGGACCATGCCCAAGCCTCGGCAGTTAGGGCGGAGCTGTCAGCGATGACCCGGCGCACCGGCTGAGGTATGCCCGGTCTTCCTGTTAGGTGAGACTTGCCGTTTTGCGCGCCCTGCAGAGCCCGATGTCGATAGGCTGGTGCCAATTCGCATTGAAGTTTCAATTGCGAATCAAGTAAATGCAAGATGAAGGGGATGATTGACTATGGGGGATGAGGAGCCTGTGACGCAGCAGCCGTCATCTGACTCCCCAGAGCAGGACTCGGGAGCCCAGACCACTCAAGACACGGAGGACACGCAGGACACCTCCGTCGAGGACGGCGGCCTCAAGCCGGCGGATGACCCATTGGCACCGCCGAAGTACAAGCCGTAGCCGCAGACCACGCCGTGTCCCCGATGGCCAGCCCGGCCACCGGGGACACGGCGTCTGCATCCCGGCTGCAGGCCTTGAAGGTGATCGGCACCTCGTAGCGGCGCACGTCCCGGGCGCCGGCAATGGCATGATCCGCCGCAGTGGCCTGCGTGGCGCAGATCTTTCCCCGGCATCTAACCTGTCCGCATATTGCAAATCAGATTCAGGAAAAGGTTAAGAAGATGGCAGCCGGCGAATCCGCGTGACTGGCGCAGTTAGCGGGCCCGGCTCTTGGCGGAAAGGTT
>WNFW01002280.1_pt1 | contig 13065 bp, 9 predicted proteins | sample 5400131 | NCBI WGS metagenome assembly WNFW01 (sample SAMN13153362, study PRJNA577476) | soil metagenome | isolation source: 20 cm soil or saprolite under grassland replicate 1 | place: USA:California | collected 2016-06-15 | reverse complement strand
TCACGAATCAGGCCCGCCGCAGTCTTTCGTCCAATTCCGACCCCGGGAATGTTATCGACGGTATCGCCTGCAATCGCCAGCACATCGCCGATTAATGCCGGCGGGACGCCCCACTTCCTGGTGACTTCCTCTTCTCCGAGCAAGGCGAAGGCGTCTTTCGGCGAAGCCAGGTCGGCCTTGGCGGTCGTATAAACTTTGACGCACGGGCCAACGAGCTGATAAAGGTCTTTGTCGTTTGTCGCCAGCACTACCTCGATATCGTCCCTGCACGCCGCGATTGAATAACACCCCATCAAATCGTCCGCCTCTGTATCGGGCAGCGCGACGTTGGTGAATCCCAGCAATGGCGTAATTGTGCTCCGAATGAAGTCCAACTGCGGAATCATTGGCCTGGGCATTTCTTTGCGGGTTTCCTTATAGGCCGGCTGCAGCTCCACTCGGCGCTGCGGCAAACCTTCGTCCCAAAAAACCGCCCCAAGTTGCGGTTGCAAATGTTTCAGCATCAGCCGCAGCGTTTTGGTGAAACCGAAAATCGCGTTGGTTGGTTCGCCGCGGGAGTTGCTCAGGTTCGGGATCGCGAAAAATGAGCGGTAAACATAGTAGTGCCCGTCGATCAAAAGCAGTTTCATGCTACGAAACAGGATTGACCGGATTGGATGGATTTCAAACGCAGTCGTTGGAAAGCAGTCGAGAGTGCTGCTTGGAAGTCAGTAAGGCGACTTTCAATCAGGCGTCATCCCGATCCGCGCAGACGGTGAGGGACCTCGCGAAAGGACGATGACTGCGCAAGCTGCCTTGTGACCTACTCTCTTGGGCGCGATCCCTCGCTTGCGCTCGGGATGACAGCATTGCCGTTTCGCGATAAGTCTGCCTATGGCGGATCGATGGCTCGTGCGAGTGGGTGAAAAGGAATACGGGCCGGTTGACCTCGATACGCTTGGCGACTGGAAACGGGAAGGCCGCTTGTTGCCGACAAATGAGGTGCGCCGCGAGTCGGAGAGCGATTGGATCCTGGCGACTACCATTCCGGCGCTGTTCGGCCCGCCACCGCTGCCAACGGCGACAGGGCATCCATTGGTGCGGCGGCGCACCTTTGGCGAAATCATTCGGGATAGTTTTCGCATCTACAAGTCAGCGTTTCTGCCGTTTTTCGTTCTGACTCTCTTGATCGCAGTCCCAACACTTGCGCTCGAGCTCACTAGTCCAGCATATGGGATTTTCCCGCAGGCGGAAGGGAGTGGGCTGACGCGAGCCAGGGTCATGGCGTTGATCGCTTTTACCGCGCTGGTGGTGGATTGGCCGGTCTTTCTCGCGGGTATTCAGATCGCCACCGTTGATGTCTTGGAAGGACGTAAAGTACGCCTGGGCGAACTGCTCCGGCGGGCGGCCAATTTTTTTCCGCGGTTTGCCCGGCTCAGTCTTATTGTTTACGGGAGTTATTTTCTTTGTACCGCCATTCCGGTCGCCATTATCCTAAGTCTTGCCAGCGACAATCCCACGATTCTCTCCCTTGTTCTGGCGCTCCTCATTTTGGGCGTGCAGGTGATAATGGTCGCGCGTTTGTGGGTGAACTTTCTCTTCTGGCAGCAGTCCGCTTACATTTCGAACCGCGAAGGCGTCGACGCGTTGCGCGAAAGCAAACTACTGGCCCGCAGCAAGCGCCGGCCGCGCAAGTCGACCCGCCCTCTTTGGCGCGGCGCTTTGCTTGTCTCCCTCTGGATCCTGATCGTGCTTGGATTGAGCGCTGGGGCGGAAATTCCTTTGATCTTGCCGAAATTGCAGAGCCTTTCGACTTCGTCTCCCGAAGAAATAATGAAAATGTGGCAGGATCTGAACACGCCAAAAGTTGCCGATGCCCTGTTAATCGGCAGCATGGCCATCAGCAGCTTAGTGCGGGCACTGCTGCGGCCAATTCTCGGCATTGCGTTTGTTCTGCTTTATTTGGATACGCGCGCTGATTTCAGCGAGAGCGAGTTGGCTCCGCCGGACCGTCCGTCTGATAGACTCTCCTAAATGACCCGAGTCCGTCAGCTACGGAAAGGCGCCACTCAGCATGAACGACTCTTATGGCGTCACCTTCGCAATCGACAACTTCAGGGCTGGAAATTTCGCCGACAACATCCAGTGGATCGCTACATAATTGATTTTTACTGCTCTGAAGCGCGCCTCGCGATTGAGCTCGACGGTGGTGGCCACAATTTCGCGAACAGGGAATCGTTAGATCAGGAACGGACGCGTTTTCTTGCCAGCAAAAATATTCTGGTTCTGCGATTCTGGAACTATCTGATCAACCGGGAACTGAGAAGTGCTCTTGAAACGATTTGGTCGACATTGAAGCGACGAGGAAATTCCTCACCTTGATCCTCTACCTTTACGAAAGGGAGAGGCAGACGCGCACGTCCCCCGAAAAGCTTCGCGCTAAGTGATTCCGCCTCTCCCCTTGGGGAGAGGATTAAGGTGAGGGGCAATCCGCGCCAAACGTTTACTGAAGCAACACAGGTGAGAGCTGAGATTTATCTGGAATTAGGATCTTGGCGAATAGGTTTGTTCGATTGAAAAAAGCCGAGAAGCTTCTCATCTAATGCGATTGCATCCTTGTCGCTGCTTGAACGGGCCTTCGAGATTGATTCCTGGATTGTGTTGATCGCTTCGCTGAAGTTTCCGGTCTCAGCGTAAGCGCTAGCCAAAGTTGCGAGTAAGAGCGGGTTGGTCCGTTTTGTTAGAGTGCATGCATGCTCGGCCAGGCGCACCGCTTCATGGCCGTCACGCAATTCGTCATTTGGGTGAGTAGCGAAAACCCAGGCTAGTTCGTCCAGGGCAACGGTTGAGTCGGGAATCGAGGAAGCTGCCTGGTGAAGAAGCTTTGCCGCATCGGAAGAATTGATGAGTGCAAGCAGGGCACGGTGAAACTCCGAGCGCGCTTCCGTCCATTCCGGTCTAAGCAGGACAGAGTAACTTAGTTGATTAAAAGCGTCTATCGACTCCTTCTTTCGCGCTAGGGCTACACCTAGCACACGATGGAGCTCAGCGTTGTAGGGGGAAACGGCCAGTGCCTCGCGCGCCGCATCGACCGGATCTTCATTGTGATAAAACAAAGAAACCAGCAGAAGCAAATGGGCACGTGTGTTTTCCGGCGCGTAAGTCACGGCCAGACGGGCTTCCTCAATTGCTTTCTCCAGTTTGTCCTGCTTGAACAACAGCGTCCCAAGCTCGAGGTGAGTCGCGCCATCCAGCGGCGCAAGCGCAGCCGCATGCTCAGCCTCTTCCAGAGCTTCGCTGAATTGTCTCGCGTCCTCCAAGGTAGTGGCCAGCACTATTCTGGCTGCGGCATTCGAAGGATCGGCAGCTACCGCCTTTTTAGCTTCCCCTAGTGCCGCATCCGACTTTTTGCCTGCCCAAAGATGCATCGCGGTGATGACATGTTGTGCTACCGGATCGTAAATCCAGAACGAACCGAAGCTATTCATCGCCCAAACCGCCAGCAGAATCGCGATCGGTAATTGACGCCACTTTCTCCCGTCGGTGACAACATTCCATCCGACTGCGGCAAAGAAGCCGAGCGGCACGAGAGCGCTCAATCCATAAAATGCTTTGGTAGATCCATAGCATGGGACCTTAAGATTGTAATAGATCAGCCCCAGCGCCACCGCCAGGGAAAAACCAACGAAAATAAAAATGTCAGAACGCGGCTCACGAAATAGTTGCCATAAGGATGTCATTACGCCGACTAAAAGAAGAAGAGTAGGCAACAACGAAAGGAGATAGCCGGCGCACATCAGATTATAGTTCCAGGGCGGGCGTATCGATAAGTCCGATACTCCACTGCATAATCCATCCCCCCATAAAGTAGAGTAGAGCCCATCAAAGAATGATGCTGTTACGCTAAATAATGGGTGGACCAGACTTTCGCCAAAACGGATGAAGTAAGAGATCGTGTGATAGCCATCGTCTTGCCACCAGAAAACGCCGATCACGGGATCCGAGCCGCCGATGAATGGGCTGCCGTATCGCGAAACCCGAATGTAGTGCCAACCGCAGATCAGGATCGCAATGCAGAGCATGCTGCCGAGTGTTCCGGCCCACCTAGTGACGGATGCTCGCTCGCAGGTCAATTGATGGGCAAGAGCCAGGACGATAAACGGGACTACCAAAACAGCGGTCGCCTTTGTTAGCAGCGCGACACCTATCAACAGCCCTAGAACACAATAGCTTCTCCACGTTGCCGGACCGGTCTTCGCCATCCTGAGCGCAAAATAAAGAGAAGCGGAAACGAGAAGTGCTGCCAAGGTCTCGTTCGTCGGATAATGTGACAGGTAGAGTTGCACTGGCAGAAAAGCGGCCAGACCGCCGCCAATCAGTTGAAGGCTATGGCGATCTGGAAAAATCAGTCGCAGAGTGGCGAAGACCAGGAGGAACTGCGCGATGCCAAACAGCATCGTCAGTGCACGCAGCAGTAAGATTGCTGATGGGTCCGCAGTAGTTAGATTGAATATGGAGAGAACAACCGCCGATAGGATGTAGTAAAGCGGCGGATGGAACATCTCCATTCCCTGCGCGGGCAGGGGAAGACTGTGATGTTCCTGTAAATACTTGATGTAATTAAGGTGCTGCAAGGCATCGAATCCAACTACTGCGGGGAGAATTTGGGCGTTATGCCAATAAAGAATCAGCCACAGACCAGCGAAACCGAAAAGAATGATGACCGTCATCCAGTTAACGTTTGTGGGATGGCGATTAAGCCACCAGTTCCCTCCCACACAAAAAACAAGAGCAACAGCGCCGAACAGCAAGCAGAGCGGCCAGACTTTAGTGAGACTACTTATGGTTCGCTCGCTAGTATCCATCGAATTGCCCGGGCCCGGGAATCTTGGTGAAGCTGCAAGAGCAGCTCCTCGCCAGGCCGAGCCTGCCAATGAAGCCATCCAATTCTGGTCGCTGCGGAGTGAGAGTTGATCAGCGATCAGCGACAACCATAAAGCAGGTGGACCATTGTCGTTAAATACCCTGGCCTCAATTCGGTTCGGGCCGTCTTGCAGAAACCCGGAAACCTCAACCGTCGAGGCATCCTTCCAATTGTGACTGGCGACGAGATCCACCTTTCGATCATTTATTGTCAACTGCACGCGCTTCGCCGCGCAAACACTAAGGACTGCCCCTGACGCCGGTCGCTGGAGGATGAACTCACGACGGAAAAGTGTGTCCAGATTGGCCACGCCCCGCGCCTTGACCTCGACCGCGGCCGGAAAAATGATCCATTCCGCGTGTTTATGCGGGGGGAGGAAGTTGGTTCCGGGGTCGCTCCGGCAAAGCCAGGTAAGACCGGCAACCGCGATCACGCCAAAGGCCGCGGCTAACGATGTTAAGACCGCCCTCACAATTGTTTGGAGAAAAGAAAGAGGCGCCGCGCTTTAACCGAGCGTGAGATACGGTAGCAAACCGTGCCGTCCGCCTTCGCGGCCAAAACCGCTCTCCTTGTAGCCACCGAATGGGCTGGCGGGATCAAATTTGTTGTAGGTGTTCGCCCAAACCACGCCCGCGCGCAGTTGGTTTACGATCTTGAAAATTTTGCTCCCCTTGTCCGTCCAGACGCCGGCGCTCAATCCGTAAGGCGTGTTGTTGGCACGCGCGATTGCTTCCTCAGGCGTGCGGAAAGTCATCACACTCAGGACCGGCCCGAAAATTTCTTCCTGTGCAATCCGATGCGAAGCGGTTACTCCGGTGAAGAAACTTGGTGGATACCAGTAGCCTTTGGCAGGTAAACGAGCGCGTGATTGCACCAGTTGCGCGCCCTGTTTCAACCCGCTGTCTACCAACTCGCAAATCTTATCCAATTGCGATCGCGAATTAATCGCGCCGATGTCGGTGTTCTTGTCGAGTGGATCGCCCACGCGCAATGTGGAAATACGATCGCGCAATTTGCGAATGACGTTTAGAAAAACGCTTTCCTGGACGAACAAACGCGAACCGGCACAGCAAACATGGCCCTGATTAAAATAAATTCCGGCGATAATTCCTTCCACCGCCTGATCGATTGGCGCGTCTTCGAAAATGATGTTGGCCGCCTTGCCGCCGAGCTCCAGCGTCAACTTTTTCTTCGTCCCGACGGTAATTGACGCGATTCGTTTTCCAACTTCAGTCGAACCGGTGAACGCGATCTTGTCGATATCGGGATGATTGACGAGCGCGCTGCCAGTTTCGCCGGGGCCGGTCACGATGTTAACCACCCCATCGGGCAACCCGGCCTCTTGGAAAATTTCGGCGAGATGGAGAGCGGTGATCGAAGTCGTCTCCGCCGGCTTCAGGACACAAGTGTTTCCGCAGGCAAGTGCGGGCGCCAGCTTCCACGCCGCCATCAGCAACGGAAAATTCCAGGGAATGATTTGGCCGGCGACGCCGAGGGGCCGCGCTTTCCGGCCGGGAAAAGCGTATTCCAACTTATCGGCCCAGCCTGCGTAATAGAAAAAATGCGCTGCGACCAGCGGTAGATCAATGTCGCGCGATTCCTTGATAGTTTTGCCGCCGTCCATGGTTTCGAGCACGGCCAGCTCGCGCGCCTTTTCCTGGATCAAACGCGCAATCCGAAAAAGGTATTTTCCGCGCTCGCGGCCCGGCATCTTCGACCAGACATTTTTGTAAGAGCGTCGCGCCGCTTTTACCGCGAGATCAACATCCCCTTTATTCGCGGAACCAATCTCCGCCAGTTTCTCTTCCGTGGCCGGATTAATGGAATCAAAATACTGGCCAGACTTCGGCGACACGAATCTGCCGTTGATGAAAAGCTGATAGCGGTTGCGCAGTTTAATGTAACTGTTTGCTTCCAGCGCTGGCGCGTAACTCCAACGCTTGCCGAAATCCAAACGTCTTTTTGCGATCGGTTGTCCGTCGGGCCCGCCGTTTCGATTGACAATCGCGAGCTGCGAGCTGTTTGGTTTCCGTCGCGACATAAAATCAGGGTAAGGAAAAATAATCAGCACTCTGATAATTGCCGTCGGCCACTTTTACCAATTGCATGAGAACGTCGTTGAGCAGGGTGCTGGCGCCAAAGCGAAAAAGAGCGGGGGTGAGCCAATCGTCGCCCAACGTTTCCTTGACCATCACCAGGTAGGCCAGCGCCTCCTTGGCCGTGCGAATTCCGCCAGCTGGTTTCATCCCAATCCGAATTCCGGTCTCGTAAAAATAATCGCGAATTGCTTCCAGCATTACCAACGTTACCGGCATGGTCGCGGCGGGTGAAATTTTCCCCGTTGAAGTCTTGATGAAATCCGCGCCGGCGCGCATCGCGATTTCGCTGGCCAGGCGAACGTTATCGTAGGTCTGCAACTCGCCCGTTTCGAGGATCACTTTTAAATACGCGGCCCCGCACGCTTCCCTGGTGGCGGCAATTTCATCGAAGACGCGCTCATATTCGCCCGCCAGAAAACGTGCGCGATTGATCACCATGTCGATTTCGTCGGCCCCATCACCGACGGCGCCGCGAACTTCCCGGAGTTTCAACTTGGTTGGCATTAATCCCGCGGGAAACGCAGTTGCGACCGAGGCGACTTTAACGCTGGAGTGTTCGAGAAATTTCTTCGCGATTCTAACGAGATTTGGATAGACGCAAACGGCCGCGCAACTCGGCACCTGATAGCGGGGATCGAGGGGTTGCATGGCTTTGCGGCAAAGGAACGCGATTTTTCCTGGAGTGTCGCTGCCTTCAAGCGTGGTCAGGTCCATCATCGAGACCACCAACTTCAGGCCTTCGAGCTTGGCCGAAGTTTTGATGCTTCGTCGGGTGAAGGCGGCGGCCCGTTCTTCCGCCATCACTTGATCGACGCTCGGCACGCGCCAGCGCCATCGCTTTCGGGCAGGTGTTTTCAGAGGGGAGCGGGAATGCGGGGTGAGCGCTTTCACAGGTGAAAGAAACTATATACACTGTGTTTGACGACGAGGTCGAGTTGCACCTGCTGGTGGACTGATGCGGCCGGGGAAATGACACCCTAACACGCGGGAGGATGGTTCATTGTCGCGCCCCTTCATGACTGCGCAAGATGAGGGGAGCAATTCCGTTGTAGAACCGTGTCACGTAAAAGAGATAGACTAGGAATGAGAGTAACTGAGCGGCGATTAACCAGACGTGGCCGGCCCGATGGATGAAAAAGTCCGGCCAATGGCTGATCGCGAGGGCGCAGCCGAGGTTAAAAAAGAAAAGCAACGGGACCAACACCCGGATATTGAGCGATTGATCTTCCATCGTGCGCTGATAGAGGGACCGGTCAGGTTCGTTAGTGGCTTCGCGCAAACGTGCTCGAATCAGGCGCACGTCATAGACGAAAAGCAACCAGACGAAAGCGGCGTAGGCAGTGCTCCAGCGGAACCAGGCCAGCGGGCGGTCGAGCCGGGTGAAGAGAATTGCTTCCCCCAAGGCGCAGGCGATGTAAAAAAAGTTGTGACCAAACTCGAGCGGCCATTTGATGAGAGTGAGGGTGTGAATGATCGAACGTGACCAAAAGATAAAGATGATGCATAAGCCGGCGCTGAGGTAAAGAAGAGCCGGCCAATTGTTCAACGACAAGGCGGTGCGCGCGTTCTCGGTCAGAAAGTAGAGCGCGACGCCTTGGATGATGCTAGCGAGGGTGAGCTCGATGTTAACGACGTTGCTATCGAGGTCGCGGCGGGAAAGATTCATGGGACGAGGGAATGGCGTGCCTGGAGGGATTTGAACCCCCAACCTTCTGATCCGAAGTCAGAAGCTCTATCCGGTTGAGCTACAGGCACAAGTTTGAAATCCCAAATCCCAGGTTCCAGGCTCCAAATAAAGATGGTTGTTTGGGGTTTGGGCTTTGGGATTTGGAACTTCGTAAGCAGGGTGGCCAACGGGACTCGAACCCGCAACAACCAGAACCACAATCTGGGGCTCTACCATTGAGCTATGGCCACCACCTGAATCTCAGATTTTAGGTTTTAGATTGCCGATTGCAAAGCCAAAGCGCCAAACCATCGGGGCTTGGCACACTCTTCGCTCACAGCAACGCCGTGGTGCTTCTCCTTAGCATTGCAAGTGGCGTGCGCCGGGCTATTCTAGGCGTTCGTCCCGGCATGACCCGACTTGGTTCGCTCCTACTCGCAGGGCTGTTGTTCGTCGTCACCAGCGCACCAGCGCAGAGCGACGACCCAAGCGAAACTTTTCTCAAGGCTTACATGACGGCGCAGCAGGGCGAAAAGCTGGAGCGGGACAATCAATTTACGCGGGCCCTCGCGAAATACCGCCTGGCGGGCAGCCTGCTGGAGGAGCTCAAGAAAACGCACTCGGACTGGCAGCCAGCCATCGTCGAATACCGCAGCCGGAAAGTTTCCGAGAGCATCCTGCGGGTGCAGAGCAAATCTGGAACGCAGCAGGACCTGGCCGCGACCAATGCGCCGCCGGCTGAAGCTCAGCCTTCACCACAACAATCCACCGAGCCGACAGTTGAAATTGGGCCGAATAAATCTAAGCCGTCGATAATTGTACAACCGGCGGGTCAGGCTTCCCCGGCTCCAAAAACGCGAGACACTGTGGTTGAGGCAGCGGCGCCAGCGCCCGCCACCAACGACACTGCGATCAAGAGCGCGACCCGGAAGTTGCGTGAGAAGGTCGAGCAATTGGAAGCGGAACTACATCAATCGCGTTCCAAAGTTAGCGAAGTGGAGGAAGAAAAGGAGAAGCTAAATTCGAAGCTGAAGGAATCGAACTCGAAGCTGGAACAGGCGCAGCAGGAGCTCGAAAAGACGAAGGGCGCGGAGAAAAATGTCCGTGGCCAGTTGGCGGAAGCGCAGGGGTCGTTAAAGAAAATTCAGGAGACGGGCAATGGTGACGCGAAAGCGCAGGAGGCCTTGAAGGGTGAGATTGCGCAGCTGAAAAAGGCCCTCACCGTCGCTGAACAAGGTCGCGCCACCGCGGAAAAGGAACGTGATTCGCAGAACGCGAAATTGGCTGACGCCAACTCGCAGATCGCAAAAATTTCAAAGGAGCGCGATGACGCTCTGGGCCAGCTGGTAGGGTTGAAAGATTCCGAGCATCGCGTCGCCGTTCTGCTGGCCGAGAACACCGAACTAAAGGAGAAGCTCGCGACCGCCGAACAGACTGTGCGCGAGGTTAGCGAAGACAAGCCGAAAAAAGAGCAGGAACTGGCTGACGCGAGGAAGCAATTGGAGGATCTGCGCGCGCAGCTGGAGGCAAGCCAAAAACAGAACAAAGACTTTGAGGTCGAGGTGGCTTCGCTGCGCAGCCAACTGGAAGACACTTCCAGTCAACTCGAGAAAGCGAAGTTGACCGGTGCGAACGCCGATGAAACCGCCAAGATAACCCGTGAGAACCAGATCTTGCGCAACATTGTGGTGCGTGAGCGGCAGGAAGAAGCGCGTCGCGAGCAGGCCAAGAAATTGATGCTGGCGGAGTTCGATAAACTAAAGATCAAATCGGATACCTTGAACGAACAGATCGCGCTCCTGGCGCAACCGGTGACGAAATTAACCGACGAAGAGCTGGCTTTACTTCGTCAGCCGGTCATTTCGATTTCGGACGAAAGTCCAAACACGGTTAAGGCCAGCTTTACTTACGCCAAGCCTTCAACCGGCAATCAACCGGGCGAACCAATTGTGGAGACGACGGATAGCGCGGCCCCGCCGGAAGCTAATTTGCAAAACGGATTCAAACCGGATGTGCCGACTGATCTAATCGATATTGCGAAACAGGCGAAGGAGAACTTTGACCAAGGGAAATATCATGCGGCCGAGCGCCAATATCAGGAACTCCTAACCAAGAGCCCGAACAATCTTTACTCTCTTTCGAACCTCGGAGTTGTTTATTTCAGGACGGGCAAGCTGAAAGCAGCTGAACTTACCTTGAAGAAGGCAGTAGCTATCGCACCGAAGGACGAGTTTGCCCATACTACGCTGGGTATTGTTTACTATCGCCAGAGTAAGTTCGATGACGCCCTCAACGAATTAACCAAATCGCTCGCCATTAATCCCAAGAGCGCCGCGGCGCACAATTACCTGGGGATTACCGCCAGCCAGAAAGGCTGGCAGGAAGCTGCGGAAAAGGAAATGCTCGAAGCCATCGCGGTCAAACCGGGCTACGCCGATGCGCATTTCAACCTGGCGGTGATTTACGCTACCGCCTCTCCGCCGTCGAAAGAACTGGCCAAGCGCCACTACACCAAGGCGACCGAGCTCGGCGCCGAACCGGACGCCTCGTTGGAGAAGTTGCTCCACTAAGAGATCGGAGCTCAGCCTGCCAAAGCGTAGCCTCGGCGAAGGCCGGAGGTCAGAAGTCAGAGGTCAGTCCTTGATCTCGATCTCCTGCACCATTCCGAGATCGGCATGTGTGAGATCGGTGTTTGTGACAGGCATTTCACAGTGCAGCACATATCGGCCCGGAGGAAAATTCTTTCGCAACCATACCACCCTGTGAATGTCATGACTGTCGAGTGCACCACCCAGGGCTTGCGCTGGCGCGGTGCCATGGCCTTGCTGTTTCCGCCAGGCGTTTAAATCGGCCACCGTTCGCCCCTCGTAAAGACGATAGATGTCCACCTCGTGCATGCCGGGGCCAGGGGTTTCGATTCGGATAACTTGCGGTCCCTGGTGCAAACTGCCATCGAGCTCAAACCGGTAGTCAAAGAGCTTTAGTACCAGATCTTCTTTCGGTACTCGGTTATCGTGTGCTCCGACCTCTTCGACAGTAAAAGGGTGGACCGGCGTGGTCTTGGCGTGACCACCATTCCAGCAAATGATGATGTATTGTCCTGGATCTACCTTTAACCACATCTCGGCGGTTTCGCCGGGCGAGGTGAGTCCCGGGCCGGAATAATCCAAGCCGCCTTCCGGGAAGAGTGATCCCGCCTTTACCGCCGCGACGTAATCGTTCGCAGTCATTCCCGTGGGGAGTTTAACCAGCATCGCCTCGTGGATCTCAGATCCGTGATTTTCGAAAATGACATGACGGAGTCCGGCGGCGACACCAGCAGAAGCTTCGAACCCGGCATCAGTCGCGATGATTCGAAATGGCGGGACTTCTTTCTCGGCGCCCCTCCGTTGGCAACTAACGTCAAGAAGACATACGGCTATTAATGTAGTCCGACAGATGGCATTCATGTTCATCCCGACTTCCTTAATGCTGGCCAGAAGTTTTCAGGTCGACAGCTATGGCATGGGCTTCGGTATCGCCAATATTCTCCACCGCGTGCGTAGTCGGCTCACGCCAAATAGTCTCTCCGGTAGCGGCCGCTCTCTCTTCGGTTCGGCCGTCTGGATAACTAAACTTAAGTTTTCCGCCGCTGAGGACATATACGACGCCCGCCGGGTGCGAATGCATTGCCTCTTTTTCCCTCGCTTTGAGGCGGTATTCGAGGACGCGCACTTGATCGTTTTCCAGCAGCACTTTGTAATATTGAGGCGATGTTTTCACCGGATCTTGTGCACGGGCTGTTGTCCATAGGACGGCCAGGAGTGAAATTAGAATAACGGTTTTCATCAGGTGGTGAGTTGAGGCCTAACGAGACGAAGCTCAGCCACGGCTCCGACATGCGCAAGCGGTAGCATCTTTTGGCAAACTACCCAAGATTTAGATGGAACGTATGGGTGGCGGAGCGGTTGGCTGAATCGATTGGCTAGGTCTTCTCAGTTCATAGCGATTCACGTCTTGCTCGAACGCAATGACACCGGGAATCGTCCTGTACCGCCTCACCAACGCGAAGCCGAGTTTCTCTAACACTCGATTGGGAGCAGGATTCTCTGCCCAAGGTTCGCAGACGAGTTTTTGCAGATTGAAGCGCTGGAAGTAAAAGGAGGCAGACCTGCGCACAAATTCGGTCCCTAGACCGGCTCGCCTCAATTGTGAATTCCACAGATGCAAATGGATAAAGGCCTCGTCGCCAGGGATGATCTTATTGATACTTGAGTGTCCAACACTGGTTCCTCGAAGTATCCAAACGAGGTAAAACCGATCCCGTTCCCCGTCTGGTTTGTCATGGTCGGCTAAAAGAGCATCGAGCCACTTGTCTCTTTCAGGAAATTTCAAGCGGTCGACGCCCATCCCGCGTA
>WNFW01002278.1_pt1 | contig 13072 bp, 13 predicted proteins | sample 5400131 | NCBI WGS metagenome assembly WNFW01 (sample SAMN13153362, study PRJNA577476) | soil metagenome | isolation source: 20 cm soil or saprolite under grassland replicate 1 | place: USA:California | collected 2016-06-15 | reverse complement strand
AATGCGCGAGCTTACGCGGAGACCGGCGCCGACTTTCTCTCTTCCGGGATGCTCACACATTCGGCGCCTGGCGCGAACCTCAGTCTGCTTGTGGACAGCATCGAGGGAACGTAAGCTTAGGCGGCGCGAAGGGGCACGAGGAGATCCCGATGTCTCAGGAATCCTTACCGGGCACTACCGACCGGCGGCTGGCAGGGTTGCTCACGTTGCTGGCGGAAAACGCCACCATCGTGATCAGCGGCGCGCGGATCGCTAAAGAGGTTGGCGTCTCGGGGTCCATGGTGTGGCAGTGGGTGGAACGGCTGCGCGAATTGGGCGTGAGAGTAAAGAGCCAACCAGGCGCCGGATACTTCCTGGAGCAAGTCCCCGATATCCTGACTCCGGATATGCTGAAGCAACGCCTGAAGGGCAGTCTTTTTGGAAAACGTATTTTTCATTTTTTCAAGACGGATTCAACGAATCGAGTAGCGCTGGAATTGGGACATGCCGGCGAGCCGGAAGGCGCGGTCGTCCTGGCGGAAGAGCAAACCGCGGGACGCGGCCGGGCGGGACGCGCGTGGCATTCCCAACGCGCGGCGGGCATTTACGTGACTTTGCTTCTTCGGCCAAAACTGGCGCCGGTACAGGCTCCGCTGCTGACCATGATGGCGGGGCTGTCCGCGCGCTCCGCGGTGCAGGCGCTGACAGGGCTGGATGTGGACCTGAAGTGGCCGAACGACTTGCTCATTCAGGGGAAAAAGGTGGGCGGCATCCTGACGGAGATGCACGCGGAGCCAAATCAAGTGCGATTCGTGATTGTGGGGATCGGACTGAACGTGAATCAAGAGAAGTTTCCCGGTGAGCTTGCCAACATAGCAACTTCCCTGCGCACGGAAGCGGGTAAACCGCAATCGCGTATGGAGGTACTGGTCCGGTTGCTGCGCGAATTCGAGAGCGATTACAATTGTTTCCTGCGGGAAGGCGTGGCCAGCGTTGTGGCCCGCTTCGAATCGGTATCGAGTTATGCAAAAGGCAAGCGCGTGCGGGTAACAAACGGCACGGAAAGCTATGTCGGTACAACTGCGGGACTCGGGCCTGAGGGATTGCTGCAAGTGGAGCGAGAAGACGGACGAGTCACGGCGGTGATTTCTGGTGACGTCGCGGAGGCACGCTAGATGCTGCTGACCATTGACGTGGGGAACACCAACTCCGTGCTGGGCGTTTTTCGCGGCGAAGAGCTGATCGCGAATTGGCGTTTGACGACAGCCCGCGAGCAGACGATCGACGAATATGGCGTGTTGACGAGGAATTTGTTCACTCTGGCGGGATTGGACCGCGACGCAATCACGGGCGTGATCATCAGCTCGGTGGTGCCGCCGGTGAACCGCACATTAGCTGAAATGTCTCGCGTCTATTTTGGGAAGAAGGCGCTGTTCGTGGAACTGGGCGTGAAAACCGGGATGGCCGTGCTGGTGGACACCCCGTCAGAGGTGGGCGCGGACCGGATTGTGAACGGCGTGGCGGCGTTTCATCAGCACGGCGGGCCGTGTATCGTGGTGGATTTTGGGACCGCGATCACGTTCGACGCAATCTCCGCGAAGGGCGAATATCTCGGCGGGGTAATCGCGCCGGGACTGGGAATTTCGTCGGAGGCGTTGTTTGCGCGCGCCGCGCGGCTGCCGCGCGTGGAGATCAAGGACCCAGGAAAAGTAATCGGGACGAACACCGTCACGCACATGCAAGCAGGTTTGTATTACGGGGCCGTGGACATGGTGGACGGGATGATCGCGCGCATGAAGAAAGAACTTGGAGAAGATGCGAAGGTTGTCGCGACCGGTGGCCAGGCGAAGCTCGTCTCGAAAGGCTCGAAACATATCCAACATACCGATGAATTCCTTACACTGACGGGCTTGCGATTGATCTGGGAGAAAAATCAACCGGCGGAACACGGCAAGAGCGCAGCAGCGGCTCCGGCAAAGAAGGCGCAGAGCTAGGCCTCCGGCAGCGGCGACGCAGACGAAGTCTCGCCAGAGACCGGATATCCGGGGGCGCGCCCAACCAACGAAATGGACGGCTGGAACTACTTCAATTACTTTACGGAAATCGAAGAATACTTCTGGAAGAAACGCGGGGCGCATCTGCTGGTGTCGCCGCTAGACTGGGCGATCATGGAGGCATGGCGGAAAGCCGGAGTGCCGCTCGAAGCCGCTCTAAAGGGGATCGACAAGGCGTTTGAGAGTTATCAGAGGTCGCGCCGGGGAGCGGGCAAGCCGTTGAAGAATCTGGCGTATTGCACGGACGCGGTGCTGGAGGCAGCCGAAGAACAGCAGGAGGCGGCCGCCGGGAGTGCGCCGAAAGCCGCGCGAGCAAAGGCTAGCGAAGCTTTTTCGCGCGACGAATTGAAAACGTATTTTGCGAAGAATGTGGCACATTTGAAACGTGCGGCAGAAAAGAGTTTGGAGCAACAGCCGGAGGTCGCCGGCCGGTTAACGGACATTGCGGAATCGCTGGAGTCAAGCAGCCAGCTCCTCGATGCCCCGGGGGCGATGGATCTGGAAGATTTGGAGCGCCGGCTGACGATTCTGGATGAGAAGATACAGGCGTTGCTGACGACTCATGCGCCGGAAGAGATCATGCTCAAGATCCGGCGCGAAGTGGATGGGCAACTGACGATGTACAGGCGGAAGATGAAAGCGGAGCAACTGGCCATGGTCGAGAAGCAATATATGCAGAAACGGCTGTTGGAAGAGTTTGGAATCCCGCGCCTGAGTCTTTTCTATTTGTCTTAGCGTGAGCCAGCAGACTGGCTCACCATCCGCAAACAAGACAGCGCGGTTCGAGTTCCAATCTACAAAGGCGATTTTTCTTAAACCAGGTCAAATATATGGATGACGAGTTAACATTATCGATTGAGAAGCTCATTTACGGCGGGGACGGTTTGGCGCACGCCGATGGTAATACCGTTTTCGTGCCTTATGTTCTGCCCGGGGAAGAAGTGCGGGCGAACGCGAAATCGAAAAAGAAGAAATTGATCTGGGCCGAACTGCTGGAGGTCACCTCGCCCGCGAAAGAGCGCGAAAAAGCAAAGTGCGCTCATTTTCAGAAATGCGGCGGCTGCCACTATCAGCACATTCCGGCAACGGAACAGTTGAGGCTTAAGAAAAACATATTGCGCGAAACACTTTCGCGGCTCGGCGGTATCACGTGGGATGGTGCGATTGTGGAACATCCAGCGGAACCGTATGGCTATCGAAACCGCGCGCAATGGGCGGTGCGAAGCGGGATGCCTCGGGCGCTGGGGTACTTTCTGCCGGAGAGCTCGGTGATCGTGCCGATCGATGAGTGTCCTGTGCTCTCGCCGCGACTCGCCCACACCTTCGCGCAGCTTCAGGAAATGGCGCGCTCAACGAAGTTGCCGGAGGGTATCCAGGAGATCGAAGCCTTTGCGGATTCGTCGGACGAAAAGATTGCGCTGAATGTGGCGTTTGAGAAATTCCCCAAACCTGCGGCAGAACTGGCATCTGCTTTCCGGGACGTCTTGCCGCAGATCGAAAGTTTGCTGCTGCTGGACCAAAAGAAGAACCGGTTTGAATTGACGGGGCCGGGTTATTTGACTCACGCGGCCGGCGGATACAAATACCGGGTCAGCCATCTTTCGTTTTTTCAAGTGAACCGCTTCCTGATCGAGGATTTGCTAAAGACCGTGACGGCGAATGCGCATGGCGCGCTGGCGCTGGATCTGTATTCGGGAGTCGGGTTCTTCACGTTGCCGCTGGCGAAGACATTTCAGAAAGTTGTGAGCGTGGATGCCAATCTTGCCGCGACGCGGGACCTCTACGCCAATGCGGAGATTGCAGGCGTAACAATCCTATCGCACAACGAACATGCGGAAGAGTTTCTGAAGAAAACCGAAGAAAAACCAGACTTCGTACTCCTGGATCCGCCGAGAGCCGGATTGGGCGCGGAAGCTGCTGAGAAGCTCGCGGAGCTCGGCGCCAAAGAAATTGTATACCTTTCCTGCGATCCATCCACGCTGGCTCGCGATTTGGCGGTGCTGACGGGCTCACCCCGGAAGCCGAAAGAAATCACGGGGCCAAGCATCCGCTATGAAATCACGGAAATGCACGCGTTCGATTTGTTCCCGCAGACATTTCACATCGAAACTCTGGTGAGGTTGCAAAGAGTGCCATGAGGCTGCCGGCCTAGCGATCGCCGCGGCATTTGCCTGCGGCATCGCGCTGGGCTTGCATCCCGCGGTTGCACGGAATGCTGCGTCTCTTCTTCTCCTCTCTTCTTCTCCTCTCCTCTTCTTTCGTAATGATAGCTGTTCTCGTTAACCGAAATCCTTCTTGTGAAAATCGGACGTCTCTTGCTTGCCGCTGCCACTTCTCTGCTCACCTGGGTGTGGCTTGGATTCCTGGGAGTTTACATCGCGGAACAGCCGCGTGCTGCGGATCACGTGATCTCGCTCGTTGAGCAAGGGCCCCTCCCTTTGGGGACGCCTTTGCGATGGCACGGCCACCTTCGCGATAAACCACGCGACGGCTGTGGGGTTATGGTTACGAAATCGAACTCTCCAGTGTCGCGTTCGAAGACGCGCTGCACGCGGCGCGAGGCGGCTTGCGACGACTCCTGAATTCCTAGCTGCCGTGCAGCCACGTTTCGGAATCATATCCGCGGGAGAAGACAATCCTTACGGACACCCCAGTCCGGAGCTGCTCGAACGACTGGAGAATGCGGGAGTACGGATCTTGAGGACGGATAGAGACGGCGCCGTGCATGTGTCAACAGATGGCGCGCGGCTGGAGATCACTTGCTTCGTCGCATGTCCGGTATGGCAAACGCGGCAGAATCAGCGCTGGCGGAGGCGCCAGATCACCAGCAGGACCAACAGAAGAAATAAGAAACCAACGGCGGCCTGCCATTCGTGATTCTTCTTGTACTGGGAGAGAGAGAATGACCCGGCCGGGTCAGCCGATAATTTCGCGGCGGTCAAGCGCGGAATAAAAAGCGGGACGGCGCGTGCGTAATCTTCGAAAGATGCACCGTGGCGCAGTTGGAGCTCCTTCGCTTCCCGCTGCATCACGATGGCATAAAAAACCGCGAAGTAAACAATAAGTATTAAGGCAGAGATCCACGAGCGGGTTGCAATTCCAGCCCCAAGAGCCAGGATGGCGCTGCCGAGATAGAGCGGATTTCTGGTGTGAGCGTAGGGGCCGGCGATGGTGAGGACTTCTTGCTTGTATAGATAGCCGGCTGCGTACGCACGTACCCCCAGACCAAGGATGCCGGTCAGCGCGCCCAGCAAGATGCTGGGCGGTGTGGGCCGGGAAAAATAGAGTACCGCTACCGCTAGCGGATAACCCAGCCGTACGCGCCAGCGCACAAAAAAATTACCGGCCACGCTCATCGGCGAACCTCAACCTGCCGGCGAACGGCGTCGAAAACTGTGTCGACGTCAATTTCCAGGATGGATGGAGCGGCTTGGCCCCCTCGCTTGTAGGTGGTCACCGCATGCGGACTGCGAAGAACGATGTCGATGGGAGAAACGTTGCTAGAGCGGTCGCCCATGCGATAGGGACCGTTCCTCGCTGGGTCCGTCGGACCAAATATGGCAACGGCAGGTGTCCCAAGAGCGACGGCCAGATGCAGCGGCCCCGTATCACCACCCACGATGCAGACTGCATTGCGCAGAAGAGCCATGAGTTGGCCGAGTGAACCATTGTATGCGATGGGGTCAGCTTCCCCACTGGCCGCTTTGACCGCAGAGATCAGGTCATCTTCACCGGGGCCATAATTCAGAACGCAACGCAATCCGAGCGCGCCATGGATTTTCCGGCAAAGTGCGCCGTAACGATTTGGCGGCCAGCATTTCGAGCGCCAGCCACCAGCGGGGCTTAATACGATATACCGTTCAATGGCAAAGCCACGCAGGAGTTGCAAGACAAACAATTCCTGAATCGACGGAACCGAGAGAGCTACGGGCGCCACGCCGTTGCCAGCCCCTGCACGCACTGACAGCTCCCCATTCTGATCGGCGATGTGGGTCTGGGTGCAACGGAGGCGATCGGTGTAGAGCATCGGGACGCCGAACTCGCGAATGGTTTGCGAGGAAAACCCGATCCTGCGCGAAACACCGCCAATGAACGGTAGCGCTGCAGACTTCCACAGCCCTTGATAATCGATCGCGGTCGTGAAGTGTTTTTTGCGGATTCGTCCGATGATTTCGCGCGAGGAGTGGTACGAGCGAGTTTCCGTCTCCCAGATATCCGTTGCCAATTCGCTGCTCGCGACCAGCTCTTTCCAGCGGGGATGGGTCAGCCAAACGATTTCAGATTCCGGAAACGATTCGCGCAAGGCAGCAACGGCGGGAAAGGTGTTGACGATATCTCCGAGAGAGCCAAGACGCACGACCAGGAAGCGCTGGTCAGGCATGCGGCGCCTTGCGAATGGACTCGAGCAGCGCCCGCGTGGAGTGATCCTTGGGGTCACCCACGATGGCCACACGGATGCCAAGCCGTGCGGCGACGGCATGCTCCGGCACGGTGTCCGCAGTGTAGTCAGTGCCTTTGGCGTGGACATCCGGGCGCAATTCTTCCAGTAGGGCTTGCACGTTAGGTTCGGCGAAGAGCACGACGTAATCCACCGAGCGAAGCGCGGCAACGAGCTGGGCACGCGCGTTTTCATCGAGGATGGGGCGTCCGGGCCCTTTGAGATTGCAGACGCTGGAATCGGCATTCACGCCGACAACGAGAACGGCGCCTTCGCGCCGGGCACCTTCGAGATAACGAATATGCCCGACGTGCAGCGCATCAAAACAGCCGTTGGCTAAGACGATGCGCTGGCCGCGGCGCTTGTGTTCCGCGAGTTTCTCGCGCAGCACATCACGCTCGACGATTTTGGAAGAGGCTTCACGCATGGCTTAGGAGACGTCTCCAGATGCCTCTGCGCGGATGGCTTCGAGAAGTTCTTCGCGCGAAATGGTAGCAGTACCGCGCTTCATGACCACCAGGCCGCCCGCGATGTTGGCGATGTGCGCGGCTTCGAGAGGAGAGGCTCCGCAGGCGAGCGCCAGAGTGTATGCGGCAAGAACGGTGTCGCCTGCGCCGGTGACGTCTACGGCCTGATCGTTGCCATGAACGGGGATCTGCGTGAGTCTATCGCCTGGTTCGAAAAGAGCCGCGCCGTGCCGTCCACGGGTGACCAGGAGCGATTGCAATTTCATCTCGGAGAGCGTCGCGCGGCCTGCCCGCGCGAGCTCACCGGTATTTTGACCAATGGCCGTGTGATGCTCTGCCTCAAGCTCGGCCTCGTTCGGCGTGGCCGAAGTAATTCCCGCCTTCGCATAACGGCGCAGACGGTAACGCGCGTCGAGCGTGACGTGCAGCGCACTCTGGCGCTTTGCGGACGCCTGCTGCACAAGCTCCGGAGTGGCTATGCCAAAGCCGTAGTCGGAAACAGCGAGCGCATGGGCGCGGCGTAGATTTGCCGAAAGCCGCTGATGGAGCTTTTTTCGAATGGCGTCAGGGAGGGGCGATTTCGGTTCGTAGTCGACCCGCAGAACCTGTTGTCCCACGGTGTGCGCCCAGCCGGCGAGAAAGCGGCTCTTGGTGGGGGTAGTCCAGCCTTTCACGCGGAAAATGCCGGAGACATTGACTCGCTGGCGGCGGAAATGAGCGATCAGCGCCTCTCCCGCGGCATCATCCCCGACCGCGGTAACAGGCAGGACTCGGGCGCCGAGAGACGCGAGGTTGTTGGCGGCGTTGGCTCCGCCACCGGGAACAATCTGAGTCTCGCGATGCTTGAGGATCAGGACCGGCGCCTCGCGCGAAACACGCGAGATTTCGCCATATTGGAATTCATCGGCGACGAAGTCGCCGAGGAGAAGGATAGTTTTCGTGGCGAACTGCTCGACGCACTCGCGAAGGGCGAGAAGGTCGACGGACGTTGACGCCGTCTCTTGCTTTGGCGGACGCTTCATTTTTGCTGCCTCAGGATCCAGTCTGCCGCCTGGGTGAGATCTTTCGCAACGAAGTCGGGCTGCTTGGGCCACTTCGCCGCGTGCCAGGTGAGTTCACCTTCACCATAGCCTGTACGCACGAGGACGCTTCGCGCACCGGCGTTTCGCGCGAGCTCCATGTCGCCATAGCGATCGCCAACCACGAATGAGCGCTGCAGATCGAGCGCGTGCTCCAGAGCTGCGCGGTCCAGCATGCCGGTTCTTGGCTTGTGGCAGCTACAGTTTTCGGCGGAGATGTGCGGACAATAATAGATCGCGTCGATCGCCGCGCTCTTCTCTGCAAGTTGTTGGGTCATCAATTCGTTCACGGTGTGCACGAGCGCTTCCGGGAAGTAACCGCGGCCGACGCCCGACTGATTGGTGACGACGATGACAGGCAAGCCCGCCTCGTTGAGCCGATGAATAGCAGCGGCAACAAAGGGAAACATGCGAAAACGGCTGGCGTGATTCAAGTAGCCTACCTCCTCGGCGATTGTGCCGTCGCGATCGAGGAAAACCGCGGGGCGCAGTGGGGATTGTTCAGGCACGCTGCACCTGGGTCAAGGACAGCCAGGGTCTTGCCGCGGCCGCCACCATTTCGGCTGTGATTGTGGTCATGCACCGGTGATCGGTCGGACAGCAGCGCAGAAAACACGGACTGCAGTAAGGCTTTTGCTGAACGATACTGCAGCGGGGCGTGACCGGAGCAGTTCCCTCCGGATCGGTGGGACCAAATACCGCGACGACGGGCAGGCCAACGGCGGCAGCTACATGCATCGCGCCCGAATCGTTGCCGATGAAGAGATGGCACTGCGAGAGCAGTGCGGGCAAATCGGCAATTGCGGTTTTTCCCGTGAGATTAATGGGAGGCCGGCGCATTCCGGCAGAGATGGCCGTCGAGACGCTCGTCTCGGTGTCAGATCCAAAGAGGATGACGTCGGCATCCGACTCCGATTGCAGCCGAGTTGCCACCTCGGCAAACCGCTGTGGCGGCCAGCACTTTGCCGATCCGTACGACGCCCCGGCCCCGATGGCAATTCGCAACGCGCCTTGGCGCAAGCCGACTTTTCGAAGAAACTCTTCGGCACTCCGTCGCTTCTGTTCTGGAACGCTCAGGCCGATGAACGTTTCGCCCTGCACGGAATCCAGCCAGCCCGCACGGCGCACGAGTTCAAGATAATAAAACTTTTCATGTGCGGGAATTTCCCCGTGCCGAGGGAGAGGCACCGCCTTGGTCAGAAGAAAGCTGCGGGCGTCGCGGGCATAGCCGATCCGTTCCGGAATATTTGCGCGCCAGGCCAGCCACGCGGCATCAAAGGCATTTTGAAGCAGCAAAGCCACGTCGAACTTCTGCGCTCGAAGTTCGGCTGCAAGCCGCTCGCGGCCGGAAAACGCTGCGTGCAAGCCTTTTGAATCGTACGGAATGAATTGATCGCACATCTCTTGATGGCGATAAATATCCGTAACATTGGGCCGTCCTACGATCGCGATTACCGCTTCGGGAAAACGTGTGCGCACGGCGCGCAGCGCCGGCAGCGCCATGATGGCATCCCCGACCCAGTTCGTCGCGCGCACGAGAATCTTCACGCCGCCGCTCCGCCGCCGGCTGCCAGCGTTTGATCGAGGACATTTCTGAAATCAACCTCGGGAGTCACAACCAGATCGATCACCGCGACGTAGATCGGGGTTTCCTCGAACTTGAGACCACCGAGATTCTGCGCGTCCTTTTCGGTCGTCACAAACGCGTTCGCACCAGCCTGTTTTCCTGCCTGCTTGACCTCCAGGATGTCCCGCTGCGTATAGCGATGGTGATCTGGAAAGATTGCTTGGCCACAAATGGCGAGCCCCCAATTTCCCAGATCGCGGAAGAACGCGTCTGGATTGCCGAGACCGCAAAATGCAAAAAAAGGGCCGGCGCCGATTTCATTGGCGGAGAGAGGAGTGATCTCTCCGCCGAAACGGCGGAATCCAAGCAGTCGAGTGGAGGCAGCGAAAACCGGATACTGATCGAGCTTCCCGATCGCCTCGAGCGTTCCAGACGCCGTTTCGGCACGGGTAAAAATAATCAAATTTGCGCGACTCATGGCTGCAACGGGCTCCCGAAGCCGGCCGGCCGGCAGTAAGGACTCCCCCGCAAGCGGTCGAGAAGCATCCATCAAGAGAATATTCAGGTCGCGGGCGAGCTGCAGATGCTGAAAACCATCATCCAGAAGGAAAACGTCAATGGACTGTTGAGTTTCGAGCCGGTGTCCCTCGGCAAAGCGATTCTTGCCGACACCAAATAAGACGCGGCCTCGCAAACGGAATTTCATCAACTCGATTTCGTCGCTGGTGCCATTCGCGCCTCGATACCCGCGGCTGAGTATGGCAACTCGCTTCCCGTCGGAGAGAAATTTTTCAGCGAGCCAAATCACCATGGGTGTTTTGCCGGTGCCGCCAACCGTCAGATTCCCCACGCTGATGACGGTGGCCTTCAGGCGTTTCTGCTTGAACCATTTGTTGGCATAGAGCCAAACACGCGCACGGACCCCGACACCATACAGAAACGAGAGGGGCCACAGCAGGCTCTGCAGTAGTGGCGGCACATTCATCGCCCGGCACCCTCCAGACGTTTCGCAATCTCCGCCACCGCTCGATCCGTCGCTCCGCGTGAGTCAGCCACCAAGTGGCGCGCCGTCTCGCTCATTTTCTTCATACGCTCCGGATCGCCAAACAATTCGATCCAGGCGACCCCGACGTCTTCCGGGCTCTCCACCTGAATTGCGGCCCCCGCGGAGACGAAGCGCGAGGCTATTTCGGCGAAGTTTTCCATCGAGGAGCCGAATACTGGAATTTTCCCAAAAGCGGCTGGCTCGAGAATATTGTGGCCACCGGAAGATACGAGCGAGCCTCCGACAAAAGCACCGTCGGCTAGCCCATAAAGCGATGCGAGCTCACCGATGCTGTCGAGCAGGAGGACGGTTACGTCATCGGGTATGGTGAAACTATCGGACGGCTGATTGGCGTGCGATTGTGCCGGCCCTGGAATCGGCAATCGAGACCGTCGGATAAACTTGCGGTGCGATTCATCGATGAACCCTGCGGCGTCATCAAAACACTCCGGCTTGCGGGGCGCAAGCACAAGCAGCGCCTTTGGATACTCGCCTTGCAAAGTTCCGAACGCGATGAGCGCGTGTGGCTCCTCCGTCGCAACGACGCTTCCTGCGACAATGATTGGCGATCGGCCGCTGCGCTTGATCTCGGTTGCCAGCCAATTCGACAGCGGCGTGGGCGCGGGAAGTTCCAGGTCGTATTTCAAATTTCCGCTGACCCGCACGCGGTCCGCAGGTGCGCCCAGCGCCCGCACGCGATCCGCATCTTTCTCGCTCTGCATCAGGAAGGCGGTGGCATTGGAAAGTGCGTTTCTCAGGAAGGGCTGCAGGAAAAAGCCAAAAACTCCGAGATAGCTCTGATAGCGTGCAAAAGAGCGATCCGAAACGCGTCCGCTGACGAAAAGTACGGGAATCTTACGCCGCCCGGCTTCCCGCAGAAAATTCGGCCAGATCTCGGTTTCGAGCACCAGCACAACCGACGGCCGCGCGGCGTCGAGAGCCCGCCGGACGCAGAAGGCCCAATCCAGCGGAAAATAGATGACGGCATCGGCAAAGGGCAAGCGTTCGCGCGCCAGCGCCTGCCCCGTGTTCGTGGTCGTCGAGATAATGAGAGACCGGTCGGGGTAGGCCTCTTTCAGCCGCCGCGCGAGAGTAATGCTGGAAAGGGTTTCGCCGACACTCACCGCATGAATCCAGATCGCGCCCGTGGAATGCCCGGGCAGCTTGGCGAGCGCCGGAAATGAGAATCCCAAGCGTTCCCCAAGGTTGGAGAGATACTTTCCGTGGCGCAGGCCCTGCACAAGCCAATAGGGCACCAGCAAAAGGGTCGCGAGGCCCATGAGAAGGCTATAAATGAAATACACTCAGCGTGGCTCCGGTCTGTCCGCGCTCCGCCAGCAGCAGTCGGCGCGCGGCGCAGGGCAACCCTGCACAACCTCCAGGAATCGAAGGCCTCAAGATGAGAAAAGTCTATTATAACCCGATGCGAAAACTAACCCTCATCCTTCCCTTTCTTGCCGCCTCGCTGCTGGCGGCCCAACCGAGAGGCTCCCAGCAACCCTCTTCGCTCAAGGCCACCTCCTTGGAATCCCACGAAGGTATGACCATTACCGCGCGGCCGTGGACCGAGCCCGCACTCTACAAGGAGAAGTTTCCGAAGAAGTCGCCATTTGCAGCAGGAATTATCGCCGTGCAGGTCGTTTTTCGAAATGATTCCGACGACAGTATGAAAATCAACCTGGAGCGCATTCGATTAAACCTGGCTCTCTCCGAAGAAGATCATCAGGCGTTGTACCCGCTTTCTCCGGAAGAAGCAGCCGACGTGATCACCCATCCCTCCACGAAAAACGTAACTAGCAAAAGGCTGCCCATCCCCCTGGGCGGCCCGAAGACCGGACGGGACAAGAAATGGACGGAAGTGGAGCGGTCCATGCACGATGCGGGGGTGCAAGCGAGCGTCGTCGCACCGCATAGCACGGTGCAGGGCCTTCTCTATTTCGACCTTCGAAGCCAGTTCGAGCTTCTGAATACCGCTCACCTATATGTGCCTGAAATAGTGGCCATCGAAAAGAATCGTGGCCTCATGTACTTCGAAATTGACCTGAGCCGGTCCGCGGAACCCTGAACCACTCGAAATGGCAGGCCAAATCGCACCGGTTTGCGCGCATCGCCGCCGTCGGCTAACATGACATGTGCAAACTTTCTCCAACCACCGCGGACAAATGCTCGCTCTTCTCGATAAACTGAATCCCGAACAACGGCTAGCCGTCGAGACCACCGAAGGCCCGGTGCTGATCCTCGCTGGCGCGGGCACCGGCAAGACCCGCGCGATCACGTATCGCATGGCAAATCTGATCGCCAACGGAGTGCCCGCCGAAGCCATCCTGGCCGTCACGTTCACCAACAAAGCCGCGGAAGAGATGCGCAATCGCGTCTCGGATCTCCTGTTGCGCGCTGGAGTCCCTCCCGCGCAGCCTTGGCTTTCCACGTTTCATTCGCTCTG
>WNFW01004085.1_pt1 | contig 13076 bp, 6 predicted proteins | sample 5400131 | NCBI WGS metagenome assembly WNFW01 (sample SAMN13153362, study PRJNA577476) | soil metagenome | isolation source: 20 cm soil or saprolite under grassland replicate 1 | place: USA:California | collected 2016-06-15 | reverse complement strand
CGTGACGGGAAGCATTGTTTCCGCAAACTATTTCAATGTGTTGGGAGTTCATCCAATTCTCGGCCGGGCGTTTGAGGCCCATGAGGATGTGGGGCGCAGCGCTCATCCCGTGACCGTTATTAGTTATCAGCTATGGAAGGAACGCTTTAGTAGCGATCCCCAGATCATTGGCAAGACCCAGCGTATGGATGGCGTGATTCACACCATCATCGGCGTCGCTCCCGAAGGCTTTTACGGAACGTTCGTCGGCTGGGCCATGAAGTTTTGGGTCCCGGCCTCCATGGAAGACACCTTTGAAGCCGGCGGATACAAACTCGAAGATCGCGGTGAGCGCTGGATTGAAGCTTACGGCCGTCTGAAGCCCGGTGTCACTCTCGAGCAAGCGCAGCAGGAAGTTTCTACGGTAGCGAAGCGCTTGGAGGCGGATTACCCGGCGACCAACCGTGGCCGCAGCATCAAGCTCTGGCCTTTATGGCAAACACCATTCAATAACGCGGGAAACCTGCTCCCGACACTCGAAACCATGCTCGTTGTCGTGGTTTTCGTGCTTCTGATCGCCTGCGCCAATGTCGGCAACCTGCTGCTCGTCCGCTCTTTCGCGCGAAGACATGAAATCACCGTCCGCGTTGCAGTGGGCGCCGGGCGAAGGCGCCTGCTGCAACAACTTCTCGTCGAAGGCTTGGTTCTTTCGGCTCTCGCCGCAACCGGCGGACTCCTCATCGCGCGCTGGTGCAGCCATTTGCTCGTATTGCTCTTGCCGGTGCGGAACGGAAACGCCATGCACCTACCCGGCGAAATGGATTGGCGCGTGATGGCGCTGAGCGCTGCCGTTTGCCTTATCGCGACGCTGCTGTTCGCGCTGCTTCCCGCAGTACAGGCCAGCAAAGTAGATCTGGCCGCTACACTGAAGTCCCAAATGGCGGGTGTGGTTCAGGGCCGCGGAAAATCCTGGGTTCGCTCGGGCTTGGTCGTGGTACAGGTGTCTCTGTGCTTCATACTGCTTGTTGGAGCGGGCCTGCTCCTGCAGAGCCTGCAAAGAATTCGATCGGACAGCCCGGGCTTTTCGACCAACGGTGTATTGGTCACGGCGGTGAATTTAGTGTCGTCGGGATACGACGTGCAGCGCGCAAAGAGTTTTCATGACGAACTGATCGATCACGTGAAAGCGCTTTCCGGCGTGGAGTCGGCCGCACTGGCGCGCCAAACGCCTTTGGGCTATGGCACTTTTTCGTCAGCGCCTATTGCGGTGGACGGATATCAACCTCCGCCGGGCGAGCAGCCCTCCGCCGATTACAACCAGGTTGGCCCTGGTTATTTCGCTACGATTGGAATTCCACTCGTGTCCGGCCGCGAGTTCACCCGCTCCGATAACGAAACGGCGGCGCCTGTCGCCATCGTTAACGAAACCATGGCCGCGCGCTTTTGGGCCAGCAAGGATCCCGTCGGCGAGCGCCTTCAGGCCAAGGGCCAGTGGCTGCAAATCGTTGGTGTCGCGAAAACCTCGAAATACTACAGCATGCGGGAGCTGCCCAAGCCGTTTTTCTACGTCCCACTGCGCCAGAATTCTTCCGTAAGCGCCGCGTTGACTATTCGGACCAAGCTGCGGCCTGAGATCTTGGCGGCCGCCCTGTCTCGGGAACTGAAGACCATGGATGCGAACTTGGCTCTCTATGAGGTAATCTCGCTTCAAGAGCAGGTGGATCGTTCTACGTCCGCTCAAAAGGTTGCGGTCACTTTAACCGGGACTCTCGCCGGATTGGCGTTGGTGCTCGCCGCCATCGGACTCTATGGCGTCATGTCCTACACGGTATCGCAGAGCACGCGTGAATTAGGGCTGCGCATGGCCCTCGGAGCGCGCACGTCCGAACTTTTCCGGCTCGTGATTTCCCGCGGTCTCACCTTGACCATCGGCGGAATTTTTCTGGGCGCAGCGGCAGCTCTCGGTTTGACGCGGCTCCTTGGATATCTCCTCTACAAAGTGAGCCCGCGCGACCCGCGCGCCTTCGCTTCCGCCTTCGTGGTCTTGACGATCGTCTCGTTGATCGCCTGCTTCTTGCCGGCCTGGCGTGCAACGCGGGTCGACCCCATGGTCGCCCTTCGTTATGAGTAAATCGAAAAGCGATCGCGCCGAGGAATCGCGCAAGTGATCAAGGCTGGCCTTCGGACGAAGGAGATTTTCCCGCAGCGGGCATGGGCGCGCGGCGGGAGATTTCCAGGGTCACATTGCGCATTTCCTCGTGAATGAGGCCGTTGGTGGCGAGAATGACCGGCGCGCCAAGCTGATACGGTTTGCCGTCGAAGTCGCTGACTTTGCCGCCGGCTTCTTCGATGAGCAGCACGCCCGCGGCGACGTCCCACTTGTTGAGGCCGAATTCCCAGAAGCCATCGAAGCGACCGGAAGCCACGCACGCGAGATCGAGCGCCGCAGAGCCATCGCGGCGCACGCCATGGGAGCGTTGGGTGAATTCGCCGTAATACTGAAGATTCGGGCTGAGTTTGCGGTTGCGCGTGGGAAAGCCGGTGCAGAGCAGGCTGGTGGAGAGTGTGGCGACTTTGGAGACCGCGATTTTTTTGCCGTTGAAGGTGGCGCCTTCGCCGCGCGCGGCAGTGTACAGCTCGTTGTGGTAGGGATTGAAGACGGCGGCAGCGAGCAGCGTGTCGCGCTGGGCGAGCGCGATGGAAATACAGAAACAGGGATAGCCGTGTGCGAAATTGGTGGTGCCGTCGAGAGGATCGACGTGCCAGCGAAATTCGGAAGCGGTGTCCTGACCGGTGCCTTCTTCTGCAGTGATGGCATGGCCGGGGAAATATTGGTTGAGACGACCAACGATGAATTGCTCGGAGCGCTTGTCGGCTTGGGTGACGAGGTCGACTTCGTCGCCTTTGTAGCGAATGTCCAGCGGGCGGGAGAATTCCTCCATGAGGATCTTGCCGGCTTCCTGAGCGATTTCGACGGCGGCCTGCAGATAGCTCTTGGGCATGGGAAGAATTGTAGAGGAGTCTGCAAGTTGTGACGAGCGGTGAGAATCGTCATGGCCATCATCATTCGGCGTTGAGATCCTTCGACTTGCGATGCTCGCTGAGGATTTGCGTCCTAGCTGGATGCCAAGTTGCCGAAAGACGGGAGGGTTGACGAGAGGCACTCCCACCCCCCACTCTTTTGTAAGTGCAGATTCTAAGGAGTTAGAGCGCGAATTCTCGTAAGTGTGCAGTGCGCATTCTAAAGGGGTTAGCAGCGCGATTCGTTTGCGAGAGCGTAGCCACGCGCTTTCAGCTCCTCAGAAATCCTTTCCATTGTCCTGTATCTACTATTGGCCTTCTTGGGGTCTGCGGCGTGCAAAGCTTCGCCTTGCTCAGCGGCTGCCTTAGCGAAGACCTCTAGCAGATCGGCTGTCGATTGTTTACGCCAGAGCTCCGCACGCGGCCGCGCCGGATGCGAAACACTAAGGTAAAGTTCGCTGATCTCTTTATGTCCTTTGGCGTTCGCGTTAGGCGGCGGGTTGGACGAGGTTGATGAGGTTGCCGCAGGTGTCCTCAAAGACTACGGCGGTGATGGGCCCCATGCTCTTGGGTTCGCCGCGGAATTTGACACCAAGCGCCTTGAGACGCTGGTACTCGGAGTGGATGTCGTTGGTCAGGAACGCCGTGGCGGGAATACCCGCGGCAATCAGGGCCTTTTGATACGTCTGGGCAGGCGGGAAACCCATGGGCTCGAGCTCGAGTTCGACGCCTTCCGCGCCCTCGGGCGAAGAAACGGTCAACCAGCGGTATTGACCCATAGGGATGTCCTTGCCCTTCACGAAGCCCAAGATGTTGGTATAGAAGTGGAGCGCGTGCTCTTGGTTTTCAACCATTACGGTAGCGAGCCTGATTTGCATGGGGACCTCCTGTTGGATCTGGTTTAACGAGATTGTTGCAGACGGCATTTTAACCGGAATTTGGGCCAGGGAGAACGCGGTCAGGGGCGACTTTCTTGCACCTTACTTATTATTGACTTAGAGAATTTTGTGGAGTAAACCCGCCGATAAACCCGCAGATTGCCCGGGCCGAACATGGTCTCTTATGACTATTTTCCGTTAGGCGTTCTGCGGGAACGGGATGGGGGATCTACAATGAGAAAAAAAGACCTTCTAGTGTTTAGTTTAATCCTCTTGGTGTCCAGTGATCGCTTTCTCTCAGCGCAAGTCAGCACGTCGTCGGTAACCGGAACGGTAGTAGATACGTCCGGGGCGATCGTGGCAAGCGCAAGAGTTGAGGCCAAGAACGAGGAAACCGGTGTGGTGTTTACGCAAAACACGACGAGTTCGGGCAATTACGTCTTTCCATCACTGACTCCCGGGACTTATAGCATTACGGTAACACTTGCCGGATTCCAGACATTCACGAGTACGCACAACGTATTGACCGTCGGCACGCCGCTCGTTGTGGACATCACACTAAAAGTGGGCACGGTTGGCCAAACCGTGGAGGTGGTGGAATCCAACTACCAACGCCTGGAAACCTCGAACGCGACGGTAAGCGATATTATGGACACCAAGCAGGTGCAGGATCTGCCATTGAACGGGCGCAACCCACTCAGCCTGCTCACGTTGGAGCCAGGAGTGGTGCAGCGCACGACCAATGGCGCGGGATCAGGCACACACGTGTTTGGCTCTCGCGACCGGGCACATAACGTCACGATTGACGGCATTGATGCCAATGAATCCACGGTGCCGAACCCACAGGGCAATATCCAAAGATTGAATCCCGACAACGTGCAGGAGTTCCGCACCGTCACGTTAGGCGCCACGGCGGAACAGGGCCGCAACAGCGGAGCAAACGTTATCGTGGCAACGAGGTTCGGCACGAATGCAATTCACGGCTCGGCTTTCTACTTCAACCGCAACACGGACTATAACGCGAACGAGTGGTTCAGCAATTACGAGGGGAAAAAGCGCCCGGAGCTGAAGCTTAACGAATATGGCTTTGCCGTTGGCGGTCCGATCATCAAGAACAAAACGTTTTTCTTCGGGAGCTTTCAGAATAACCAGATCAATCAGACGGAGCCCATCTCGGCCACGAACGTAGGCATCGCAGGCTTTGGGGCGCCAACCGTCTACACTTCGCTGGCACGTACGGGGATATTCCGGTTTGTCCGAGGATCGATCAATGTGGGTAGCGCGACGGTCACCCGCAATTCGCCACTTTTGGTGGACGCCAGCGGGAACCTGAAGCCGGGCGTCCCCGTGTGTGATGGCGTGACGATTGTGGGCAACTGCGTGGACAGCTATAACATCTTTGCAAACGATCCGCAGGGATTCGGCGGAGATCCGGCGATGCTGGCATTGATGAACGGCATGCCGGCTGCCAATGCTTTCAGTCTGGGTGACGGACTGAATCAAGCCGGGTTCAATTGGAATCCGCCTTCCCAGTTCAAAGGGCCAAATTACTACGTGCGGGTGGATCACAAGTTTGGCCCCAACGACGGCATCTTTGTTCGGTGGCTGCAAAATACGTTTGATACCAAGCAGGGCGACTTCTTGAACGCGCGGCCTGCGGTGTATCCAGGATTCCCCCCGCTAGGTGAAGTGAACCGGCTTGGCAAGAATCTAGCCATCAGCTACCGGCATAATTTTTCGCCGACGCTGGTGAACGAGTTCACTGCCGGATTCAATCGCTTCGCCTTTCAATTCACGTTCGGGGAGTCCAACCCCGATTTCCCGAATCCGCAAAAGGTGCCCATCTGGGGGGACGATTGCGTGCTGGGATCGACGCTGAATGTGGACGGCCCGTACTGCCTCTCGCCCCACACGGCCCGCGCGATCACAACGCCGCAACTCGTGGACAACATCACTTGGGTTCACGGGGCTCATACGCTGCGAGCGGGAATCAACTTCCGGTTCTATATTCACAACGACAGCCGCGGCTTCTTCGGCGGCAGCGTTGTCGAGCCGATCATCCGGTTCAATCGCAACAACCGAACAGCCGACTACACCACCATCCCTTCTCAGATCGGAACCGATACGACGACGAAGCCGAATTCGACCGACATCAATCGTCTCCAGCAAACCATTGACGAACTGTTGGGAGTCCCCAGTCGCATTCAGCAGGCGTTCCTGGCGAACTTCAACAACGACACCTATGGCGCCACGAACTTTGCAACGGTATACACGCGTGCGCATCAATACGATTCCTACCTTCAAGACGAATGGAAGTTGCGGCCGAACCTGACACTTAATCTTGGGTTACGCTGGGAATATAATCCGCCACCGTACGACGCCAAACAAACCCTGGTTCCAAACGTTTTTCCAGACGGATCACAAGGCCCGGTTAGCTATGTAAAAGCAGGCCAATGGTTCAAGAATGACAACATCGGCGCAGTCGGTCCGCGCATGGGGATAGCGTGGTCACCCGACAACAAGACCTCGGTGCGCGCTGGATACTCCTGGCTCTTTGACACTTTGTCCACCTTCCAAGTGACAGCGATGGCCGGAAAGATGCCCGGCTATCTTTTGAACTGTTTGGTGAACATCCCTACGTCCGGCAATGCAACCGCGACAAAGGGCTGCAATGTTCCGCCAGCCCTGGTGGCCGACCCCACGGTCCGTATTTCGACGGGATTTCCCGTAACCGTGCCAGTTCCGACGACAACGCCTTCGGCACAGCTGTCCCCCGGCCCGCAGCCGAGCACGCAGGCCCCTGCGGTCGGAGCGTTCGATGCAAACATCAAGAATCCCTCGGTGCACGAGTGGGATTTGACCATTCAGCGCGAGCTCCCGAAGCATTTCGTAGCGGAAATCGGCTATATCGGGAAGCGCGGCACGCACTTGTATCGGGCTTACGATTTGAACCAAGTGTCGATCAATGGAGCCATCAATGGAGCGAGCTTTTTGGACTCCTTTAACGCTGGCGTGCACAATAGAGCCATTGGTTGCACCAACCCGGACGGCACCAACGTAGATCCGGTCACAAAAGCAGTGTCGCCCTGTCCTGGCGCGACTCCCCCGACTCTGTTATTGGCAATGATGAGTGCGGTCAACCTTAATAACAGGACGTCAGATTTCGACACCTTCAATATCGGCAACTTCGCGAACTTTGCCGATGGATTAACTGGTGCCAACGCTATAACCAATCGCCAAGTGCCTGGAGGTATGTGTACATCGGCGGATAGTAGCGGATGTTTCCCCGCCAATTTCTTCCGGCCGAACCCGCAATTCGGGCAGATTTTCTTCCAAGACTCGGGCGGCGATTCTTATTACCACGGGTTGTTTATTGCCGCGCGGCGGCGCTTCGAGCAAGGACTGGACCTGTCCTTCTCCTACACATTCAGCAAGTCCATTGACGACATGTCTATCGATCCGACCGGCGCAGCCACCGGCGGCGGTCTGACGACAACGAACAGCCGTACGCCGACGGACATCCACAACTGGCGACTGGATCGCGCGCTTTCTGACTTCAACAACACACACGTACTTTTGGCCAACTTGCTGTACGAATTCCCTGTTGGAAGGGGCAAGAAACTCGGCTCGTCCGTGCCTGGCTGGGCAAACCAGATCATCGGTGGTTGGTCCTACACCGGCATCTTTGCGTACCAGAGCGGCGAGCCCTACAGCATCACCAGCGGTTCACTCACAGCAAACGGAGCGCACGTCAGCTTCGCACAACTACGCGGCCCGTTGGACAAAGGGCACCTGCAGTTTGTGAATGGAATTGAAGGCCCGGTGATGTACAACGTGGGACAACTCATCACCAACCCAGCCGACCCGAACTTCAACTGTGTCAACGTCACGGGCACGCAGACATTCTTCTGCATCCCGCCGCCGGGACAGCAGGGCAATGGCCGCAACATCGTCCAGGGGCCCAATTTCTGGAACCTGGACTCGGGACTATTGAAAAACTTTGGCCTGACCGAACGCGTCAAGCTGCAGTTTCGGGCGGAGTTCTTCAATGTTCTGAACCACACCAACTGGGAAAATCCGCGTAACGCGACGTCCGGATCGCCCAGCGTTCAAAGCAGTATTTTTGCCCGGACGTGCTGCATCTCGGCTTCCCTGCCGTCTTCGGCAACAGTGATTGCAATCGGCGAACCAAACCGGGTCATTCAGCTTGGGCTGAAGCTCTCGTTCTGAGACAGGACACAAAGGCCGAGCGCCGGCAATATGCTCGCGATACGAAATGGGCGGGCAAGCCCGCCCCTACGGAGAGAGCAGAGGTAGTCGTCATTAGCGGCTACTCGGCCGCGGAGTGCCGACGTGGTCGGGCAGGGCGAAGGCGTAGAGAATGTCCTGCACGGGGACGATGAGGTATTGGCGGCCGTCGAGCTGGTAGGTCATGGGCGAGGCAACCAATTCACCGCCGACGTTGAGGTGCCAGAGGGTTTTGCCTGCGGCGGGATCGAGAGCGAGCAGATTGCCAGAGTTGTCCGCGGTGAAAAGCAGATGGCCCGCCGTGGTCAAAATCCCAGCAATGGTTGAGCCGCGACCGAGCTCGTGATTCCACACGACTTTGCCGGTCTTGTAGTCGAGCGCGCGCAGCGTGGAATTTGCCCATAGATTGCGGTCGCGGCCTCCCCAGCCTTCCGCCTTGCCTTCGGTAGTGCGGTAAAAAACGCTAAAGATGCGGCGGGAGTTGACGTAAAACAGACCGGTTTGGGGATCAAAGCTCGGCGCCATCCAATTGGTACCGCCGTCCGAGCTAGGTTCGACGAGCACACCGTCGGGGCTCGGAGCGGCTTCCGGCTTGGCGATGGGCCGGCCGCGCGAGTCCACGCCGGAGGCCCAGGTCTGGTCGATGAACGGAGCGGTGACCAGATGCTGGCCGTTGGTGCGGTCGAGCACAAAGAAAAACGAATTGCGGCTGGCTTGGGCAAGCAGCTTGCGCGGCTTGCCCTGGAACTGAGCGTCAAACAGAACAGGCGTTTCGACGGCGTCCCAGTCGTGCACGTCGTGGGGCGAGGGCTGAAAGTACCAGACCAGCTTCCCAGTGTCGGGATTGAGAGCCACGATGGAGCAAGTGTAAAGATTGTCGCCTTCCCGGCCCTCACCGACGAGCACGGGATTGGGATTGCCGGTGCCCCAGTAAAGAAGATTGAGCTCCGGATCGTAAGTGCCGGTCATCCAAGTCATGCCGCCGCCGTGGAGGAGAGCGTCGCTGTCTTTGGGCCAGGTTTCGGAGCCGGGCTGACCGGCGTCGGGCTCTGTGTACCAACGCCATTGGATCGCGCCGGTATCCGGATCGAGAGACTCGAGGAAGCCGCGCACGTCGGTCACGTCACCGGAAACACCGGCGATGACGTGATTGCGGACAACGAGCGGGGCCATCGTCGCGAAGTAGCCGAGCTTGGGATCGGCAAGTTCGACGTTCCAGCGAACGGTGCCGTCCTTGGCATCGAGGCAAATCATGTGCGCGTCGGGAGTGGTGAAGTAGAGCCAATTCTTGTACATGCCCAGGCCGCGATTACCGATGTGGTCGCCTTCGGACTTGCGCTGGTAATGCCAGACTTCGCGGCCGAAGCGCGCGTCCACAGCCCAAACGTTATCCGGCGTGGTGAAGTAGAGAACGCCGTTCACTTCGAGGGGAGTGGATTTGATTTCGGCGATGTGTACGGGAAAAATCCAGGCGAGGGTCAGCGAGCTGATGTTGGTGGCGTTGATCTGGTCGAGCGGGCTAAAGCGTCTGCCGGAATAGTCTCCGTTGTAGGTGGGCCACGTATTGGTGGCGGGCTTGAGCAGGGCGGCGGGGTCGAGGCCTTGGGCCGTTGGCCCTTGCGCGGAGAGGAACGGTGCGCACACGGTCAGAGCGAGAAACAGAAGCAAGATTGCGGCGCGTGCGTTGCGCAGGGCGAAGGGCACGCCCACAATTCTTAAAAGAGAATTTAACAGCTCGGTCTTGATCGTTTCCGAGAACTGAGAAAGCATTCCGGTTCCTCTCTTGTGACCTGCGAATCGCGGGTCGGATTCCCTATTTCAGGCTTGCCAGATACGCAAAGAGATTGTGAACATCGGCTTGGGTGAGCTTATCGAGAAGCTCACGATGGGCGGAAGCATGCGCGCTTCGAGTTCGACAGGAGAATATTTGCCGACGACGCCAGCGAGGTCACCGGTGGGCGAATGACAGTTCTTGCAACCCCCGGCTCCGTTGAAGAACGTCTTGCCGGCGTCAGCGTTGCCGGTGAGCAGTTTCTCGACGGGATACGCTCTTGGAATGCCGGCGGACTCGAGCGATTCTTTGGCCCGCTCGTGGAGAAACGCGGCGATGTCAGCCACCTGTTCATCGGTCATGCTGGCCAAGGGCGGCATGCCTTTATCGGGACGGCCTCGGCGAATGACTTCGCCGATGAGGTTACCTTTGACGTCATGAGCGACAAGCGGCGAGCGAACAAGATCAGGGCCGCGCGCGCCCGTGGCGTCAGGACCATGGCAGAATCCGCAAGATTGCCCAAACTGTTGGCGGCCGCGCTCGACGGCCGGATCTTTTGCAGGCATATCTTGTACTTGTGACCGCGGCTGCGCCGTGGAGTTCCAAAGGCCAAGAAAAAAGATAAGTGCTAGCAAGAAGGTTGGCCACTTGCGCGCCTGCCGGTGCAGAGCTTTGGCATCAATGTGCATTGTCCCCCCTGACGCCAAGTATTCTACAACGCGGCCGCTGTTGCGCACCTATATGTGGAAGTGAGCGGGCGAACCACTCCATGGCAAAACCAAAGACGCGCACGGCATTCCTTCGCCAGCGCTCAGGAAAGCCGAGTCTCCATATCCGCGCACCGGCTAAGGGTGCGCGCACGCGCCGATTTATGAGAAGGTCGAAGAGTTCAATCAGAAGACCATGCAATTCCTGCAGCGGCATACCGGAGCGCGCGCCGCAGCGCGCTAGGAACGGGACAGGCAAGAATGCCTGTCCTAGGAGCTGGCGCCTAGGGATAGCCCGCCGACAATCCCTCAAAGAATGGAGCTCGGAGAGGCTTGACCGATTGCAGGGTGACTCCCGAACACGATTGCGGGGAAAAAGGGAGTTTTTAACATCAGGGCTTTCCCGCTAGACCCATTCAGGCTCTCACCTGATTGCTTTCCACTCCCCGCGAGACATGATTCCTTTGTGCCCGGAGCTTAAAGGAGATATGTGTGAGAAGCCAGTCGGGCACGCCATCCTATTCTAAGGGGTTTACGGGCGCACAGTTTTGGCCGCGAGCAATGAGAGCCGCGGCTAAGAAACTCTTTTTCCTTTTGTCGATTTTGCCGCCGCTGTTGCTATGGTCTTCTGAAGCGTGCGCGCAGAGCACTTCGTCCCCAGCAACGACTCCGCCCGAGGTCCAGCAGAACGCTACACCATCTACAACGAATGCAGTTCCGGAGGTTCCCCCGCCTAACGTTTTGCCCGCTCCGGCACCTCCACGTCCCGTGCTTTCTACACAGGGCACTTTGCCCGCTGCAATCGTTCCCGCGCTCGAGACGCGAGTGGGGTTCTCGACGCTCTCCCGTGTTTCTTCGCCGAACAACCGGATTCTGTTTAACGGTATGAATGCGAGCGTGACAAAGCAGGCATCGGAACGCTTCGGCGCGACGCTTGAGGTAAGTTATCTGCGGGCTTCCAACGTGTTCGGCACGGGACAGTCCAATAGCGTATTGACGTATCTCATTGGCCCCGTTTACTACCCATATCGGAAAAACGGGTTTCTGGCTTCGGTCCATGCGCTAGGCGGAGGCGCTCGGGTCGCCGGGGTGGTGGCGCTCCTCCCCAACTCGGGCGGGCTTCTTAAAGGGACGGTCAACGACAGAGCGTGGGGCTTTGGGGGTGGCGCGGAGAAATGGGTCACCAACCTGCTGGCGGTGCGCGTGGACATCGACGCGCTGCATACGACTTTCTTCAATTCTTCGGCCAAGGTTCATGGAGAGTACGATCTGCGGGCAACGTGGGGCGTCATCTATTACTTCGGGCAGCGCGGCAAAAGTGGCAAGCTCCGGAACTTCGCGGGCCGGCAAATCGAGTGATCGAAGACGATCAGATTGTGCTACGCAAACCGTACTTGGAGCGGGCGGCCGTTGAACTCGACATGTTTCGAAGAGTCGCCAAGCTTGACCTCGATGCTCCTGGGCATGGGCGGCCTCAAGCGTGATCCCGCGGCCAAGTGAATCGTGAGCGTGAGCTGCGCGTCGTCCCACTTGAGTTGAAGTCCCATCCAATCTCCCTTGCGGTAACTGAAAGAAACGCCGTCATCTTCGTAAAAGTGGAATTCGCCGTCTGCCCCGGGATAAACGGTAATTGACAGCGGGCCGTGGACATTCTCGTTGACGTACTGCTTGACAGGACCGAACGGAAGGATTGCGCCTTCGCGAACGAAGAGCGGGAGCGTCTCAAGGTCCACGGAGCGCTCGATTTCGCGGCCTCCGTCGAAGCGCTCGTTGGTCCAAAAATCGTACCAATGGCCGCGCGGGAGGTAGACCCGGCGAGAGGTAGCGCCCTTCTCGACCACCGGCGCGACGAGCACGTCGCGGCCCCAGAGGTATTCGTCACCACACTTCACGGCTTCGGGATCGTTGGGGTAATGCAGCCACAAGCTGCGCATGACGGGCATTCCGGTGAGCGCGGCTTCCCGCACGGCGCTGTACAAATACGGCAGCATGCGATAACGCAGCTCCAAGTATTTGCGGCAGATTGGTTCGACCTGCGGGTTGTGCAATTCGCTCGGATCGGGAAGCGCGGAACCGTTGTAGCCGCTGATCTCGGTGGGCCCCGTTTCGCCCGTGTTCCAACCCCACGGCAGGCGGAGCTTCCACGCACGGCCATGGCAGCGGAAAAGCGTGCAGAAAGCGCCGAATTGGAACCAGCGCAAATAGAGTTCCGCCGTGAATTCTTTCGTAGGAACGAAACCACCGATGTCCGTGCCCCAGTAAGGTATGCCGGTAAGTCCAGTGTTGATGGCGATGGGCACGTGGACCTTCAGCGTTTCCCAAGTCGAGTAGACGTCACCGGACCAGAGGAATGAGGCGTAGCGTTGCATTCCCGCGAAACCGTTGCGATGCAGCGCGTAGGGACGCTCGTCGGGGCGATCGAGCTGCGGCCCTTCCCAGTACATGCGATTGCGCGCAAGACGGGCTTCGATG
>WNFW01002272.1_pt1 | contig 13090 bp, 14 predicted proteins | sample 5400131 | NCBI WGS metagenome assembly WNFW01 (sample SAMN13153362, study PRJNA577476) | soil metagenome | isolation source: 20 cm soil or saprolite under grassland replicate 1 | place: USA:California | collected 2016-06-15 | reverse complement strand
GGGGGAAGAAGCGGTCTACTCCCTCTGGCACGAGAGATTGTTAGAGGTCTAGTAATATGACCGAGAGAGAGGGAGAATCGTGCACTCGACCCAAGAACGCTGTGAGCAGAATACTCGGCACTCTTCGTCGGGGCAGAGTGGTCAGGCGAAAACCACGAGGGGTCGCCGTTCAGCCATCTCAACAATAACCTTCTCCACCTTCATATGATGAATACGACGATGAACCGTCAACAACGTAAGACAGTCCACACAGACATGAACAGAACGATGATCCGCCTGTAACTCCACAACCTCATCCTCAGGCCGAACCTCAAACCTGAAACCACAAGTCACAGCCAAATTAGACCCAGCTCCCTCATAACCGCCTCAAGTCCCCTTAAGCATTGAATGTATCCATACAGATAAGCGATTTATAGAAGTCGGTTGATGGCAACGCTTTTCTTCTTTTTCGCAACGTGACAAGCCATGCCGAAGAAGAAAAGGAGCACGGTGGCAAGGGCTGGATACGCAAGGGCATACGGTCCAGGTCACGGGATACCAAAGTCCCTCCTCGCGGACATCAAGACAGTAAAGACCCGACTCTCCGGCCTGGAAAGGCCGAAGGCTGTCCTCTCCGACATTGGCATCCTAAAGTCGAGACTGGCAAGTCTCGAGAAGGCGCATGTATCCATCAACAAAGAACTCAAGAACGTCTTAGAAGCTCTGAAACGACAAGAGAGCACTATCAGTCAATTCGGCAAGAAACCGGCGAAGAAGGGGAAACGCAAACCCAGTGAGTACAACCTCTTCCTGAAGGACAAAATGTCGGCCGGTATGAGCATGGTCGACGCTGTCAGGGCATGGAAGGAAAGGGAAGGTGGCAGCGTCGCGGTGGCTGGATACGGCCCAGGTCAAGGGCCAGGTCATGACAAACCAAAAACTCCTCAGCAATAATCCGCAAGCGACGCCTGCCCGAGAGTTAGTAGTTTGAAGGATCGTCTGAAACGTTTGAGTATCGTGGACTAGTTGGCCTTCGATATTCCTTCGTCATTGGGCTTGCCGTTTGTATATCGGGGATTCCTTCCTGGTCTCATTGCTTGGGGCTTGATTGGATATGTTCTTCTGCCTCAGTTGGGCTATCATTTTGTCAGCTTACCACTAGACGTACAGGCCGCGCTAGTGGCGATAGTCCCGTCAACCATAGGAGCGGGGCTTGTATCATTGGACTATGTCATCTTCACATTATACGAAGGGCGTTTTTACTGGCCCCGTTGGCTCAGAAACCTATTGACCGAACGCCTCCAGAACAAGGTCAAGTTTTGGTTCGATAGGCAGGCGAATGTCCCAGATACCGGAGAAGAATACAAAGAGCTTTGGTTCAAACTTCGCAATTTTCCTGAGGAGGGAAAGCGCAGAGTCGCAAACTGTCCAACAATTATGGGGAACATGCTTCGACAGGCAGAAGATTATCCTTGGAATAGATACCGAATGGATAATGAATTTTACTGGTATCGGCTCAAAATGGTCGTGCCTAAGGAGAAATGGGACCTAGTTGAGAACACGAAGGCCCAGGTTGACTTTCTCGTCTATTCGAGCTTTTTCCTTATGGCATACTCGCCAGTACACGTCATCATTTATGTGCTTGCAGGAAAGCCCATTGAGGCCCTCTTCGGTGCTCTTACAATTACGACGGCGTACTTGCTCTATCGAGTATCTCTGAAGGGTCTACGACTATACCTCGAAGAATTCAAGTCAATATTTGACGTGTATAGAGAGGACCTGCGTAAAGCCTTCGACCCCAACAAACTAGGACAACGAGAACAAGACTTCTGGAGGGGATCATGGGAAACACTCCAGTATGGAAAAGAGTTGCAAGGCGCCGAAGCCCAATTCCTAATCACCGTGGCCTCGAACAAAGACCCGGCGTTAGTGGCGAATGACGTGGGAAAAGCTGGTCTCAACATGGACATAGTAACTGGTCGAAGCGATTTCGCTCTATCAGGATATTTCAGAGCTTCCACCCAAGCTGAGATAAACTCCAAACTGGACGCTATTAGAAGAGTTGATGGAGTTCAGAATGTTTCGTACTTCTGGAAGGGTGTCTAAGTTTGAAAGCGAAATCGAGATTCGTTCTTTGTACTCTACTTCTCGCATTTATCGTCCTGCCACCGACTGCACATTCCGCTTCTCAAGAAACAATTAGCATGAGTCCAGGTCAAAGCACCCTCTTCCTACTCAACGCGTCGATCAGCGACCATGTGAGCTTGACACTCACGTATGTTTCGCAAAACCAAGGCTCTGTAAACCTCACACTTATCGATCACACTGGGCACATAATAATTCAAACAGTGGTTTCAATACCGACCCAGATCTTCGCCTTTGATGCAGACTCTTCAGACCCGTTCGTAGTTCGATTGTCCGCTCTGGCCAGCAATCCTTCTGGCATTCAGATGTTAGTCATTATCGACATTACACGTGCGTTGGCTCCCGGCATTCCCCAAGAGAGTTTGGGATTAATGACAGTTGAAATTGTCCTGTTAGGCGCCTTACTCATCGTAAGCGTGAAGGCGTGGCACTCTGGAGTCTAGTTAACCGTAGTTTCGCTCTCGTGTCTGAGCAATAGCCGAAAGATTGCTCAACGCTCCAGATGTCGAGTCAGCGGAGCAACTGGCGCGAACGACTACACGCCAACCCATCACGCATGGAACAAGAACTAGCAATCAAACTACAACACAACGGAATACACTACCAAACACAAGTCGAGATACCAGTAACCACAGCCGACTTCTACTTCCCACTGGAGACTCGACCGCTCATCGTGTTTGTCGACGGCTCGGTCCACCTTGGAAAGACCCAGATGTTCAAAGACGAAGAACTACGAACCCTGCTAAGGAAGAAAGGATACCGAATTCTGGAGTTGTTCTACAATAGTTACTCTATCAAGAAGAGGGATGAGCTGTATCTCCAAATCCTTGAGAACGTGGGCAAGTCAAGATCTGAAGCTTGACTTCGACCTCTGGGATTAGATACCAAAAGTTTAGCACGTTCCGTGAACAACACGACATTATGCTGGGTTCAAAACCCTGCGAAGTTTGTCAAACCCTTACAGCCAGGGGTCCTTTAGCCAGACTCTGCCAACGATGCGACCGAATCGCCAAACGGGTTGACCCTCGGCATACAGGCAACAGGAACGCACGAATTAGAGCACTGAAGAATAGTTGGGACGGTCAGGTCTTCAGGTGCTTTTACAGCGGGGTTACTCTCGTCGAAAATGACTCTGGGCATCCCCGGTACATCACCTTGGATCACCGGACTCCTCGGAACGAGGAAGACATTGTAATCTCATCGTCCTTGATTGACGACATGAAAACGTACATGAACGAGGAGGCATTCAAGGAGATCGTCATTGCCCTCGCAAGACATTTCGAAGGCGGCCCCGCTCTTGGAGACGAAATTCTCGATACAGTCCCCGTCCGAAAACGATAGGAACCCGCCGATTGTAGGAAGTTAAGCTAGTTGGCTACTTTCGGAGTGTCCGGCCTATCTTCTACTGCAACAGATGGATTCCTTCGATCACTTGCGGACTCCTCGATCATCGCCTTTGAGGCCGGGTTCAGTTCCGCCTTACCTGAATCATTTCCTTCGACGATAAAGTCGCTATGCAAGGAGCTATCTATTCATCTCAATTTGCATCTGCCATTTTTTTTCAGCTGGTCAGATCAGCTTAGGATCAACCAATCAAAGCGCATTCTAGCAGAAGGGGCGCGACTCGCTGCCGAGGTGAATGGAGTAGCGGTTTTCCATTTGGGATACGCAGGCAATCTTGGCTTTGAAGGCGTTCGTTCAGTCATAACCTCAGCCATTCGAGAAACGGCAGAGCACGTAGCATCAATGAATCCTAGCTCTCAATTCTTCCTGGGAATAGAAACGAGCGGGAAAATCTCCGAATTGGGATCTCTCGAGGAGATAATCGATCTTGTTGGTGACATATCATCTATGCGGGTGATCCCTGTCATAGATTGGTCACATCTGTATGCGAGAGCTAACGGTCGGTTTCCCAGGAGCATTCCGGATTATCGACAAGTCATGGCCAAGCTAGAATCTGTATCCTCTCAAGATTTTTACTTCCATGGCTCCGGAATTGAATTCAAGAATTCTCAGGAGAAGAGACATCTTAGCGCTAAGACATGTCTTCCTCCTTTGCCTCATTTGCTAAGAGTCCTGGAAGAAGGTGGCTATCGATATACTCTAATCGTTGAGTCTCCAACAGCCATCGAAGACGTATTGTGGCTCAAGGATGTTTGCAAGGACCCATCCGCCTGGATTGAGTTTGCTGAGAGGAAGATGCGAGAAGTAGCGCAGCAAGCGACTCTCGACTAGCCTTGTTCTCCTTGACCGGCTCTATTGCCGATTACCGGTTTATCTGTGCCTCATGACGAACTCGCGAGCTGTTGCAACATTCTCTTTGATAGACCCTGTTCCATCCAGTTCAAGCGTATTGTGCTTTCCTCGATTGCGAGATTGAATCTGTCTGTATAGACGCTGTTCTTTCTTGAGAGCAAGAGGCGAAAGGAAAACGTGACTGGACCGGAATCTACCTGTCTTCCTCAGACGACTAACGCGGACCTGGTAAGGTGCGCTCAGATAGATTGTAACCTTCGGTCGCGGAACGAAGAAATTTATTCGATTGATCACATTCTTGGACAATCCATCTATCCTCTGATAGACAAGTGATGAGTCCATGTAGCGGTCGGAAACTACAGTTTCCTTGATTCTTAACCATCGTCTTATGTTGCGCAAATGCAACTGTCGATCCACTGCAATCAGATATGCCAACGCAAGGGGATCACGCCCGTGCTTCGATGCTAGTTCATCTATCGCATTACGCAAGATTGGAGAGTATGGCTCCTTGGTGTATCTCGTCCGTAGTCCTGCTTTGTTGAGGGTTCTCACTAGGGCTTTTGCAAATGTCGTCTTTCCTGATCCATGTGAACCCTCGACAACGATGAGGCGTGTAAGAATTTCCATATCTTCCATTGACTCAGTGCTTTGATAATTTACTGGTCCAGAGAGAACCGAACAAGTATGATACCATTGCTCCCCAAAATGGCTGCAACGTAGATGATCTTTTACTCTCAAATTCTCTCAAAGTCCCACCTAGTTGAAGGTCTGCTGTTGCCCTTCTTATCGAAATATCAAATTCTGGATAAGAGTTAAGCCGATGCAGACCGTCATAAAGGAACACTCTTGATGTCCAGGGACCGATCCACTTGTACTCGCTAAGAATGCTCACTACCTCCTCATCTGGAAGCTGCCGAAGCTGCTCGAAATCCAGGTTTCCTTCGACCACATCTCGAGAGATTTCTCGAATTACGTTCCATTTGTAACCTATCCGGCAATCCAAGAGATCCCTCTTGTGGGCGGTTGCAAGAGTTTCTGGAGTCGGAAATGAGAAATAAATGTCTTCATCATCTCGAACGGAGTTCCCGAACTTTCGTACCAAATTGTCGATTAATTTCTGTGCTGTTGTAGCCCGTACGACCTGTCTAACAATCACTTTGATCAACGACTCGAATGGGTCCAAAGAAAGGTGAGGTCGGAGTCCTTTCAATTCATTTGTCAGATGCCTAAGACTGGGATGCGACGAGGCTCTATCGTAGAAGGGTCTTAGGTCCAGATCCGTACAGAAAGACGCTGCGACCTTGTTTTTCAGGATTTTCATAGAGGAGGTAGACACGTCCGTCATTGACCAAAGACAAAGCTTCGGGTCCGGGCCGCACTTGCAGGTGACTATTGTCGGGACAAAATCGTCCTCAAGTTCAACTAGCCTACTCCATCGAGCTGGGGAATATAGGAACGGGAGGAAGGCACACTCTTGGTGAACAAACAGTTTTGGGTATAAGCCAAAATCGTAGGGCGAAGAAACACCAATGGTGGCAACCACTTTCCCACCTCGCGAATCATTCAGGATCTGCGGCAATAGTGGTGGGACCTAGCACACGTAGAGAGTTTCTTCTAGATATTTCTTCAGGTGATTCTCAACATATTGGTAGCGATTCCAAACCTCCGACATCTCTTCTCTCATCAAGTTGCCGAACGGCTTGATACATGCAGGTTCCGACGGGACGGGGGATGCAACTACTTCTCCGTTCGGATGAATTAGGACTGCGTGGCCCTCGTTAACGCGACCCCAATCTGTTAAAGTAATTCTGACATTCCATGAATTCGTTTCCTTAGCCTCACGGAGCCGTTCAAACACGGTTTCCAACTCCCGTGATGAAAGTCCTCTTTCGACTACATCTGCACCTCGACCCTTTCGGATCGGGGTTAGGACCTTTAGTTTCTTGGCACCAAGCTCATTTGCTACCCTACAAACGTCCAGCACATAGTCGGCGTTCTGACCAAACATGACGGTAACGAGCGACAGTTCTACTCCTGCGTCGATAAGATTTCTTATGCCGGCGAGAACACGATCATATTGCCCGCGAATCTGATTATGAATTTCCCGTGTTCCATCGAGCGTCACGTCAATGTATGAAAGGCGCTTTGCCAATTCATTTGCCAAAGATCTGTCGATCATAGTTGCGTTTGATGACATTGCTACGATCTCATGATTTTCTTTGAGGAGGTCCAAGATCTGAGGTAGATCCTTCCTCAAGGTTGGCTCTCCTCCTGAGACTATTACTCGAGGAATCCCAGTCAGTTTCCGGATGACTAGCGATAGCGCATCAAAGGTTGGCTCTTTGATCATGGCATCTTCACTACAGTATACGCATAGCAAGTTGCAACGTCGCGTGATCTGTAGCGTAACAGACAACGGTAGGTCCAATTGCCTAGTGGAGCTAGGCTGATCTCCAAGTTCGAAATGCTGCTCTTCCCTGTTGAATCGAATAGCTTGAGACTCGAATGTTGACGGTTTCTGTGTGTTGCCATGTACGATTGAAAACGCCGGTCTCCTCTGGACACAACTTCTTGGTGTTATGATTTATTTCTTTTGGAACCTGCTCATGATTTCCTCAAGAAGTAGCGCGGAGGCCTCACTCTTTCCTGGAAATACCAAATTGAGATCCTCCAACATCAAAGATTTTAGATCCTTGTTCTTGAAAGTGAGATAATTCGCAAGTTTTATCGCAGTTCCCCGACCCATGTGATGAAAACCCATTGCCATAAGACCGATAGCAATCGCGTCGCTGGTCCCGTACTTGCAGAACATGGCTATCCGCTCAATTCGACTTCTTTGTTCTGCGTTCGTCTTCAGTATTGCGCCAGGCATCTCGAGCAAGGAGCTAAGAACCCAACTTGCATCATTAGGTAGAGTACCCTCGAGTAGAGACGCGTCAACGCTCGGGTCTAGACCGCACCTCTCGAGAATCTCATCAACAGGTTTCCCTCCAACCCAGAGCTTTAGGAGCGCGGCATATCGAGGGCATCCTGCAACTCTTTGATATTTCTCGCGCAATTGTGGATCCTCGACGATCACCTTCGAGATGAACTCGAGATCTAACGGTATAGGAACGTCTTTCAGGTATTCATCATATTCTTCTGACTCAAAGGGCAACCCTACCAGTCCCATGATGAGGGAATCAAATTGGCTTCCCTTGTAACCCGAGTTAAGGATTCGACTCAAATTGTCCAAGAGTAGTTTGGTGCTAAACGGGGAGAGAGTTGAATGGGCGGCAGCTTTCCCAGATGGTGTGACCTTGAATTCATTGGGCGAGACTTGTTGTAAGAAACCATATTTGCAGAGTTTGCCTGTCTCTACACTTACTCCGTCTAAGAAGAGTTCTCTCGTTTCTCCAAGAGCGTTGTTCCAGAACCACGTGTTGGTCATCAGGGAGGAAATATCTTCTCTTTCTACAGTTCCGTCTTCTTGGGCAACTGAAAGGATCTGACTTTGGATCGAATATCTAGCGGGTGGCCGCTTCGCTAGAAAGTATTGCACAGCAGAGTCAAGTTTCTCGGGCTCGCTCTCAAAGTATTTAGCCCGAACTCGTTTCGACTCATCTTCGCTCAAGGTAATGATCACTGCTTGACCTTGGGTATCGAATCCGGGTCTTCCTGCCCTAGCGGCGAGGTTTCGATACGTTGCAATCTTCATCGGGAACCCGGCTCCTCCGGAGGCAAATGGAAAGATGATGTGGCTTACCGGCAAGTTGACCCCTGCTTCTAGAGTTGTAGTCGTTACGAGAGCTCGAATTCCTTTTTCCCTAACACCTCTTTCGACGATCTCTCTAAGTGCTGACGGCATTCCTCCGTGATGATATGCAACACCCCACTTCAGGAGATCAGCCAATCTGGCATATCCAGTGGAGAGTTCTGGCTCGATCGACCTAATCTCCTCTGATAGTTTCGCTGTTATTGATCGCGATTGTTCGATTACGCTATGAAGGTCAGGGTCAATCTCAGCAGTACTGAAGAAGTCCCTCAAGAGGCGGGCCACATTCTCCACCGCTCTTCTGGATTCAATCGCAATGATGCACTGACCCCCCTGCACGACTCCTCGTCTTGCAAGTTGGGTAGCTATCTGAATACGTTGAACTCTGGACCCAGATGATTTGTTGGACCCGATGAGGGTCGATTCTACGTTACCGTCCTTATGGTATAACTTGCCTTCGCAAAATATTGCCTCATCAAGGTCAACCGGTTTCCATTCGCTAGAGACTAGAGTACTGTTGAGCCAATTCGAAAACACATTTGCATCTTCCTTTCTAATAATGCCCGAAATCGCAATAATCTGCGGATCTTCAGCCCCGACAAGTGTCTTGTACTTTGTCAAAATAAATTCAAGAAGAATGCCGCGACCCTCGTCTGACAGCTTTTGAACTTCGTCTATCAATAGTCGATTGATATTCGATCCCGATAGTTTTCCTCTTTTCTGAAGTGGACCCAGTTTTTCGTAGGTCGTCACCAGGATACTAGTCTGATCCAAGATATCGTCGTACTCTACGTGATCTCTGGTCGAAATTGCCACTTGAACAGATTCGGATTCAACCGTTTCCTTTAGCTGATGATATGCCTCTTCTGCTAGAGTTCTCGTCGGAACCGCGTAAACTGTCTTCTTCTCGGGTGATGAATTGGCGGCGGCAAGCAACGCCAACATAGTTTTTCCGCTTCCAGGCGGGGTAGCGTACACCAGGTTTTTGTAAGCGAACAACCCCTTCTCGACGGCTTCAAGTTGAGGAGGCCAAAGGTCTGTTTTGGTCTGTGTTATGAGTCTCCTCTTCAGATAATCAGCTACTGGCAACGTGAGGATGCTTCTTCTAACAGAAGATCCCAGGGTACGAGCGAATAGGACCAACAAGGGCGAAAGCCAAGCTGAGACATCCATATCAACGACTGAATCGCTCAGGGTCTGTGCCTCTGATGCTAGTTTCTCAAGGCCGGTGAAAGCCGTCTGTACTACACAGTAACTATTCATCAGAGATATCATGGACAAGAGGACCAGCAGATCGTCGGATGGAGACACAGATTTTCTTTCACTTCTTTCTTTCTTGCAGAAGTTCAGAACTGTTTCCAAACCCGAACGAAGATCGGCAACCCTCCTCAATCCAAAGTCTGCAATACACTTCGTAAGTATCCTAGACGCTTCGGGAGATCCATACAGCACTTCACTGACAGGAAGTCCCATCGCCGCGTCGGTTAGCTTCAAGTAAAGTCTACGAGCGCGATTATTCTCGCCCACAGAGTCATAGCTAAGCCCAGCGATTGACGCAACTAACGGCTCCCATTTTCGCGCCACGAGACCGTCGTCCAATACTTTCTCCAATACACGGGCACCTGCTTTGAGTTCTTCATCCCTCTGTCTGTGTAGCCCTCGCTCAAGAATTGAAAGTCCAAGGCCCAGAGACAGCCCCTCGTCCATAGCATCAGATGATTTCATCGGTGACCTCCTCCAACAAATCGCAAGCTATGACCGTGAGGTTCATTGTGTGAGTTCCAACGGAGCTTGGTAACTGAAGATCCTTGATACTCCGTGAAAGGGTAGAACTCATACAATACTTCGAGTCAATGGAAGCGACGATTTCTGACGAGTAGTCGTTCTGAGCTAGCTTGGAATTGATGAAGTCATGTGATTGTTCAAGCCTGTCCACATTCGCCCCGCCTGCCTTGCCGCGACGAATAGTCAAGCTCATCTGAATGAGTACTCCTGTCAGATTGAGTCTCGTTTTTATCTGATCAAATTCTTCTAGCCCATCCTTCAGTTTGTCTTTGATCGATAGGCAACAAGCTTCGTGTTGTTTCCCCCTCGTTTCCTCGTGTAGATGCTTGCTTTCAAACAGTCTCATGCTCCATTCGGAACTCCTACGAATTTTGGTTACCAGATCGATTCCGGGTGACTTGCTTGTGCCTCCAACTTTCCATTTCGGCCACAACACTTCGAGTTTCCGAGATTCAACGAAGTGCTCGACCGTGATTTCGCCGATAACCCCAACTGTGTCGTCTTTGTCATCTATTCTCGCCTGGGATTGATCTCCGAGGCCGCCGGATTCGATGATCTTTAGGAGCCCCTTCCTAGTCTTGGTTGCGTGGCGTTCATGATAAATTTGGGCGGCCTCGGCCATCGAATTCTTGAGAATAGTCCGAAATTCCTTCGTGAACGTTATTCTGAAGTACTTTGCCTTGCCAAGACCCGCCCAGAGATTCTCTGAAGCAAGTTCTGTGGGAGGAATTGGCTGGCTCATTCTTGGAATCTTTTCTCTGGCGCTTCTAGCTGGGGGTTACTTTGGGATCGTGATGCTTCCCAGTTTTGATACCTTGACTTGTCGAAGTATTGTCTCTTGGTTGACGCAAGCTTAAGCCAGAACGGTACAAAAGAGAGCACGGTCACGCCCCAAATTATGTAATGAGGCCAGCCAAACGGAGGAAGGAACAGCGCACCGATTGATCCACCGGCAAGTATCGGGAATAACGCGAGGACCATGCCTCGTAGTCTTTGAGCACTTTTTCTAAGATTCTCTTGGCGTTCAGAGAATAGTTCCAAGGTTGCGCTCGCGCTTTCGAGCGAACCAACGCGTTGATTGGATACAAACTTATCGAAGTCCTCAACTATATCTGGCTCTTCTGCCCCGATCACGGACAAAATCAGTTCTTGGACGGTCGAGGGCAACCGGGTGAAATTCTGTTTTTCTTGCAGTCGCCTTATCCTCTTGTCGCGCCACCAGTATGAAGGCCCTCCATCATCATCCATGTACTTACTCTGAAGCTCTCGTTCGCCATACGGCCTTTCGGCCTCGCTGCTCAGTTGTTGGATTAACAGCTGACATATTGGGATGTAAGGAAAGATCCTTACTGAAGTGTTGCCGTAATTCACCAACTGAAGAGGCATATGCCCCCTCCAGCCGGCATTCACGAAATTCCCACCAATCTGAACTCCAAGTCCCATCCTTGCAAAACTGCTTCTTGGCTCTAGGTTTCCAGCGCAATCCCTTGGCATGGTGAATTTCTCGTACACTCGCCCGAGGACCAACTTCCCTGGCTGCAAGGTTATGGCTTCACCCTCTGACAATGTCCTCTGTTTCCAGTAACGCCGAGGGGAGAGTTCAAGCAGGACTGATCTTCGAAGGTCAATCGAACCTGTACGAGATTTCCGCGGTAACCAGAAGGTAGCGTCTAGTCGAAGATCGATTGAACTAGGTTGAATCTGTTCTTCGGGCCGAAACGGTTCAGTCAGATTATCGCATTCAAAGCGGAAATCATCTAGCCTTTGCTTAATCTCCCGGTCGGACAACAAATCGCTCCACCACGGGCAGTACCTACGCTTTTGAGCAGTTATCTCAATATGTCTCTATGAGGAGCAAAGCTGATCCCACCACCAGGGCATCTCCTATCATGACGAACGCGCCTAGGCCAAGATAGAAGATCGGACTGGTCAATCGGACCAAGAGTAGTAGGAGGGCGCGTAGCCTTTGCGCCACTCTGAGACTCTGCCTAGAGGCGACAAGAGTCACCGGGTCCTGAACCGAGGTTTTCTCCCTTGCTTTGTTACCATTTACGGTTACCGGACCCGTTACCAATCGAATAATGTCAATTGCAGTTGAGTCTCGAGACGCGAACCGTGTGTTTGAGAAAGCTCTCAGCAAGACGGCGTTTGCATCTTTCAATCTATGTCCCATGATTGCAGATAGCAGAGGTCAACGCCCTGATTCTGCCTAGGAATCGCCTAGGAAACGGCTTGGGGTCCATTAGGATGTTAATGTCAGTTGAGACCTGTGATCTGTATTAGGGGAATGTTGATGGGTCCGTGTTAGGATCCGGTTAGCCGGCGACAGTCGAGAAAAATAAGGTATGCGTGCTTGTCTCGCGACGCAGAACTGCCTTCTCTGCACCTGGGCTGAACGCTTGGCCGAAGGTTCTATCTGGATTAGCCTGGACACGCTTACGTTCGGTGACTGCGCAATTTAGGGGAGGGTTTCTTGATCCGATCGTCCCGTTTGCGCTTATTCCGGGTCTCTTCTGGTGGTTCTCGTAGGTCTAGTAGCCGCATTGCTTGTAGGCTTGTCAACGGTCCTTGCTGGCTGTCGTGGATCTGAGCACTTTTCCGTAGGACACCAACCTAAGACTCGCAAATGTTTCTTGAATTATGGTGTCGCTAATTGGGCGGTGAATTGTCTAATGCCGAGCGTGAACTTCAGAAGTATCCCGGGAACGAAATCCCGGTTACTGACGCGGTTTCCATCGTGGCCCGCGTAACGGGTCTTCGGGTTCATCTTTTTCGGGACGACGAAATATCAGAAGCGTTGGAATACGCCAGACAGCTAATCGCTTCAGAGAAGGTTCGACAGGGCCCCTACAATGTCAAGAACGAAGTCGTGAAGGCATCAAGGGAGGGTTGGACTGATCTGACTCCTGGGGCAAGGTCGCTTGTAGGCACACTATGGGCGGATAAGACCGGTGTCGACCTGGTGGTCACAACTATAGATCCTGTGCAGACCAAGGAGAAGATTCTGTCTATGATTGCCAATATTCTTGAAGAGAAGAACCGATATCCATTGGGTCGGGGCGGCGGAATCTGCTAAGTCCTAGTCTCTCCGATTCTCGTCCCTGTACGATTGGATTGATGCTAGTATCTCCCGCTCTGTTGGTCTCCGCTTTCTCTTGTAGCGCCTGTCGA
>WNFW01004934.1_pt1 | contig 13091 bp, 7 predicted proteins | sample 5400131 | NCBI WGS metagenome assembly WNFW01 (sample SAMN13153362, study PRJNA577476) | soil metagenome | isolation source: 20 cm soil or saprolite under grassland replicate 1 | place: USA:California | collected 2016-06-15 | reverse complement strand
TACTCCGTGATCTCCGTGACGACGCCCGCCCCCACCGTCCGCCCGCCCTCCCGGATCGCGAACCGCAGCTCCTTCTCCATCGCCACCGGCTGGATCAGCTCGATCGCCATCGTCACGTTGTCGCCGGGCATCACCATCTCCACCCCCCCCGGCAGCGTGCACACCCCCGTCACGTCCGTCGTCCGAAAGTAAAACTGCGGCCGATACCCGTTGAAAAACGGCGTGTGCCGCCCCCCCTCTTCCTTCGTCAGGACGTACACCTCCGCCTTGAACTTCTTGTGGGGCGTGATCGACCCCGGCTTCGCCAGCACTTGCCCCCGCTCCACTTCGTCCTTGTCGATCCCCCGCAGCAGCGCCCCGATGTTATCCCCCGCCTGCCCCTCGTCCAGCAGCTTGCGGAACATCTCCACCCCCGTCACCACCGTCTTCTTCGTCTCCGCCCGCATCCCCACGATCTCCACTTCCTCCCCCACCTTCACCACCCCGCGCTCCACCCGCCCCGTCACCACCGTCCCCCGCCCCGTAATCGAAAAAATGTCCTCGATCGGCATCAAAAACGGCTTGTCCACCGGCCGCGGCGGCGTCGGAATGTAGCTGTCCACCGCCTCCATCAGCTGCCAAATGCACCCCGCCGCCTTCGCGTCCTCCGGCTTCTCCATCGCCCCCAGCGCCGACCCCCGGATCACCGGGATCTCGTCCCCCGGAAACTGGTACTTCTTCAGCAGCTCCCGCACCTCCAGCTCCACCAAGTCCAAAATCTCCGCGTCGTCCACCATGTCCACCTTGTTCATGAACACCACCAGAAACGGCACGTTCACCTGCCGCGCCAGCAGCACGTGCTCCCGCGTCTGCGGCATCGGCCCGTCGTTGGCCGCCACCACCAGAATCGCCCCGTCCATCTGCGCCGCCCCCGTGATCATGTTCTTGATGTAGTCCGCGTGCCCCGGACAGTCGATGTGCGCGTAGTGCCGCTTCGCCGTCTCGTACTCCACGTGGCTCACCGCGATCGTGATCCCCCGCTCCCGCTCCTCCGGGGCGTTGTCGATCGTCCCGAAGTCCCGCACCGCCACCGCGCTGAACTTCGTGTGCAGCACCTTCGTGATCGCCGACGTCAGCGTCGTCTTGCCATGATCGATGTGCCCAATCGTCCCCACGTTCACGTGCGGCTTCTTCCGCTCGTACTTCGCCTTCGCCATGGGTCTGGCCTCCGACTCCTGCGTTCTAGCGGGATCCGGCGCGCGCCGCCGGCTTGCCGGCGACCTTCGCCATGATCTCTTCGGCGATCGCCGCCGGGACCTCTTCGTATCGCGCAAACTGCATCGTGGACGTCGCCCGTCCCTGCGTCATCGAGCGGAGGTCCGTCACGTACCCGAACATCTGCCCGAGGGGCACGTTCGCGCGGATGACCTGGGAGGTGCCGCGCGCCTCCATCGAGACGATGCGGCCGCGGCGGCTGTTCAGGTCGCCCACGACGGCGCCCATGTACTCCTCCGGCGTCACCACCTCGACGTCCATCACGGGCTCGAGGAGCACCGGCTTGGCCTTGCGGCACGCCTCCTTGAAGCCCAGGGACGCGGCGATCTTGAAGGCCATCTCCGAGGAATCCACCTCGTGGTAGGAGCCGTCGGTGAGCCGCACCTTGAGGTCGACGATCGGGTAGCCGGCGAGCACGCCCGTCTCGAGCGCCTCGCGGATGCCCTTCTCGATCGCCGGGATGTATTCCTTCGGGATCGAGCCGCCGACGATCTTGTTCTGGAACTCGAACCCTTTCCCGGGGTTCGGCTCGACCTCGAGGTAGACGTCGCCGTACTGGCCCCGGCCGCCGGTCTGGCGCACGTAGCGCCCTTGCGCCTCGGCGGGGTGGCGGATGGTCTCGCGGTAGGCGACCTGGGGCTTACCGACATTGGCCTCCACCTTGAACTCGCGCAGCAGGCGGTCCACGATGATCTCGAGGTGCAGCTCGCCCATGCCGTGGATGAGCGTCTGCCCCGTCTCGTCGTCGCTCGTCACGCGGAAGGTGGGGTCCTCGAGCGCGAGCCGCGAGAGCGACACCGAGAGCTTCTCCTCGTCGACGCGCGTCTTCGGCTCGATCGCGACCGCGATCACCGGCTCCGGGAAGGTCATCGCCTCGAGCACGATCGGCTTGCCGGCGTCGCAGAGGGTGTCGCCCGTCGTCGTGACCTTGAGGCCGATGGCGGCAGCGATGTCGCCGGAGGCGACGCCCTCGATCGCTTCCTCCTTGTTCGCGTGCATGCGGAGGAGGCGACCCACGCGTTCCTTCTTGTCCTTGGTCGAGTTGTACACGCCGGAGCCCGCCTCCAGCGTGCCCGAGTACACCCGCAGGAAGACGAGCTGGCCGACGTGCTGGTGACTCATGATCTTGAACGCCAGCGCGGCGAACGGCGCGTCGTCGGCCGGCGGCCGCTCCTCCGGCGCTTGGGTGTCCGGGTTGATCCCCTGCACCGGCGGGATGTCGAGGGGCGACGGCAGGTAGTCGATGACCGCGTCCAGCAGCGGCTGGACGCCCTTGTTCTTGAACGACGCGCCGCAGATCACGGGGAAGAGCTTGAGCGCGATCGTGCCCTTGCGGACGGCCGCGCGGATCTCGTCGGGGCTGATCGGCTCGCTCCCGACGTACTTCCCCATGAGGTGCTCGTCCACCTCGGCGAGCGCCTCGATCATCTTCTCCCGGTACTCCTTCGCCTGCTCCCGCAGGTCCGCGGGGATCTCGACCTTCCGGTACTCCTTGCCGAGCGTCTCGTCGTCCTCGTCCCAGACGAGCGCCGTCTGGTCGATGAGGTCCACGAGCCCACGGTACTGGTCCTCACGGCCCATCGGGATCTGGATCGGCACCGCATGGGCGCCGAGCCGGGCGCGCAGCATGTCCAGGCACTGGTAGTAGTCGGCGCCGACCCGGTCCATCTTGTTGACGTAGACGAGCCGCGGCACGCGGTACTTGTCCGCCTGGCGCCAGACCGTCTCGGTCTGGGGCTCGACACCCGACACGGCGTCGAGGATCGCCACGGCGCCGTCGAGGACGCGGAGCGAGCGCTCCACCTCGACGGTGAAGTCCACGTGGCCCGGTGTGTCGATGATGTTGATCCGGCAGTCCCGCCAGAAGCAGGTCGTCGCCGCCGACGTGATCGTGATACCGCGCTCCTGCTCCTGGACCATCCAGTCCATCGTCGCCGTGCCCTCGTGCACCTCGCCGATCTTGTACGAGCGCCCGGTGTAATAGAGGATGCGCTCCGTCGTCGTCGTCTTGCCGGCGTCGATGTGGGCCATGATGCCGATGTTGCGCGTCTTTTCCAGCGAATACTGCCGTTCCACTGTCCGTCCCTGCTTTCTCTGCCGCGGTTGAGTCCGCCCGATACATGCGAAGAGGGGGGCAGGCTCCGGCCCCCCTCTCGGTTCGGCATAACGCTACCAGCGATAGTGCGCGAACGCCTTGTTGGCCTCCGCCATCTTGTGCGTGTCCTCGCGCTTCTTGACCGCGGTGCCGCGGTTGTTCGCCGCGTCGAGCAGCTCGGCGGCGAGCTTGTCCGCCATCGAGCGCTCGGCCCGCCGCCGGGCGGCGCCGATGACCCAGCGCATCGCGAGCGACGTGCGTCGGTCGGGGCGTACCTCGACCGGCACCTGATACGTCGAGCCGCCCACGCGCCGCGACTTCACCTCGACGGCCGGCTTCACGTTGTCGATGGCCGTCTTGAACATCTTGAGCGGGTCGCGTCGTACATGATCCGCTCGGCCGTCGACTTCTTGCCGCGGATCATCATGATGTTCACGAACTTCGCGACGAGGCGGGACCCGTATTTGGGGTCCGGCAGCACCTCGCGCTTGGCGGCGCCCGCCCGTCGCATCGGCTAGGCCCCTCCGGCCTTGGGCGCCTTGGCGCCGTACTTCGAGCGGCTCTGCTTCCGTCCGGCCACGCCGGCGGTGTCGAGGGTGCCGCGGATGATGTGGTACCGGATGCCCGGCAGGTCCTTCACGCGACCGCCGCGGATCATCACGATCGAGTGCTCCTGGAGGTTGTGCCCGACGCCCGGGATGTAGGACGTCACCTCCATGCCGTTCGTCAGCCGCACGCGCGCCACCTTGCGCAGGGCGGAGTTCGGCTTCTTCGGGGTGGTCGTGTAGACGCGGATGCACACGCCCCGCTTCTGCGGGCACGCCTGCATCGCGGGCGTCTTCGACTTCTTCCTGACCGCCTCGCGACCCTGGCGAACGAGCTGGTTAATTGTCGGCATGGTTCTCCATCAGCTTGAGCAGCGACAAAACCCTCACTTTATAACCGAGAGGCCCTGTACTGTCAACCATTTAGCGAACGCTCCTAGCCGGCCACCGCGACCGACCCGTCGCCCTCGCCCTCGGTCGGCTCGGCCGGGGGCGGTGTGAGCTGGAGCACGCTGTCGAGCGTCTTCATCGCCTCACCCGCGGGCGTCAGCACTTCGACCCGCGTGTAGTTGCCGAGGCCCGTCCCGGCCGGGATCAGGCGGCCGACGATCACGTTCTCCTTGAGGCCGCGCAGGTCGTCGGTCTTGCCGGAGATCGCCGCCTCGGTGAGCACGCGCGTCGTCTCCTGGAACGACGCCGCCGAGATGAAGCTGTCGGTCGAGAGCGACGCCTTGGTGATGCCGAGGAGGACCGGCTTCGCCGTGGCGGCTCGCTTGCCCTGGCTCACGACGCGCTCGTTCTCCTCCTGGAAGGCGAACTTGTCCACGAGCTCGCCCACCACGAACTCGGTGTCGCCGACCTCCTCGATGCGCACGCGCCGGAGCATCTGGCGCACGATGATCTCGATGTGCTTGTCGTTGATCGTCACGCCCTGCAGCCGATAGACCTCCTGGACCTCGTTCACGAGGTAGCGTTGCAGCTCCCGGTCGCCGAGGACGGCGAGGTAGTCGTGCGGGTTCGGCGAGCCGTCCATGAGCGCCTCGCCCGCCTTCACGCGGTCGCCCTCGTGGACGATGATGTGCTTGCCGCGCGGGATCAGGTACTCCTTGGTCTCGGCGTTGTCCGCCCGGATGACGATCTTCCGCATGCCCTTGACGAAGCCGCCCATCTCGACCCGGCCGTCGATCTCCGTGATCACGGCCTGCTCCTTCGGCTTGCGGGCCTCGAACAGCTCCGCCACGCGCGGCAGACCGCCGGTGATGTCCTTCGTACGCGTGGCTTCCCGCACGATCTTCGCGATGACGTCGCCCACGAAGACCTCGGCGCCGTCCGCGACGGCGAGGTTCGCCCCGACCGGCAGCGCGTACCGGTGACGCTCGGTGGCCTCGGCGGTCGCCTGGCCCTCGCCGGCGGAACGGATGATGATACCCGGCTGCAGCTTGCCCTCCAGGTCCTCGATGACCACCTTGCGCGCCAGACCGGTGACGTCGTCGAACTCCTCGCGCACGGTGATGCCCTCGACGATGTCCTGGTACTCGACGCGGCCGGTGAATTCCGTCAGGATCGGGTTGGTGAACGGGTCCCACTCGACCAGGACGGTCCGCGCCTTCACCTTCTGGTCGGCCTTCGCCTTGATCTTCGCCCCGTAGGCGACCGGGTAGCGCTCGCGCTCGCGGCCGCGCTCGTCGGCCACGACGACCTCACCGTTGCGATTCGTGGCGATCAGATCGCCGTCACGGTTCACGACCGTACGCACGTTGTGGAACTTCACGAGCCCCGCCGCCTTCGCCTCGTGCCTGCCCTCGGCGACCCGCTGCGCGGTGCCGCCGATGTGAAAGGTCCGCATGGTGAGCTGGGTCCCGGGCTCGCCGATGGACTGGGCGGCGATGATCCCGACCGCCTCGCCGAGCTCCGCGAGCCGGCCCGAGCCCAGGTTGCGGCCGTAGCACATGACGCAGATGCCGCGCTTGGTGTCACACGTCAGGCCGGAGCGGATACGCACGCGCTCGAGGCCGGAATCCTCGATCCTCTGCGCGAGCTCCTCGGTGATCTCCGTGTTGGCCTGGACGATGATCTCGCTCGAGAGCGGGTCGCGGATGTCCTCCGCCGCCACCCGGCCCAGGATACGGTCCTTGAGCGACTGGATGATATCGCCGCCCTCGACCAGCGGCGTCGCGTCGATGTACTTGACGGTGCCGCAGTCGTACTCGCTCACGATGACGTCCTGCGAGACGTCCACCAGACGCCGCGTGAGATAGCCGGAGTCTGCCGTCTTCAGCGCGGTGTCGGCCAGACCCTTCCGGGCGCCGTGGGTGGAGGTGAAGTATTCGAGGACGGTGAGGCCCTCGCGGAAGTTCGAGGTGATGGGCGTCTCGATGATCTCGCCCGAGGGTTTCGCCATGAGGCCGCGCATGCCGGCCAGCTGTCGGATCTGCTGCCGCGAACCCCGCGCGCCGGAGTCGGCCATCATGAAGATCGGGTTGAACTCGCCGCCCTGTTCGCCGCCCTCGAGCTCGCGGAACATCTCCTCCGCGATGAGCTCGGTGGTGTGCGCCCAGACGTCGACGACCTTGTTGTAGCGTTCACCGTTCGTGATGATGCCGTCCTGGTACTGCTGCTCGACCTCGTTGACCTGCTCGCGCGCCTCGGCGATGCGCCGCTCTTTAGCCGACGGGATGAGCATGTCGTCGATGCCGATCGAGAGGCCCGAGAGGGTCGCGTAGCGGAAGCCAAGGTCCTTCAGCTCGTCGAGGAAGGCGACGGTCCGCTCGTTGCCGAGCGTGTTATAGCAGCGCGCGACGAGCTGGGTGACCTCCTTCTTCTTGAGCTCCTGGTTCACGTACCGGAGGGGCTCGGGCACGATCTCGTTGAAGAGCGTGCGGCCGACCGTGGTCTCGATGACATCGCCGTTCCAGCGCAGGCGGATCCGCGCCTGAAGGTCCACGTCCTCGTTGTCGTACGCGATCCGGACCTCCTCCGAGTCGGCGAAGAGCCGCCCCTCGCCCTCGACCGGGTGCTGCGGCGTGCCGAGCCGCTCCTTCGTGAGGTAGTAGATCCCGAGGACCATGTCCTGGGTCGGCACGGCGAGCGGCGCGCCGTTCGACGGCGACAGGATGTTGTTGGCCGACAGCATGAGCACCTGCGCCTCGAGCTGTGCTTCCATCGAGAGCGGCACGTGCACCGCCATCTGGTCGCCGTCGAAGTCGGCGTTGAATGCCGTGCACACCAACGGGTGGATCTCGATCGCCTTGCCCTCGACCAGGATGGGCTCGAACGCCTGGATGCCAAGACGGTGGAGCGTCGGCGCACGATTGAGCAGCACCGGGTGCTCCTTGATCACATCCTCCAGGATGTCCCACACCTCCGGCCGTTCCTTCTCGACGAACTTCTTCGCGGCCTTGATCGAGGACGCGATGCCCCGCTCCTCGAGCTTGCGCAGGATGAAGGGCTTGAAGAGCTCGAGCGCCATCTTCTTCGGGAGGCCGCACTGGTGGAGCTTGAGGTAGGGGCCGACCACGATGACCGAGCGACCCGAGTAGTCCACGCGCTTGCCGAGCAGGTTCTGGCGGAAGCGGCCCTGCTTGCCCTTGAGGGTATCGGACAGAGACTTGAGGGGCCGATTGTTCGGACCGGTGATCACCCGGCCACGGCGGCCATTGTCGAACAGCGCGTCCACCGCCTCCTGCAGCATGCGCTTCTCGTTGCGGATGATGATCTCCGGCGCCTTGAGGTCCATCAGCCGCTTCAGCCGGTTGTTCCGGTTGATGACGCGGCGGTAGAGGTCGTTGAGATCGGAGGTCGCGAAGCGCCCGCCGTCGAGCGGCACGAGCGGGCGGAGCTCAGGCGGGATGACCGGGACGACTTCCAAGATCATCCAGTCGGGCTGGTTCCCGGACTTGAGGAACGCCTCGATGACCTTCAGCCGCTTGACGATCTTCTTCCGCTTCTGCACCGACGTCTCGCCGAGCATCTGGGCGCGCAGGTCGCGCGCGAGCGAATCCAGATCCATATCGCGCAGGAGCTCGCGGATCGCCTCGGCGCCCATACCGACCTTGAGGCTGTCGGCGCCGTGCTCCTCCGTGAGCTTGCGCGCCTTGTCGACCGCGAGCAGGTCCTTCTTCTTCACGCCCTGGATCTTGGCGTCGAGGACGACGTACTCCTCGAAGTAGAGGATCTTCTCGAGCTCGCGGAGGGACATGTCCAGGAGCTGGCCGATGCGGCTCGGCAGCCCCTTGAAGAACCACACGTGCGAGACGGGCGAGGCGAGCTCGATGTGGCCCATGCGCTCGCGTCGCACTCGCGCGCGCGTCACCTCGACGCCGCACTTGTCGCAGACCACGCCCGCGAACTTCATCCGCTTGTACTTGCCGCAGGCGCACTCATAGTCCTTGGTCGGACCAAAGATTCGAGCGCAGAAGAGACCATCGCGTTCGGGTTTGAACGTCCGATAGTTGATGGTCTCCGGCTTCTTGACTTCGCCGTGTGACCAGTCGCGGATCTTCTGCGGCGCCGCGAGCTTGATCCGAATCGCGTCAAACGTGATTGGCTTCGCATGCCGATCGAGGATGCCCCACAGGTCCTTGGTTGGCTTGTCCTCTCTGATCAGGCTGCCGAAAGGCCGATCCGTCAACATTCAGTGTTCTCCTCTCAGGAGGCCTTCTTGCCGTCCTTCGTGACCAGTTCGACGTCGAGCGCCAGGCTCTGGAGCTCCTTCACGAGCACGTTGAAGGACTCCGGCGTGCCGGGCTCGAGGAAGTTCTCGCCCTTCACGATCGCCTCGTAGATGCGGTTGCGGCCCTCCACGTCGTCCGACTTGACGGTGAGCATCTCTTGCAGCGTGTGGGCCGCCCCGTACGCCTCGAGCGCCCACACCTCCATCTCGCCGAAGCGCTGCCCTCCGAACTGTGCCTTGCCGCCGAGCGGCTGCTGGGTGACCAGCGAATAGGGCCCGATGGATCGAGCATGCATCTTGTCGTCCACGAGGTGCGCCAGCTTCAGGATGTAGATCTGGCCGACGGTGACCTCCTGGTGAAACGGCTTGCCGGTGCGGCCGTCGTAGAGCACGGTCTTGCCCGACGTCGGCATGCTCGCCTGCCGCAGGTGGTCCTTGATCTCCTCTTCGGTCGCGCCGTCGAACACGGGACTCGCGACCCACAGGCCGAGCGCCCGCGCGGCCCAGCCGAGGTGCGTCTCGAGGATCTGGCCTACGTTCATCCGGGACGGCACGCCGAGTGGGTTCAGCACGATCTCGACCGGCGTCCCGTCGGGCAGGAACGGCATGTCCTCCTCCGGCAGGATCTTGGACACGACGCCCTTGTTACCGTGGCGCCCCGCCATCTTGTCACCCACGGAGAGCTTGCGCTTCACGGCCACGTACACCTTGACCATCTTGATGACGCCGGGCGGAAGGTCGTCGCCCCGCCGCAGCCGGCCGATGCGATCCTCGAGCATCGAGTCGTAGATGGCGATTTGCTCCTCCGCCAGCTCCTCGATCCGCTTGGTCGTCTGCGCGAGCCCGTCGTCCTCCTTGATCTTGATCTTCTTCAGCTCGTTCCAGGCGAAGTTCTCGAGGTCCTCACGCGCGATCCGGTCGCCCTTCTTGGTGACCCGCAGTGTCTTGTTCGTAGGATCGAAGAGCTCCACCACGGCCGTCTTCCCGACCAACAGATTCTTCAGCTTTTGGTCGCGTTCCATCTCGACCATGGCGATCTCGTCCTGATAGTCCTTCTCCAGGCGCGCGATCTCCTCCTCCTCGATCGACTTGGCGCGCTCGTCCTTGTCCACGCCACGCCGCGAGAACACCTTCACGTCCACTACGGTGCCCTCGATGCCCGGCGGCACCGTCAACGATGTGTCGCGCACGTCGCCGGCCTTCTCGCCGAAGATCGCGCGCAGGAGCTTCTCCTCCGGGGTGAGCTGGGTCTCACCCTTCGGCGTGATCTTGCCCACCAAGATGTCCCCCGGCTTGACCTTCGCGCCGATGCGAACGATCCCCGACTCATCGAGATCCTTCAGGGCTTCTTCCGCCACGTTGGGGATGTCGCGAGTCACTTCTTCCTTCCCCAGCTTGGTGTCGCGCGCCTGGATCTCGAACTCCTCGATGTGGATGGACGTCAGCCGATCCTCCTTGACCAGCCGCTCGGACACGAGGATCGCGTCCTCGAAGTTGTACCCCCCCCACGGCATGAACGCGACGAGCACGTTCCGTCCGAGCGCGAGCTCGCCCTGGTCGGTCCCGGGCCCGTCGGCGATGACGTCGCCGGTCTGGACACGCTGCGCCTTCCGGACGATCGGCTTCTGGTTGATGCAGGTGTTCTGGTTCGACCGGCGGTACTTGGTCAGGTTGTAGATGTCGAGCGGCAGGTCCTGCACCGGGTCGGCCTTCTTCGACCGCCCCTCCGCGCGCACCACGATCCGGTCGGCCGACACGTACTCGACCACGCCGGGGCGCTTGGCGACCACGACGGCGCCCGAGTCACGGGCGACGACGTGCTCCATCCCGGTGCCGACCAGCGGCGCCTCGGGCTGTAGGAGCGGCACGGCCTGACGCTGCATGTTCGAGCCCATCAGGGCGCGGTTGGCGTCGTCGTTCTCGAGGAACGGGATCAGCGACGCGGCGACCGACACGAGCTGCTTCGGCGACACGTCCATGTAATGCAGCTCCTCCGGCGGGACCATCCGGAACTCGCCGCCCTTGCGCGCCGAGACACGTTCCTGCACGAACTTGCCGTTCTTGTCGATCTCGGCGTTGGCCTGGGCGATGACGAACCGCTCCTCCTTCAACGCCGTCAGAAACTCGATCTCGTCCCTCACCCGGCCCTTCTCGACCTTCCGGTATGGCGTCTCGATGAAGCCGAACTCGTTCGTCCGCGCGTACGTCGACAGCGACGAGATGAGGCCGATGTTCGGGCCTTCCGGCGTCTCGATCGGACAGATGCGGCCGTAGTGCGTCGGGTGGACGTCGCGCACCTCGAACCCGGCGCGCTCGCGCGAGAGACCGCGGGGGCCGAGCGCCGAGAGCCGCCGCTTGTGCGTGAGCTCCGCCAGCGGGTTCGTCTGGTCCATGAACTGCGACAGCTGCGACGAGCCGAAGAACTCCTTGACCACCGCGGAGACGGGCTTCGCGTTGATGAGGTCGTGCGGCATCAGGTTCGTGATGTCCGAAATGGACATCCGCTCCTTGACGGCGCGCTCCATCCGCGTGAGCCCGACCCGGAACTGGTTCTCGAGCAACTCGCCGACCGACCGGACCCGGCGGTTACCCAGGTGATCGATGTCGTCGGTCGGCTTCGTGCCGAGCTTCACCGTCAGGAGATGCCGGATCACCTCCACGATGTCCTCGCTCCGTAGCGTCTTCACGGAGTGGGCCACCTCGAGCTTCAGCTTCTCGTTGATCATGAACCGGCCGACGCGCGCCAGGTCGTAGCGTCGCGCGTCCATGAACATGCCGCGGAACAGGGCGCGCGCCGACTCGACCGTCGGCGGATCGCCCGGACGCAGGCGGCGGTAGATCTCCACCAGCGCCTCATCCGGGTTCTTGAAGTGGTCGCGCGCCAGCGTCTCATACATGGACTGGTCGACCTTGCCGGCGCTGACCACGAGCAGCCGGAACGGCGCCGCCTTGCGGCTCATCACCTGCGAGAGCACCGTCGAGGTGATCTCGGTGTTGGTCTGGACGAGCACCTCTCCGCTCTCGGTGTCGACGATACGCGAGGCGGTCCGCCGGCCCACGAGCGACTCGGCGCGCACCGGAATTTTCTCGACGTTGGCCTCGAGGAGCTTCTCGATGAGCTTGGCGTTGAGCGTCTTGCCGGCGGTGACCAGCGGTTCGCGATGGCGCGGCGGCCGCACGTCGTCCGCGACGCGCGCGCCCACCTGGGCCTCGGGGTGGACCTTCACCCAGGCGTTGCCCTCCTCGAACCCGAGCACCTCCTCGCTCTCGTAGAAGTGCGCAAGGATCTCCTCGTCGGCGAGAATCACGCCCTTCTCGAGGAACCAGAACGCGCGCAGAAACGCGCTCGCGAGCATCTTCCGGCGCCGGTCCACGCGCACGTGGAGGATGTCGTTCGCGTCGAAGTCGAACTCGACCCACGAGCCGCGATACGGGATGACGCGCGCCGAAAACAGGGGCTTGCCCGACGCGAGGGTCTTCCCCTTGTCGTCGTCGAAGAACACGCCCGCCGAGCGTTGGAGCTGCGAGACGACGACGCGCTCCGTTCCGTTGATGATGAACGTGCCCTTGTCCGTCATCAGAGGCAGCTCACCGAGGTAGACCTCCTGACCGCGTTGCTCCCGGATGGTCCGGGTCTTCGCCTCCTTGTCATGGTCGAACACGACGAGGCGGAGCGTGACCTTCAGCGGGATCGCAAAGGTCATGCCACGGTCGTGGCACTCCTCGACCGTGTACTTCGGATCCCCGAAATGGTACGAGTCAAACTCGAGCAGCGCGTTGTCGTTGTAGTCGGCGATCGGAAAGACCGACTTGAACACCGCTTGGAGCCCGATCTCCTCACGGTGGTCCGGCGCGACGTCCTTTTGGAGGAACGTCTCGTACGACCGCTTCTGCACCTCGATGAGGTTCGGGATCTCGACGATCGACGGGATCTTGCCGAAGTCCTTGCGGCTACGGCGCCCGCACTGAATAGTGCCTGCCATACCCTCTCCCGAGGGCGGGTTCCCCGCCCTCACGTCACGATGTGGCGAAAAGGAGCTGTTCGTGTCGCGTGCGCTACTTCACCTGCACCGTCGCGCCCTGCTCCTCCAGCTTCTTCTTCATCTCCTCGGCCTCGGCCTTGGTGACCTTCTCCTTCACCGGCTTCGGCGCGCCGTCGACGAGGTCCTTCGCCTCCTTCAGGCCGAGCCCCGTGAGCTCGCGGACCACCTTGATGACCTGGATCTTCTTCTCGCCGGCCGCGCCCAGGATGACGTCGAACTCCGTCTTCTCCTCGGTCGCGGCGCCTCCGGCGGCGCCGGCGCCCGCGCCTGGCATCGCCGCGACGGCGACGGGCGCGGCCGCGGACACACCCCACTTCTCCTGCAGCAGCTTGGAGAGCTGGGCGGCCTCGAGCAGCGTCAGCTTGTCGAGCTGTTCAGCGATCTGTTCAACGGTCGACATCGATCAGTCTCCTCTCTGTCTATTGAACCGGGCATGGGCACCCGGGCTGTCGCCACGCCCATGCCCCGCCGCAATCCCCCGC
>WNFW01012053.1_pt1 | contig 13092 bp, 13 predicted proteins | sample 5400131 | NCBI WGS metagenome assembly WNFW01 (sample SAMN13153362, study PRJNA577476) | soil metagenome | isolation source: 20 cm soil or saprolite under grassland replicate 1 | place: USA:California | collected 2016-06-15 | reverse complement strand
GGATGTATCTCCGAAATCTAGAACAGATCCCCTCCCGAAGCAATATAGCACCGGGCATCGAAGAAAGGAGTATCTGCGGACGAAACGAATGTATCAAAGGAGTGTATATGAAATCCACGTTCGAGCAATCTTGTCAGGCAGGGATGAGGACCGGGTACATCAATATGTATCTCTACCGCTCGTTGCATAGCCCAGTGTACCGCAGCTAGCACACATGCAGTCGCGTCATCAGGAGTATCGGCTCCCATAGGCCCAAGTCTGCACGCTTGAGGATTCGAGTGCGCTTCGGTACCGAAGCGCACATAACCATAGCCTGCTATCTGCCCTTTTCGTCGAAACCATAGCGGAACAGCTCGATCTTCACGTATCCAAAACTGAAGATCTTGAGGGCGCGGACGCCCGCTGATACGTGCATCCCAACGTAGCAATGCTGGATCTGAAGCATCTGCCTCGATAACCTCCATGTCGGGAGCCAGAGACCATGCATAAATTGACCTATCAAGTCGTAGATCAAAATGCGGCCACCATGGTCGCATCCCTGCTCGAATATAGAGCGCAAGCGCGCGTGGATCGCTCGAACTCAAGGTGCAATGTATCAGGTTATCTTGCGGTAAAACAGTTTGGAGGAGCGTCTTACCTAGTTTGCCAGACTGAGAAGATGGCAAGACAAAAAGATCGGTGAGAAAGGAGATATTTCCGCGGGTAATGGTGCCTGCAAACGCGAGTATCTTGCCATCCTCTTCTGCAACATAAAGCGTTCCAGTCTGAAGGACATGACTCAAGTAAGGTGGGATATCACGCGGCAACGGCAAATCAGGGTTATCGAGCAATTCATTCTGATAAAACACCTCGAAGACCAATGGTAGTTCTGCCTCATACGCTGGACGAAAAATAGTCACGTCCTCACATCCTTATTGCTTGATTTTAGTCTCCATCCAAAGTTCAGTATAACATGTTAAACTTATTCATTGTAAAGTAACTATTGAAAAGTTAGTTACCAGGTCAGCGGAATTTTGACAATTCTGAAAGTGATGAGATAGACTGAGCGGAAGATGGTGCGATTAGTTCCTTTCGCTTACAGCCAAAAGAGAAAAGGAAGGGAGACTCATGAGAGCAGTTGTCTACGACAGGTATGGGCCGCCGGACGTTCAGAGACTCGCAGAAGTCGAGCGTCCCGTCCCCAAAGAGGACGAGGTCCTCATCAAGATCCACGCCACGACGGTCACCCGGTCGGACTGCGCGACTCGTGAAGCCAACCGGCGTAGCGGCCTGCTCGTCATGCTCATCAGCCGCTTCATCTCGGGCATCCGCCGACCGAAGCAGCGGATCCTCGGCATTGAGCTGGCAGGAGAGGTCGAAGCAGTTGGCGCAGCCGTCAATGAGTTCGCGGTCGGTGACCACGTCTTCGGCACAAGTGGTTTCAGGTTCGGGGCACACGCGGAGTACATCTGCCTGCGGGAGAGTGCCCTGTTGGCGCACAAACCTACCAGCATGAGCTTCGAGGAGGCTGCGGCGGTTTGCGACGGAGCACTCAATGCACTATGGTGCCTGAGACTGGCGGATCTCCGGCAAGGGCAGAGGATCCTCATCTACGGCGCATCTGGATCCATCGGCACTGCAGGGGTGCAGCTAGCAAAGTACTTCGGCGCCGACGTCACTGCGGTATGCAACACCAAGAACCTCGAGACCGTGAGATCGCTCAGAGCAGACAGAGTGATCGACTACACGCAGGAAGATTTCACCAGGAACGGCCAAACGTACGACGTCATCTTCGACGCGGTCGGCAAGCATTCGTTTGGACGGTGCAGAGGCTCACTGAAGCGCGGCGGCAGCTACCTGGCAACCGACGGGCTCCAGAATCTCATCTTGGCGCTGTGGACCTCGCGGTTCGGAGACAAGAAAGTGAAGTTCAAGATACCCCCTCGATACACGAAGCAGGACGTCCTCTTCCTCAAGGAGCTCATCGAGGCCGGGAGATACCGGGCAGTCATCGATCGATGCTACCCGCTGGAGGACGTGGTCGAAGCGACCAGGTACGTCGAAACGGAGCAGAAGACCGGGAACGTCGTCCTGACGATCAACAGCGGCCGAGCGCGGGAGGACGTGTGACCTGTCCACTCTGCAAGCCATATCCTGCGACATTACTTTTTTAGTAAGCTTTGATCTTGAAAGAGGAATCTGACTCATGTCACTCCAAACCCAGAGGCTCGATTATATCACCATCTTTGTCAGCGACATGCAAGAAAGATAGCAAACCGGTGAATGATGTCGATACCTACATCGATTCGCTCGATGAACCACGCAGATCATCTCTTCAACAGCTTCGACGAATAATTTTAGAAACTGTTCCAGAAGCCGAAGAGACAATGCAATACAACATGCCCTACTACACTTATCAAGGATTGCTCTGTGCATTTGCTTCCCAGAAAAACTATATGAGCTTTTATCTCCTCGATGGTGAAATCGTCGAGAAAAACCGCCATTTACTTGCTGGACTCAGTGTAGGAAAGGGATGCATCCGTTTCAAAGATATCAACAAGTTACCTGAACCAACGATTCGTGCCATGCTCCGTGAGGCAGCGTTAGCAAATGAAGCTCATCCCAATGACCATTGCTAGTACATACAATGAAGAACTATCACTCTCAAAACCGCTAACTGTGCTAAAAAAACTACTGCGCAAAATGCGCGCTATATGCGCGGTATTTAAAAAATAGTAGTTTGTTGAGCAATACTCGACATGACAAACATTCAAACACTCTTTGAGATACAAGACCTGACAACCGCCATTAGCAGAAGAGGCAGTCAGACCACTAAACCACTTTTTTTCAGAATGCAGAAACATATCTACGTAGCATGCTAGAAACGTGAATACATCAGAACAAACCTTTCTTCTTTCTCGGCACAAAAGGATAGAGAAAATATGGCTGATAAATTACGTTTTGGCATCGTTGGATGTGGAGTGATTGGTCCTGTCCACGCAGAGGCCATTGCCAGTTTGCCAGATGCTCAGCTTGTCTCGGTCGTCGATATCAATCCTAAGCAGGCTCAAAAACTTGCCAACCAATACGGAGCTACACCCTACACTCAACTCCAGCACATGCTGGATAGCGAAGCGGTAGACGTTGTGATCATCTGCACACCAAGCGGGTTGCACGGAGAACTCGCCTGCCAGGTGATGCGTTCTGGACGACATGTGATCGTCGAGAAACCGATGGAGATTACTCGCGAAGCGCTTGATGAGATGTTGCGGGTTCAGCAAACAACAGGGGTGAAACTGGCAGTCATTAGCCAGCATCGTTTCGACCCTGCATCACGGCAGGTTCATGAACTGGTTGAGGAAAAGGCCCTTGGCAGGCTGGTTCTTGGTAATGCAATCGTGCCATGGTGGAGATCACAGGAATATTACGACAGCGGGGATTGGCGTGGCACATGGGAACTTGATGGTGGAGGAGTATTGATGAACCAGACAATCCACTCGATAGATTTGCTACAGTGGCTAATGGGTCCGGTTAAGAGCGTTGTTGGGTATACCGATACGCTAGTGCATCGCATGGAGACAGAAGATGTGGCTGTTGCAGTCTTACGCTTTGCCAATGGTGCCCTCGGCACTATTGTTGCAACAACGGGTGCTTATCCTGGCGTTACCACCCGCATAGAGATTTTTGGTGATAAAGGCTCCGCAGTTATCGAAAACGACAGCCTGTCTTACCTTCACCTCGCACGCAATGACAAGGAATCTATTAGCGCATATGGAGTAACTCCACAAGTACGTAAGAAACGTGAAGACACTGCCTCGACGTCACAGAATCCCGCTGCTCTTTCAGCCAGCAGCCATGCCCTGCAGATCGCGGATATGATCCGTGCGATTCGTGAGGATAGGACGCCGCTTGTTGATGGTTATGCAGGGCGCCAACCCGTCGAGATCATACTGAGCATTTACCAATCGGCGCGTTTACATAAAGAGGTGACGATATCATGATCCGCCTATCGGCCTTTGCTGACGAGATCTCAGCCGATTTGAACGAACAGATTGAAGTAATACGCAGCGAACATATTCACTATATTGACCTGCGTGGGGCTTGGAATACAAACGTGCTTGATCTGACTGATCAGCAAGTAACGGAGATCAAGCAAAGGCTGGATGCCCAGGGGATCGGAGTCTCTGCTATTGCCTCCCCTATTGGCAAAACACCTATCGATACTCCTTTTGAGGAACACCTGCAGCGTTTTCAGAGAGCGATTGAGCTGGCTCAATTCTTTCACACACCTTTCATTCGCATCTTTTCATTCTATTCACCGATTTCAGAAGGTAAGGGAATCGGTGGTAAAGAAAGTGTTGATCCTGCTATTTGGAGGAACGAGGTTCTAAGGAGGTTACGTGAATTGACCAGGCTGGCTCGTAATGCAAATCTTGTCTTGCTTCATGAAAACGAAAAAGATATCTATGGTGATACTATTGCTCGCTGCATTGATCTTCTGCAAAATATCAACGATCCACACTTTCAAGCCATCTTCGATCCGGCAAATTTCATCCAGTGTGGACAAACACCGTATCCCGATGCATACCAGGCAATGCGTCCCTGGTTGCGTTACATGCACGTAAAAGATGCGCTTGCAGATGGCACGGTTGTGGCTGCGGGTGGGGGTATGGCGCGATGGCTTGAAACCTTACAGCAATTGCATGCAGATAGCTACGATGGCTTTTTCTCGTTAGAGCCTCACCTTGCTCTTGCCGGGCAATTCCAGGGATTCAGCGGACCAGAACTTTTTCACAAGGCTTCGCAATCCTTGCAACAGCTTTTACAGTCAATAGATTGGAAATATGCATAAATGGGTCCCACATGCATTCATCCCCACCAGAACGAAACAGCGATTATACTGTATAAACCGATCAATGCCATACCCTCGAGCCAGGTCGATTCACCGTCATAGATGATAACTGTACTTAGAATTGCAGCGAGGGCTAATGAAGCCACGAGAAGTGGTGCCATCACGAGCGTCAGGTGGGTTCCACCAAGAATAAAGCTGAGAAGTACCAGAACTGGTGTCAATCCCAGAGCTATCTGAAGTGAACTGTTTAGAATGACACTGATAGCAAAATCAGATTGATTGCGAACGGCGAATTGGATCCCAACAACATTCTCTACCGCATTTCCAGCGAGAGCCACAATCACAAGGCCAGTAAACGCTTGCGAGATATGCAATATTGAGATAGCCGGTGTTAAAGCTGATACGAACCAATCCGAAACGAATGCTGAACCAACGCCTGCGATTACCAGGATCACTATCGCAAACCAGATTGGCCAGGGATTGACCAAATTCGTTTCCAGTTCCGGTAGTTTTTCAGGACCACCTTGAAGAGAGAAAGGAATGCTGGCGATAAATACAATCAGAAGGATTACGGCACAGGCAATACTCAATCCATCTTCATGCCCGGCTGCAGGTGTATGCAGCCCGGCAGTCAGTGTCGGTATAATCATTGCAGCTACTGCCAGCAAGGTAAGATTGGCTATCATTCGCGGCGCTTGTGCGGGAAAATGCTGGGTTCCATGCCGCAGACCACCCGCTAAGAATGCCAGTCCCAGCACGAATAGACTATTTCCCAGGATAGAACCAACAATAGCTGCCTGTACAACTTCAATCAATCCGGCCCGTAAAGCAAAAATACCCACAAAGAGTTCAGGCAAATTGCCCAGTGCAGATTGCAATACACCTGTAGCACCTGATCCCAGGCGCTCACCAACCTGTTCAGTTGCCTGACCAACAAGCGCTGCAAGGAGCGCCAGGGCTCCTGCTGACACTGCAAAGATGAGAACAGCATTGGCTTGAAATAATACGAGTAAACCAGCTAATAGACTGAGAATGAGCGATCCGGCAATTATCAACCAGCCGCTTCGGCTCAAAGGGATATGTACATCCGCGAACGCGCTACGTGACACCTAACCTACTCCTTTTGAAGGTTCAGAGCCTGCACAAAATCATCGGACATTGGCGATGTAGCATCTAAAAGGCTCTTCACATTAGCATGTTGCGGATATTATACTACGTATCCTAATCCGTTAATGTAGGTTATATGAGAACATTTGAGTATCGCCTGTTTGTGAATTAAGACAGCGAAGCAGTATGCTGAACGCTATCAAGTGATTGCCGTTGAGCAGCTTCAGCTACTGAACATGGTACAGAACCATTCTCTGGCTAAAAGCATCATGGACGCCAGTTGGGCCGCATTCCTCGATATCCTGAGTGAAAAGGCTGAGAGAGCTAGTCACACTGTCGTACGAGTGAACCCACGCTTCACCTCGCAGAAGTGTTACAAATGTGGCGAGATTGTGCAGAAATCACTTTCTGTGCGAACCCATATGTGTCCTTTCTGTGGGTACATTGCAGACCGAGATGTCAATGCCGCTCAGAATATTCTCGACGTTGCAAGGCCAGGGCATGGCCATCAGGAGCCAACGTACACGGCTGGGTGCTGCGTTTCCTGAGAAGCCCCGCGTTTACGCGAGGGGAGTTGTCACATACCTACATTTCGCCTTTATTGAGGGAGGATATGAATGGTAGACAAGAACGTAACATACCTACATTTCGCCTTTATTGAGGGAGGATATGAATGGTAGACAAGAACGTATCATTGCTTCGAGTTCAATAATCACAATTGCTACATTCGTTACAACTGCGACAATGGCGACAACTGCGACAAACACCACTAACAATGAACACCCTTGATCTCCTTTTCAATGACAAGCTTCAACGCGCCTGAGAGCTGTCAATGCACACCGGATATCTCTTGCTCTACCGATGCCTCCGTAGCAAGGTGTATACTGTTCTCATACACATCATGTGAAAGTAAAGGAGTGCAGACATGAAATTCGGTGTTTTTCTCCCGATTTCCGGCAGGGCCACAGGTCCCGATACTCTGATGGAGGCTGCACGCAGCGCCGAAGCGCTTGGCTTTGATGCAATCTGGTCAGCCGATCGCGTGGTTACACCCTGGCAAATCAATACACATTATCCCTACAGCGAGAACCACGAATTTATTGTCCCCCCCGATAGACCCTTTCTGGACTCGTTCACCTGCCTGGCTTTCCTTGCGGGTTGTACAGAAAAAATCACTCTTGGCATAGCTGTCTTAGTACTGCCATATCGCCATCCGCTGTATTGGACACGTGTAGCTGCTTCCATCGAGAGGCTATCCAGGGGTAGACTGATCATGGGAGTTGGTGTCGGCTGGATGGAAGAAGAATTTGCTGCGCTTGGTGTCTCATTCAAGGATCGTGGGCGGATGACTGATGAGCAACTTGAGATCATTTCGCGCTTGTGGACAGAAGAGCACATCAGCTACAAAGGTCAATTCTATAACTTCCAGGACGTAGCATTCTATCCAAAGCCAATCCAGCAACCTCGCATCCCAATTTGGATAGGTGGGGAGGGCGTTCATGCGTACAGGCGTACAGCTAAATATGGAGATGCCTGGTTTCCCTACTTCGTAGAAATCTCTCCTATAGAACTGAAAGCTGGATATGAGAACGTTCAACGTCTGGCTACCCAGGCTGGCCGTAATCCCGAGCAAATACTCTTCACCTGCTGTCGTCAAATCGAGATGACGCACGAGCCAGTCGCACAAGATGAACGTCACTTACGTGGCACCCCTGAGCAACTGGTGGAGGCGCTCAACGCCTATCGTGAGATCGGTGTAGCCGGGTTGAGCAGATCGAACGCTTCGCGCTTGAGGTGATGCCATATTTAAAAGATTGAGATACTTCTAGAAATCACACCCATCCAATAAACTGCCGAGCAATCTCAATCCCATGTTCAAGCGCGAGATGCACACGCCCACCTACGAATGCATCGCCACAAAAGGCCAGTCCTATAGGCATTGTAAGCGCATTCAGTTGTTCTGCATCTGCCTTTTCGGCTGGCAATGCGTTCTCCCAGCGAAATAAATCTGTAAAAAAGGGATCATCCAGCGGTTCTCTAAGGAGAGTCGTTATTCTATCTGCCACATCACTGATGATCACTGGGTCCGGCATATGCCAGTTATCATGGCTATATCGAGGAGCCATTTGCGCTATTAACATGCCGGCACCTTCGGGAACACGCTCAGAGGCCTTTTCATGTTCCCAGGCTAACCAGGAAATAGCGTGCGCTTTATCCGTGTTGACAAGCGCATAATAGGGACGCTCCCGAGGAACTGGTCGATAGCCTAGCATAACCGAGATGAGCGGATTATATCTTGCCTTTTCCATCAAAACGCAGATTTCCTCTTGCCGTCTATCTCGTACCTGGCTATTCTTGATGAGTTCAATAACTTCACTTGCCGGGATAGTAATTAACACGCGATCGAACTCACCGATATCTTCCCGTTGATGAGCGAAGAGTTTCCAACCAGTCACGCCTGAATGCAGGTGATCAATACGGGTATTTAGCCGGATATCCAGGCCTTGAGCCATACGTTTCGCCAGAGCATTTAAACCACTACGATAGTTCCACTTAGGTTCCGCGTTCTGAATTGGATCACCTTCCTGAATGTGACCATCCCGATCAAAGATCCAGACAGGTTTAGCAATATCGATCAAATCCGCCAGTTGGAAACGCTCTGTAATCAAGCTGACACTTTTTGGGCTGCCACGCTTGATGTATTGGGCACCATAGTCGTAGGTAAATCCCTGTTGTTCCCTGGTCGCAGCCCTACCTCCAACTTCCTGGTTTTGCTCAAATATCGTCACAGCATAGCCTGCATCGCGGAATTCGTGTGCTGCGGCAAGTCCACTGCATCCCGCGCCTATAATCGCTATTGAAAGCATCTGTTTTCTCCATTCATTCCAACATATTGCACCATCAGCTCATCAGACTGGAAGAGACGAATCGGTTCCCCTATGTCATACTGAACTCACTGCTTGTCATTCTGAGCGTGAGCGAAGAATCTCGGTGCCCAGCGCGTGAGATTCTTCGCTCACGCTCAGAATGACAAGTGGATGCTCAGTAAGAAAGGCAAACACTCTCTTTGAATGTCTCAATCATTAACCAAAGTCTACCACAACTCCTTCTTACCCTTAAAAAGCATATGAGTGAATCACTCATGAAAGCCCGCGAAAACAGCCTGAAATTTTATCTACAAAAATGCAGACTCTTATCGTTCAAGTAATGATTCATCGAATTTGGGATGACCTGGAAATAGAAAGCTTCTGCATTTTTGATTTGTTCTTGAGAGAGGAGTACGCCATGGTTGTCTTGTTAAGTCAAAAGCAACAGGTGCGTGTCTACAACAGCTTTTATCGTAACCGTCGCGGGATCCTTCAGATGGATGATGCGAAGCGGCGTAAGCAGATCGATTCCTTATGGAGTAATCTGCAACAACATGTGAACGAAACAGATCTACAAGGCCTTCATCTGCAAGAGGCGATGATTGATTATTTGCTGATACGCGAACACGAAGAGGCGCTTCACCTCACTCGAACGACTGTGCCAGTCATCCTGCTTCCTCATTTTCAAAATATCAGTCATCCAGAACTGCGAGTAGTAGTCAATCGTCTTGCTGCTTTTCCCATGAACGCCTTGCAGCCCGCTGGTGCAATCATACCGTCGACGCTATTTGTCGCTGCGCCTCTTCAAGCTAGATATAATATATTGATCGACAGCTACAATGCAGTGCGAGATCATCGTATCACATATCCGCAGACTATTCGAGAGATAGCCTGGCGCTTCTCTGAAATCGAGAACGATCCCGAAGCCAACAAATACTTCCCTTACGATGCTGGAAAGGCGGCTCGCATTTTACTCCGACAAGCAAAATTGTATGAAGACAGGGCGAGGGTGCGAAAACACCAGGAGGTAAGGCAATTTGGTAGCAGGTAACTAGACCATCCTTGTACATGAAACTTAATGACTCATCTAGTGTATACTGTTAAAGAATACAGAACTGGCTTCATTAGAGAATCGTCAAAACGCTTGAGAGGTAATGAAATATGACAACTATTTCTGAGAGCGAGGCCAGAAAACAACTGGTCCAGGCAGCACATATGCTATTTCAGTCAGGGGTTATGTCGCATAGTGGGCACGGCAATATGAGTTTTAGATTGCCTGAAACAGAGCATATGCTTCTGACTTCCGGAGGCACCATCTCCAACCTGACATCAGAGCAATTGACAGTCGTCACCTTTGATGGCGAAGTAATAGCAGGAGCGATTGAACCAGTCTCACGGGAAATTGTCGGTATGCATTCTTGTGTCTATCGAGCACGAAGAGATGTGAACGCCGTCATTCACACTCACTCGCTACACGTGACAAGTTTTGCTCTTGCCCACAAACCGTTGCCGTGTGCTTATGAAGCATTACTTCGTTTCGGTGTCACTGAAGATATTCCAGTTGCTGATTGGGCGCCACGAGGATCACAGGAATCGGTTGCCAACATTGTGAAGCAGATCGAGCAGCATCCAACAATTCCAGCATTGCTATTAGGAAATCACGGTCTGCTGGCTTTTGGTCGCGATGCGCTTTACGCAGCCATGGTTATCATTTCGATGGAGGAGGCAGCCGAACTAACACTTGACGCTCGCATTCTTGGTGGTGAGAAACCGCTTCCTGCTGATGCTCTTGAACGAGAACGCAAGCACATGCAGCAGTTCGGCTCACTGCGCTAGAAGTATGTGATAACTTCCTCAAACAGGTATACCATGATCGAAGCAGTAGTACACTATTTGGTAGGGTTCTCTGAAAGCTACAACATCGTCAACAACCTCTTCGGGTACTTCCTGTTCGACAAGAATGCGGGCAATGAAATCTGCAATAGTTTCCATTTGTTGCTCTTTCATCCCCAATCGTGTGATTTCAGTTGTTCCAATGCGTAACCCACCTGGGTGATTCCAATCTTGTGGTTTATCAGATGGGATCAAATTTTTGTTAGTAATAATGTTAGCTCTTGCTAATCGCTGCGCAACCTCGAACCCACCACCGAACTTGCGCACATCAGCAATGACTTGATGCGTAGTCGTATAACCCTTGTGCGCTCCAAGCATAGTAATACCACGGCGATTCAATGCTGCACCAAGCGCCTGAGCATTGTGTACAATCTGTGCCATGTATGTATGTCCGAAAGCGATCATTTCGGCAGCCGATACTGCGAGAGCCGCTACACGATTAACCTGGTGCGTAGCTGCCAATATGGGGAAAATCGCATCGGTAATTGGAACAGTCAGATTCTGATCATCCCAGACAATAACCCCACTTTGCGGGCCACTGAACGTCTTTCCTGCTGAGCCGGTCATGACTGCGACACCTTCACGCAATGGATTTTGAAACTGACCACCGGCTATCAAACCCAGTTGGTGTGCTCCATCGAAGAAGACGCGTCCACCCCATTCGTTGACGATCTCGCTGATTGCCTGGAGAGGGAAAGGAAACAAGGTCATCGAGGCTCCCAGCGCGACTACTTTGGGCCGAACCAGTGGCGCAAGCTTACGGAAGAGATCAAGGTCTACTACGAGTTCTACTGGATCGAAAGGGATATCTACAATTTTTAAGCCACGCACTCCTGCTGGTCCATCGACGCGATTGCTAGAATGTCCTCCGAAAGGTTGATTCAGGCTCATAATAATGTCACCAGGCTCTGTCAATGCTGTGTAGACCGCCATATTGCCGATCATACTTGCAACCAGCCGGTGGTCAGCATATCTTGAACGAAATGCTTTCTTCAATAGCTCAATGCATAATGCCTCGATCTCATCAATGTGCTGTGTGCCAGCAAACCAACGGTTAATCGGACCAATATGTCCTTCAGCGGCACGGGTGCCTACCTCAGCCGAGAGCAATGCTCTGACTGTTGGGCTGGTGAGCGCTTCTGGGGCTAAGAGATTTAGACACTGTTTTCCACGCCATTCTTCATTACGTTTGACAGCAGCAAGGACGGCCTCTTGCATCTCTTCGGGAGAACTGCAAGCATCGATAATGGCCCTTGCATGAGAAAGAATAGCCTCATCGTGAACTTCTACCTGATTGGTTGTACCTTCCATTTCAAGCATTGGAGAGTCTCCTTGAGATATGGGACAGTTTTGGATCTCCATCCTTCACATTGAATCGTAGGGGCGCAATTCATTGCGCCTACGAATGGGTATCGTCTCCCCAGCCGGGCGCAATGAATTGCGCCCCTACAAATTTGCATCATATTTCACCCTAATGGACGTAGAATCTCAATTTTTCGCTTATTGGGAAGCTTACACTTCATCTCTGAACTAAGTCAATGTCGTTTTAAGGTAATCTTCAAGGCGAAGAACATTGCTTAAAGTGTAGAATTCCTGCGCGGATTCTTCAAACCTGTTGTCAGCTTCGTGTTCACTTCCCGCACAACTCTAGGCGCCAGCATTACCTTGTACTCCAGCAAAAAAGCTCGCACGGCATCTGGATCACGCCTGCTTAGTTCTCGTAACGACCATGAAATGGCTTTCACCACCATATCATCACGATCGCTTACGAGAAGACGGCAGACATCGAGAGTACGTGTTGTGTCTCCTCCGCCACCACGTGCTTTGTTATTGAGCGCGACTGTGCATACTACTGCTGCTCGTCTCCACCATCGATCCTTGGAACGAGCCCAACCATGAATCAACTCATCGGGCACCTGGAATTCACGCCACGCGGGCCCTGCCAGATAACAAGCAAACGTATCCACATCCTCCCAGCTGGATATGCCTTGCCCGAGGAGTTCCAGCTCTTTTTCACCAAGACTACGCAGTGCGGATTTATGATAACAAACAAGTTCATAAGCTACGAGGCGATACTCAAAACCGGGTCGATCAAGCTGTAATAAACGTATTGAGATTGATACCACAATCTGCGGAGAGGTGTTTACAAGCCGCTTAGAAAACTCTTTGCGCACACTCCTCACATTTTCCGTCTTCAGGTTTGGGAGTGCACGGATACGGGAATCAATCTCGTACACAAATTCATCGATCTCTATCAGTTCGCTTCGTGGCATATATCTCCCAGTATCTGATGACTGGATGACATCTCATCACAGACGACCCCTGCTTCCAGTAGCTACTTTTGATGATGCTGGTGCAGCCCATAACGTTCGTCATGCACACTATCAGCCAGTA
>WNFW01002270.1_pt1 | contig 13094 bp, 12 predicted proteins | sample 5400131 | NCBI WGS metagenome assembly WNFW01 (sample SAMN13153362, study PRJNA577476) | soil metagenome | isolation source: 20 cm soil or saprolite under grassland replicate 1 | place: USA:California | collected 2016-06-15 | reverse complement strand
TGGCGGCGGCGGGACGTGATGATCGCTGCGCCGGCAAGCGCGAGCGCGACGATCAGGGTGAGACGGAAGCGAGACATGGTTATATTGTACTCGTGTTCGCCCGTGCTGCCGGCATCGCCGGCCTTGCCGCGCTGATCGTTGCCTGTGGCGGCCCTGCCACGTCACCCTTCTTTCTTTGGCGCATGCGCCCCGGCATGCCGCTCGATAGCGTCGAACGGTTGGTCCTTTTCCACGCCGACCTGCGCCAGAGCGTGGAGGTGTGGGACCGCTGCGAGCCCTTGGACGCGGGCGCGCGGCGCTGCGAGCGCGCGCTAGACTCGCCCTGGGGCCGACTGCAAGTCGTCGTGACTTCCGACGGGAAAGTACCGTATTTGGCGTTCGCTCCGCCCACCCCACGGGAGGAGAGCGTCGACGATTCTATCCAAGTCATGTCGCGGCAATGGGGCCGGGCGAAAGGGGTGCGAATGGACTGGCATGGGGTCAGTGAGTCGAGTCCCTGGGGCGTCGCGGAAATGCGGAGCGGCCGGTGGCGGGCGTTCCTCACGTTCGACGGCAAGCGGTGCCAGGACTCGGCCCGGTTCTGCGCGTCGCTCATTCAGCTGGTCGATTGGCACGCCGGCCGGAAATACGCGGACATGTCCACGCCGCACTGAGCCTTCACCGTAGCCCCTACGCCGCCGCGGCGGCCGGCGCGGGACCCGCGTCCACCAATCGTTTGGTGACGGGCTCGATGCGGAAGTTGAGTCCCTCGAGGCTGCGCGAGCCGAACAACACGAGATCGGCCGGTTCGCCGAAGACCACTTCATCCCCCGCCCGCTTTCCCGCTACGGAGATGACCACCGTGCCGGTCCAGCGCTCGAGAATGGTCCCGTCGGCCTGACGAAACCGCCACAGGTTGTTGCGCTTGACCCCCAACGCTTCAAGAACTTCAGCGGGAAACCACGACAACTCCGCGCCGGTGTCCACCAGGACGGACCTGAGCGTGCGCTTCTCGCCCGGCCGGGCAGGGTTCTCAATCTCGACGTCCACACGGAAGCTTCCCATGTCGTCGGGCATAGTAACTCCTGAGGTCATGCCGAGAAGTACCATATCGTTGCAGGGGGTGTCAATGCGCCGCACGTCCTGATCCGATTGCGGTGCCGGGTCCCGCGTGGTAAATCACCGCGGCACTCGAACCGAGGCGGCAATGACGACGTTCACGCTGATTCACGTGGTGTTGAGTCTGGTGGGGATCGTCGCGGGGCTGGTCGTGGCGGGAGGACTCATCGCCGGGCAGCGGCTCGCCGGCTGGACCGGCCTCTTTCTGGTGACCACGGTCGCGACGAACGCCACCGGGTTCGGCTTTCCCTTCGTCACCTTCCTGCCGTCGCATGCGGTCGCGATCATCTCCCTCGTCGTCCTGGCCGTCGTGATCGTCGCGCGCTACGTCAAACATCTGAGCGGCGTCTGGCGGACGATCTACGGGTGGGGCACCGTGCTGGCACTGTACCTCAACGTCTTCGTCCTGGTCAATCAGCTGTTCCGCCGGATTCCGGCCCTGGTAGTCGCCGCCCCGAAACAGACGGAGCCCCCGTTTGTGCTGACGCAGCTCCTTGTGCTCGCCCTGTTCGTGTGGCTGGGGCGGGCGGCGGTCAGGGGGTTGACGGCGCATGCGGAGCGTCTTGCGGGCTAAACGACTGCGCGGTACTGTCAGCCCCCTGGCGTTCGAGCGGATCGCCGGAGCTTGACTCACTCTCCACCACAACCCCCGTGCGCCGTCACATGAAAAAGCAAGTCCTCCTGGTGTTGATGGGATTCTTCGCGGTTGCTCCTCAAGTATTTGCCCAGCAAAAGACGGTAACCGGCAGGGTCACGAGTGAGCAGGGCGCTCCCATAGGTGGCGCCTCGATCGTGATCAAGGGGACCAGCACCGGCACCTACAGCAACAACGCCGGAGACTATTCGATCCGCGCCGAGGTCGGCCAGGTGCTGCAATTCCGGTTCATCGGCACCGGGTTGGTGGAACGCACGGTCGGCGCCGAGGACGTCATCAACGTCGCGCTGCGCCGGGTGGCGTTGAGCCTCGATGCCGTCGTGGTGACGGCGCTCGGCCAGACCACCGAGCAACGGGCCCTGGGCACCGCGCAGCAGAGCATTCGGGGCTCCGAGATCGTCCAGACGCAGCGTGAGAACTTCGTCAACGCGCTGCAAGGGCGCATCGCCGGCGTGGATGTGACGAGCACGTCGGGTGTGCCGGGCGCGTCCACGTCCATCACCATCCGCGGCGTCAGCGAAATCAGCAGCAGCAACCAGCCGTTGATGATCGTGGATGGGCTTCCGATGGACAACCGGACGCTCACCACGACGCTGCTGGCCTCCGATGCGAATTCCAACACGGCGCTGTCCAATCGCGGCGTGGACTTCACCAACCGCTCCGCCGATTTCAATCCGGACGACATCGAGACGCTCACCGTCTTGAAGGGGCCGGAGGCCGCGGCGCTGTACGGCATCGATGCCGCGAACGGCGCGATCGTCATCACGACCAAACGGGGGCGGGCCGGCGGCGGCGTGCAGTACACCAGCAGCTTCCGGATCGAACGGACCCGCGCCCGGCCGCAGCTCCAGCGCGTCTACGGTCCGACGTCGGTGGCGGGCGGGCTGCTCGGCTCGTTCAACTACTTCGGCAATCCGTATCCCGCCGGCACCGCGTTCTACGACAATATCAACGGCTTCCTGCGGACGGGGACGACGGCGACGAGCAACCTCTCCTTCAGCGGGGCCACGAGCGACAACCGGATCAACTACCGGCTGGGCACGGCCGTGGACAAGCAGGACGGGGTCGTCCCGCATTCGGGCTACAGCCGGCTCAACATGACGCTCGCGTCTCAGGCCCAGATCGCCCGCTGGCTGAACAGCGACCTGTCGATGGCCTACACCTATGACAACAACGATCAGGTGTACAAGGGCGACCTCGGTCCCCTCATCGATCTGATGCTCTGGCCGCAAACCGACAACGCGAAGGACTACCTCACGCCCCTCGGCGCCCGTCGTCGGATCACCAGCCTGACCGGGACCGGGACGGGCACCGGGGAGCTGGATAACCCTTACTTCAACGCCGTCAAGAACAAGATCAACGCCAAGACCAACCGCGTCATGGCCAACCTCGGCCTCCTCGCGACGCCGTTTTCGTGGGGGAGCCTCAAGACGAATCTCGGGCTCGACACCTACACCAACCAAAATCTCGTCCTGCGCAACCCCGAAAGCATTGCCGGGCTTGCGACCAACGGTGTGCTCGACCAGGCGGACGTCATTACGCGCAACTTCAACGCGCAGACGGTGCTCAGCTTCAACCCGCACCCGCTGACGCACGACATCTCGATCGGCGGACTGCTGGGCCACGCCATCACGGACAACAAGTCGACGACGGATGCCATGGTCGGCACCGGGTTTGTGGATCCGAATTTCGTCTCCATGAACAACACGACGTTGCGGACCCCGCGGTCCACGATCGAGCAGCGCCGCCTGGTGAGTCTCTTCGGACAGGCCGTGGTCGACTACCGGAACTTCTGGTATCTCACCGTGACGGGCCGGAATGACTGGACCTCGACCATCCCGGTGGGGCGGAACTCGTTCTTCTACCCGTCCATCTCGACCAGCTTCATTTTCTCCGACGCCTTCCCGGCGATCGGCCGGTTCATGACGGGAAAGGTCCGGGCCGCCTACGCGGAGGTCGGCAAGGACGCGCGGCCCTATGCCTTCGCGGCGGCGCTGGAACCCAAGTCGACGGCCTACGGCGGCTACGGGTCCACCTTCTGGGGCCCGAACCCGGCGCTCAGGCCCGAGTTCGCCAGGTCCTGGGAGATCGGGGCCGAGGTGAGCTTCTTCAACAACCGGCTCGGTCTCGACGGGACCGTGTATCGCAAGGTCACCCGAGAGGCGATCGTCAACGACGTCCGCGGCCCATACGCGACGGGCTTCATCCTCTTCAACCTGAACGGCGGCTCGACGCGCAGCCGGGGCCTGGAGCTCACGGTGCGGGCCACGCCGGTCCTGAAGCCCGCTTTTTCCTGGGACGTCGTGGCGAACTGGTTCAGCGCGGGGCAGATCGTGACCGGCCTGCCCCATGCCATCCCGGAATCCTACGTCTCGGATACCTGGTTGTACGGGAACGTGCGGAACGGGACCCAGGTGGGTCTGTCCACCATGTCGCTCACCGGGTTGTTCTATCTCCGCAACAAGGACTGCCAGCTGCTGATCGATCCCACATCGGGGCTCCCGATCCGCTCCTCCGACTTCATCGACGCGAGTTGCGGGAGCCATCACGGGTACGATCGGCAACCCGACTTCACGATCGGCCTCACGAACACCTTGCGGTACAAGCGCTTCACCCTGGATTTCCTGGTGGATATCCGCAAGGGCGGCGACGTGTTTGATGCGACCGACCATTACCTCACGACGCACGGGCTCAGCATGATGACGCTCGATCGCAGCCAGCCGCGGGTCATTGACGGCGTCCTGCGGGACGGGAAAGAGAACAGCGCCAATCCGACGGTCAACACCATCGTCGTCGTCCCCAGCGTGCAAACGGCCTACTACACCGCCATGAGCGAGGAACTGTTCATCGAACGGGACATCAACTGGCTGCGGCTCCGGGACGTGCAGCTGTCCTACGCGCTGCCGGACGGGTTCCTGGGCTCCCGCGGCGCCAGCGTGTTCGTCAAGGGCACCGATCTGCTCCTGATCACCAACTACACCGGGCTCGACCCGATCGTGAACGGCAACAGCGCGGCGGTGGGCGGCTCCGGGGGCGTGGGGATCGACTTCGGCAACTTCCCCATGCCCGCCGGCGTCAATTTCGGCATCCGGATGGGGTTCTGACCGTGAATACACGACAGACGGTACTCCTGGTCGGTCTAGTCACGGTGGGGAGTGGGTGCAGCGACTGGTTGGACGTCAACACCAATCCGAACGGGCCGCAATCCGTGGAGGCGTACGTCTACCTCCCGCCGATGTTGCACTGGATGGTCACGTCGCCGCAGTTCGACGGCCGCTTCGTGGGCCGATACACGCAGGAATGGACGCTGCCGGGCACCAGTCTCAGCACCTGGGACCGGATGGGGTACGATTTGGCGAGCGACAACGGCGCTCAGCAGTGGCGCGACGTCTATTGGTCGTTGGGACAGAACCTGATCGACATGAATGCCAAGGCCGAGGCCGCGCAGCGCTGGGACCTCCTCGGCGTCGGGCTGATCCTCAAGGCGTGGGGGTGGCAGGTCCTCACCGATCTCCACGGCGAGATCATCATCAAGGAAGCGTTCGACGACTCGCGCACGACCTTCGATTACGACACGCAGGACTACGCGTATCAGGAGGTGCAGCGGCTGCTGGACAGCGCGATCGTGCTGCTCAGGCGCACGGACGGCGCCGTGGACTCCTCCTATCTCGTCAGGGGCGACCACATCTACTTCGGGAGCCGGTCGAAGTGGCGCAAGCTGGCGTGGGGGATGAAGGCCCTGGTGCTGAATCACTTCAGCAACAAGGTTGCCGTATACGATCCCGCGGCGGTGATGGCGGCCGTCGATTCGTCGTTTGCGAGCAACGCCGACGATGCGCTGCTCGCTTATCCGGGCACCAGCACGGACCTCCAGGACTACAACTTCTGGGGCCGCACCCGGAACAACATCAGCACCTACCGACAGACGCTGTTCGTGCTCGGGCTCATGAACGGCACGCAGTTCGGCGGCGCGGTGGACCCCAGGATGACCCGCATGCTGTCGCCGTCACCCGATGGCCAGTATCGGGGTCTCGATCCCACCGTGATCGGCTTCGGGGCGCTCACCGCCTCCCAGCAGCCCAACAATTTCTTCGGTTATCCCGGGACCGCCGGCTTGGGGCTGCCGTCCCGCTACATCTTCTCCGACCGGTCAAAGATCCCCGTAATGACCTACGCGGAGTTGCAGTTCATCAAGGCGGAAGCCGCGTTGTGGGCGAGTAACCCGTCCGCCGCGATGACCGCGTACACGAACGGCATTCGTGCCAGCATGGACTTCGTGAACGCGCGGAATCGGGACGACAACCAGTTGCCGTTACCGATCACGACCGCGGAGCTGAACGCGTTCCTCGCGGACACGAACATTGTCCCGACCACCAGCCCTCTGACGTTGTCGCACGTCATGTGCCAGAAGTTCATCGCGCTGTGGGGCTGGGGGCACAACGAGATCTGGATGGACATGCGCCGCTACCACTACACTGATTCGGTGAGCGGAAAGCAGGTGTTCCGCGGATTCCTGCCCCCGCCGCCGACCATCCTGTTCCCCGACAACGGCGGTTTCGTGGTGCAGCGCATCCGGCCGAGATACAACTCGGAGTATGTGTGGAACAAGCCGGGCCTCGCCGCCATCGGCGCCCTGGCGTTGGATTATCACACCAGGCCCTTGTGGATCACGGTAGGACCATGAATCGATCCCTGGCTGCACTCGCGCTCCTGTGCGTCGCCGCGCTCGCCGCGTGCGAGAAGAACACCGTCCAGGACATCACCGGACCGCTGGCCGCGTCCCGCATCAAGTTCTTCAACTTCGGTGTGACCGCCCCCGGCGTGAATTTCTACGCCAATGCCACGAAAATGACGGCGATCACCTCCGGCACCGGGACCGAATCCACGAACGGGGTGATTTACGGCAGCGCGGGGAATGGCGGCCTCTACTCCGCCATCGCGTCCGGCCCGTACACGCTGACGGGACGGATCGCCGCGGCGGTCGACAAGGACCTTCCCATCGCGACGGTCACCACCACTATCGCCGACGGGAAGCTCTATTCGTTCTACATCAGCGGGATCTACAACACCGGGACCAAGACGGTGGAGGCCTTCGTCGTGGAGGATCCGGTGCCCGCTCTGAATTACACCGTCGCGTACGTCCGTTTCGTCCACGCGATCAGCAATGCGAATCCGATGACGTTGTACGCGAAGAATACGGACACGACCGTGACGAAGGATTCCATCGCCATCGGCGGCGAGGTCGCCTACAAAGCCGCCGGCCCCTTCACGGCCGTGCCGAACGGCGTGTACAATCTGATCACGCGGTACACCGGCTCGAATACGAGCGTCCTCACCCGGAACAACGTGTCGTTCGTGGCCGGCCGGATCTACACCATCGGCGCCCGGGGGGACACCACCGTTACCGCGACGCGGGCGCTGGATAACACGCCCAACCGGTAGAGGCTGATCCCCTACCGGCCGGGAGAAGCTCGACACCTACCAGCGTCATCCTCGCACCACGATAGTGCCCCGCATGGCCGTGCCGTGCACCGCGCAATCGTACGGGTAGGTGCCCGGCGCCGCGAACTTAACGGCGTACCTCTGGCCGTTGCCGCTCATGATCGGACTGCTTGCAAACGCGGTCGGGCCCTGGGACTGGATGCTATGGGAGATGCCCTGGTTGTTGGTCCACGTCCACGTCACGGTGTCCCCCACCGCCACCGTGTCGACCGCGGGGTTCGCGGTGCCGTTGTGGGCGCTGATGAACACGATTTGCCCGCTGTTCCCCACGGTCACGGACCCGACCGGCCCGCCGCCGCCCCCGCCACCACCGCCGCTCCCGTAGGGGCCGGACGCCGTGTAGCCGGCGCAACCGGCGGCCGCCGCGAGTGCAGTCATGCCGATGAATGCAGTACGTAAGCGCATTGGATCATCCTCCTCAGCTCGCCGGCTTCTTGGAGCTGGACTTTTCCCAGTTGACGAACAGGAACCCGCCGGGCGCGTCGAACTTCGGCTCCCCCGGTCCGGGCAGGATTTGGAGCTGCAGCTCTTCGATCTTGTTTTTCGAGCAGTCCCAGCAGGCGAGCGCGAAATCACCGTCCCGCCGGGTGCGCGACAGGAGCATCACGTGCACCATGGCGTTGTCGGTCACGAGCGCGCCGTCTTTGTACAGGTGCCCGAACGCCCACAGCGCCACCGCGCTGTTGATCGTGGGTACGAGCGGTGTGTGTACGGCGGTGTTGCCGTGGTAGTAGAGGCCGAGAATCACGCCGCCGAAGCGCGGGTGATGCGGGACGTCCCTGGTCTGGACACGGTCCAACACCAGCTTCCAGCGGGCGCCGTCTTGCGTGGTGAACTCGGCCACCCCGTCCACTGAGTCGCGCACCGCGCCTTTGTCCCAGGCCGTGAAGGTGAAGACACCGGAAATCGGAGTCACGTTGTCCGAGTAGGGCCCGTTTTTCACCTGCGACTCCAGCCCCTCCCGCTCGTCGCCGAACTGCTGGAGAATCGGAGCGGCGCTGTCTGGAAACGGGAACGGCCCGGGGAGGATCTGGATAACGGGCCCCCCACCCGTCACCCGGATCGCCGGGATGTTCGGTGACGGCTCGCTGACCGCAGCGCCGTAGCCTGAGGCGCCCGCGCCCTGGGCCCTGACGACTCTCAGGTGGGTCTCCATCCCCAGCTTCTTGTGCGAATCGTCACCCACCGGGCAATACACCTCGTAGGTCCCCGGTTTGAGGGTGAGCGTCAGCGTGGCACTCGCGCCCGGCTGCAGGACGTCGGTCTCCCGCTCGATCCCCTGCCCTTCGACCTCGAAGGCGTGGGGGATGCTGCCGGCGTTCGTGACAGTGAATGTCACGGTGCCCGCCGTGATGGTGGCCTGCGACAACTCGACCTTCCACTCGGACAGTTTGGCGCTCACGATTGCCGGGTCGCCCGGGGCGGAGTGCGCGGGGGCCCCGGCGAGCGCCACGGCGGCGAGCAGCAGCCTTGCGACGTTCCGGAGCGGAACGGCATGTAGGTACGACATACGCGATCTTCCTCCAGCAAGAGTGTGACGACAGTGTGGTTCAATGCCGGAGACTCCCCGCACCGCAGGGATATTCCGCCGGGAATAAACCCGCTGTCCGCGGAGTCTTCTCCCGAAGGCCTACGCGACATCCTGAGAGGCGGATGGAGTCAAGCGAGTTTGAGACCGCGGTACTGCCGCACCTGGACGCCGCGTACACGCTGGCGCGCTACCTGACGCGGAATGAGCAGGACGCCGCGGACGTCGTGCAGGACGCTTGCCTGCGGGCGCTCAAGTACTTCGACCGGTTCCGCGGGGAGGAAGGGGCGAGCGCGCGCGCGTGGCTGCTCGCGATTGTGCGCAACACGGCCTATAGCTGGGGACGGCGCCACCGCGGCGACGCGCTCGCCGTGGAATTCGACGAGACGGTGCACAGTCACGCCGTGGCGGATGATCACCCGGAGGGAGCGCTGCTCCGAAAGGCCGCCAAGGAAACTCTCGGGCGCGCGCTCGACCGGCTGGCGCCGGAATTCCGCGAGGTGATCGTGCTGCGCGAGCTCGAGGGGCTGTCGTACAAGGAGATCAGTGACGTCGCGGGCGTGCCGGTCGGCACGGTGATGTCGCGGCTGTCGCGCGCCCGCGCGCGTCTCCAGGAAGCGCTGCGGGAAGAGGAGGAACGCTGACGTGACCCATCCAGCCTTCGAAGCCCAGCTGGACGCCTACTTGGACGGCGAGTTGGCCGCGAGCGACGCGCGTGAGCTCGAGGCGCACATCGCCCACTGCCCCGAGTGCGCGCGGTTCCGGGACGGACGGCTCGAGCTGCGCGCGGCGATCACGGCGGGCATCCCCACCTTCCCCGCCCCAGCTGCGCTGCGCGGGGCCGTCAGAGCGGCGGCGCGCACGCGCGCCCCACGCCGCTTCACCGTGCGGGACGTGTGGCGTCCGCTGGCATTGGCCGCGTCACTCGTGGTCGTCGCGCTCGGCAGCTGGCGCCTCGCGCTGCAGCGCGCGGCCGGCGAGACGCTGGCGGACGACGTGCTCGCCAGCCACATCCGCTCGCTCATGCCCGGCCACCTCACCGACGTGCTCTCCTCGGATCAGCACACGGTGAAGCCGTGGTTCAACGGCCGGCTCGACTTCTCTCCCCCGGTGCACGACTTCGCCGGGCAGGGGTATCCCCTCCTCGGCGGCCGACTCGATTACGTGGATGGGCGGCCGGTCGCGGTGCTCGCGTACGGCCGGCGCCAACACCTGATCAACGTGTTCTTGTGGCCCGCGACGCGCGGCCCGAGCGGTGCGCCCCAGACGCGCGACCGCCACGGCTATCACCTGCTGCATTGGACCACGACGGACTACGCCTACTGGGTGGTCTCCGACCTGGGCCTGCCGGAGCTCCAGAATTTCACGCAACTGATGCGGCAGGCCGTGCCGGATAGGTGACGTACACGACGGTGCGGCCTCCGCGGTGTCGTTAGAGCACGGCAGCGAGGGAACAGGTGAACCCGGGCAGGACATCTTCCCCATCGAGTGCCGCGTCGTCGCCGATTGCGGTTTCGGTGCCGTCGTGGCGGTAGACGCTGGCGAAGCGTCGCTCAGGATCGATCACCCAGACGAGTCGTGTGCCGCCCTCGAGCCAGTCGCCGACCTTGGTGAGGGTCTCGCCGGGGCGATCGCCGGGTGACAGAACTTCCACAACCAGGTCGGGAGCAAGCTCAGGAAACCCTGGGATAGGTTCCGGGAGGCGCTCACGCCGAACAAACGCAATGTCCGCCGCTCGGACGGTATCGGGGGCACGGGACAAGGTGAAGCCGGTCTCGGCCGCGAAGAGCTGCCCAGCGGCCGCGCGTTCTACATGAATGCCGAGTCGAATCGTCAGGTTCATGGTGACCCGGCCGTGCCGGTCGCCGGCGGGCTCGCGGATCACCAGGACGCCTTTCACAAGTTCGGTGCGCTTGTCCGGAATGCTCGTGTGGAGCAGTTCCTCCGCGGTCATGAGCGTGGCCGGCATCTTGGGAACGTAGGCGCGCTCGGCGGGCATAGCAAGCAACCTGCACACGCTTGTCACCGAGCGGTCAACGGTCAGTGAAGGGACCGCCCCAGTTACTCTGCGGGGACGGGCTCAGCCTAGCATTTGCCGCTGACCGGTGGCCGCGGCCTTCTCGATCGCGTCCAACATCCGATGGCGCACTCTGGAAGATCGAGTGGGAATTGCAGCAGAATTACGGTCCCGTTACGATTGGCCTCCAAGCACAAGCGGGGAACACGAATCCAGGAGGTACCATGACTCGCAAGGCTGACAAGAAGGTTTGGTTCATTACTGGTGCCGGCCGTGGCATGGGTATCGATTTCGCCAAGGCCGCCCTGGCCGCCGGCCACGCGGTCGTGGCCACCGGACGGGACGAGGGCGCCGTGGCCAGGGCCGTGGGAACGTCGGGCGACTTGCTGGTTCTCAAGCTGGACGTCACCAACCGCGCCGACGCCGCGGCGGCGGCGCGGGCCGCCGTCGACCGGTTCGGGCGCATCGACGTGCTGGTCAACAATGCCGGCAACTTCTTTGCCGGCTACTTCGAGGAGCTGACGCCGGAGCAGATCGACCGGCAGCTGGGGACGCTCCTCATCGGCCCGATGCATGTCACCCGCGCCGTCCTGCCGGTCATGCGCCAGCAGCGCTCCGGGCACATCATCTCGATCTCGTCGACCGCGGGCCTCGTCGGGTTTGCGTTCTGTGCGGCGTACGCCGCGGCGAAGTTCGGCCTCGAGGGCTGGATGGAGTCGCTGCAGCAAGAGGTCGCGCCGTTCGGCATCACCACCACCATCGTCAACCCGGGGTTCTTCCGCACCGAGCTCTTGGAGCCGGCGTCCGTGACCTACGCCGAGCCGTCGATCGAGGACTACGCCGAGCGCACCGCGGAGCAGCTGAAGTGGTGGCAGGCACAGAGCGGCCAGCAAGGCGGCGACCCGGCGAGGCTCGCCCAGGCACTGGTCACGATCGCGAGCGAAGCGCAGCCGCCGCGCCGCTTCATCGCCGGGGCCGATGCCATCGTCCTCGCCGAGCAAAAGGTCGCCGACCTCCAGGCGCAGATCGCCGCCTACCGGGACCTCTCGACGTCCCTCGCTTTCGACCGGGAGCCAGCCGCGCGGGCGATGTAGATGGTGTTATCTGCGGTGAGGCTTGGTTTACTCCAGTCGGGACGACGGCCGCCCTCGCCTATTGACACACGGGCACGCCTTCCGGATCCGACTGGCGCGCCGGCTGGAGTGGGTTCGCGCCGCCGACATAGATCGCGCACTTCACCGCCGTGTTCGCGTTTATGACGCGGGCCGTCCAGCCGCCTTGCTGGAGCCGGATCCTGTCCACGGCGTTCCCGCTCGACGGGCACCACGCGACGCTCCCCGGCGCCGGCGGCGTGTTGCAGTCCGTGATGTCGGTGTACGCCGTGGAATCGGCGAAGTAGCCCTCCTCCGCCGTCACCAGGTTGCGGAGGTCCGCCTTCATCGACGCGATGTAGGCCTTCTCCTTGGTGTTGCTGAATTTCGGGATCGCGATCGCGGCGAGTATCCCGATGATCACCACCACGATCATGAGCTCGATGAGCGTGAACCCGGTGCGGTTCATCTGGTCCCTCCGGCCGCTAACGCCGCATCAAGCGTGCCCGGGACCTCGCGACGGTGGGCAACCCACGATCCTGGTTTGACCTAGCACCCCTGACCCAAGAATCAGGTCACACGTCCATGGCCGCGCACAGTCCCGTGTTTTGCACGTTCGCCCTGCTCATCGCGCAACTCGCCGATGAAGGCTCATGCTCGCGCGACGACCGGGGCGGAAGTTGTATTCCACGACGTTCGACCGCTGCTGCTCCTCAGTCCACGCCGTCTGCTAGCCGTAGCGGAAATCGCTGCCGAATCATGGAATTCCTCCGGTGAGTTTGCTATAGTACACCCCCCCTCTGGGCTGGCGCCCACCCGCCCACGCCAGCCCTGGTTGAGGTCAGGTGAGGGGTTGACGCTGACGTTCCGCTGCGTTCTGGGGATGGTCGCGACAGGACTCCAACCTGTGACCTCTGGCATGTGAGAGTCGGTGTTCTCGTGATGCCAAGAAGAGTGGAGGACAACCATGGCATACCAGGCCGAAATCAGCCGTAAGAACCCGGGCTGTTTCTTGTTTTTGGTGGACCAGTCAGAGTCGATGGAAGACCCGTTTGGCGGCGGAGAGGCTGGCAGACGGAAGGCCGAGGAGCTCGCGACGATACTCAACAAGCTCATTCATAATCTGTGCATCCGTTGCTCCAAGTCGGACTCTATTTACGACTACTTTCATGTCGGTGTGCTGGGCTACAGCGAAGACAGCTG
>WNFW01003171.1_pt1 | contig 13095 bp, 10 predicted proteins | sample 5400131 | NCBI WGS metagenome assembly WNFW01 (sample SAMN13153362, study PRJNA577476) | soil metagenome | isolation source: 20 cm soil or saprolite under grassland replicate 1 | place: USA:California | collected 2016-06-15 | reverse complement strand
GAATGCGTCGGTGGCTTCCTGCAAGCGCCCATCCGAGCAGGCGACAACCAGCGCGTTCGGTCGAGCAGGAGTCCAACGGAGCGTTTCAGTTGGCACGAAGACCATTGGAGACGCTGGTACAACGCGCGAGTAGCCGCGCGTCGGCGATCCGCTCCGCCCATTCCGGAAATGCCGCGGTGGGCCCAGTCCACTCGAGCTCGTTAACATCCGCGAAGAGCGGCGCATCCGTCCTGAGCGTCGCCAGAGTCTTGAACAGAATGGCTCGTTCCCGGTCGGCGCCGAGGACCCCCTCGGGAAACGACTCGATAGGACCATGACGATTCAACAGAGCCGCCGCAGTGCTCGAACCAATCCCTCGAATGCCCGGATATCCGTCTTGTGCATCCCCGACTAGAGCGAGGAAATCAGGAATGAGCTGCGGCACGACCCCGAATTTCGCGCGCACGCTTTCGGCGTTCCGGATTTGCATTCCCTTTCGTACGATCTGCACGACACGATCGCCGCGAACGCATTGCGCGAGATCCTTGTCGTTGGCCCAGATGCAGACTTTCTCAACGCGGGTATCTTCGGCGGCGAGATGGGCGGCGGAGGCGAGCCCGTCATCAGCTTCGAGCTCGATCATCGGCCAGACCGCGACGCCCATCGCGCTGAGCGCGTCCTCGAGTGGGAGAAACTGCGCATACAGGTTTGGCTCGATTCCTTCGCCTGTCTTGTAGTCCGGCCAGAGCTCGTTGCGGAATGACTCAATCACGTGATCGGTAGCGACGCCGACGTGCGTCGCGCCCGTTTCAAGCATCTCGAGCACTGAGTGCAACACACCGGCGACGGCGCCAAAGGGCTTGTCATTACCCTTGTTGAACCGGCGCTGGCCGTAGAAGTGTCGAAAGAGCTCGTAGGTTCCGTCGATCAGGTGGACTATCATTCCGTCGAAGTCTTGGTTGGCGGAGATTACTTCTTCAATGTCACGTCTTCAACTGTGTTGGGCAGCGCTCGCTGGAATCTCTGCCGCGTGCCTCGTGCGCAACGCTCCGGCACCGATTAGGAATAGCGATTGGCGCACCACCGGTGGCGATCCTGGAAATAGTCGCTACTCGCCACTCGACCAGATCAACCGGACTAACGTGGCTTCGCTCCGCGTCGCATGGATCTACCATACCGGCGACGTCGCAGCCAACACCCGATCGGAAATTCAGGCGACGCCTGTGATAGTCGATGGCGTGCTCTACACCACCACCCCGGCTCTCGCGGTCGTTGCTCTGCGCGCTGACAGCGGCACGCTGATCTGGCGCTTCGATCCGTTCGCAAATCGGCAACGCGACTCGCACGTGAACCGCGGAGTTGTGTATTGGTCGGAGAACGGCGAGCGGCGAATCTTTTTTTCTGCCGGCCGCCGACTTTATTCGCTCGACGCGGGCACGGGTCGACCCGCTCTCGCGTTCGGCGAGGGTGGCTCGTTAGATCTCGCTGCCGGCTTGAGTCGCGACGTTGGCGATGCATCGGTCGTCGCAACGAGCCCCGGCGTCGTGTATCAAGATCTTCTCATCCAGGGCACACGCGTGGGGGAGGGCGAAGGATCGGCGCCGGGAGACATCCGCGCCTACGATGCGCATACCGGACAAATCAGATGGACGTTTCACACGATTCCGATGCCGGGCGAGCTCGGATACGACACCTGGCCAGCGGACGCTTGGAAGACCGCCGGCGGTGCAAACTCATCGAATCGGTGCTAACCTCTTCGCCAACACACTGCTGGCTCTCGATGCGAAAAGCGGGAGGCGGCTCTGGCATTTCCAGACGGTCCACCACGACCTCTGGGATCGTGATCTGCCGGCAGCGCCCAATCTCGTGAGAGTGACACGCGGCGGCCGAGGTGTCGACGCCGTCGCTCAGATCACAAAGAGTGGCTTCGTGTTTCTGTTCGATCGCGTGTCGGGAAGTGCGCTCTTCCCCGTCGAAGAGCGCTCCGTACCGGCCTCGGATCTCAACGGCGAGAAAACGTCGCCCACGCAGCCATTTCCGCTCGCGCCGGCCCCGTTCGCGCGGCAATCGATCAGCGAAGCGGATCTCGCCGAGCTCTCACCAAGTGCTCACGACGCTGCGTTGCTTCGCTTTCGCACTCTGCGCCACGACGCGCTGTTCGCTCCACCCAGTCGCGAAGGAACAATCGTGTTGCCCGGCTTTGACGGCGGTGGTGAATGGGGCGGTGCCGCCGTCGATCGAGAGACGGGTGTGATTTACGTGAACGGAAGCGACGTCCCGTGGATCGCGGCGATGCGCGAAACGGCGAGCATAATTCCATCGACTGGCCGCCCGGGCACTGGCGCGGAGGTATATGCTACCGCGTGTGCCAGCTGTCACGGCGCGGATCGACGTGGCCATGACCGAGCCCCATCGCTACTCGGCGTGGGCGAGCGGCTTTCGGTGGAACAGCTTCACCAGGTGATCGACCGCGGTCGCGGGTTCATGCCATCATTCGGAAACCTCCGCGAAGACGAGAAGCAGGCAGTCATCGCATACTTGCTTGGCCGACCGGCGCCGACTGCCGCGCGATCAGGCGACAACGCTACACGCGCGGCGACAGCCGATTCGCGCTCGGACCCCACCAAGTCGCCGTATGAGTTCATCGGATACGAGCGCTGGAGGGACTCGATGGGATATCCCGCAATCAAACCTCCCTGGGGCACCCTCAGCGCGATCGATCTCAACACCGGTGATTACCGCTGGCGAATTCCGCTTGGCGAGCACGATGAGCTGAAGGCGAAAGGGATTCGCATAACCGGCGCCGAGCAGTACGGTGGGCCAATCGTTACCGCCGGTGGCCTGGTATTCATCGCGGCCACGCAGGATGAAAAGTTTCGCGCGTTCGACAAGGCAACCGGTAAACTGCTCTGGCAGACGGCGCTGCCGGCCGCAGGCTACGCCACACCCAGCACCTACGCCGTGCGCGGCAAGCAGTACGTCGTTATTGCGGCCGGCGGCGGCAAGCTCGGCACCAAATCGGGCGACGCATATGTCGCGTTCGCGCTCCCGTAGTGGAGTTGGCCCCCGCACTAACGACCGCGATCAGATTCCGAACTGCCTCAAATGGTGATCCATGTGTCGGTAGCCAAGCACGCCCCACGCCTCCGCACTCAGCTTGCCGAACACCGGATGCTCGGGCCACTGCGACTTCGGATCCAGGTTCTCGAAAGATTCGACGTGATAGCGCACCGACGCCCGCTCGATCGCCCATTCCGAGGGCATCCTGCTAACGAGCTCCGGCGCAGTCGGTACTCCCTTCGGAAAAGGAAGCCAGTAGATGACGAGCTGTTTGAGCGGAGCGTAGCGCAGGACGCGTTTTTTCGTGGCGGTCTTGAGCTCTCCCTTCGCCATCAGCATCCAGTCCGTCAAATGAGCGAGCATTTGCGGCGCGGTCATCCTTCCCCAACGGGGAGCCGCTTCGGGCGCCAGGCGCTCGAGTCTGTCGAGCAGTTGCTGTCGCGCGCGCGCATTCGACAAGGATCTGTGCATCCCGTTCGCCCTCCGCCAATCCCGATGCGACGAAAATAACGCCGGAATGATTGCGTTGCATCGCATGGGAAGAGCATCGCCGAGGTTTGTTGCGGCCCGCGTTACTGCTGCGATAATTTCTGTCAGATTGAGAGAATACATTGTCTTGGAGTAATCGCTCGCAGCTCTCGACCGACAGCTTGTCCATTGGGGTCGGTACCGTCCTTGGCCGGTATCGCCTGCTCGAGCGTATTGGCGAGGGCGGGATGGGCGAAGTGTGGAAGGCACACGACGACAACCTCGACCGGGATGTCGCCATCAAGATGCTTCTGCACGGAACTCTCGGTAACACGACGAGTCGCGAGCGGTTTCGACGGGAGGCACTCGTGCTCTCGCGCCTCTCGCATCCGGGCGTGGCGACAATCTTCGACTTCGATACTCGCGATGGCTATGAGTTCCTGGTCATGGAGTACGTTGCCGGCGGTACCCTCGAGTCGCGCCTTGCGACTGGTCCGCTGCCAGTACGCGATGTGCTCACGCTCGGCGTTGCGATCGCGGAGGCGCTCGACAATGCGCACCGGCACGGATTCCTTCACCGTGACCTCAAGCCAGGAAACGTTGCGCTTACCGCCGACGGTAATCCGAAAATCCTGGATTTTGGAATCGCGCTGCTTCTTTCCGCCGACCGGGCCGCCGGAAGGATGACGGAGGCCGGCACAATTGTCGGCTCGCTCCCATACATGGCGCCCGAGCAGCTGCTCGGCGAACCTGGTGATGCGCGCGCCGACGTCTACGCACTCGGCGCGATGCTCTTCGAGATGAGCACCGGACGACGACCCTTCGTAAAGGATCGTACCGAAGCGCTGATGTTCGCCATCATCAGCAGCGCCGCACCTTCCGTACGGTCGCTTAGACCCGATGCGCCAGACGCACTCGATCGGCTGATCGCGGAATGCCTGCGCAAGGAGCCGGAACAGCGACCGGCTTCGGCGGCGCTGGTGAGCGAGGCACTGCGGGGGATCCGCGATGGCGTACCGACCGCCGCGCTTCCTCTGCCTCCACGAGGAGTGATCCGCGCGATCGCAGTGCTTCCACTCCGTAACGTCTCCAAGGATCCAGCGCAGGAATACTTTGCCGACGGGATGACGGAATCCCTCATCTCTGACCTCGCGCGCGTCAAGGCGCTGCGTGTGATCTCGCGCACGTCCATCATGCGGTACAAAGGCGTCGAGAAATCGCTACCCGAGATTGCGCGCGAGCTCAACGTGGACGCGGTCCTCGAAGGGTCGGTGCTGCTCATTGGCAACCGCGTGCGCCTGAGCGTCCAGCTCGTCTCCGCACGGACCGACGAGACGGTCTGGACCGAGCGTTACGATCGCCACCTCGAAGATGTGCTGGCAATGCAGAGCGAGCTCGCGGAGACCGTTGCGCGGGAGATCGCGATCCAGCTCACTCCGACGGAGGCGAGAAAACTTGCGAGCCGCGCGGAAGTGAATCCGGAGGCACATCTCGAATTTCTGAAGAGCCGCCACTCGTTCTTCGCTGCGTCGCCGGAGGCGTTGGACGTTGCATTGCGCCACGCGCGGCGCTCGCTGGAGCTCGACCCCACGTCTGCACTGGCGTGGACCGCGCTCGCCGACTGTCACATTTTCCGTGCGATCCGCGGGATGGCACCGCCCGCGGAAGCGGCTAAGGCAGCAATGAGCGCCGCGAACACCGCGCTACAGCTCGATCCCTTGCTCGCCGACGCGCAGGTCTCGATCGGCACTATCCTGTCGCATACTGGCGATGTCGCGGGCGGATTACGGGCTTTGCAGAAAGCCGTCGACCTTAACCCAGGTCTCGCGCACGCGCAGAACCTGCTCGGACGCGCTCTCTATTCGTATGAGCGTCACGGGGAGGCGCTAGCGGCGATGAACAAGTCGTTGAGTCTGGATCCTCTCTCGATGATGATCTACACGGGTGTGGGCGACGCTTATTACTTCGCCCGCGAGTACGAGAAGTCCGTGTTCCACTACCGGATGTCGATCGAGCTCGACTCGCGATTTGACGGTGCGCACACTGGCCTCGCACGTTCGCTCGAGGCACTTGGCCGCTTCGACGAAGCGCGTAAGGAGTACGAGGAGGGCCGTCGCCTCTCCGGCGGCATCGCGGGTCCATCGTTCGGCTTGGCCCATCTCGAGGCGGCCGCCGGGAACGAACAGGAAGCGCGTCGGATCCTTGCCGAGCTGACGGCCGCCCGCTCCAACCGCGTCGTCTCGGCGTGGGGGATCGCTGTACTGCACGCGAGTCTTGGCGACGTTGACGAGGCGTTCCGATGGCTCGACATAGCTGTCGAAGAACGGGCGTCGGGTTTGATCCTGCTGCGCGCCCATCCGCGGCTCGACCCGATCAGGAATGATCCGCGGTATGTGGCGCTCGTACAGCGGTTGAGGCTTGATGGTTGAAGCATGACGCGATCCTTTGCGGGGGCGCTATTCACAGTCGTCGCCGCCAGTCTCGCGGCGCAGGCGACGCCGCAGCGCACCTACGCCAACCCGATCGACATCGACTACAAGTACAACTTCGAGCAACACAACGAGCGCATCTCGTATCGCTCTGGCGCCGATCCCGTCATCGTCGTGCAACACGGCGAGTATTATCTGTTCGAGACCATCGGTGACGGATACTGGCATTCGCGCGACCTCGGCGCATGGGAGCACATCGCGCCATCACGCTGGCCGTTGACCGATATCGTGGCGCCGGCAGCGCTCTCGGTGCGCGATACGATTTATCTGTTGCCGAGTACGACCAGTCCATTGCCGATTCTGATGCTGACACAGCCGGCAACGGGTCGCGTCGAGTTTTACAATCCTCTGCTACCGTGGCTGCCGATGGCGCGTCAGTACGAGCCCGGTGTCGGCAAGTTTGCAAAACCGGACTCGGTGCAGCCTGGTCCGTGGGATCCCGCGTTCTTCTACGACTCGGCGACGGATCGCTGGTTCCTCTACTGGAACTCGTCGAATGTCTATCCACTGAATGTGATCGAGCTCGATAAGAGCAAGCAGCTCGCTTATAAGGGACATCCACACTGGCTGTTCGGCCTCGAGCCCGAGAAGCACGGCTGGGAGCGATTCGGTCAGGACCATCGGGATACGACGGTGAAGCCGTTCATCGAAGGCGCGTGGATGACGAAGTACAAGGCACGTTATTACCTGCAGTACAGCGCACCCGGCACGGAGTACAACGTTTATTCGACTGGCGTATATGTCGGCGACGATCCGATGGGTCCGTTCACCTACGCTCCGTACAATCCAGTGGCGTACAAGCCTGGCGGATTCGTCCAGGGGGCGGGACACGGCAACACCTTCCAGGATGTCTACGGAAATTGGTGGAACACCGGCACGCCGTGGATCGCGGTCAACTGGCATTTTGAGCGTCGGATCGGTCTTCATCCGGCGGGATTCGATAGCGACGGCCAGATGTACGTCGACACGCGCTTTGGCGATTTCCCGCACTGGCTGCCGACGAAGGCGCGGCGAGGGAGTGACGATCTTTTCACTGGCTGGATGCTTCTGTCGTATCGGAAGACAGCCACCGCTTCTTCGGCGCTCGACAGCTTCCCGGCGCGCAACGTCACCGACGAAAATCCGCGCACGTTCTGGGTAGCGGCGCAGAATCCTTCGGGTGCGTGGGTCACGCTTGATTTGGGTCGTGCCTACGACGTGAAAGCCATCCAGGTGAACTACGCTGATTACAAATCGGGCCTGTACGGTACTGATTCCACGGTCTATACGCAGTTCCGATTGAGCACGTCCGCTGACGGCAAACAATGGAGAAGGGTTGCCGATCTCTCGCGCGAGCGGCGCGATCGACCGAACGCGTACATCGAGCTCTCGACTCCAGTGCGCGCGCGCTTCATTCGTTACGAGCACATTCACGTCGCCGCGCCAAATCTGGCAATCAGTGACATTCGCGTCTTCGGCAACGGCGCCGGCCCTCGGCCCGCGACGCCCGCCGGACTAACAGCGCGTCGAGATCGTGACGAGCGAGACGCCACAATCACCTGGCAGGCAGTACCGGGAGTCGTCGGCTACAATGTGCGCTGGGGAATAGCGCCCACGAAGTTGCACGAGACCTACCAGCGTTTCGGCGATCAGGGAACGACGCTCGAGTTGCGAGCGCTGACCGTCGGCCAATCCTATTGGGTAGCGATCGAGAGCTTCGACGAGAACGGCGTATCCGCGCTGAGCGCACCGATTCCGATCAGATAGGCCGGAGCTTTCGTTGATCGAGACCGGTCATCTCCGACTGGTGCCGCATACCGGCGCCCAGCTGCTCGCGCTGATCGAGAATCCGGACGAGTACGCGAAGCTGGCGGGTTTTCCGGCCGCGGCCGGGCTGCACGAGTTCTTCATCTCGGACGATGTGTCGCAATGGTTTCTCGACAGCCTGCGCACTCTACCCGAATCGTTAAAGCGCAGGTGGCGTACGCATTTGAAGACGACTTAGTCAGACTCGTCCGCGCCCATACGGCGCCAACCGCCAATGCTTCCACCAAAGTGCTGACGAAATGCGGCTTCGAGTTTACCGGTGAGGTTGTCGATCCGGATGACGGGCAGGTTTGGCGATGGGAGCTCCCGCGCCAACGGCGATGATCAATCGCTGGTCATGATGAACAGCGGCGCGCCATCGAACAACTCGTAGATCGGCCGCAGACGCTCCGTGTTGTAGTACTTCTTGACGTCGACGATTTTTTTCTCCGACGTCACGCTCGTGATCGGCACGCTGTCGTAAAACCCTTTGTGCACGCTCACCAGGCGCCCGTACTCCTTCTTCAGGATCAGATCGAGCGCGAGATTACCGAACGCCATCGGCACGATGGAGTCAAGCGCGTCCGGATCACCCGAGCGAACCAGATAGCCGAGCCGTTGATTGACGACATCGATGCGGCGGCCGTTGTTGTACTTGGGTGAGTACTCCTTGAGCGCAGACGCAACTTTGTCGCCGATGCCCCCGAGCTTACGGTGACCGAACATGTCCGTCTCTTCGCTCTCGAAGCTCATTCCCCCCTGCGACTTGAGATTGGCTCCCTCGGAGACGAGTACGACCGAATATTTGCTGGGATTCCTGTTGTGGTCATAGACCATCAGCTCGCTCAGATGCTCGACGTCGGCCGGATACTCGGGGATGATGCAGCGGTCTGCCGCACCTGCCATCGTCGGCAACAAAGCAGTGAAACCCGCGTATCGACCGAAAACCTCGATAACGAGAAAGCGCTCGTGTGATCCCGCCGACGTGCGCAGCCGGTGGGTCAGCTCGATGGTGCGCGTGACGCAGGTGCTGAAGCCGATGCAGTAGTCGGTGCCGTAGACATCATTGTCCATCGTCTTCGGAATGGCGACGACGTGCATGCCTTCGTCGTGCAAGCGCTTGCCGTAGCTGAGGGTGTCGTCGCCGCCAATCGGAATCAAAACATCGACGCCGATGTGCTCCAGATTTTTCAGAACGTCTTTGGTGACGTCGTTGGTTTTTTCATCGTACCCCGTGAGGTGCGCCGGCACGCGCGCGCGGGGCAGGTGGCTCGGCCGCGTTCGCGACGTATGGAGGAAAGTGCCGCCGGTACGGCCGGCGCGGTTCACTTCGGCCTCTGATAATTCCTGAACGCATTCGGAGTTATCGGCGCCGGCGTCGCGGTTGTAGTCGACGAGTCCGCCCCAGCCGCGACGAATGCCGAAAACGCGGTAGCCCTCGCGCAGCGCGCGGATAGTGATCGCCCTGATTGCGGGGTTGAGACCGGGGACGTCGCCGCCGCCCGTGAGGATCGCGATTGTTGGTGTGCTCGTCATGAGTCGAAAACTATCGCGAAAGTAGCTTGCACATTAGAGTAGCGCGGCTGAACCGTCGGTCCAGGTCGGAGGAACTGCACATGTTTCGCTCAAACCGTGCCGTCGCCGATGGTAACCTACGTCGCAGTCGCGAATTCTTTGCGCACGGCCGGCGCGACCTGAGTCCCGAGCATCTCGATGGCTCGCATCAGCTTCGCGTGAGGAAGCGAAGCCGCGTTCATCTGAAAAGTGAAGCGCGAGACTCCGCCCAGCGCCTCGCTGTGCCTGATGATCTTTTCGACCACTTCGTCGGGACTGCCAATTAGCAGGGCTCCCCGCGGACCGCGCTGAGCGTCGAAACCAGCACGAGTTGCGGCGGGCCAGCCACGTTCCTTCCCGATGTCGGTGAAAGCCCGGGCGTAGCCGGGAAAGAAATCATCGGCCGCCTCTTGTGTCGTCGCTGCGACGTAACCGAGCGAATGCACGCCAACCTTGAGTCGATCGAGAGGGTGTCCCGCGCGCCGACCCGATTCCCAGTAGAGATCGACGAGCGAACGGAAGCGCTCCGTGTGACCGCCGATGATAGCGACCATCAGAGGAAGGCCGAGCGTGCCCGCGCGGGCAAATGATCCTGGCGTCCCACCAACTCCCAGCCATATCGGCAAAGGATCCTGGACCGGTCTCGGATAGATGCCCTGGCCCGTCAGTGCTGGTCGATACTTGCCCGACCACGTGACGTGTTCGTTGTCACGTATGTTGAGGAGGAGATCGAGCTTCTCCGCAAAGAGCGAGTCGTAATCCTCGAGTCGGAAGCCGAATAGCGGAAAAGCCTCGATCGATGACCCGCGGCCGACAACCATCTCCGCCCGGCCCTGCGACAGCAGGTCGAGGGTGGCGAACTGCTGAAACACCCTGACGGGATCCGCTGCGCTCAGAACCGTCACCGCGCTGGTGAGACGTATGCGGCTCGTACGCGCTGCCGCGGCAGCGAGGATGAGAGCGGGCGCGGAGTCCAGGAATTCCGTGCGATGGTGCTCGCCGATTCCGAAGACATCGAGCCCAACCTGGTCGGCGTGTTCGATTTCCTCGACGAGGTTGCGCAGGCGCTCCGTTGCGCTGAGCGCCCGGCTGCTGTCCGTGTGCGCGGCGGCGAAGCTATCGATTCCGATCTCCACTTACGACCTCCCGTTCAATGCGCGATCCGACATTGTTACGCCGTGACCGTATTGCTGGCTGGCCGGCGCCGCAGCGTGAGATTCACGAATCCAGCGACAATACCGAGCGCCAGAACGACCCATGTGAACGGTACAGACCAACGCCCCGCAAAACCGAACAGACCGTCGAGCGAGTACTCTCCGTAGCCGGTGAGCGCGAGTCCGAAGGCGGCCGCCGCATACATTAGTGGCAGCTCGATGCCATTGTTCGCCGCGAACACTCCGTGGCCCCAATGCACAGTCACTGCCGCCACGATCATGACCGAGATCATGAGTGCAGTGCCAATAGGACCGAGAAACCCAAAGGTGACGAGCAGGCCGCTGGCAATCTCGCTGATCGAAGCCGCCGCGGCGAAAGCAACAGCGGGCTGAAAGCCGAGCTGACCCAGGGCGTGGCTGGTGCCGCGGAGCCCGTGGCCTCCAAACCATCCGAATAGCTTCTGCGCTCCGTGTCCGGTCATGACGAGCCCGATGACGACGCGCAGCAGCAGCACTCCAATGCTGAATGTCTGTGGATCAATTGCGTACGTACCCATGGTGCGGTTCCCTCCGATGATATAGGTTACTGATCGTAACTATCGTTAACCTATTTCACACGTGCGTGCCAAAAAAGAAGGCACGTGAACGTGCCCCAGTAACCTTGGAGTAACCAATGGGAAAAGCGCCAGTCGAGCGGCCACCCGAGCTGGAGCACACGCCGGCGAACTGCCACGCGCGCGAGATGCTCGTTCGGGTCGGGGACAAGTGGTCGGTGTACGTCATCCACGTGCTCGGTGACGCCGGTACCTTGAGGTTCAATGAGCTGCGGTCGCGAGTCGCCGGCATCAGCCAGCGCATGTTGACGGTGACGCTGCGGGGGATGGAGCGTGATGGCCTGATCGCGCGGAAGATATACGCCGAAGTGCCGCCACGGGTCGAATATTCGCTGACGACGCTCGGCAAAACACTCCGGCAGTTGGTGCGCGGACTGGTCCAGTGGTCAGAGGCGCATCTCGCGGAAGTGGATGAAGCGCGCGCCGCGTATGACGCGCGGAATCGGCGTCCCACTATTGCGGCGCCCCTCGGACGTTCCGCTCCGCTGCGTCGAGCGCATGTATCGCGCGGAGCCGGGTGATAATCGGTTAACTCGCCGTATTCCGGGTCCACCGGGGGACTGTTACAAGCGGCGTTTCCCAGCTCAGCCGTCGTTCGTCAGACTTGAACAACAGTACGCGCCGGTTTCCCGTCGCTTGGCAGTCTCGTACATCCCACGCACAAACGGCGCGAACGGCGGTACACCTCCTACTCGAGGTCGATCATCATGTTCGAATCGTTTGCGCAATTATTTCCCGCGGATTGGCAAGGCGCGGTGCTCACATTGCTGGCGCCAATGCGCTGGCTCGCAGCGTGGCAGTCGACGATAGGCCTAGCGTGGGGCGGAAATAACGCCGCTCGCGCGCTGGCATGGATCGCCCTGCTGATGCCTGCACTCCTACTCGCGGCTGGCATGTGGTGCACGGTCGCCTCCATCTACACGCTTCCTTTCCGCTCGGGTCGCGGCGCTTTCATCACATCCATGCTCATGGCGTGGTGGGATGCTGGCCGCTGCATCTGGCTTTTCTGGACAGGAATGCTGCGCGTCGGTGTCGCGCTCGTCGGCTGGGTCATCGGCTCCGTGCGCTTCGCTTTCCTGATGGTCAAGAACATTCTGCTCGGCCTGCTCCGCTCGCCGCTGACACTGCTTGATTGGTCATCGAAGCGCTACTTCCAGCCCGGTGTTCCCTGGCTCGCTTTCATGGTGCTCACGGTGTGGTGCGCGATCGAAGCAACGATCTTCACCTTCACGCTGCAGCCGACGCTCAATGAAGTCTTCGGCAGCCTCACGGGGTTCGATCCGAACCCGCGCGTGATGGCGCCGCTGCTCTGGATGTTCCTGTTCATGCTGGTGGCGGGAAGCTTCGCCTGCGTGCAAGTCGTGACTGAAGCAATCAAGGAAAAGAAGACGGCTACCATAGTACAGATGCTCGTCGTCGAGAGCGCGGTGATGTTCTTCGAGGTGATCTTCCTCTACCGCGAGCTGATCGACGCGATCACGCCGTGGATCGCCCAGCAGTCGGGCGGCTCGGTGCAGCTCGGAATTGGCGCTACGTTGGCTCTTGCCTCATTCGGCTGGCTCGGCGTGCGCGGCATGTCATGGTTCCTGTTTGGTCGATTCGGAACTCCGGCACTGCTTGCGATTCTATCGCGACAGGCTGTCTCGCACGAAGGGGCAACGCGACCCATCGAGAGGGCGATCGAGCCAGGACTTTGGCGCGAGCCGGTCAATGCGCTCAAGGCGGAGACTGCGTGGTTCCACGAGGAAGCAAAGCGCATGTTCGAGCTGCTTTCGCTCCCCGTGCTGCAGCTCCTGGCAGCCGCCATCAACTTCGCGGTCGTCACGATCAAGTCACGCCCGATGTTCTCGCTGCCGTTCAAGTCACTCGAGGAGATCCTCGCCGCTACGCCGTTGGCGCATTCTCGGCCCTCGCTGGAGTCGGTCGCTAGGAAGCTCACTCCGCACGAGCCAAGGCCGAGGGTAGCGTGATGAGAATCTCACGCAAGCTCAT
>WNFW01016595.1_pt1 | contig 13097 bp, 15 predicted proteins | sample 5400131 | NCBI WGS metagenome assembly WNFW01 (sample SAMN13153362, study PRJNA577476) | soil metagenome | isolation source: 20 cm soil or saprolite under grassland replicate 1 | place: USA:California | collected 2016-06-15 | reverse complement strand
TGATCGTGAACTGGTCGTTCCCGGCGCCTACGCCGACTCCGTCGGCCCCCGGTGCCGGTTGCGCCGGTGGTAGCGCCCCGGTTCACCGGCTGATCTCGTCAGCCGGCGGGCTCGAGTCGCCAGCGGCCCGGCTCGTCGGCCGACACGATCGTCCCCGCGCCCGGCGTCGCCCACAGCGGGCCGATGACGAGCGTCTTCTCGTCGGCCGCGCGTGCCAGCAGCGACCTCCTGGTGTTCGCCGCCAGCTCGACGTCCTCGTCGAGGCCCGCGCGCGGGTTGGGCGCGTAGACCTGTGCAGGATGGAGAAACAGGTGGCCGACGATCACGGCGCCGTTCCCCTCGGGCCCGACGCGCACGACCTGGTGCCCAGGTGAGTGACCGGGTCCCGGCTCGACCGAGACCTCGCCCGCGATCGTCCCGTCCGGCTCGTCGACCAGGCCGCCGGCGCACAGAACGCCGAACGGCTCGGCACCCGCAAGGCGGCCGGCATCGAGCGCGGCGATCTCCGCCGCTGCGATCACGTACCGCGCGTTCGGGAACACCGGAACCTCGCCACCGTCGGTAGGACGAGTATTGGCGCCGACGGCGTCGATGTGGGTGTCGACGACGAAGTCGACGGATTCCGGCGGGAAGCCGGCTTCGGTGAGACCGGCGAGCAACCGGTCGATGCGGGCTGCGGCGTCTGGCGTCGTGCGATCGGCGTCATCGAACGCGAGCCACGGGTCCACCACGACGCGCGCGCCCGGCGTGTCGATGGCGATTGCCGACGTCCCGAGCCGCAACTCGAACGCGTCAGTGATGAAGGAGGGCGACAACCAGGACGCCTGCGAGCGCAGCACCGCCGTAGTTGCCTCGTCCTGCGGCACGACGAGCTCGAAGTCTTCGTCCGGCACACGAGTGATGACGGAGTCGCTGACCGTCCACTGCTGCGGCACATGCGCAACGTAGCTGGGGGCGGGACGCCGGCGCGCGGCGGGGGAAGTGCCACGCGCCGGCCTGCGCCGATCAGTTGGGTTCCTGAAGGATGCCGATGCGGTGACCCTCCGGGTCCTGGACCATCGCGATGGTCGGGCCGTCCGGGGTCGTGGGCGTCGGCGGCTGCACCACCTTCGCCCCGAGCTTCTCGGCCTGCCGCAGCCGGGCCTCGAGGTCGGGCACCTGCACGTAGAACGACACGTACTCCGTGTCGCCGCCGGCGAAGATCCCGCCCGGGACCCCGCCCTCGCCGCCGGTCTCGACCATGCCGTAGCCGATCGGGTTGTCGGCGTTGACCTTCCAGTGAAAGAGCTCGGTGTAGAACTTCGAAAGGGTGTCGAAGTCGCGGCCCGCGACCTCGAACCACACCACGGGCGCGCCCATGAAGGTTCCTCCTGTATCGATCAGTCCGTGTGCTGCTTTGCGCTTGCACGGACAGGCTGACGGGAGGCGGCGACAACCCTCTGTCGGGGTTTCCGACGCGGTGGTGTGACCCGTGTCGCAGATAGCCTGACCCCGGGCAGCCAGCGCCGAAGGGGGAGCGATGCCGGAAGCCACGATCGAGGCCCTGCTCGCCGAAGGTCGGACGTTCCCGCCCCCGCCCGAGTTCAAGAAGACGGCCCGCATCGTCGACGCGGAGATCTACGACGAAGCGGAGCGCGACTTCGAAGGCTTCTGGGCCCGACAGGCCGCCGAGCTCCTCGACTGGACCGAGGAGTGGCACACGATTCTCGAGTGGGATCTGCCCTTCGCGAAGTGGTTCGTCGGCGGCACGCTCAACGTCAGCTTCAACTGCCTCGACCGCCACGTCGCCGCCGGCCACGGCGACCAGGTCGCGTACCACTGGGAAGGCGAGCCCGGCGACACGCGCACGATCACCTACGCGCAGCTCCTCGAAGAGGTGCAGCGGACCGCGAACGCACTCACGTCACTCGGCATCCGCAAGGGCGACCGGGTCAACATCTACCTGGGCATGGTCCCCGAGCTGCCGATCGCGATGCTGGCGTGCGCGCGCATCGGCGCCCCGCACTCGGTCGTGTTCGGGGGCTTCTCGGCCGAGGCGCTTCGCGACCGCATCAACGACGCCGAGGCCCGCCTCCTCATCACGGCCGACGGCGCCTGGCGGCGCGGTCAGGTGGTCCCGCTCAAGGAGAGCGCCGACACCGCCATGGCCGAGACGCCGTCGATCGAGCGGTGCCTCGTCGTACGGCGCACCGGACAGGACGTCGCCATGCAGGACGGGCGAGACGTCTGGTGGGAAGACGTGGTCCCCGGTCAGGCCGCCGACTGCCCACCCGAGCCGATGGACTCGGAGGACCTTCTCTATCTCCTCTATACGAGTGGGACGACCGCCAAGCCCAAGGGGATCATGCACACGACCGGCGGCTACCTCACCCAGGTCGCGTGGACGCACCAGAACGTCTTCGACATCAAGCCCGACACCGACGTGTACTGGTGCGCGGCCGACGTCGGCTGGGTGACCGGGCACTCGTACATCGTCTACGGACCGCTCGCCAACCGCACGACCAGCGTGATGTACGAAGGCACGCCCGATTTCCCCGACAAGGACCGGCTGTGGTCGATCGTCGAGCGGTACGGCGTGACGATCCTCTACACCGCGCCCACCGCCATCCGCAGCTTCATGAAGTGGGGCACGGAGCATCCCGAGAAGCGCGACATGTCGTCCCTTCGGCTGCTCGGCACGGTGGGCGAGCCCATCAACCCGGAGGCTTGGGTCTGGTACTGGCAGCACATCGGCGGCGGACGGTGCCCGGTCGTCGACACGTGGTGGCAGACGGAGACGGGTGCCATCCTCATCAGCCCGCTGCCCGGCGCCACGACGCTGAAGCCCGGCAGCGCCACGTTCCCGCTTCCCGCCGTGGGCGCCGACGTCGTCGACGACCAGGGCAACCCGGTGCCGATCCCCGGCGGCGGCTACCTCGTGCTCACGCGCCCGTGGCCGGCGATGCTGCGCGGCATCTGGGGCGACCCGGAGAGGTACCGCGACACGTACTGGAGTCGTTTCGAGGGAAAGTACTTCGCCGGCGACGGCGCCAAGCGTGACGAAGAGGGCTACTACTGGCTGCTCGGGCGCGTCGACGACGTGATGCTCGTCAGCGGCCACAACATCTCGACGGCCGAGGTCGAGCACGCGCTGGTCGGGAACACCATGGTCGCCGAGGCAGCCGTGATCGGCCGCACCGACCCGACCACCGGCCAGTCGATCAGCGCGTTCGTGATCCTGCGCGCCGGCAACGAGCCGAGTGACGAGCTTGCCGCCCAGCTGCGCGAACACGTCGCGAACACGATCGGGCCGATCGCCAGGCCCAAGACGGTGCTGTTCACCGAGGAGCTGCCCAAGACCCGCTCCGGCAAGATCATGCGGCGGCTCCTGCGCAACGTCGCCGAGGACGAGCAGCTCGGCGACACGACCACGCTCGCCGATCCGAGCGTGGTGGAGGGGATCAAGGACCGCTACCTCTCGACCCAGGGCGCCGGCGACGAGGAGTGAGCGACTCCTATCCCGAGCACTGGTCATGGCGCGACGGACCGGTCGAGCCCGGCCCGGCCGTGGTGATCGACCTCGACGGCGTGCTCTCCGACGCCGCCAGCCGCCAGCACTACCTCGAGGCGCCCGACCGGGACTGGCGCGCGTTCTTCGACGCGTGTGGTGACGATCCCGTCATCGAGGAGGTCAAGGTCCTCCTCGACCTGCTCGACGCGTCACTGGCGATCGTGCTGCTCACGGCGCGACCGGAGCGCGTGCACCTCCTGACCGAGGCGTGGCTCCACCGCTACAAGATCCGGTGGGACGTGCTCGTGATGCGGCCGTGGGGCGACTTCGAGGTCTCGCGCGACTTCAAGCGGCTGTCGGTCGAGGAGTTCCGCCGGTACGGCTTCGACCTCCGCCTCGCGATCGAAGACGACCGTCGCAACGTCGAGATGTTCCGGGCCGAAGGCATCCCCTGCATCTATTTCCACTCCGGCTACTACGACTGAACCTTCGTTTTGGCCGCGGCCACTGTCCTCGCGCTGGGCTCCGCCGTCCTGCACGCGGCGTGGAACCTGCTCGTCAAGACGAGCTCCGACCGGCTGATCGCGGCGTGGGGTCTGTACGTGGCGGGTGGGCTCCTCTTCCTTCCCGTGTTCCTGGTGATCGACCGGCCGGGCGCCGACACGCTCCCGTTCCTCGCCGCGTCGAGCTTCGTGCACGTCGTGTACATCGTCGCCCTCACGCGCGCCTATCACCATGGCGACTTCTCGTTCGCATACCCGCTCGCCCGGGGCGGCGGCGCGCTCCTCGCTGCCGTCGGCGGGGTCGTGTTTCTCGCCGACTCGCTCTCGGGGCTCGCCTGGCTCGCCATCGCCATCGTCGTCGCCGGGCTGGCCTCGCTGGTCGGGCCGGGCGTCTCGCGGGTGGCCCTGCTCTGGGCGGGTCTCACCGCCGCCACCATCGGCACCTACACGACCCTCGACGCCGCCGGCGCCCGCCGCTCCAGCGGGCTGGGCTACGGGATCGCGATCGTGCTCGGCGCCGGGCTCGTGCTCAGCGCGGCGATCGTCGCCTCGGGGCGGGCCGGCCGCCTCGCCCCCGGCGTTCGGCGGGAGTGGCCCCGGTTCCTCGTCGGCGGGGTGTGCTCGACGCTCGCTTACTCGATGGTGCTGGCGGCGGCCCGACTGGCGCCCGTCGGCTACGTCGCCTCGCTGCGCGAGTCCTCGGTGATCCTCGGCGCCGCGGCGGGGTGGCTGTTCCTCCACGAGCGGCTGGGCCGGGCGCGCCTCGGGTCGGCGCTGGTCGTGACGGCCGGGCTCGTGCTCCTGATCGTCTGGCACTAGCCGCGGTCGGGAATCCTCACGGAGCCCTTACGATTCGCGGGAACGCCGCACCCGGTCCCGGCGTTGAAAAAAACAAGAGGTGATGTGAGATGCCAAGCGCATTCACGAACACGTTCAAGACGTTCGTGCTCCTGGCCTTCCTCGGCGCCCTGTTCATGGGCATCGGTGCGATCTTCGGCACCGGCGGCCTCATCATCGGCGCGGTGCTGGCCCTCGCCATCGTCGGCGGCACGTACTGGTCTTCGGCACCGGTGGCCTCATCATCGGCGCGGTGCTGGCCCTCGCCATCGTCGGCGGCACGTACTGGTTCAGCGACAAGATCGCCGTCGCCGCCGCCCGGGCGAAGCCCGTCAGCCGCGAAGAGGCGCCCCGGCTCTACGAGATCGTCGAGGACCTCGCCCGGCGAGACGGCATCCCGATGCCGAGGCTCTATGTGTCACCCGAGGCGCAGCCCAACGCCTTCGCCACTGGCCGTGGTCCGAACCACGCGGTCGTCGCCGTCACCCAGGGCATCCTGCAGGTGCTCGACGACGACGAGCTGCGCGGCGTGCTCGCCCACGAGCTGTCGCACGTCCGCAACCGCGACATCCTGATCGGATCGGTTGCGGCCGCGGTCGCGTTGATGATCACGTTCGTCGCCCGGATCGCGATGTTCAGCGCGATCTTCGGCGGCGGTGGCGACAGCGAGGGCGGCGGCAACGTCATCGGCTTGCTGGCGATGGCCATCCTGGCGCCGCTCGCGGCCGGGCTTCTCCAAATGGCGCTGTCCCGCTCCCGGGAGTACCAGGCCGACGCGTCCGGTGCGCACCTGATCGGCGACGGCGAGCCACTCGCCCGCGCTCTCCAGAAGATCGAGGCGGCGGCCAAGCGGACACCGATGGACGTGAACCCGGCCGAGGCCACGGCGTACATCATCAACCCGCTGAGCGGGCGCAAGGTCAACTTCGCCAACCTCTTCTCGACGCACCCGCCGACCGAAGAGCGCATCGCCCGGCTCCGCAACTTCGACCGCACCCACGTCATCTGATCTGACTGTCCCACCCGCACCACGGACGGCCGGTTCTGCCCACCCCAGAGCCGGCCGTTCCGCGCGCCCGGCCATCGCAAGGAGCGGTCGCCGGCGCGGCGGGCGATGCGTCCCGGGCAGTCCGGCCCGCCCGGTCGAGACCGGGGTCGAAGACCCGAGCCGAGCGGAGCGAGGCGAGCAGGGGCTCGGCCGGATGAGCGGTGCCGGGCCGGGCGCATCAGTCCGGTGCGCCGGCGGCCGCGGTCACTGCGCGAAGCGTTCGCGCCGTCTGCGCCTCAGTCGCGGAAATTCGTGAACTGGAGCGGGATGCCGAAGTCGGTCTCGCGGAGCTTCGCGATCGCGGTCTGGAGGTCGTCCCTCTTCTTTCCCGACACGCGCAGTTGCTGGCCCTGCACCTGGTGCGAGACGCCCTTGAGGCCGAGGCCCTTGATGAACTTGCCGATCTCGCGGGCCTTCACGTCGGAGATGCCGACGTTCAGGGTCGCGGTCTGGCGAACGGTTCCCTTGGCGGCGTCTTCGACGTTCCCGTAGGAGAGGGCCTTCAACGACACCTTGCGGCGCACGAGCTTCTCCTCGAGCACCTGCGTGAGCGCGCGGAGGCGGTCCTCGCTGGCCGTGTGCAACTCGATCGACGTGTCGCCGAGGTCGATGGAGCTGTTGGTGTCCTTGAAGTCGTAGCGGTTCGCTATCTCGCGGCGGGCCTGGTCCACCGCGTTGCGGACCTCTTGCTGGTCGACTTCGGAAACGACGTCGAACGTCGGCATGTGACTCCAGGGAGCAGTTTGGCGCGGCTGGTATCGTACGCGCCCCGGGTCGGTACCCGAGTGGCCAAAGGGGGCAGTCTGTAAAACTGCTGCGAAAGCTACGCTGGTTCGAATCCAGCCCGGCCCACTCGTGCGCCCGGCGTGCAGGTCCGCCCCGAGGGCGGACCGCTTCGCGCCGGGCCCCAAATCCGGGCCTCGCCGAGCTCAGAGCTCAGAGCATCCGTTGCATCTCGACCACGTCGAGCCAGCGGCCGAACTTGCGACCGACCTCCCGCTCGGTGCCGACGAGCTCGAAGGCGCAGGCCACGTGCAACGCGATCGACGCCTCGTGGTTGCCGACGATGCGGGCCATCACCGAGTGGAACCCGTGGTCGACCGCCAGACGGAGCAGCTCGTCGAGCAGCAGCCGGCCGATGCCCTGGCCGCGCCGGTCGCGGAGCACGTAGACGGAATCCTCGACGGTCGGGGAGTACGCGGGGCGCTCCTTGAACGGCGACAGGGATCCGAACCCGACGACCTCGCCGGCCTCGTCGGCGGCGACGACCGCCGGGTGCGCACCCGAGTGCGCGTCGATCCAGTCGACCTGCTCGTCGAGCGTGCGGGGAACGAGGTCGAAGGTGACGGTGGACTCGGTGACCTCGAGGTTGTAGATGGCCCGGATCGCCCCGGCGTCGCGCCGCTCGGCCAGGCGAACGGTGAAGGCCACGACCGCGGACGCTATCGCGGGGGTCTGCACCGCCGACCCGTTGCTATCCTCGAAGGCTCCGCCCCCTTAGCTCAGTCGGCAGAGCACTTCCATGGTAAGGAAGGGGTCTACGGTTCGAGTCCGTAAGGGGGCTCTGGCGGTGTAGCTCAGTTGGCAGAGCACGCGGCTCATAATCGCGGCGTCGCGGGTTCGAGTCCCGCCACCGCTACCAACCCGATCGACACAGGAATCCACACAGGAATCAAAGAGAGCGAGTAACGACGTGAGCAAGCCGAAGTTCGAGCGGACCAAGCCGCACCTCAATGTCGGGACGATGGGTCACATCGACCACGGCAAGACGACCCTGACTGCCGCCATCACCAAGGTCCTCCATGACCAGGATCCATCGACGACGTACACGAGCTTCGACGAGATCGACAAGGCGCCGGAGGAGAGGGAGCGTGGGATCACGATCAACATCGCCCACGTGGAGTACGAGACCCCGAACCGGCACTACGCGCACGTCGACATGCCCGGGCACGCCGACTACATCAAGAACATGATCACGGGCGCGGCCCAGATCGACGGCGCCATCCTCGTCGTGGCCGCCACCGACGGCCCGATGCCCCAGACGCGCGAGCACGTGCTGCTCGCCCGCCAGGTGGGCGTGCCGTCGATCGTGGTCGCGCTCAACAAGGTGGATGCCGTCGACGACGAGGAGCTCCTCGACCTCGTCGAGCTCGAGGTGCGGGAACTGCTCACGGAGTACGAGTTCCCCGGCGACGACGTGCCGGTCGTCCGGGTGAGCGCGCTCAAGGCCCTCGACGGCGACCCCGGTGCCGTCGAGCAGGTCGTCGAGCTGATGAACGCCGTCGACACCTACGTGCCCGAGCCTGTACGCGATCTCGACAAGCCGTACCTCATGCCGATCGAGGACGTGTTCTCCATCACCGGCCGCGGCACCGTCGTCACCGGCAAGGTCGAGCAGGGCGTCATCCACACCGGCGACGACGTCGAGATCATCGGCATCAAGGACACCACGAAGACCGTCGTCACCGGCGTCGAGATGTTCCGCAAGCTCCTCGACGAGGGGCGGGCGGGCGACAACATCGGCGTGCTCCTGCGCGGCACCAAGAAGGAGGACGTCGAGCGGGGTCAGGTGCTGGCCAAGCCGGGCAGCATCACGCCCCACACGAACTTCCTGGCCCAGGTGTACGTCCTGAACAAGGACGAAGGCGGCCGCCACACGCCCTTCTTCGCGAACTACCGCCCGCAGTTCTACTTCCGCACGACGGACATCACCGGGTCGATCGCGTTGCCGGAAGGCGTCGAGATGGTGATGCCGGGCGACAACACCGAGATGACCGTCGAGCTCATCGCCCCGATCGCGATGGAGGAAGGCCTCCGCTTCGCGATCCGCGAGGGCGGTCGCACGGTCGGCGCCGGCCGCGTCACCAAGATCATCAAGTAGGGAGCCCCGTGGCAAGCGACAAGCGAGTGAAGGTGACGCTGGCGTGCGAGGTCTGCAAGCGGCGGAACTACATCACTATGAAGAACCGGACCAACGATCGCGATCGCATCGAGATGAAGAAGTACTGCCGCTGGGACCGCCGCCACACGCTTCACAAAGAGACCCGGTAGCCGGTGGCTCGTAACCCGACGCATGCGTCAGGGGTCTGAATGGCCACGGACCCAACCGCAGAGCTGAGGGCGGAGGTCGACCGTCTGGTCGCCGCTGCCCGAGAAGGTGACCGGGCGGCGTTCGACGAGCTGGTGCGGCGCACCTACGTCGATACGTACACCCTCGCGATGCGGCTCACGGCCAACGAGGAGGACGCACGCGACGTGGTCCAGGAGTCGTATCTCCGGGCTTGGAAGGGCATCAAGCGCTTCCGCGGCGACGCGCAGTTCTCTACGTGGATGTACCGCATCACCGCCAACGCGGCGGCGACGCTGGTGCAGAAGCGGCGCCGGCGGCGCGCCGAGTCCCTCGACACGGTCGACGAGCCGATCGACACGTCCATCGAGGGACAGCCCGAAGCGGCGGCGGAATCGGCAATCGGGCTCGAGGATCTCGCCCGCGCGGTCGCAGCGCTGCCGCCGAAGCTGCGGAGCACCGTGGTGCTCAAGGACGTGTACGGCCTGTCGCACGAGGCCATCGCCGAGGACCTCGGCATCTCGGTGGCGGCGGCGAAGGTGAGGCTGCACCGGGGGCGGAAGCGCCTCCGCGACGTGTTGTTCGAGGAAGGCGGGAGGTCCGCCCATGCGGTGTGAAGACGTGGCGCGAATGCTGCCCGAGACGGTCGAGGGGACACCGGTCGACCTGACGATGCAGAAGCACATCGAGTCGTGCCTGCGGTGCCAGGCCGAGCTGGCCCGGTACCGGCGGATGCTGCGAGCGCTCCAGCAGCTGCGGACGCGCTTCCTCGAGCCGTCGCCCAGCCTGCTCGCCCAGACCCTCGCCGCGCTCGAAGAGGCCGGACTTCGGAGGGCCGCTGCTACTCTTGATGTTCGGGCCCCCGCGCGCCCGGAGGGCAGTAGCTCAATTTGGCAGAGCACCGGTCTCCAAAACCGGCGGTTGGGGGTTCGAGTCCCTCCTGCCCTGCTGCCACGACGAATCCACACCGAACCCACAACGAGCAACAGGATCGCCCGCTACCGAGGCGGTGACGTGAACCGACAGACGAAGCGACTGATGCAACGCCAGCAGGCCGACCGGCCGCGCGCGCCCGAGCGCAAGGCCCGCCCGCAGGCTGCACCGCAACGCGAGCGCACCGGCCCCCGCCAGTACCTCGGCGAGGTCCGGGGCGAGCTGAAGAAGGTCGCGTGGCCCAGCCGCCACGAGGTCGTCAACTCCACGATCATCGTGCTCATCGCGGTGATCTTCATGACGTCGCTCATCTTCGGGTACGACTACCTCTCGGCGAAGCTCGTCCTGTTCCTCTTCAACTGACATGACGACCCTTCCCCCCGAAGATCCCGGCCGCGACCGCGAGGACGAGACCCCGGCCGAGGAGCGCGCCGAGGACGAGCAGAGCTCCGTCGACGAGTCGATTCCCGAGACGCCGGCCGAGGATGCGCTCGCCGCGGACGAGCAGCTCGCGGACGAGACGCCCGACGACGCCGAGACGACACCCCTCGAGGACGCCCGCGCGGTCGAGGCGGAGGACGAAGCCGCCGAGGACGAGACCGAGGAGCGGGCCGACCTCGCCAGTGCGTCCGAGAGCGACATCGTCGCCGAGGCCGAGGCCATCCTCTCGGTCGGCCCCGATCAGAGCCAGGAGGCCGACGCCGACGCGGCCGAGCCCATGTCGGTCCTCGAGTCGCCGGCCGCGCCGGCGGAGGAGATCGTCGAGGTCACCCCCGAGCCGTCACTCGAGGACGCCGAGCTCGTCGACGTCACCGAGGTCGAGGAGGAGGAGGCCGCGGCACCGGCCGAGCCGAGTCCGTACGACCGACCGGGCAACTGGTTCGTCGTCCACACCTACGCCGGCTACGAGAACAAGGTGAAGCAGAACCTCGCCAGCCGCGTCCGCTCGATGAACGTCGAGGACCGCATCTACGAGGTCGTCATCCCGATGGAGGACGTCATCGAGTTCAAGGGCGGCCGCAAGGTCGTCGTGCAGAAGAAGGTCTTCCCCGGTTACCTCCTCGTCCGCCAGGAGCTCGACGACGACTCGTGGTACGTCGTGCGCAACACGCCGGGAGTCACGGGGTTCGTGGGGAGCGGGGCCAAGCCGACGCCGCTGTCCCGCCGTGAGGTCGAGGACATCCTGGGAGTCGGGAAGGTCGAGGGCGCCGAGGTGGCGCAGAAGAAGGCCCGTCCCCGGCTGGAGTTCGAGACCGGCGAGCAGGTGCGGGTGGTGGCCGGGCCGTTCGCCGACTTCAACGGCGCGATCAGCGAGATCGACGTCGACCGCTCGAAGCTCAAGGTGCTGGTGAACATCTTCGGACGTGAGACCCCGGTCGAGCTCGAGTTCGGCCAGGTCTCGAAGCTGTAGTCGGGACGAGAGCGGAGCGCAGGTAGTGGCGAAGAAGAGGCTGGCCGCAGTGGTCAAGATCCAGATCCCCGCGGGGCAGGCGACGCCGGCCCCGCCCGTGGGCACGGCGCTCGGGCCGCACGGCATCAACATCATGGACTTCTGCAAGGCGTACAACGCGCAGACCGAGTCGCAGCGGGGGATGATCATCCCGGCCGAGATCTCGATCTTCGAGGACCGGTCGTTCACGTTCGTCACCAAGACACCGCCCACGACCTTCCTGCTCAAGCAGGCGGCCGGCGTCGAGAAGGGCGCCGCCAACGCGCGCATGGAGAAGGTCGGCTCGGTCACGCGGGCGCAGGTCCGCCAGATCGCCGAGACGAAGATGCCCGACCTCAACGCCGTCGACCCCGAAGGCGCGATGCGTCAGGTGGAAGGCACCGCCCGGTCGGCCGGCATCGAAGTGAGGGAGTCGTGAGCCAAGCCGGCAAGAAGTACGTCGACGCCACTCGCAAGTTCGATCGCGATCGGCTCTACACCCCGGCCGAGGCGTTCGACCTCGTGAAGTCGCTGGCGAAGCGCAACTTCGACGAGACCGTCGAGATCACGTTCCGGCTCGGGATCGACCCCCGCAAGGCCGATCAGATGATCCGCGGCACCGTGTCACTGCCACACGGCACGGGGAAGGCCGTCCGGGTGGCGGTCTTCGCCACCGGCGACGCCGCCCGCGAGGCGGAGGAGGCCGGCGCCGACGTCGTGGGCGCGGACGATCTCGTCGCTCGGGTCCAGGAGGGCTTCCTCGACTTCGACGTGGCCATCGCCACGCCCGATCTGATGTCCCAGGTCGGGCGGCTCGGCCGCATCCTCGGGCCGCGCGGGGTCATGCCCAACCCGAAGACGGGCACGGTCACGACCGACATCGGCAAGACAGTGGCCGAGTTCAAGGCCGGCAAGGTGGAGTACCGCACGGACCGGAACGGCAACGTGCACGTCCCGATCGGCAAGGTCAGCTTCGAGCGCGACGCCCTGCTCGAGAATTTCCAGGCCGTCCTCGACGAGATCCTCCGCACCAAGCCGGCGGCCGCGAAGGGCCGCTACATCAAGTCGATCGCGACGTCGTCGACGATGGGCCCCGGCATCCGCATCGACCCCGCAGTGGCGGCGGACTCCGTGCGTACGAGCGCCGCGTAGTAAAGTTCCTTTTTACAAATACATCGCGCCACAGATCTCCGGTCGCGTCAGCGGTAATGGGCTCCGGCTCGCCGGACGAGGCGAATCCCTTCTTGGGTGACTGACGGGACGTCCTCGCGTGTCTGGGCGTCCCTCTTTTTGTTTCGGAGCGCAATGGCCAGGCCCGAGAAGACCGCAGTCGTCGAGGAGATCCGCTCCAGGCTCGACGACGCCGATGCCGCCGTGCTCACCGAGTACCGCGGCCTCAGCGTGCGCGCGCTGGCGGAGCTGCGCGGGTCACTTCGGCCGTCGAACACCGAGTACAAGGTGTTCAAGAACCGCCTCGCCCGCCGGGCGGCGGAAGAGGCGGGGCTCGACGACCTCCTTCCCCTGTTGGAAGGGCCGGTCGCGATCGCCTTCGTGCACGGCGATGCCGTGCCGGCGGCGAAGGCACTGCGCGACTTCGGCCGGACCAATCCCGAGCTCGTCGTCAAGGGCGGCCTGCTCGGGCCCCGGCTGATCACCGCCGCCGAGCTGACCGCCCTCGCCGACATCCCGCCCCGCGAGCAGCTGCTCGCCATGCTGGCCGGCGGTTTCCAGGCGCCGCTCACCAAGGCGGCCGGCCTGTTCCAGGCGTTCACGCGCAACTTCGCCTACGG
>WNFW01011278.1_pt1 | contig 13097 bp, 19 predicted proteins | sample 5400131 | NCBI WGS metagenome assembly WNFW01 (sample SAMN13153362, study PRJNA577476) | soil metagenome | isolation source: 20 cm soil or saprolite under grassland replicate 1 | place: USA:California | collected 2016-06-15 | reverse complement strand
TAGCTCTTCCAATCTTCGATTTCAGCCGTGGTCAACGAGTGAAGGATCACCAGATCAAGCGTGCCTTCGTACGCGGGCACCACTGTGGTCGTCGTGTTCGGATTGCCTTCGTCGCTCCACGAATCTCCGATTGGCAGGAAGTTCTCGTCAAGGGCAATGTACAGTTCGGTAGCCAGAATCTTTTCCGCATCAAACTCGTGGTTGTCTCGAAATCTCTCGAGAACCTCTCGTGCTTCGCCAGAGGCTTCTCTCATTAGTTGATCGAACACCTCGAGGTCGAGCGCCCGCCTTACTTGCACCAGATGGTCGATGTAGGTTGCAAGAATCCGGTGAATCTCTATTCCCCGTGCGGCAGGCTCGGAATCTGGGATTTTCTCGTGCCGAACGTGCTTGAAAACGTAGAGCGTTTCGCAGGCCATGTCGCCCTGCCGAGACTGGCTAAGAGGGGGAACACCCAGCTGTTGGAAGGCAGCGAGACATTTCTGGTCTATATTCATAGGGCACCTCGATCGGAATTCTCACGACAAGGGGACGCTGACCGTCGCTAACAACGGCTGCTGCAACGGGGAATGTCAAAAGGGGGCGCTCCCTTCGGCGTAGAATATAGATCGCCTAGAACTGCCGCCTATCCGGAGGTGTCGGATGGGGATGATCTTTGCTGAGAACACTCGGCCGCTTTGCCACAATTGTTGGAATCTTCCGTTTTGTCCCACGCTGCTGTTTGCTCTATGGCTTACCGCTTGTAACAACACGTGCTTCACCTTCACTTCAAACCCGCCCACCGGCACGATCAGCATTAAAGCGAGCGATCCTAGCCCCACCTGCACGCTCACGAAGGCAAATGTTGCCGTCAGCGTGGAGGCGAATATAGATCCAGAGTGCACCTCCTGCTCGGGATCCAGTCGGATCCAGCACATCTTCTTGAGTATTCGAGGTATCGAAGTCCATCCGAGCACGACTGCGGAGGACGATTCCCCTGATTGGCAGGAACTACTGCCCTCGGAGCTCGCGAAGCAACCGCTCCAAGTTGATCTTGTGAGAAGCGCTGCCGATCGGGGTGCGCGAGAACCGTTGGGGAAAATCGTGGTATTTCCGGCCGGGATCTATCGTCAGGTGCGCGTGCGCTTCGTGCCGAATCAGCCGATGACGGATGATCGACTTCTAGAAAAGAACGCGTGTGGGAGCGCGGGATTCAACTGTGTCGTCATGGTGGATGGCCGCATTCAGCCGCTCTTGCTAGGTGGTGGTTCGCCAGAACTCCACATCACGTCAGAGAGAATTGCTGGCGGCTCTCTTCTGATCCCTCCCGATACCGACACTGATTTGGTCATCGAATTGAAGCTCGTCTGGGCATTGTTTTCATCGGCCGATGAAGGTGTGCGTCTTCTTCCTGCGTTCACGGGTAGCGCGAAGGTCGGCCGAATTGAGTTCGATGAGTTGGGCACCCCGGAGGATGGAGTCGTTCACGATTCCCTCTCAAGGTAGGCGCACGACTGAATTGCCAGGGTGCCCATGGCGAGAATCTTGGTACGGTTGGACCTCAACGAGGGTCAAATTAGGTCGTCGCGCTCGCAGCGGCTGCCTGTTCGAGGAGCTTTAGCGCTTTGCCAGCGTCCGCGACTCCGAGGATCAGGAAGGACACGCTGGCACCGGGTTCAGCTCCGGAGTAGCCATAGTTGATGTTGATATTCGCCTCGCCGAGCCGCGAGCCGACGCGGGCGAGTTCCCCAGGACGATTGGCTAGCAACACCTTCGCGACCTCGGTCTCAGTGTAATCGTGGCGTTGCCGATCAAGAGTCGCTCTCGTTTTGTCCGGGTTGTCCACCACGAATCGGACGGAGCCCTTGCCCTTCTCGTGGAGGAACTGTTGATACGCGAGAATGTTGATGTCCTGTTCGGCAAGGGCTTGACAGAGCTTGCCAAGCGTTCCGGGTCGGTCTTCTAAGCGGATTGTGAACTCCTTGGTGATAGGCATGGTAGGAACCTCCTTCTGGTACACCTCGGGGACGGGCTGGAGCGTTCCTGCGAGGAGATAAGATGTGAGAATCCTACGCCGCTTTTATAAGTGGAGGATGTCATTCTGGCAGAAACAGATATCGAACGAATCAGATCAGAGTGTGATCCGCAGCCACTGCGCTTGACCACCTTCTTCGTCGTTCTGAGCAACGTCAATGTCAATCAAGATTCCGTTCGCGGTGATCGGCGGGAAGAGTTGAATGAGTTCGTAGCCTCGTTTTGGAATGTGCGGCACTTTGCTTTGCGATCTCCAATAATGCTGAAACGAGAGTCCGTAAAGTTGTGGGCCGGTCAGCACAGAGTCGCGGCCGACATAGAGACCCGGACTATACCCCGCACCGTCCAATGCTTCATACCATGCCTCGCAGTAATCTATTACGTCTTGCCCCCCTGAGCCCCTGCTTACCCCTTCCAGGTCGCACCAGACACTAACGCCTGCCGGGAATCCCACATTCTGGGCGTTTGCGACCGCGTTGTCGCCGTCCCGTCGCCCGAGATCTTGTGTCGGCGACCATCCTCGCTTGCGGACATGTTGGACCGGCATCAAAGCCAGTCCCGAGTTCAGAATGTCGATGGCCTCCTGCGAACTCAAATCTTCCGGCGCTCCCTGACCCAGAGAAATGTAGCGCAGGCAGAATTTGTATCCAGCGGTAAAAAACCACCGAGCGATTTCGGCAACAATCATTGAATCGGAATCAAATCCTGGAACCGAGGGGGGTGGCACTTTCAACTTGTCCTGGCAAAGTCATAGATCCTCCTGCTCTTATCGGACTGGCAGCAAGAATTCTCCACTCGGTTCTGGTGTCCAGAATCAGCCATTGGTATCGATCATCGTGGCGACGAGCCGCCACGTTACGTTCTGTCTTTCGAGTTCCATCGGCTGCTATGAGGGGAGTAAGTTCCGTCTGACGGCAAAAGGCTCCCGAGACTGAAGTCTCCACCTTGCTGCTCTTCGTGATGAGGGAATTGGGCGGATTAGCTCTCATGCTCAGTGTGTTGTTCTTTTTCGCATCTCGCGACCCGGTTCGCAACGTGGCTGTCGTGAATGGACTCATTGTGGGCCTTTGCATCCTGGCCATAACACCGTTGCTGTCGCTCTATACACTGGACATCCGCCGACTCTATCCCGGCTACCTAATCTGGGGGCGATCGCTCATTCGGTTGGCGCTGGCAGCTGTGCTCTATTTCTTGCGGCCGCGACAGAACGTTGAAGGACAAACCTAGAACGCTACGGGGACTTGCACCTTGCATGGTTGGCTCAGTTGGCTCGCCTTTGGCGATCGTAGGCAGGGGTAGTGGTGCACTTTGACGCTTACGCTGATTTTTTGAGGGTACTCGCGACCGCCGCCAGCCAAACCTCGGGGTCATCGGACACGCTGCCGCCATCGGCCTCCGGGAAGCTCTCGGCGCTGTGGAATCGCAGGACGACGACCGGAGTATTAGGATAATGTTGCTTGAACCAGTGAATCATTGCCGCTCGAACAGGATGCGGAGCGGAAAAGCCGATCACAATCGAATCAGCAGTTGCAATCACAGCAGCATCCAATCCAAAGGCTTCATCGTTGCCCAGCACGGATGTGACGTGGTGACCGCGGGATTCAAGCATTCGAGCGCGGGTTACGAGCGGGCCTCGATAGTACGCGACTTGCAGAATGTTAGCCACTACTGGGCTCCGTGGGGACAAAGGGAGCTTACTGCGTTTGCGCCGCCACAACACCTGTTTTCTTCCAGCAGAACGGCTAGGTCACCCATGATCTGCCAAACCAGCTTGCATCGCCGGCACAACTCGCACAAATCCCGGTGGGCATCAAGCTGCACCCTACCAACGGGGCCCTCATTGACACCAGCAGGACGGGCGTCTAGGATTCTCGGCTACAAGGGTTCGAGATGGGGAGGGAGCCATGCCCCAGTACAACTTTCTCTGTCTAGCCTGCAAGAAAGAATTCTCGAAAATCCTGACTATCGCTGAGCATGAGAAGGGCGGGATCACCTGCCCACATTGCAAAAGCAAAGACGTAGAGCAGCGGTGGGCAGCCTTCTATGCAGCGACCTCAAAGAAGAGCTAGAGGACGGACCCTCCATAAGGGACTCGAGGAGAGATTTCCGGCCGAGGCGCCCTCGCTCATGATTGGAGAGCCAGTGGCAAGCGCGAAAGATCTCCAAAGATACAAAGGGCTGTTGCTGGAGAAGCAGCGTGAGTTGTCCTCTGTCAAAGACGACGCTGGCGCCCTGGTACCGGCCGCAGGTGGTTTGGAGGGTGATCTAATTGACCAAGCCAACGCCGATGCGGAAGCGGAGCTTCAGATCCGCTTGCACCAAACAGACAGTCGCATCTTAAGAGCAATCGAAGAGGCAGTCGCTCGGATCAGACAGGGTACCTACGGGGTGTGTGAGGTCTGCAAGCAGCCTATCTCTAAGGCTCGTCTGGAAGCGGTGCCTTGGGCACGCCACTGCCGCGAATGCAAAGAACATGAGCACTCCACCGCTTGACACCGACAATATTGCTTTGAACTGCCAACGGGAATCGGCAATAGCACGTGAACTGTCCGCGTTCGGGTGGGCAGACTCCGTTTCCACAACTGTGAACAGCCCTCAACGCAAAATGCCAGGGCAATTCTTCCTGGTGTCAATTACACGACCACGGAATGGGCGGTATATTTTGCTTTCCTCAATTCCTCTAAGGCGCGAGATGCGTATGCGTATTTCCAGTGCCACAAGCCGCTAGCCCGATGAAACACGACGCGCATCCTCATTGCATTGCGGAATTGCGGAATGCCATCTTGACAACTCTGAGAAATGGCGCAATATGAGCTTTAGGGACCCAAACCTGCCGAGTGCTTTCCCACAGGAAACCGAAAAGGAACGTCCCACAGGAGACCAAACATGAAATCCAAGATTCTGACATTTTCATCCCACGGCGATACGACGCTTCTCGAATACGATCCGGCAACCGCGGACATGGAAGAAGTGAACAGAGTGATTGCCGAGTATGAAGCCAAGACCGGCGCGCAGCCATTTGACATGGCGACCGGTGAACGCCTCGAGAGAGTCACGCGCGAGCAGAACGAAGTCTTGATGGTTCATCCCATCGCAGGCGGCTAACCGTGCGCTGGCCGCTACCGACACCACTCGGGGCAGTGTAAGACTTTGTTGGCATTGGGCTGAATCGGACGCTGGCGGTAGTCCATTTAAACCCGGCGGTACCTGTATGTCGCCTCCAAATCTATCTATGATCGCGTTCCTCGCTCTGATGGTGTGGAGGTTTGTGTTTGCTGGCCTGCGGTGCAGGCCTTGGGTTAGAGCAATTGCCCCACAGCAACAGCGACACAACAACGTTTTATTAGGGGAGGGTCTCGACATCTCAGACCCAGCAGATGTGGCAGTAATTGCGGGCAATCGCTTTGAGAACAGTTCGGATGATCTGGAACCCTTCGACCGAAAGGATCGCGCGAAAGCCTATCTGTGCCGCATCGTTGCCCTCACCGGCGCCACGCAAATAGGTGGTGATTATGTTCTAGATGTCGGCACTGCTAGATTCTATGTGAGCTACAGGTACGTAAGGCGGTTGCGAGACGCAGCAGATCCCAAATGTGCATACGAAGAAACTTGCTTTTATCCCGTGCACAAAGGCATGCCGAAAGCGGAGGAGATTGCTACGGCGCTGCTGCAGCTCACGGACAATCCAGCGCTGTTTGACAAGTGGGCCGTTCAGAACGGGCTGGCGTTTAAGGCGGACGGCCAGGTGTTCACCCATGCGCAGTGATCTGCTCGCAGTGGGAAAGCGAACCAAATGGACGCCTGCCCAGCGCGCCACAAATTCGTACGTCTTATCTCCCCCCGCGGCGAATCGACGTGTTTTTCTGTTGCAGCGGACCCAGACATGCTGGGCGCGGAAGCGGTAGCGTCTGCATTACTACAACTAAAGAACAACGCAAAACTGTTTGAGAAGTGGAGAGACTGGCCGGCACATACGTTCAAGGCGAATGGGAAGATGTTCAGGGATGAATATCAACTAATTAGGGATGAGACCTGAAACGTTGCAGCGCCGACTCTATATCTCCGCTGCGCTCTTGTCACTAAGGAGGTCCGATGTGGGGTAACAAGAAACCGGATAGGCCGCAAGGTGCGGACCCGGAACCGAAGAATTTGCAAACGAATCAGCCGCCAAAACCGGCTCCGGCGTCTTGGGAGGGAACATCCAAGAAGCGCTCAGATGCCATGCGTCCAACGGGAGCGATGGCGGACGCCGCAACGTCTTGGCTGGGGTCGAGCCTGCACGTGAAAGGTGAAATCGCCGGCAACGAGGATCTGCATATTGACGGAAGGGTCGAAGGACTGGTCCAGCTCGGCGAGCGGAAACTGACGGTCGGACAACGGCGAGGTTGACGGCTGACATCACCGCCGGTGAGGTGGTGGTGTACGGCAACGTGAAGGGGAACGTACGCGCGAAGGGCCGGATTGAGATCAGGAAGGACGGTTCGGTAAACGGGGATTTGACGATGGCACAGATCATGATCGAAGACGGAGCATACTTCAAGGGCTCGATTTAGATCGAGAAGAGCGCGGAAAAGGAAGCCGACAAAAACGTGCTCTCGCGGACGGCATCTGCACCGGCTACGCCAGCGGCGGGCGCTGGGCCGAGGAGTATCTAATCACGAAGGGACGCTGGGATCCTGCGCTCAGGATAGGGCAACGCTCAGGATAGGGCAACAAGCGGTTCAGCTGAATTCGCCTGCTCTCACCTCAGGTCTGAGGGGGACTCGCTCCATCCGTTTACAATAGAAGTTCTTCTCGGCTTGCCTCCAGGAGGTTGTGAGCATGGCGCCCGGATGGTACCGAGCGATAGCGGCCAGTGTCCTGTCGCTTCATGCGGCCGACATCACCTGGGTCATCTTCGGCGCATTTTTCACGCGCGGCCGGTCGCGGCTCGCTGCGCTGACACACACAAAGGCGACTGCAAGCAAAGCCTTGGTTCATATTTTCTCCTTTTATCGACGGGAGGACCTTAATGCACCGTACCACTAACCTGTCGGTAAAACATAAGATGTATCCGTTCCTGCGTTCCTGTGCTTAATGAGGCAGATGGTCGCGCCATCGGCACCGATCTTCCAGTTATCTTTCAGGAGTAGGTCATTGCTCACGAACGCGGAGGAAACAGAAACCCAGCAGACTTTATGGTAGATTAGCCGCCCGGAGGATTCATGAACATCTTAGCGGCGTTGAAGCACGAGGAGGCGAAGTTACAGAAGCAAGCGGATAAGGTGCGGCAACAGTTGGACGCCGTGCGTGCGGCGAGGAAGATTCTAGGCCGTGAAGTAGCTAGTAGCGGCAAACGGATTGGCAAGAAGAAACGGGTGATGTCTGCGGCTACGAAAGCGAAGATTTCTAAGGCGACGAAAGCGCGGTGGACAAAGTTTAGAGCAGCGAAGGCAAAGGGGAATGGGAGACACTAGGGTCTGATTTTGCACAGCCTGTCCACAGATTTTCACAGGGATACAGTGGGAATTCCATTGACGAGAAGCACTATCTTGACGCCAGATTGAGCCGGGAAGGCCTCAAAAACTTTGCGGCTCAATTGAAAGAGAGCGCAAAAGCTTAACGGCTGATGCGCCCTCAATTTTTTGACCTCGCAAACACCTCACCCGCCAAGAATTTACTTTGGTACTTCGGCCTTCACTGGGCTCATACTCGCTTCTCTTTTAATCCGCAATTTCAAAGCTTCAAGCTCCTGCTTGGTCATGCCTTGCAGAGCCATCGCTGTGGCCAGATACAAAGCGGGAACGTGTTTCATTTTGCTGCCGTGTGCTATCTGGCGACGGAGTGTCCGTACTTCTGGGTCAGCGCCCACTTTCAAAAACATTTCATACGCATCGGGAATGGACAAAGTTTTTTCAATCAGGCCATGCTTAACCAAAATGCGATGATACGAGGGTACTGTCAACGCAGACGGATGGGTCTGCGGAGCGGGTTTGTTTTGTTTTCGGTGCTTCATTTGCAACCCATGCTGAAGCTTTGGAATTGCAGCGGATACGGAGCCGGAACGGGATAGCGGGCACAGCACTATCTGGCGCTCACCTTGGTTCGGCAACTTTGCGGCGGACTACTTCTTTTCGATCTGGTCTTTCAAGTGTTTAGCACAAGCCTCCGCTGTTGTCTGCTGACCGTGGAGGGTGTTCTTCTTATTGACAGCGTAAGCGAACACGATAGCACCCGTCGTGCGATCCATCATTTGCACGCTCGCGGCATTGTCGGAGTGGAGTTGGCCCATGAAGATGATCTTGGCTGCACCAGGCTTCTTCTCCTCTGACGTGCCCTTCAGGACGTAAGTCGCTTGTTCTTCGCTCCCCACTGGCACCAGAGGCACACCCTTCTTTTGGAATGCGGCTGCAAGGTAATTCTCGAAGCCTTCCATCGGGGAGATGAAGACTGTAGACCCTGAAATTATGCGCGTGCTGATGGGTGTGGAAGCGGAGGTTTGAGTTGGAGCCGGTGCAGGAGTCACCGGAGCGGCCTTAGCCGGGAGGACGGATGAAGCTGGCTGTACCGCTGGTTTTGCATCGACGACATGACAAGCCATGCCGTTCACCAAGTTTTCGTTTGGATAAACCACATTGCCCGAGGTAGACAAGTCGCGGCACTCCATTTTGACCGAAGGCATTGGCTGTTGCTGCTGTGCTGTTTGCTGTGCGAGAGCGCCCGTGCCGAGGCACATGAGCACAAGAACGGCTGCAAGACTTTTCATGGGTTAACCCTCCAATAATTACAGGATCGCCAATGAGCACGCAGAAGTGAATCTTGGGGCAGTACTCCTGTGCCCTATGATGGACGCTGGCCTTCGGGACAGGAGACGCACTCGGCGCTGGGCTTCATACAACGTGCAGCGGGATCGAATGCGGGAAACGAAACCTCGGGATGGAAAATATAGTGAAGCTCGCCCGTGCGCTCAAGGTGGACGTGGGCAAACTGTTTAGGGGCGTACACTGATTTTGGAGCGGCCTATTTTACTGTAGGAGACCCAGGGATGTGTGCCGAGGAGTCGCCACTAGCCACTTCTCGCGTGAAACGGTTGACGCTCACGGTTGAATCTCCTTCTTAGTGATGCGAAGTTTTCTATCTTTGCCCGAATCGTCAAGGATATGAACGTAATCTCCTACATGGCCATCTTTCTCTACTCGGAATTTGGTGTGGCCGTTCCGCGTAACGTCTAGCGTTTTGTGAGTCTGCGCCACGTAGACCGTGCCATCATCGAGCTTGAATGAGTAGGAAGTTTGATTCCAGTCGGGACAATGGCGGCACCAAGCGTTTATCGTTTCGATCTTGATTAGCGTCGAGTTCTTCCAATCCGGTCCAGCCCAAGCTGTGAGAGTGAAAATGGGTGGGTGAAAGTTCGTGAAAAACTACCGGCTCAAGTGGTCGATAGATGCTGAAAAATCACAGCGGTCCTTTCCTTCTGCACTACCTCGACGCGGTGGTGTACCCCGATATTCCTCCGAACCTTCTCATTGCGGGCGCTGTCGCCGTCTGCATTTTGAATCTATGGATTTACGCTCGGCGTCTCCATTCCCGACATTCGCTCGGATGAAAAGAGGCCGCGGCGCGGCCTTTAGTAGCGTGGATTGGTGGTGGGTAGGGAAGGCAAGGATTTGTACAGCTGGTCAATCTTTGCGGCCAGGATGAAATCGCTCTCTGTCAGGCCGTTGATTTTGTGCGTCCAGGTCGTGATCCCGACTTTTCCCCAAGCGAGCGAGATATCTGGGTGGTGACCCTGCTCCTCAGCAAGCTCACCTACGCGATTCACAAAGCTGAGGGCTCCGCGAAAATCGGGAAACTTGAAGGTTTTCGTGATGTGGTGCTCTTCGATGACATTCCAACCGTCCACCTGCGTTTCGAGAGCGGCGAGCTGCTCACCCTTGAGCGGGGGCACCCCTCCGCGGCAGGGAACACACGTCTTAGCCGCAAGCTCAGACATCGTAGAACGTATTCTATCACCCCCGGTCAGACGCTCAGTTCACCTCCTTCTGGGCCATCTGAGCTTTTCGGAATGAGACAAGGGCGAGTGCCTCGATAAACCGAAATGATTAGGCTGCACTTGGAAAATGCTGCGTTCGGTCCAGAGACAGGAAAATGAGTTCTGGTAGCGACTGATCGGCCAAGAATATCGCTCGGCGAGTGTATTCTTGGATGCTTAGGGTATCCCATGCAAGCCGCGCTTATGTTTCTCATGGTTCTCCTCGGTACACTCGCCATGCTGCTGGTGGCTGGTGCCGTGTACCAGATCATTGAAACGCGGCGGGACCGCCGACGTTTTCCCCCTCCGGGACGCCTCGTGCGATTCAACAAGAGGCGAATGCATATCCATGTAACCGGAGAAGGGACACCGACTGTGGTCTTCGAATCGGGCATGGGTGCGTCCTGCATGAGCTGGACGCAGGTGCAGCCGGACGTGGCGCAGTTTTCTCGTGCCGTGAGCTACGACCGTGCCGGACACGGCTGGAGTGATCCGGCGTCCGAGCCCCGCACGGCACAGCAGATTGCGCAAGAGCTGCACGCGCTGCTGGATGCAGCAGCTGCGCCTGGGCCATACGTTCTCGTTGGGCACTCTTTCGGTGGCTATGTCGTCAGGGCGTTCGCGCGCCTATATCCCGATGATGTGGCTGGCATGGTGCTCGTGGATTCGATTCACCCTGCTGAATGGGAGATGCCGACCCCGGAGCAATTGCGCGTGATCAAAGTGGGCTTGCGATACGCTTGGATAGCCGCGTGGTTCGCCCGACTAGGTTTCGTACGGTTTTGCCTTGCGCGAGTGGCCGGGGGCTCGCCTCAGCTAGCATGGGCGGCGACGAGTGCGTTCGGCGCCGGCGTGTCCTCGGCAGTGCAACGGATCGCGGGAGAGATTCGCAAGCTGCCCGCACCGATCTTGCCGGTCGTGCGCGCATTATGGTCGCAGCCGAAGAATTTCACGAGCCTGGGACAGTACGTCGCGGCGTTGCCTGTCAGTGCTGCGCAAGCGGCTGCGGTGGGCTCGCTTGGGGATTTGCCACTGGTCGTGCTTTCGGGAGACCACCATGCGGCGCCGTACATTGACTGGCAACGCGACCTAGCGCGGATCTCTTCGCGCGGGCGATATCAGGTGGCGAGCGACAGCGGGCACTGGATCCATCTTGATCACCCCGAACTGGTCACTCGAGTTATCCGCGAAGTGGTCACCGCAGCACGATCCGCTGCGCAGATGGAAGCGTCCGCGCAAATGCTCCAAAAATAAACAGGTAAGCTCTCAGCAGGGTTCTAATGCTTGTTCCTCGTTTCACAGAAGACCGACTCGCTGGTCGCCATTGAATCTCTGTTTTCAATGTTCGGAATTGTCGGCGCGGAACATCGACCGGTAGCCCGTGACTTCAGCCCCGGGCTCTTTTCGATAAACTCTGAGGTTCGCTGCTTTCGCGTTGGAATTCGAAATTCTGGCTAATGACGAGAAGGCCTCGGCTGCAATTCGAATTTTATGCCTCGATCGGCGTTTATTTGCATAGTCTTCCCGAAATCGATCCGCTCCAGCGGCACCGAATTTTCGCCGCCATAGTTTGTAACGTAATGCAAGCGCTCTCCCTCGACCCAATAGTCCGTCAAGCCGTACATCGAACCATCAATCAGTTGTAGCAGCGTCACTGGTCGCTCGGTTTTCGTCCCCGGCGCAGCCGCGGCGATGTTTTCCGCGCCGCCGCCGCCCGCTCCTCGCGCGCCATTTTGCACCGCTTCCTCGCCACCGGGCCCTGGGTCCCTCATCTGCGCGGCATCGATAGCATCACTCAGGTCATACGAGTCAACGGGCTCTCCAAATTCGCTGAAACCGAAAGGCCCCGGGAAAAATCCCCCAATGAAAAACGGATCAAGGAAGAAGCTTCCTTGAAAGCAATCGAAATCCCTGGGGAAGAAAAGCCGCTCGGGAAAACCACTGAATCCGCAGTACCCAAATCCAAAGTTATTCCGGCGAGGAAAGAAACCAAGCCGCCTTCGAAACCGGAATCCCTCGATTGGCTCTCGGTGCAACCGCCTCCACGCAGAAACCGTAACGCCGCCCGGGTTCGGCATCTGGGCCACTTTCCCATACATCATCACCGCACCCGCCAGCGGAGGCTCCTCGTCCTTGCCGCCCGCGCGCACCGGCCCCTTCCAGTGTGCGCCGTGATGTCCAAAGATGTGACCGAAGGAGTGCCCTACAGAACGACCCATCGAGTGGCCTGAGAAGCCACGTGAGACATGCCCGCCGAACCCGCCCCGCTGCCCGTTCGCTGGTGCTACGGCCCAAACCGCCATAAGGACCGAGATTACCGCGCGGGCCGCGCACTTCATGGCACGTCTCCTGCTAATCTCAACATTACTGCAAATCTAATGCGATTTCCATTCAACGATTCGGCACCGGCAGGCAACAAATTGGGGCCTGCTAATACGATAAAGGCAGATAGTAAGCATTTACGTCTCTGACGAGTTCAGAAGAGAAAGCCCTTGAAAAAATCGCCTTCTTTAGTCGCCGCAGGCGTTGAGGATTTCTCAGGATTCGCTTCTCGCGAAATGTCATGTTGCCGTTCGTCGGGCCCTCGCTTACGGTTGGTTACCTCGGAACCGCGAGCTGCAGCACTCTCAGGAGCTTCACTCAGTTCATTCAGAAGCTTGCCCTCAAGGCCGGCCAGGTTCCTAGCCCACTGCCCTAACAACATCTTGGTCTTCGCCTCGTTGTATCCAAGCCGATAAGTAAGCTCGCAGATTCTTGCGATAACTTCGTCCTCTTCATTGGATGGACTTGATGCCTCGGCAAGTTCGCTGCAGGCTGCATCACCATTCGGATAAAACTCGCCCGCGATCTCTGGTGCACGTTCTGCCTCTACTTCGCGAATAACGTACTGGGTTCCACCATTAGACCCAACCGAGCGGCCTTGCTGAAACAATCTCGCTGGCTCCTCCATGCTCGCGAGCAAACTGCGGAGGTCTGGTCCGCCAACTTCCAGGCTGAGGATGTGGACCACTGATGTCTGGTTTATTCCGCTCCGGTCTCTGTACCAAATCTTTTCCGGAGTCGCCTTGAGCAC
>WNFW01002269.1_pt1 | contig 13098 bp, 13 predicted proteins | sample 5400131 | NCBI WGS metagenome assembly WNFW01 (sample SAMN13153362, study PRJNA577476) | soil metagenome | isolation source: 20 cm soil or saprolite under grassland replicate 1 | place: USA:California | collected 2016-06-15 | reverse complement strand
TCGAGGCATTAGATGAAGCCGCGCGCCTTCGTGCCAGCCAAATCATTCAAGCACAAGAACAGGAACGCCAGCGTATTGCTCGCGAGTTGCACGATGAAACCAGCCAGGTCGTCACTTCACTTCTCATCAGTTTGACGTTACTTGAAAAGTCGGTAGAGACACGAGAAGCTCGTGAACGCATAGCAGATACACGTGCTCTTGCTCATTCAACATTACGAGCTATTCGCAATTTGAGCATTGATCTCAGGCCCAGCGCACTTGACGATCTGGGATTGCTCCCGGCTCTTCGCTGGTACGTAAAGGAATACGAGAAAAAATGTTCGATGCATGTTGAATTTCATGCTACAGGTTTCAAAGAGAGACTACCAGCAGAGATGGAAACAGCTCTTTATAGAATCGTGCAGGAGTGTTTAACCAACACTGCCAAGCATGCAAATGCAAACAGAGTCACTATTTCAATGAAAGAAGAGACCGATTGGGTTTATGCAAGAATAACCGATGATGGTGAAGGTTTTGATTATGAAGCCTTGCTCAAAACACCAGGCCAGGAACGTGGACTGGGGTTAGCAGGCATGAATGAGCGGGCAGTATTGCTGGATGGAATACTCAACATTCATTCCGCACATGGACAAGGTACACTTATTGAAGTCAGCATACCACTGCCTTCTGCAAGAACGCTGCCGTCTCAAAAGAGAAATGAACTGACTGTGTGAAATTCAAGCAGGTAATCATAATGGATACACCATTCTATGTCAGGAATTTTTGATGAAAATACGCATTTTATTAGTTGACGATCATACAATTTTGCGTGCTGGCCTTAAAATGATGCTTAATGCCCAGCCAGATATGGATGTGATTGGCGAAGCACACGATGGTCGCCAGGCTATACAAGAGTCACAGCGCCTGCATCCTGATATCGTCTTAATGGATATCACTATGCCTGATATGAGCGGCATTGAATCGACAAGACAAATCAAAAAAGTGCTGCCTGATGTGAAGATTTTGATCTTGACGATGCATGAGAATGATGAGTATGTCTTTCAAGCGCTACGAGCAGGGGCCTCAGGCTATATACTCAAAGAGGCCGCAGATACAGAATTGATTTCTGCAATGCATGTCGTGCAAAATGGAAACTTCTACCTCTCTCCAAGCGCACAATCAGTCATGGTGGGAGATTATTTGCAGCGCGTAAACTCAGGTGAAGAGAAGGATAGCTACAGCATTTTAACCGAAAGAGAGAGGGAAATTTTGAAGCTCGTAGCTGAGGGATTTACCAATAACCAGATAGCGGAACGCCTTGTCATAAGCCCCAAGACAGTAGACACTCATCGTACCCATATTATGGATAAACTCAATCTTCACAGCCGCGCCGAATTAGTAAAATATGCTTTGCGACGCGGCTTATTAGAGGATTGAGTTCCAGTAGAGGGCTGAGCTTAGCAGAAATGTAGCAACCATATGAATGGCTTTTATAACTCATCATCGTCATTAAAGTCTAAGTCAGATTCAGGCTCTTCAGCGAAATATTCATCACTATAGAAACCGACATCTTTCCCTACGTACACGCTTACAAGAAAATCATCGCGAGGCATATCGGCGGAGAGCACGAGATCCTCATCGATTTGCTCAATAAGCTTTGTCAATTCAACCTCTTCAAGCTCTCGTTCCAAAATAAGTGTCCCGTGAACAGCAGTTGATGTGAAATGGATATCCACCGTTCCAAGGCGGTTGTTAGTCTGCATACCAACTCCTTGCATAATGTAGTAGCTTTCGGAATATGGTGTGCGAAAATGTCGTTCAAATCGAATATCGTCCATGACGTTTGTATCTTTGCGCAGCTCACTTTCACGTGGCACTGCACGCTCCTTTCAAATCAGCACATTATCTGAGTGAATAATGCCAGTATGACTGCGATATTATAACATTCATTCATATGTAAGTATAGCAGCATCCTAAAATTGAAACGACGAGCGCATGTGAGAAAATACCAGTTGTTCTTCAAGAGGATACGTGGAGGAGGGTGCCAGTTGCAAGATTGTATAGTAATGCCCGCTATGCTTAGTGATCAATAACGATGCTGTATAATTCGCTCCACTTTGCTGAACACTTCCCTGAAGCTGTTGCCATGTAGTCCCAGCAAATGAAAGTTCTGTCTGTGTTTTTTGTCCAGTCATACCTAGTGAACCCACAGTCTTAGTTATGTACTGATTCATACTCTGGTTATCCGCTATTACCACAGTGATGTTCACCTGATCAGTATGATTAGCATCATAAAAACTTACAGTTCCATTCTGCTTATTTACAGCAACTGCCCAATTCTGGGGATATTGTAGTATTACGCCTAGAGAAGTATTGTTAAAATTTTGAGTTGTTTTTGTTATTTCAGGAACAGCAAAGGGCCGAGCGACAATAACCCATGCAATTACTCCTCCAAGTAGTAAGAAGAAGAATAGGAGACCAAACACAAGAACAAGACTTTTACGCTTGTTCTTATTAGGCATGGTTAAATGCGGCACGGGCATTGATCCAGGAGGAGTTTGCCTGAAAGGTTGCGCAGGCGGCAATTGGGACTGAGTAAGAGGAAGCGACACAGGTGTAACAGGTCTTTGTATTGCAGGGCTATTCATAAATCCAGCCGGTGCCTGAATTGCCTGTCTCTGCTGAGAGAGAACAGGCTTCTCTATCTCGTGTGAGATGTTACGTGTTTGTGCCTTATAGGGTCGAGTCGCAATATCCTCTAACTGATCATGCGACGTTACTCCACTGCCAAAATCAACTCCAGGAAAAGATATGTCATGATTCTTTGTCGTATTTTGAGGTAAGCTGGCCAAGTGAGGATTAGTCGGTAATTCTTCTGCAACGTCCTCTCCGTCAATATCTATATCAGGAGGACTGGAATGTGTTTGAGATGGTGGACTGATGATTGGTGAACTTGCTACCATAAGAGGGCTGGTCGGCAAGCCATCAACCACATCTTGTTCATCTTCGCCAGTATCCACTGCATTCTCTGGCAAAGTGTGTTCTATCGTTTCTTCTTCATCCCACACTTTGACATTGAGCTCACGAAGAGGTACTTTTGATCTGTTGTTTGTCAAGCTGGTTTCAAGCTGCTTCATCCAGGCAGGCGGGTCCTCAGATAAGGACTTTTTTGCCTGATGAGATGAAGTAACTCTCTTTCCACAGACAGGACAAAACCGAATGGTGTCACCCGGCAGAATTTTTCCACACTGATCACACTGTTTAGCCACAAAGACCTCTCCCGCGTCTGGAGGTATAGAGGCAACATACATGTTGCCCCATGGTTATTGAACCTGCAGCTACAAAATACTCTTCAAGAAAATAGCATACTTCCTGATGCTTAAACATCTGGTAGCTTTAGTATAACGGTACTCTACTCGTAATATTCCGTCAAGTTCAATAGCCAATCAGTCAGGCATCACTTTAATGTAAGCAAAGCTTCACGTTCAGCAGAAGTTTCAATTACTTGCTGGTTCTTGACTATTTCAACGAGTTTTTTTCGACCTTTGGGGCTACCAATCATGAGGACACCAACAAGTTTGTTTTCGCGGAAAAATAATTTACGATAATTCTCATTGCCCTTTTCGCCAGGTTCCCTCAGCGCAATGGACTGTAGCTCAGGATTATTGGTTTCTGCTGTGCCAACCACAGCAATATTCACATCGAAGAGTGGGCTTGTATAGGTAGGAACGTCGATGTAAGCTTCATGTCCCCCGGCCATATTCACGCCTACTATACGCCCGTGTGCCATGGCGTTGTCCCAGGTTCCCATTGTATGGTGTTTGCCAATAGTCGGATCATAAAATTCGGCCACATCTCCAGCCGAATACACACCAGGAACATTGGTCTCCATATATTCATTGACAACAATCCCACTCCGAACTTCAACCGCAGTATGAGCGAGGATTGTAGTGTTCAGCGTGATCCCCAGGCCAACACCAAGAACATCTGCCTGGATCTCTCGTCCTTTCTTTGTTTTGACATATGCTGGAACACCATTTTGGGGTACGACCGATTCGATTTCGTCTCCATGTATGACATTGACCCCAAACTTTTTAGCGATGTTATCGACAACTTCACCACCCTCAGAATCGAGCGCGCTACGCAGCCAGTAAGGGCCTCGCATCAACCAGGTCGTATTGAGCTTACGTACTGCAAAGCCATCACACAATTCGTACGAAATAAAACTTCCCCCATAGGCCAAAGCTGTACGAGATTCGAGCATACGAGCTATGATAGTTTTGGTATCATCAAGTGTCACAAAGTTATAAATATGCCTGGTGCCTTCCACTCCTGGTATTCTTAATGGGTTGGCCCAACCACCAGTTGCGACCAGTAATGAATCATAGGGATATTTCTGGCCATCACCGGTCACTATTACACGTTCATCCGTGTTGACCTCGGTTACCATTGTTTCTGTTACAAGATTGATATTGCGTTGCTCATGCCATGCAAAGTCGCGAATCATCACCTTCTGCTCAACTATTACGCCCTGGAGAAAACGTGGTAGTGAAACGCGATTATAGAGTGGATAGGGTTCGTTTGTCAGTAGATGGATGCTACAATTAGGGTCATTTTTGCGCAAAGTATCGGCGGCAGTTGTTCCTGCAATTCCATTACCAATTATCACATAACGTCTATCATGCGTTGTCAAATGAAATTCTCCTTGTTTGAAATGTGATCTTCATCCTGTTTTGAGGGGATTTTAGCACAGGTTCCTCGATAATGCTATATTAAACTCTGCAAACACATCACAATCTGATTACAAAATCTAGTGAAGGAGAATGTAGCTGACAAAAAAGTAGCGAACTTCACGCTTGAACGCGTTCAACTCGCTACTCGATATGAACTACGAAATTCTCATACATGCAGATATCAACTTGTAGCTGCACTACTCGTATAGGTATTTATTTCTTCCAACAGAGCTTTTTGTACTTGATCGATATTCTGGTTGCCATCTATCTCTCTCAATTTCTGCTGTTGGCTATAATATTCAAGCACCTGAACAGTTTGATTAAAATAGATGACCAATCGTCTGCGCATGGCTTCTCCTGTATCATCAGGGCGTTGGTAGAGCTTACTTCCATCGAGATCACATATGCCATCTACTTTCGGGGGACGATTTTTGATATGGTAGACATGGTAGTTCGCCTGACAAAAAACTCTACCACCAAGCCTCTGCAGTAAATCCTCGCGAGATACCTTCAAATAAATGACAAGATCAAGCTTGCGATTAAAACGTTGTAGCTCTGCATCTAATGCTTGTGCTTGCACCAGCGTGCGCGGAAATCCATCCAGCACCACTCCGTTCATGCTCCCAGGTTCTTCAATGTGTCGAATAACCATGGGGATTGTAATATCATCGGGAACCAGTTCCCCAAGATCAACATACCTCTGAGCCTTTAATCCAAGCTCAGTCTGTTCTTCAAATGCCTTTCTGAACAAATCTCCACTTGCTATATGCCTGAGTCCGAAAAGCTCGGTTAGTTTCTCAGCCTGAGTTCCTTTCCCTGCTCCCGGTGCCCCGATCAGAAGAATATCCATGGCTTTCCTCCAATACAAATTAGTCCACATGCCGAACGATACTTGAGAAGAGCATAAATAGAACCATATCCATTATGCATAGTATAACAGATACTTCTTCCTACTTAGAAAGTAGCATTCGGATATCACAAGAACATCACCGTGTGAAAGCGTAGTATCACAAAGATAACACAGAGCAATTTGTAAGGGAATTTAATGCGCCGGACGCAATGCAGCCACAATCATCGCTACCACACTTATGCCAAAAGAGACTAAGAACGCAAAGTGTAGACCGTGAAGGAAGATAGCAAGGGCTGCCGGGAATTGGCTCATACCTCCACCATAAATGAAAACTTGTATCATCGCAACCATTGGCACGGCGCTTAGAGCCAATGGAAAGACAATAGCAATACTTAGCATCTGTCCTGTATTATTCAGCATGGTAAGGATACCTGCTGCTGACCCTCGTTTCTGTGGCTCAACGGAACTCATGATCGCATTCGTATTTGGTGAGACAAAGAATCCAGAACCTCCACCCATAAGAGCCATATACAGTGCAAGCAACCAGTATGGAGTTGATGGTGTAATGGTTGAAAGTCCAAGTAACCCTAATGATGAGATACCTAACCCTACAGGCGCCAGAATTCGTGACCCGATACTATCGGATATTCTGCCACTTATAGGACCAATTACCATAAAAGCCAGACCAAAGGGGATCAACAGCAATCCGGCGCGTAAGGGATCCTGTCCGTAAGGACCTTGTAAGAAGAAAATGAGTAGGAACAGTACAGCGCCGCGAGCAATGCCATTGAGCAATCCACTTAAATTTGCCATCAGGAATATGCGTTTTTGAAAGAGTCGTAATTGCACCATCGGTTCCTTGATACGAGGCTCAATGATGCCAAAGAGAACTAAACTGATCAGGCCAATCACTATGAGCGCATACGTCTCAGATTGGCTCAGGATCGGGAAAGCAAGCATACTTAACCCGAGCAATACTCCAGTCAGACCTACTGTGAGCGTAATTAAACCAAACCAATCAATACGCTGATGCTTTACAAATTGTAATGGCTCGCGCAGGCGCCAAATACCCCAAATGACTCCAAAAATGCCCAGTGGTACATTAAACAGGAAGACCAGGCGCCATGACCACTCCGTCAGTAAACCGCCGATGATTGGTCCGATCAAGAATCCAGCCGCACCTGCTATCTGATTAATGCCCAGACCCAATCCAACTCGCCCTTTACGGAAAGCATCTGTGACAATGGCCGTACTATTTGTCACCAGTAAAGCTCCACCCACACCCTGGATGAGACGTCCCAGAATGAGATCGGTCCCATGAAACTGAGGTTGAGCAAGACCTGCAACAAGCGAACCAAGCACGAAAATAGCAAAGCCGCTATTATACAGCCGTTTCCTTCCCCACATATCAGCCAGGCGCCCAACAACCGGCGTGAGTACCGTTGTAACAAGGAGATAGCCCAATAATACCCACATAATCGTAAAAAACGAAGTATGCAGATCAGCCATAATATTAGGTAGAGCTATCAGTAGTGCAGAACCTTGTATAGAGGCAAGCAGTGCTCCAACGGTTGTAACAGAGAGCGCGGTCCATTGATAGCCATCTTTATGCACGGCTGATTCAGTTTCAATAGCTTGATTTTCATTCGTTTTTGCAGTAGCTGTTTCCGACGAAGAAAAACGAGAAGTGCGCATAGTAATCCTTTTGATATTCCAAGATTCAACATTAAGAGGATATTTCAATCTTCCCCTCGAGCACCGATTCATCATCGTTAATCCAGAAAACTCTGGCATAGGGAGGTTCAGGGTAGAATTGGTGAGAGAAGATGATGTAGTAAAGTTTGTTGCGTATCGCCCATTGCTTGTCTCTTTTGGACGGATAGGCTTCGCTCTTGGGGTGTGAGTGATAATAGATCATCTCACCATCGTATTCATCGATGTCTTCGTAAATATGTAGCAAATCAGTTGGGTCAATGATGGAGAAATCATCAGGATGCTCGGCAGCATTGGCAGTTGGGTAGTGCTTGACTACCCGCCTATCTTTAACTCCTAATGCTCCGCAGGCTTCATTGGGATACCCCCCCACAACATGCTGAAGCATGTCTGCATATATGTGTTGAGGAATTTGGACAACGAAACCTTCCACGCCTACCATAAAAGAATTTCCTCAAGGTCATCTTCCAATTGATCGAGGTCGCGCGTCCACAGATCTTCACTCAGGTACTTCCAACCGCCATCGGCGAGAATCACAACGATCTTGCCTCGATCCATCGTGGCAGCAATGCGCAGAGCAGCGTGAAGAGCTGCGCCACATGATGGACCGGCAAAGATACCCTCCTGGTCTTTGAGTTGACGAGTTCTGTATATAGAGTCACGGGCGGAAACAAGAATTTTTGCATCAAGGAGTGATTGATCCAACACTGGAGGCACGAAACCATCTTCAAGACTGCGCAGACCTTGCACTCCATCGCCCTGCAGAGGTTCCGCAGCCACTATTTTAATCGCTGGATTATATTCCTTCAAACGACGAGCATTGCCTGTGAGGGTACCACCAGTACCGAGACCGGCGACGAAGACATCAAGATCAGGTAGATCTTTGATAAGCTCCACTGCAGTGCCTTCATAATGTGCGCGTGGGTTTGCATCATTACCATACTGGTAAAGCATCACATACCTATCATCCTTGCTCGCCAGTTCTTGCGCGAGTTTCACCGCACCATTGCTACCTAAAGCCCCATCGGAATAAATGATATTTGCGCCAAAGAGCTCGAGCATCTGGCGACGTTCTTGTGTCACATTGTCGGGCATTACTGCTGTGAACTGATAGCCTTTGACACGAGCAATCATAGCCAACGCGATACCGGTGTTGCCACTGGTCGGCTCTAAAAGAATAGAACCGGGTTTAATGTTGCCACTGGCCTCAGCCTCTTCAACCATCAATTTTGCGATGCGATCTTTGACGCTGCCGGAAGGATTAAAACCCTCAAGCTTGGCAAAAATTTGCACGCCCGGACGTGGGCTGAAACTTTTCAGCTCGACGAGTGGTGTATTTCCGATGGTATCTAGTATGCTATCGTAGCGCATGGTATTTTCCTGAAGATGCAGATGAACAAGTACAGATGAGAAACTGTATACCCCATTGAGGGCCGATGAATCGACTAGAAGCGCGATACATCGGCACCTACAATGGACTGAATACGGTGCAAAAAGTAATTATCTACAGCCGCCAGCCATGGCAGGCAAAAGGATAACAGTATCTGTAGAACCGACATTCGTATCAAGGCCCTGTAGATAGCGCACATCCTGGTCATTGACATAGATGTTAATAAAGCGACTGAGATTGCCATCAGGCTGAATTTGCTCTTTCAGCGCAGGGAAACGCTCAAACAAATCGTTCAATACTTCCGCAAGATTTTTTCCCTCGGCGCTCACCTGTTTTGAGCCTCCTACGGAGGGTCTTAAGACAGGCGCAAGACGTACCGTTGGCATTGAATGCTCCTTCTCTATCTTCCTCATTTATCTACAAAGATTTTTTGTAATAATTATCTGGCTGGCATTGCGCAGAACTCGGCATACGTCGGCAAGTTCTCCGGATGAGCATTCTCGCCACAAGCTGGACACTCAGGGTCTCGGAAAAGGCGTAGTTCGTTAAACTCTCCTGCTAGACCATCATATGTCAACAGACGTCCAACTAATGGATCGCCAATATCAAGCAGGAGTTTGATGGTCTCGATCGCTTGTAGCAGGCCGATGATCCCAGGCAGCACGCCTAATACTCCAGCTTCAGCACAACTTGGCGCAAGTTCAGGAGGTGGCGGCTCTGGAAACAGACAACGATAACAGGGTCCCTCGTTGGGTTTGAAGACTGTAAGTTGACCTTCAAAACGGAAAACACTGCCATGAACAACCGGCTTATTTGCCAGAAGAGCAGCATCGTTCAACAGATAGCGTGTGGGGAAATTATCAGTGCCATCGAGAATGACATCGTAATCAGCTATGATGCGTGCCACGTTTGTTTCATCCAGACGCTCGAGATATGTGATTACTTTTACATCAGGGTTCAGAGCTTCCAGAGTTTCACGGGCCGATTCTGCCTTATACTGGCCAACGCGCTTCGTATTATGTAAAATCTGGCGTTGCAGGTTGCTCTCATCCACTACATCGGCGTCGATAATACCTAACGTTCCAACACCAGCAGCGGCCAAGTAATAGGCCGCAGGAGAGCCGAGTCCCCCCGCGCCAATCAGCAAAACTCGCGAATCGAGGAGTTTAAACTGCCCTTGCTCACCAACTTCTGGAATGAGTAGATGGCGACTATAACGTTTGGATTGTGCTTCACTCATCATACGAGGATGCACAAATGGATAGCCATTGCCTTTCCATTGTCCAAAACCGCCAGACATAGAAATTGGGTTTTGATATCCCATTTGCTGTAAGGTTACGCCAGCTATAAGTGATCGCACACCACCAGCACAATACAGTACAACAGTCTTCGATTTGTCAGGAACAGCTTCTTCTATCTGCAGCTCGAGATAACCACGAGGCACATGCATAGCGCCAGGAATATGACCCTCGTTCCATTCATGTTTTTCACGCACATCTACAAGGACGATCTCCTGATTTGTAGGACCAGCCTCGTGTTGAATAGCTAATGCTTCATGAACCTGGGATGGTGACCATTCCGGTACCTGCCGCCGGGCCTGTCGCATGATTTCGCGCGATGCATTACCCATGTATAATTACCTCTCGATATTATTGACTAAGTATATCAACTTACTATTTATTAGTTCTCTCAAAAGATTACCACTTATTTTTTTCGTATGTCAAGGAAAAAACACTTGTAGTAGTGCCGCTTATCTTTTGTAAGGGGCTCAAAATTGATAACATGTACTCACTAGCAAATATTCCAGCTGACTTCATTTGCTTGCAATTTGCATTGTTGCCTGCTAAGCTGATGAGAGAATGCAGTTGCAGATCTGCATCTTTCTGAACACTGACTGGCGACCCTTGGGTCGCCATCCCAAAAATTGTATCAAAGTGGCTGGGCATGGTGGCGTCATGCCCAGCCACTTTGATACAATTTAAAATAGATAAGGCCCGCTTGAGGGCCAGTGTGAGGGCTACTAAACAGCCAGGGAAGCATCCCAGGAGAACTTACTTATGAGTGATACAGCCGATATCATCATCATTGGGGGCGGGGTAATAGGCACAAGCATTGCTTACCACCTGGCAAAACAGGGGAGTGCCCAGGTTACGTTACTGGAGCGGAAAGCGCTATGCAATGGAACCACAGGACATTCTGGAGCAATCGTCAGGCAACACTACTCGAGTGACTTCACCATTCGTATGGCAAGAGATTGCCTTGCCGTTTTCCAACATTTCGATGAGCATGTTGGTGGAGATTGTGGTTTTGTCACGACTGGCATGATCATTATGGTAAACGAACAGGGGGCGGAGGTTTTACGTGCCAACGTGAAGATGCAGCGGGAACAGGGTGTTGATACTCAGCTCATTCAACCTGAAGAAATTGGTGATGTTGCTCAAGGATATAGTGGTGCAGGTGTGACACTCGCTTGTTACGAACCGGGTACCGGCGTGGCAGACCCCATGGCTACAACACACTGTTTTGCCAATCGCGCTCGTGATTTTGGCGCAACCATCCATGAAGGCGTAACAGTTACGCACATCTTGACCGCGGATGAACGTGTAACCGGTGTGCGGACAGACGCCGGTGACTTCCAGGCAACTAAAGTAGTACTGGCTGCAAACGTATGGAGTGTAGCGCTTGCGCAATCAATCGGAATTTCTCTGCCAATCACTGCTACCCGACACCCTATGGTAGCATTGCGCCGTCCCAATGACTTTGGTGGACGCAGCGGATTACACGCAATCGGGCTTGATCTGACGCGCGACATTTACTTGCGGCCAGATATTGGTGGAATAACACTGATCGGCTCTACAGAGAATGTCTTTACCCCAAGCAATCCTGATGATTATGCGCAGGGACTGACCGAGCAAGAGATCGCGCACTTCCGAACAATGGCTGGAGGTAGCGTTCCCGCGCTGGCTCGCGCCGTACCACGTGGAGGATGGGCCGGTATATATGACGATACACCCGACTTTCACCCAATCCTCGACGCATTGCCAGGATATGAAGGTCTATACGGTGCGTTTGGTTTCAGCGGTCACGGCTTCAAGCTCTCACCCAATGTCGGTGAGTGGATGGCGCAACTCATTCTAACTGGAACTAAACCTGATGACATGCAGTATTTTGCCTTTGACAGGTTTACTCAAGGCAGAGAAATACATCCAAGCTATCAATCAGGTGTGTTGGGCTAAAGACTGATCAAACAGAGAGTGCCCACGCAAAACTCTTGACATCTACATTTATCTATGATATATTCCTATAAGTAACAGTATCATAGAGGTCAGGAGCATATGTATAGCGAAATCTTAATACTCGCCATGCTGCAACAAGGCCCACGGCATGGCTACGAGATCAAAAAGGATCTCGATCGAGCACTTGGAGGCATGGTTACCCTCAACAACAAGACGCTCTACCTGGCCCTCAAACACTTTGAAGAGATGGGCGCAGTCACACGTCAGGTCATTCCCCAGGAAGGGAAGCCCAATCGCCATCTCTATCAACTGAGCGAGCGTGGGGCCGAGTTGTTGCAAGTCTCTCTCCGGGATTTTCCATCTGAGCAAGCTGGCAATGACGCCGAGTTTTTTACCCGCGTCGCCTTCTTCGACTTGCTAGAGGTTCAAGAGCGAAAGGCGATCCTTAGCAAGCGCCTGGCCTACCTGGAGGCATGCCTGGACTATCTGCACAAGCTGCAACAGAGGGCCGACGAGGAGGACTGTATGGATGTTTCGGGCGTCTCGATGTCCTTTGCACAACGTGTCCTTGCATTTCATATCAGGCGTGTCCGCGACGAATATCAATGGATTGCCACCTGGCTTGAAGAGATGCAAACAACCAGTTGAATGCACGAGGAACGACCATGAATGCAGATATTTTGGGACCGCAGAGGGTGGGGCTATTACAGCATCGCACCTGGGATTTCTGGTTTGCTCCAAAACATTTTGAAAGCTCTCAATTGTATGAGCGGCTGGGCGTCCTCTGGATAAAACGCTATGTCCCCACTGGTGGTGATTATTTCAGAAAAAAATATGGCGTTCGCGTCATTGACATCAAAAGCAACATCGAGTCTCTGCTCAAATTTGAGGAGCGGACACGATTGTATGAGGTGATCCATCTAGGGGCTTTCATCGCATTTGTCCTCTTCTCAATTTGGCAGCTTGTTTCTGGACGAACCAATGGTATGGGTTTTGTAATTGCCTGTATAGTGTATATGCTGCTCATTCTTTCGCCAGTGCTGCTGCAACGTTATAACCGCATACGTGTTTACGAGGCGATACGTCGAATGAGGCAAAAGCAAGTGCCCTTGTGTGTAGGAAGGAAGAAGTTATGATCGAATATCCGACATTTCTGGTGACCACTTTTGCCAACCGTATAAAGAAACCCAGCCCAAA
>WNFW01003995.1_pt1 | contig 13100 bp, 8 predicted proteins | sample 5400131 | NCBI WGS metagenome assembly WNFW01 (sample SAMN13153362, study PRJNA577476) | soil metagenome | isolation source: 20 cm soil or saprolite under grassland replicate 1 | place: USA:California | collected 2016-06-15 | reverse complement strand
ATGTGTCCCCATCCACCGGCTCTCTCGATTCGGTCGCCTCGCCGGCCAGTCACCGAAGAACCACTTCCCGCATTCGCAACAATGCCGTCTCCCTGCTCGAGGGCCGCCGCCAGGCCGGAATCACGATCACTGCCCGTTACGATTTTCGCATTTGGCCAAATGTCTCTGCAAATGAGCGTGAGCGATCGGCGATCTTCCTCCGTCCCGCAGCCGGCAAGAAAAACTCCCGCCCGATCGACTTCTCTTGGCAATCCGGCAAAAATTTCGCCCAAACGTTCTGGGGTCGTCAGGCGCAAATTAGACGGCGGCAGTTTCCCTTGATCGAGAATTGTCCATCGCGATCCGGGGTCAGCACCCCCGGCTATGGTTTCCACCAACGCCCACGCGGTTTTTGTTCCGCCTCCTTCGACGCCGAGGATGCGCTCGCCTGGGCTCACAGCCTAATTGTAAGGCAAACGGTTCGCGTGCGGCGAGTTTGTTTTTCACAAGGTAACTATTGAGGCTGCATCTAGCGCTAACAACGCCTTGAGGACAACGCGTTCCCACCTTTGCCGAGATTTTCTCTGCCGGTATGATGCAACAATGGCCAGGGACGAAACGCAGGCGGCAAAGCGAATGGAGCAGTTGCGCGACGATATCCGCAAGCATGACCGGCTCTACTACGAAGAAGCTGCGCCGGTCATCAGCGACCGCGAATACGACCGCCTTTACAAAGAACTCGTCGATCTCGAGACGCAGTTTTCCGACCTCGTTACTCCCGATTCACCTACTCAGCGTGTCGGCGGAAAACCGCTAAAAGCATTCGAGCAGGTTTCGCATCTGATCCCGATGCTCAGTCTCGATAATACTTACTCGGAAGAAGAAGTGAAGAATTTTTACGCTCGCATGCAGCGGCTTTTGCCTAACGAAAAGATCCCGGTGGTAATCGAGCCAAAGGTGGACGGCGTTGCGGTTTCGTTCATTTACGAAAACGGCAGGCTGCGCCAGGCAGCAACGCGTGGCGATGGAAACCTGGGCGACAACATCACTCAAAATATTCTAACGATCCGTTCGGTGCCCGAGCGTTTGCGTGGCACTGCCCCAAAACTTTTGGAGGTACGCGGCGAAGTTTACATGGACAAACACGGCTTCGAAAAATTAAACGACGAACGGCGCAAGGCCGGTCTGCCGCTGTTTGCCAATCCGCGCAACGCCGCGGCCGGTTCACTGAAGCAACTCGATCCGGCGATCGTCGCAAAGCGCCCGCTCGGTGTTGTGTTATACGGAACTGGCGCGACCGAGGGTGTGGCCGTCGACGTTCACTCTGAAATTTTTCCGCTGCTAAAGAAGCTAGGCTTGCCGGCCACCGAGCGTTGGTGGGTGGCCAAATCAGTCGAAGAAATTCTGGATGCGATTCACGAACTGGACGACATCCGTCACAAGTTTGCTTATCAGACCGACGGCGCGGTGGTGAAAGTGAATTCATTTGCGCAACGCGAGCGCCTCGGATTCACCGCGAAATCGCCACGTTGGGCCATCGCTTACAAATACGAGGCCGAACGAGTGCAGACGCGCCTGCACGATATCGTGATCCAAGTGGGGCGCACCGGAATTCTCACGCCGGTGGCGCTGTTGGAGCCGGTGTTCGTAAGCGGAAGCACGGTTGGGCGCGCAACGTTGCATAATGAGGATGAAATCAAGCGCAAGGACATCCGCATCGGCGACACCGTGCTGATCGAAAAAGCCGGCGAAGTCATCCCGGCAGTTGTTGAAGTTGTGAAATCGAAACGACCGCGCGACGCGAAGCCGTTTGATTTTGCCAAACATATTCACGGCAAGTGCCCTGTGTGCGGCGCCCCGATTCGCCGTGACCCGCAATTCGTCGCGTGGCGCTGTGAAAATCTTCAGTGCCCCGCGCAAACGACACGACGCGTCGAATTTTTCGCGGCGCGCAGCGCGCTCGACATCGAAAGTGTCGGCGGCATTGTGGCAGACAAGCTGGTTGAACGTGGGCTTGTACGCGAGCCACTCGATCTGTTTGAGTTGAAGACGGAACACCTGGCCAAACTGAATCTCGGGACGGACAAAGAGCCGCGAGTGTTTGGCGAGAAAAATGCGACGAAATCGATCCGCGCGATCGAGCGGGCCCGGACCCTGCCGCTTTCGCGATGGCTCTTTGCGCTTGCCATTTCTGAAGTGGGAAGAACGACAGCAACACAACTTGCCCGTTTCCACGAAACGATTGAGGACGTCGCCAATTCGCCGCAGCTCCGCGATGTTTTGGAGTACCATGAAAAACGGGAAGAGAAGAAGGACGTAAAAGCAATTGCCGACCGACTCATCCAAGCCGGGTTCGCGAAGCCGTCGAAAGGCAAAGCCGAAAAGGCACGCGGCATCACTACGGAAGTGGGACCTGTGGTTGCACAAAGCGTCGTGGATTTCTTCGTCTCAGCAGCCGGGAAAAAGATTCTGCGCCGTATAAAAGAGCTCGGGATTCACCCCAAGAGCGAAAAAGTTTCAACCAAAAAGGCGGCGGAATTGCCTCTGGCCAGTAAGACATTTGTGCTCACGGGAACATTGCCGTCGATGACGCGCGAAGAAGCGACGGAAAAAATCGAGGCGCTGGGCGGCCACGTCACCGGCAGCGTGAGCAAAAAAACCGATTACGTTCTCGCGGGCGCCGAACCGGGAAGCAAGTTCGACAAAGCGAAAGAACTTGGCGTGCGAATTATCGATGAGACCGAGTTTCGAAAGATACTGTGACTCAGCCGAACGCCACTAATCGGGTGGCCTGAAAAGAATCCCGCAGGAGAACGTCGCCGGCTTTGATTCCGGAACGCGCCGCCGGAGTGTCTTCCATGACTTGTGTCATTTCCGCGAGCGAACCTTCTACTGGCTGCCGCGCCATGGAGACATTGATCCCGACCCAGCCATGCCTCGCCTCGCCGAAACGCATGAAATCGCCACGAATTTTCTCCGCCGCTTCAATCGGCACCGCGTAACACGCGGAGTTGTTCTCAAGACTGCTGACCACAATACCAACGACTTCACCTTTCATGTTTAAAAGCGGCGCGCCGGCTTCTCCGCGCTGCGACGGCAGATTAAGCCGCATGTGGGTCGTCGAAAAATAACGGCCCAGATATTTCCGATCAAATCCCGCGACCATGCCGAAATTGGGCGTCTCCGGCAGGTCCAAAGGAAAACCGACCGACACAACAGGTGTTGCTACTTCCAATTGTTCAGATTTGCCAATCGGCAAGGCCGGAGTGGCTTCATCGATTTTTAACATCGCCGTCCCGCTGCGGATATCTGCCAAAAGCTGGCGCGCCGGGTATTTTTTACCACCGAATTCGATTGTGAAATTTCCGGCTTCACCTCCGACCGTATACGCGGTGTAAAGGGTTCCGGTCGGATCGATAAAAAATCCAGTGCCGCAAATCTCGCTGTGTTCATCGACACCGTGAATCTTGACTACTGCTTTGGCGGCGCGCGCGAAGATGTCCTTGACCTGATTGCTGACCGCCGTTGCCGACTCGGCCTGCGCCATGGCGCGCTCAAGGTCCTGCTTAATTCGATTGGGACCTGTCTTGGCGGACTGTTCCTGGCCGAAGAGCAAACTGGCGCTTAAGCAAAAAATCAGCGCGAACGCGGCATTACGGGACATAGTGGAGCGGAGATTCTTAACTTGCGATAGTGGGGCGCGCAAGCCGCCTGAGGCGCGTCTCCCTATACCCTGCCTAAAACCTGAAAGTCGGCTCATAACTCACGGGGACGCTGTCGAGCACGTAGCGCGGCGGGGCTGCGGCTCGGTGAGTCTGGGCGCTTCCATTAAAACTGCGAACCGGCTGCGTCCGGAAAATCTGCGTGGCCACCGGAGATGTGAGGCTCCATTCTCCTTCGGTGCTCGCCGGCGCCGACAAAGCCGGCGGACTCTGGAGGGCAACACGAGCCGTCTCCGGTTGTTGATAAATCTTCAGTGAAATTACTGCGGCACAGACCAGGACTGCCGCGACTGCCGCTGGATACGAGGCGAGAACTCGAGCATCTAAGCGAAGCATCAAACCGTGAGCGCGTTCGAGACAGATTCGCCACAACGGCTGGCGGAGCATTTCATCGCGTTGCCGGCGATGAAATTCATGCAGGAAATTCTCGAAGTAGCCGGGCGGCGGTTGTTCGTATCGCTTCAATCGAAGCAGCCTCGCGATTTCGTTATCGTTAAACTCGTCCATTTTCAGCGCGGATTAGGAAACAGGATTTTTCCGAAATTCGTCCAGATAATTCTGTAGCTGCCGATTCGCGTAAAAGAGCCTCGAACGTACCGTTCCTTCCGAGACGTGCAAGATTTTACTGATCTCTGCGTGGGGCATCCCTTGGATATGGAACATGGTAACCACAGCTCTGTGTTCATCAGACAATTTCATCATGGCCTCGTTCAATCTTCGCTGCAGCTCGGACAAGTCTGCTTCGCGCACCGGACTGCTCGTGGCCGTGCTTTCCAGGAACTCCTTATCGTTTTGAATACTGGCGTCGACGTCATCCAGGCTCAGCTGGAAACGCCGGCCGCGTTTCTTCAGGAAATTGAGCGTCATGTTTACAGCAATGGAATGAATCCATGTGTAAAACGACGATTTGCCTCGGAACCCGCGGATCGCGCGGTAGGCTTTGGCAAAAATGTCCTGCAAAAGATCGTTCGTGTCCTCGTGGTTCGAGGTCATGTTGTAAACCAAGCCGTAAAGACGCGGGGTGTATTTGATGACCAGCTCATCGAAGGCGCCGGCATCGCCCGATTGCGTACGTTTTACCAACTCCTGATCTGGATCGACCCGCGGCTGGTCCATTGTCTCGCGCTTAGATTTAGCACGAGCCCCGAGACCGGACGACAACAAATCGGAAATTCGTCGAGCAGGTAAAGCGACTGAAGAGTCCATTTTTTCAACGACGCGATAGGTCAGCGCCGGTCGCGAATGGACATCAGCCAGAGCAAGTTGCCCAAAGCCGCTATAAATGCCGCGATGTACGTCAGCGCCGCGGCGTTGAGTACCTTGTTTACGCCAACAACTTCCTCCCCGGGCTGGACGATGCCCATCTGTTGCAAAATGATTTTCGCTCGCCGCGAGGCGTCGAATTCGACTGGCAGCGTGATCAATTGGAAGACCAGTAACACCAGATAGCAATAGATGCCGAGGGTAATCAGACCGGTGATATGAAAGAACAATCCCCCCAGGATCACGAACGGCAACATTTGCGACGCGACCATTGTCACCGGAACGATCGCCATACGCGCTTTCAGCGGGGCGTACGCCTTCGCGTGCTGAATCGCGTGACCGGTTTCATGCGCAGCAATACCCAACGCCGCTACTGAAGGCGTGTTGTAAACGTTACTGGAGAGGTGCAGTTTCTTGTCTCTCGGGTCGTAATGGTCCCCAAGGAAAGTGTTCGTCTCCACAACGTCGACATCGTGAATCTGCGCCGCTTGCAGAATTTCACGCGCGCATTCCGCGCCGGTGATGTTTGAGCTTGCCCGCACTTCGCCCCATTTACGGAACGCGTTCGTAACCCGAATCTGTGCCCAGATCCCGATGATTAACGGGACGCCGATATAAAACAGCCAACCCGATCCAAGACCGAAACCGTATGGATAAAACATACCGAGCTTAATTTAATGCATCGAAGTCAGTTGTCACTTTACTGGCTGGAACAAATTAGACGCGGAATCGCGCGCTTCGTTCATTTTCGTAGTGCGTCATCCCGAGCGAAGCGAGGGACCTCCCACAGGGTGATGGGTCATGCTGCAGCCTGAGATGTCGCAACCTTCGTAGGCGGGATCCTTCTCCCGCGACTGCGGGATCAGGATGACCAGGCGATAGTGCTTGGTTAGATTTCTAATTGCTTCGGGAACCGCGATAGAATTTTACAACCTGTTCTGGTAACCAAAACCACGTCTTCTATCCGCACGCCGCCCAGTCCTGGATAATAGAGACCAGGCTCAACCGTCACCACCTGTCGATCTTTTAAAACAACTTTCTGCAAGCGCGGATACTCGTGGATCTCGAGCCCAAGACCATGCCCGGTGCCGTGAAAGAATCCAACGCGTCGGCCTTTGCGCACTTCAGTTGGAAAACCACGTTTAGAGAAACATTCCTGGATCGCCTTGTGAATCGTCATCCCATCGACGCCCGCCTTGATTCTCTTCAAAGCAAGCGCCTGACCGGCTTTCACCGTCTCCCAAAGCTTACGCTGTGCTTCGCTCGCGCGTCCGCGCAGAACCGTGCGGGTCATGTCGCCAAAATATCCGGTCTTCGCATCGCGTGGAAAAACATCGAGGATAATCAATGAATCGGCGTAAAGCGGACCGTAGCCCCGCTCATGCGGATCGCACGCCTGGTCGCCGCCGGCGACAATCGTACCGGCAGGAATGCCGCCCGCGCGCAGGATCGCCGAATCAATTTCGGCACGGAGCATTTCGGAAGTCAGGGCTTTGCCGTTCCAACGCAATCGTTTCCCGGCTGCAGGCTTGGATGCTTTCAAAACTTCAATGCCGCGTTTAAGTCCTCGTTCCGTAATTCGCAAGGCATGGCCCATCATTTCCACTTCCTTCTCCGATTTCGCCTCGCGCTCCGGCCAGAAAAACCCGTTCGTCGCGCGTACACGGATTTTGTTCGCGCCGAGTTCCTCTGCATAACCGAGCGCAAAATTTGCAGGGACAACGACTGATCTTACGCCTCGTTTTTTTAGAAAATGCGCCAGAACTTTTTCGTAAGACGGCGCCTTTTTCGATTTTCCCTGCACTTCGCGCTCGAGCTCGCTGAACATGACAAATTCATCCGCGTCAGCTTGCTTGCGGCCGCGATCGATTTCCAAATCGCTCAAGACAAGTGTGCGCCTACCATTGCGTTCCAGAAAGATAAATGGATCCGGCGCCCAAAACTTCGTCGCATAGAGCATATCGGCATCCGTCTCGCTGGTGGCGACGATGAGGCGGGCCGGTTTTGTTTTTCGTTTGGTCATTTGATTCGGTTGGCTTGAGGATTCTCACTAACATCCTGCTTCAGCTGGGTGTCAACGCTGGCCGCGTCGCTGGCAGTTTCCCTGATGGACAAAAAACTGCTAAAGCGGATTCGGCTTTATGATAGTCAAATATTGCGACACTGAGAATCTGTTTAGCGCCAACGGCGCTATCTCACCCAAGCCTGGGGCATCGCCCAGGCATCAGATTAGCAACGACCCGAGCGCTGAAAGCGCGAATCAGTTAGCCACGTGTTCCTAATTTCCGACGCGAGAGGTGAATCGCGCTTTCAGCGCTCACATATTTCGAGGGGGATACGCATCCTGGGGCGCTGCCCCAGGCTGCCGATGAATGCTCGCCTTTGACGCTAAACACATACCGCCCTGAAGCGCCGTGTTAATGCGAGCGGATGTGCCTCCTTCGCACTTCGAGTTCTCGTCGCAAAATCCAATGCAACAGCGCGAGTAATCCTAGCGTGGACAGAATCAGAACAGCTGAATTGAAGAAAAATACTCCAAACTTTAGCCCGAAATAACGTTTCTGCGCGCCGAAGAACACGTTGGGCGTGTTCCCGCGACGGTAATCGCTCTGATCCATCTCGGCGTTCGACATTAAGTCGGACACCTTCTGGTTCACATAGATTTGCTCGGCTGTGACAGGACCGTTCGCATTTTTGAAAAGAGCGCGATCGAATGGCCGCGTACCGTTCAGGATTTGATCCACGAGTCCAAGGTAATAATCCAGTTCACCGGCCGTCTTTGCCTCGAGGCCCGAGAGCAGAGCAAGCGTTTCCTTGAGGTCATTCAAGCGCCTATCTGCTTCGGGATCTTTCCGGTGTTGAGCCACAAGCTGGTCGATCTCGCGCTGCGCGCGATCCTGCCGCCGCGTGAGCGGATTGAGCTTGGCCTGCGCGACAATCATCTCTTCGTACGACCAGCGCATGGCAATGAATTGACAGACAAGCGGAACTTGGAGCTTGCTTTCCGTCTTCCTGTTTTTGTCTGCGCTGGGATGTTCGGAGAACCAATGCGAGAGGGAATAAAGCAGACCGAGGTTGCGATTCATGTCCTCGAATTTGATAAGCGCGCCACCCATGATGATCTGCGGAATCAAAACGAGTGGGACGATGTTCGCCGCCGTTTTCGGATCAGCCACCAGCGACGAGATGATCAGACCCAGGGCAACGCCGCCTATTGCGGTCATGAACATGATTCCGAGATCGAGCCAAAACATTCCCCTGATTTGCAGGACGTAATTGCCGATGAGCACAAAAAGGATGCACTGAATGAGCGCAAACACTCCGAGGGTCAGCGTCTTTGAGATGACGTAGTACGATAAACGAACATTGACATTCCGCTCGCGCTGCAGCACGGGCCGATCCCGGATGATGTCATCGGCGCTATTGGTGAGCCCGAGGAACATCGCAACGATCAGACCGAGGAACAAGAACGTCGGAATGTGATAGGCGGAAGCAAAATCGTATGTCCCGCTTTCTGAGTAACGCAGGATGCTCGCAATCAACAGTGCCAGCACGGGCGAAACTCCGATTGTGATCACCAAGTTGGCACGGTTGCGCAGTTTGCTTACAAAAGCGCGCCGCAGCACGGTGCGAAATTGCGTCCACTCATCGTGCCATCGAAATGGCAGCCGCTTTTTCTGCACCGGCGCCGCCGGCAACGGAGACGGGGCTTCTTTGCGCAGGGAAACCTGTTTGACGTCCTGGATCAGACGGAACGCTTCATATTTATCGCGCCAGAATTCTGGTGAATAGCGGCGGGCCGGGACGAGATGGCCGCGGATGTTTTCTTCATAAATGACGTCGCCACTCAGATCCCGAAGAGGTGTCTCCAGCACATCGAAAACAAACTCAGGGCGGGTGGTTCCGCAGGCCGGACACGCGCCGAGTTCAGCTCCGAATTGATGTTGGTGTTCCGCCTCAGCGAAATAGCGGAGCATGTCGGAGGGCGTCCCAAAAAAGACGAGGCGGCCGCCTTTGTCGAGCAGGATGGCCTTGTGAAACATCTGGAAAATTTTCGAGCTCGGCTGGTGAATCGTAACGATAACGATCTTGTTGTGCGCCATGCTCCGAATGATTTCCATGACGTGCTCGGAATCCTTTGACGACAGTCCTGAAGTCGGTTCATCGAACAGATAAACGTCCGACATGCCGATCATATCGAGCCCGATATTAAGACGTTTGCGTTCGCCGCCGCTCAGCGTTTTGCTCTCGGGGCTGCCGACGACTGCGTCGCGTCGTTCGCCGAGTCCAAGCTCTACCAGTTTTGCATCCAAACGGCGGCTGCGATCGCGCCGGGAAAGATGCGGCGCGCGAATTGCCGCCGCAAACGACAGATTTTCTCCGATGGTGAGATGTTCGTCGAACGCGTCCTGCTGAGGCATGTAACTGACGTAATGCTTCAAGGCGTCCAGATTTTGATAAAGTGACTGACCATTGAGAAGGACCTCCCCGCCGGTGGGTTGAAGTTGGCCGGCCAGCACTCTCATGAGCGTGCTCTTCCCACAGCCACTCGCGCCCATCACGCAAACCAGTTCACCACGGGCGATGTTAAAGGAGATTCCCTCGAGACCAATCTCGCCTTTGCTAAAGTGGTGCGTGATTTCGTTCGCCTCGAGAGTGCGAATGATATTGCGCTCTTCCTCGATGATTCGTTCCGAAAAGTTGCATCGCAGAAATTGGCCGACGTCGATTCGAATAGTATCTCCGTCTTTGAGCGGCGCTGTGGTACGCACCACGGTGTCACCGACCATGATTGGGCGATCCGCTTCGATCACTTCGAGCTGACCGATCCGCTGATCGTAATCGCAGAAGATCTTCAGGAGCACGTCGCCGCTGGTGCCAGGCGAGAGCAGAATATCGTCAGCTTCCAGGCGGCTCGGTTCATTCGAAACCAGATATTCCGATTTCGAAGCCTTTAGTTGGAACCGGCCCCCCAACGCGCGCGCTCGCCGGCGCAGATCGATCAAGTCCATCTCCGTGTCGTTGCGGAACACGATTCTGTCTTCCAAAGCTGCATCGACCTGTGTGCCGGCTTTTAACTTCACGCCATTGAGTTCGGCATCCACGTCACGCAACGCCTTCACGCGAACCTTCAATCCGAAAGTGACCCGAAGCGCGCTTTCACGCGTTCGCGAGCGCTCTAATCCCACCTCATCCGAGTCTCTGTTTACACGAATGAAAATCTCTGGAAGCGAAACGTTCTTCTTGGCATTGAAATATTGCGCGATCTCCTGATAGCTAAACACCTGATCGCCTACCAGGATCCGCTGGCCTGGATAAATTCGGCAGAAACCGCCACGCACCAGCGGTCTGCCGCGCACCGACACGTTCTGGTCGCTGTAATTTTTGAGCAAAATGAGTTCGTGATAGCGAAAAGCCATCAGGCGATCGGTCTCGTTCAGATTTTTAAGCGTCACATCGGCTTTGCCGTCCTGGCCAAAGGAGAGCGCCTCCAGCGGGGACGCGCCGTGCTGATAGATCGATGGGTCCGAATCTTCCGAGGCATTGAGTTGATAAACGATGTCGATCGCCTGCGCAGCCATGCCCATCTGCGACATAAACGAATAGAACGCAACGACCTGTTCCTGCTTCAAACCCGCTTGCGAGATCAGGTCGTAAAGCTGAACTCCCAACATAATCTTACGATCAGCGCTAAGCTGTGCGCCAAGCTTTTGCGCCATGGCGGCCAGGTCTTGCTGCTCGTAAAGCGCTTGCCGGAATAATTGTCGCAGCTCGGAGTAAACTGCCTCCGGGTAATCGTACCGCAGAAAACCGAGGCTGGAGTCGATTTCTTCCTCGAGGAGAACACCATCCGCCTTGGTAAAACTCGCCAGGACCTGGATTAACACCGGCAGCAGATTTGGCCCTTCGGCGACGCTCCGGGGCTTGCGCAACGCCCGACGCACCCAGCGGCGTCCAGTCCGACGCACCCGGTAGGCAAGCGGGGTCACTCGCTGCACGGCGCGATCGATCCTATCTGCGACTGATGAGACCAGCTCTGTCATGTTGAATGTTCGGGGGGCGAATTTTAACCGAAACGGGCGGACGACGCAATGCGGCTTCGCGTCGTTCAGTGTTGAGGCTCGCGTAGCTCAACCGAGCGAGGATTGAGAAGCTTGCGATCTGATGGTTCCATCATGTTCCATGATGATGCGAACAATTTCGGTGCCGCGCTGAAAGCCCGGAACATCGCTAGCCCAGGGCAACGCCCTGGGGTCCCGTAATTCCAATAATTTTCGCCCTGAAGGGGCATCACAAACGAGGCGTCGTGGTTTATGTTGTCCCTTCAAGGCAAATGTTCCCATGATCATTGAAATCCCAGGGCGCTGCCCTGGGCTATGATGTAGTTACGCTTTCAGCGCGACAAATCACCGGCATAACCTGTTGAAATTTCTAATGCAAGATCCGGGTTGAACGGTTGAGTCGTTGCGACATTGAACCGCCTTACCGGTAGGAATATCAAAAACCTACAAAACTTTACCAAGGATTTTCCGATATAGAGATATAACGGTTTAACAATTTAAAGTGGGCGGCAGCGCTTTTGCATTGCCAATTTGTTCATGGTAACTGTTTACAGCGGTAAAATCCCCGTTTTCCTTTATGGCTCAATTCGATCGCAACTCACAAAAAGAGAATAGATCTCGAGGGAACGAACCCAATTTTAATTGGCGTGGTGTCATCCTCATCGTGATCGCCTTCAGTTTGATCGCGATGGCGATGCTCTTTTACCGCGGCGGCATGCAGCCGGTCGAAGACGTGCCGTATAACCGTTTTCTCGAGCTGCTGGAGAACAAGCAGATTGTTAACGACAAGAATGTTCCGCTTCAGCTGGTGGTGGAGGATGGCCGGCCCACTCAGACGCTGCGTGGCGCGTACATTCGCCAGGGAGTCGCTTCGGCGCCGTCCCAGCAGGTGCCGTTTCGAACCACCGTCTACTTAACCTTCACAAATAATTTACAGGAGAAACTGGCCGCGTCCGGGATCCAACCCGCGATCAAAACGGAATCGAACATGCTTGCGCAGACGGTGGTTGGTTTCCTGCCAATCGCTCTTTTCTTGCTGGTACTTTACTTCCTGTTCCGGCAGCAAATCCGCATGGCTGGAAAAGGCGCGCTCAATTTTGGCAAATCAAAAGCGCGCATGCTCGCCCGTGACAAAAACAAAATCACATTTCGCGATGTCGCCGGGGTCGAGGAAGCAAAAGACGAAGTGCAAGAGCTCGTCGAGTTTTTGCGCGATCCGAAAAAATTTCAAAAGCTGGGCGGCCGCATTCCAAAGGGCGTGTTGATGGTTGGGCCTCCGGGCACTGGTAAGACCCTTCTCGCGCGCGCCATTGCAGGAGAAGCAGATGTTCCATTCTTTTCCATTAGCGGCTCGGACTTTGTTGAGATGTTTGTCGGTGTCGGCGCATCGCGCGTGCGCGACATGTTCGATCAGGGCAAGAAATCCGCGCCCTGCATCATCTTCATCGACGAAATCGACGCCGTCGGGCGTCATCGCGGTCACGGCGTGGGTGGCGGACACGACGAACGCGAACAGACTTTAAATGCGTTGCTGGTCGAGATGGATGGGTTCGATACGCAGGAAGGCGTGATCATCATCGCGGCTACAAACCGCCCCGATGTTCTTGACCCAGCTTTGTTGCGACCGGGACGTTTCGATCGCCAGATCACAGTCAACCTGCCTGACGTGAAAGGACGCGAAGAAATCCTGCGGGTGCACTCCAAGAAAGTGAAACTCGCCGAAGGCGTCGATCTTGCAGTCGTCGCGCGTGGCACACCGGGTTATTCCGGCGCCGAATTGGCAAATGTGATTAACGAAGCGGCATTGCTCGCCGCCCGTCGTGGATTAAAGGGAATCACGCTCGCCGAGCTCGAAGAGGCCCGTGACAAGGTTCGTTGGGGCAAAGAACGCCGGAGCCTCGCGCTCAGCGAAAAAGAAAAAGAAAACACGGCCTATCACGAAGCTGGCCATGCGTTGTTGCTCGAACTTCTCCCGCACACCGAGCCGCTGCACAAAGTCACCATTATTCCGCGTGGCCCGTCGCTTGGGTCGACCATGTGGTTGCCCGAGGAAGACAAATACACCAATCGCAAG
>WNFW01014761.1_pt1 | contig 13101 bp, 12 predicted proteins | sample 5400131 | NCBI WGS metagenome assembly WNFW01 (sample SAMN13153362, study PRJNA577476) | soil metagenome | isolation source: 20 cm soil or saprolite under grassland replicate 1 | place: USA:California | collected 2016-06-15 | reverse complement strand
TGATTGATCAAGAAGCCATAGGCACATCCAGCCGTTCTAATCCCGCGACTTATACCGGCATTATGGATGACGTGCGCAAGGCTTTTGCAGCAGCCAACCATGCCGATGCCGGCCTGTTTAGTTTTAACTCAAAAGGTGCCTGCCCTAACTGTCAGGGGCTTGGCGTGACCTACACTGACCTCGGCTTCCTGGAGGGGGTCAAGCTTCCTTGCGAAGTGTGCGGCGGGAAACGCTTTAAGGACGAGGTATTGGCCTACACATTGAACGGGAAATCCATTGCTGATGTGTTGAACATGACCATTCACCAGGCACTGGCGTTTTTGCAGATGAAAGAAGTGCAGCCCAAACTGCAGGCATTGAGCGACGTGGGTCTGGACTACCTGACCCTCGGCCAGCCCATGAGCACTCTCTCTGGCGGAGAATGCCAGCGGATTAAACTGGCCAGCGAACTTCACAAGCAGGGCAGTATCTATGTCATGGATGAGCCGACAACTGGCCTGCACCTGTCGGATATTGGTCGCCTGCTCACCATCATGAACCGGCTGGTATATGGCGGGAACACAGTAATAGTGATTGAGCACCATCTCGATGTGATTCGCAACGCAGACTGGATCATTGATATGGGTCCAGAAGGCGGCAATAAGGGCGGCAGGGTCATCTTCGAGGGGACACCGCGAGAACTCCTCTGCGCCAAGCATTCGCTGACGAGTAAGTATGTGTAACAGACAAGGAGCCTGTTCGTGTTCAATTCCCTCAAATTGACGGTCGAACGTCACCCATTGCGTTCCCCGGCCTTTCTGCGATTATGGTTGGGGCTAAGTATTTCCTATCTGGGAGATCAATTTACCACCTTTGCTTTACTCTAGTTCGTCTTGCAGCTCACCGGATCAGGAGTAGCTCTCAGTCTCGTGCTTCTGTGTTTTCAACTCCCCGCCATGCTGACAGGACCGTTGCTTGGAACTAGAGCGCCTTTGAAAAGGACACATGATGGAGCCTCTGATCTGCCTGCTTAACCAACAAACAGCATATTAATAAGGATGCCTAACTTCTCATTTTCTCTTATTTTCAAGAAACACATTGATTTTAGTCTTGACAAATGAAAAATTGTTAGGTAACCTAATAACATGGATACAGCGAAAACATCAGTTGAACGACAACCGTCAACCGCACGAGGGCTGGCGAAACAACTGGGCTTGCGGATCGTGAGAATCACGCAATTCCTCACGCGCCGAATGCAGCAGGAGGTGCTTACGCCCTCGCAGGCCACGGTCTTGAGCTTGCTCCTGGATGAGCGAGCGTGGCGACTCAGCGACCTGGCCAGCGCAACTGCTGTGCGTCCTCCTAGCATGACCGAACTTATCTCGCGTATGGAACGCCAGGGCTGGTTGCGCAAAATGGATACGGCCTATGATCGCCGCGGTGTCGCCGTTATGATCACCGATGAGGGGCGAACGCTTATTCACGCACTGAATCGCCGGCAAGTTGATCTTATCGCAGTGCGACTCGCATTGCTTTCAGATGAGGAAAAGCGTATCATCGAGCAGGCTTTACCTGTGCTTGATAAACTTTTCAGTGGTCCTGACGATCATGCTCAGTAAATACATCGTAAGCGTTTGTTTCTCAGGTATCTCATAGGAGAGGTCATACAGTCAAGCGGTCATGTGTTTGAGCCTCAGGGCTTTCATGCCTCGAAATCACCGATCTCACTGTCTTACTGTTTCAGAACATGTCGTTTGTTCATCTATCAATGGGAGTGATTCCCAGGAGGAATAGTATGCACAATGCACTCTGTGACGTCTATGGCATGGACGTCCCCATTTTTGCTTTCAGTCATAGCCCGAAGGTGATTGCCGCTGTCAGTAAATAGTGATACGTTGCATTCACGCGCCTCCACGGGCAAGCCTGCACGGCAGTTGCAGTCCGCCTGGACCGCAGCCTGGGAAAACCCAGCCAATCCCAAGCCCCTGCCGATGCCGTTACAGACCTTGCTCACTACCGATGCCCGCCAGCGCATTGAACAGGACGCGGCTCAAAGAGGCGAAGGTGGAAGACAATTGATCAACTACTTCGTGGGGCAGTCTGTCGGCATGTTCAAGGAAATCCGACCGGCTGCGGAGGTCTTGCGGATGATGAGTGAGGAATGCGATGCCGTCCTCGAACAAATGGGCCAGTTGGTGAGTGGGTAGTACGCGTTAGTTTCACTAGATTCTTTATACAGAGGAGGTTCTGTTATGGCTCGTGGCATTGTCTTTTCCACCGAGCGACTGCGCACACTGTTTGAGCCGCGCAGCATTGCCCTGGTGGGCGCTTCCGACAAATCAACCTGGTCCTTGATGATCCATGTGGGCTTGACCCAGGGAGGCTTTGATGGAATGGTCTATTATATCAACCCACGCAATCCGTCCGTACACGGCCAACCCACGATCGCTCGCCTCACCGATATCGGCGAGCCGGTCGAGCCAGTCACACGCACTGACGTGCGGGCCATGCTTGCTGAGCTAAAGGGAACTAGGCTCCTGCATGGAGCACGCGGCTTCAAATCCGCCGATATGGACGTTCTGGTGGAAGTGATTTACCGCACGGCAGAGTTGGCTCAGGCATTAGGAGACAGGCTAGAGTCACTCGAGATCAATCCCTTGCGTGTGGATGGCTCACAGATCGAGGCACTGGATGCTGTGATTACCTGGGAGAGTACGGGGAAGTAAAAATTATCTTCGGCATGAAATAGATGGTTTTGAATACCATAGCTCTTCAGATAGACGATGAATGTTCAAGGGAGAAAGGAAATATCCCTCTCGTGGCAACTAACAGAAAGATAAGAGCATATGACACAAGCATCTAATTACCAGAAGCCTGTTCCAATCCCGGATGAGGAATCACAACCTTTTTTTGACGGGGCGAGAGAGCATCGCTTGATGATCCAGCAGTGTGAAACATGCGGGGTGGTGATGTGGCCGGTGAAGTCACGCTGCGACAATTGCATGCAACCAACCGTGAACTGGGTGCAGGCAAGAGGGAAAGCAACGTTATACTCCTTCGTTCTGATGCACCAGGTTTATCATCCAGGATTTGCCTCTGAAGTTCCCTACATCATTGCACAGGTGGACCTGGTAGAAGGGTTGCGTATCCTCACCAATGTCGTGGATTGTTCGAACAGCGATCTCCAGATCGGGATGCCTCTTGAGGTGACATTTGAAGCAATTACCGACGAGGTCAGCTTGCCAAAATTTAGACCTGTGTGATACCGTCACGTGCCAGAAAGAATGTACCTGGCATTCTGGTATATGAGAAAGGAACACATTCCTGATGAGTTATGAGTATGTGATCTATGAAAAGAAAGGGCGCATTGCCTACATAACGATCAATCGCCCTGAGGTGCTGAACGCACTCCACTACGATACGAATGCCGAGTTAAGTGTAGCTTTCGATGACTTCAAACAGGACGAGGAGTCCTGGGTGGCGATTATGACGGGAGCAGGGACCCGGGCATTCTCCGCAGGCAACGATCTCAAAGCGACGGCTGCGGCAACTGCGAAAGGGGGAAAGCTGCCGGAGTTTAACGAACGAGTTCGCTTCGGCGGGATCACGAGCAGCTTTATGTGTGATAAACCCATCATTGCAGCGGTGAATGGTATCGCCGTCGGCGGAGGATTCGAAATCGCACTGGCCTGTGACCTGATCATTGCTGCTGATCATGCACGCTTCGGCCTTCCAGAACCACGCGTGGGGCTAGTCGCTGGAGCAGGGGGAATGCATCGGCTGCCACAGCAGATTCCGCTTAAGCAGGCTATGGGCATGGTGCTTACGGGTAGGCAGATCACAGCACAAGAAGCATATAGTATGGGCCTGGTCAATGCAGTCGTGCCTATCGTCGACCTGATGGCGACAGCCGAGCGCTGGGCCAACGACATTTTGGAATGTTCGCCACTCTCGGTGCGACTCACTAAAGCGGCTGTTCTTACAGGGCTGAATATGCCCGTGGAAGAGGCGATGCAGGCCGATCGACCACGGCTGGCTCGTCTGCTCACCTCAGAGGACTTTATTGAGGGTCCAAGGGCCTTCGCCGAAAAACGCAAGCCCCAATGGAAAGGCCGCTAGCAAGCGAGAAGGAGACCGAAGAGATGAGTATGAAAGGGAAATGCTCAATCGTAGGCCTGGGCGTGACTGCCATGGGCAAGGTGTACGGACGTAGTGCCAGCGATTTCGCAGCTGAAGCGATCCATATGGCGTTGGAGGATGCAGGCCTCAAAAAAGAGCAGGTTGATGGACTGCTCATTAATGCGAACATGTCCCCAGAGATGAGTCCGTTGCTGCAAATGTCGCTCGGCTTCAAGGATCTGTCACTGCTGAATGTCATGAATGCCTATGGCTCTACAGCAGGGACGATGATCCAGTACGCATGCATGGCTATTGAGGAAGGCCTGGCCAACGTGGTCGTGCTTGTCTACGCAGATGACCCACTCAAGCCAAGTAAGAGTGCAAGTACCTCCTATAGTGGAGCAAGTGTATTGCCTCTGAGAGGCATGGAGGGTCTTCGTTTAGCGTATGGCTCATATGGGGCCAATCCCAGCTATGCCCTGGCGGCAAGGCGGCACATGCATCTGTTTGGGACGACTAGTGAACAGTTAGGAGCAATAGCTGTTTCGCAGCGCAAATGGGCACAGATGAATCCGTGGGCACAGATGCGCAAGCCGCTGACGTTGGAGGACTACCTGAACTCGCGCTATATTGTGGAGCCGTTCCACCTGTATGATTGCTGCCTGGTTTCCAATGGCGGTATCGCCGTCATTCTCACCTCTGCCGAACGGGCCAGGAGTCTGAAACAGCCGCCTGTCTATGTCCTGGGTATGGGCCAGGGGGCACCGGGTGACGATCAGCGCACGGATCGCGAACCTGGCATCTACACAGGTGCGAAACAGTCCGGTGAGAAGGCTCTCAGGATGGCGGGGATCGACCTCTCGGACATCGACATCTGCGAACTCTATGATTGCTACACCTACACAGTGCTTGTTACACTTGAGGATTATAGCTTTTGTGCCAAAGGTGAAGGAGGAGCCTTTGTAGAAGATGGCAAGCTCGGCCCGGGTGGAGCGCTCCCTACCAATACAGGTGGGGGAGAGCTCTCGGCGTATTACATGTGGGGCTTTACACCTCTTTCAGAAGCGGTAGTGCAGGCGCGTGGGCAGGGTGGTGAACGACAGGTCGAAAAGAATGATCTCGTCCTAGTCAGTGGCAATGGAGGCGTTCTGAACTACCACTCGACAACGATCTTGGGCAAGCATCCAGCCTGATCATCTTTAATTTGTAACTGGCGTATTCAGCTCTCTAGTTCAAGAGATAGCCAAATCCTACATTGTGAAAAGCGACCTGAACTCCTGACCTGACAGCGCTTCGGCGTTCATCTTTGTATAGGTGCCACTTTCAAATAACTCTTGTGCTATGGCTCGTAGATGTCCAAGGACTGAACGCATCAGACTACCGGCAAGACTCACACGAGCGACACCTAGCTGTGCAAGTTCTGGAAGTGGAGGTCCAGGAGAACCTCCAAGAATATTGATAGGGCCATTGATGGCTTTGACCAGGTCGGTAATCATAGTGCGATCGAGTATCCCGATAGGGTAGATACAGTCTGCTCCCGCGTGCAAATAGGCATGTGCTCTCTGCACAGTCTGCTCGAAGCGGCTCTCTGGCTCACCGATATCCAGTAAGAAAACATCGACACGCGCATTGATTACAAATGGCACATCCATCGATGCTGCTAACTCACGCAATGCTTTGATCAGTTCAACTTGATATGCGATATCGACAAGCGCTTTTTCTTGTTGTTTCAGCGAATCTTCGATATTGATGCCAACAGCACCGGTCATAATCACTGCTTTGACCGTCTGAAGCACCTCATCAATGGAATTCCCATAGCCTGCCTCGATATCCACTGTGACAGGACACTCGACTACGTGCGTGATGCGTGCTATAGCATCAATCATCATTTCCCTGCTCATGTGTTGACCATCGTTATAACCCAGAGCGGCTGCAACTCCAGAACTGGTTGTGGCGATGGCACGGAATCCAGCTTGCTCAATAATACGTGCGCTAGCTGCATCCCAGACATTTGGCAGCACGAGTAGAGGCGGTCCTTGATGAAACCCCCGAAATTGTGTGGCTTTTTCTTTTTGTATATGAGTGTTCATAAGCGGACTATCCAGAGTAGCGTCAAAATGGCGTCACCAACTTCACACTTGCCTCATGAAGCGAGGCATCAGGTGTACGTATTTGAATGCGTATCTCCCAGTTGCCAGGCATAGTCAGGTCTCCAGTTCCACTGAAATGTCCTTTGCCATCAGGCTGCAGATTTACTGTATCCGTACCCATATCCATATCCAGCATTGTAGTATAGAGCGAAACGCCAATATTTGTCGCAGGTTTTCCTGTGGCTGTATCTACAGCACTCACTGTAAAGACGTTCGTGCCAAAGCGGTTGGGATTGACACTTAACGTAACCTTAAACTTTCCATCCTTCGTAGGCGTTGTTGTGGTATAAGGCTTTGGTTTACTTGCTGTTTGCTGTTGTTGCTGTGTAGCTGCGATCGGTGATAACGTACCTGCAAACACGTTCATCAGGCCAACACAGATTAATACACCTACACCTAATACCGGTTCCCAGCGCAGCACACTGCTGAGTAAATGTGTCTTTTTGGTCAATCGACTTTCGCGGAGTCTAACTTGTTGAGCAAGCAATTTTGTGGCTCGGCTCGGTTCAGCGGTCATCGTTACCGCTTGTTGGCCATTGAGTGCTGAGGAACGATTTTGTTCTCCTGTTTCCCCTCTCTCTTGAATAGCCTGCAGACGATTCGCCGCATAACTATACTTCTGATACTCTTTTTTCAAGCGTGGACGTAGAATCCCTACATGAATGGCGCTGGTAAGCAATAGTCCGCCTATGAGGGCAATCTTGACGAGGAGCGCACGTCCGTATGCTGTACTAAGAAATTGCTGCCACGAAGTCAGGTGAAATGCTGCGCTAAACGGACCTGTTACGCTCATGATGAGCACACCGGCAATAGCCAACGGAGAAAAGTAAGGGAGCACGGTAACCAGAGAACGAGCTTGCTGAGGGATGTGTAAAGGTTTTAAAACTGGTAGATAGTTGGTTGCAATATATATCATACCGCCTACCCATAGCGACGCCGCCAGCAGGTGTAACCAATCTATTATAATAGCGTACGATACGATATTCGGATTGACCGACGCCGCGTGACCCGACATTGTGATGGCAATCAATAAAGCTGATGCGAGTACCAGGTTCGCAATCGGCAGCACATTCCTGGTGATACGCGAGCGCTGTTGCTGCAAGAGCATATAGAGCGCCAGGATCATTGCTAACAGGATGACTACTTCGCGCATCATCCAATAAATACCAAATCGTCCACTTGTAGCCAGTCCAATAAATACCGTAGGTGAGCTTGAAAATGAAAGAGCCTCTCAAAATGTGGCCATCAGCTGCGGAATCAGTGCGCCAGATAACAATGTAGACCCCCGGGGGCAGATTTGGCTGGAGGGTCAGGTCCATCTCGGTTTGGTCGCTAGATGAGACATGGGCATCACGATTGTCAACTCGCTTGTTCTCTCCATTCACTACCACAGCAGTGCTGAACGCGGGATTCAGTGCCTCACTGTACCACATACGCACCTGTTTAGGCGCAATACTTAGCACAGAATCTTTCGCAGGATCAGAACGTAACAAAATGGCGTGCGCGCTTGCCATCATTGGAAAAAGCAAGGTCAAACAGAGTGCGAGTGGCACAGCAAACACCAAATTACGCCGACCCATAACCCGATGCAAAATAAACTTCATAGACTTCTATCTGTAATTGGCTTCAATCAGCCTTATTTCAGCTTCCTAATTATTGTGTACGTATGACGTTACACTGTTCTAAATAATAATTGCTTCTTTCTAACTTGTATTGTCTACTAACTCCATTGTTACGTCAAGGGGCATTCTCTAATATCCACGTATAAAAGGGGGTGCAGAGGGCAAAACTCCCTTGCCGGGAGCGTGAGGCTGTCACTCGCTTCCATATGTATCTTTTGGCGTCAGGCCCGAGAAAGGAGGTATGAGTGGATGTAAAGAATCTCAGCCAATATTCATAGACGCTGAACGCTTCTCTAAGCTATAATACACCTGTGTCAAGTACTCGTCCCGTAAAAGATGACGGGCTTGCCCCTAGTCCGATGGCAGAGACGATAGGCTGCTTGACGACAGCCCACCAGTGAAGGATATACCGACACTAGCAAGGAAGGAGAAGTGACGTTTCCTCTAGCCCTCTAAAGAGGGACGAGTCCCCACGCCGTATGTTTTATGGAAGACAAGTTAGCTGAATTAGAAACACTACTTCAAATCACATTTCATGATCGCTCGATACTACAGCGAGCAGTAACTCATCATTCCTACTGTCCAGAAACATCCGTACGAGACTCATATGACACACTGGAGTTTTTGGGAGATGCTATACTTGGCGCTCACGTCGTCGAATATATCTTTCGCACTTTTCCAGACGCCACCGAGGGTGAAATGACTGCCCTGAAGTCCGAGGTTGTCAGCCGTCGTGTGCTCTCAAAGATAGGACAGGCCCTCGGCCTATTTCACTATATTCGAATCGATACCACAAATATGAGAACCTTTAACGATCGATCGAAGGACTCACTTTGCACCGACGTGTTAGAAGCATTAATTGGAGCGATCCACATAGATCAGGGACCAGAGGTCGCTCGTGACTTTGTTGCTCGTACAATCCTGCCTGTGGTAGCTCATGTCAACAAGCAAACATTGGACACCAATCCTAAAGGTCGTTTGCAAAAAATTGTCTTACAACGTTCAGGCTCATTACCTCGTTATCGTGTATTAGAGCAAGGTGGACGCAACAACGATCGAGCCTTTACTGTTGGCGTCTTCGAGCAAGAATTGTTATTGGGATTAGGAAAAGCCTCAAGCATCAAGGAAGCCGGCCGTTTAGCAGCTCGTGAAGCCCTGGAAATTCTACAAGAACAGCATGATGTGTAGGGACGCAATTCATTGCGCCCCTACATTAGAAAAAAACGTATGTCAAAAAACAAAATTTTAGTAGAAGAGCAATTTACGTGGTATGAAACCAATCTACCTCAGTTAGAGCGCAAAAAGCGTGGTCATTTCTCGACTCCTCCCCAGTTAGTAGCAAAAATTCTTAATGCTTGTTGTTATACCCCTGACAATGACCTTTCACAGATACGAGTTCTTGATCCCGCGTGTGGTAGTGGCAACTTTCTTATAGAGGCTGCGCGACGCCTTCAAGCCTTTAGTATTCGAGCAGATCTATCCCCTCAGGAATGTGCCCTGCTTATCAAACGTAACCTGTGGGGTGTTGATCCAGACCCAATATCCTGTTTTCTGGCCGAAATGCACTTGCAAACCATCATCCATTCAAGTGCTTCACGCCCGGTCCCATTTACACCCCTACACATTCACCAGGCCGATAGCCTGGTTCTACCATGGGAATCAAGCGTTGATCTTTTTATTACCAATCCACCCTATCTATCTGCGAAAAATAACGACCTTAGTGGCTATCATTCCGCTCAACAGCGAGGCCAGGCCGATAGCTACCTGCTTTTTTTGAACCTTGCTCTCCAGATTGTACGTCCAGGTGGTTGGATTGGCCTTGTTCTACCTGATCCACTCCTGGCACGTGAGAATGCAGCCAGAGAACGTGCTGGATTGTTGGAAGAAACAACCTTATACCATCTATGGCATTTTTCGGATGTATTTGCAGCAGATGTGGGTGCAGTTGTCATTATTGCCAGGAAAACTCCTCCAAAAAGCATGCACTACATTTCATGGAAACGAGGGAGATGGCACTCTACTGGCTCTGTTGATGCTCAACATCTTGTGCAACAGGCTCTATTTAGCCATCAGTCCGGCTCCGAATTCCGATACCTTTTAAACGAGGGACGTGGAGATGCTCTCGAACGCTTGCGAAGCTGCTTCGAAGAAAATCCTGTAGGTGAGCCACATCTAGCTCCTCTGGATGAGTTTTTAACTATCTCACGTGGCGAGGAATTAGGCAAAGAAAGCCCTTATCTCCAAAAAAAATCATCCCAGTTCAATGCTGGCACACTCTCAACTATTGGCCGTAAGGGAAGGTTCCCGAAAATCGATCCTTCTGGTACTCTCCCGAACACCTTTCCTGTTTTACGTGGTGGAATCGACATCCATCCATATAGTCCGCCTGTGGCAAGCTGTCTCATCGCTCGTAACGCCATCCGTAAACCACTGGAACGCTATTTGTCACCGAAGTTGTTCGTGGTCAAAAGCACTGATCGCTTACAGGCAGCATTGGATCAACAAGGGCATGTAGCTCTACAGACCCTCTATTTACTCCATCTGCGAGATCACCATGGCGATCCCGATCAATTGTATTTTTTCCTGGCATTGCTCAATTCACGACTGCTGCGTGAATATGTCTATGTTCTGCACACAGCATACAAAATGGTGCAGCCCCAAATAGAGCAGCGTGTATTAGCCCGCTTACCTGTTCCACTTGTGAAGGTGGGAGAGCAACAGAAGATTATCCAGCAATCCAAAGCATTAATGCATGCTTGCAGCAGCTTAGGCCCCGTTGTAGAATGGAGTGAACATATCACCCGAATGTACGAAAAACAGGAGCGTGCCATCTGTGCGCTCTATGATTCCGCCTTAACAGGATCTTTACTGACAAAGGAGTCATAAAATATGGCTGATACTCGCCCTATTCGTGTTTTGGTTGCCAAGCCTGGCCTTGATGGGCATGATCGTGGCGCAAAAGTAATTGCTCGCGCTCTCCGTGATGCTGGCATGGAAGTAATTTATACAGGTATACGTCAGACTCCCGAAATGATCGTCGAAGCTGCCATCCAGGAAGATGTGGATGCTATTTTGATGAGCATACTTTCTGGCGCCCATATGGCTATTTTCCCCAAAGTGATGGACCTCCTGATCCAAAATGGAGTTGATGATGTGTTGGTAGCTGCCGGGGGTATTTTGCCGGATGAAGATCTCCCCGCAATCAAAGCAATGGGTATCAAAGGTTGTTTTGGGCCTGGCACATCCACAGATGAAATTATCGAGTTTGTGCGAGCCAATGTACAGGCTGATCGCCTGACCGCTGACGTATAGGTGTGCTTTGCAGAATATTACTGAACGATTGCTGAGTGGAGATCGCCGCGCTCTTGCTCGCATGGTAACCTTGATAGAGAATGAATCACCTCAGGCACGGCGTTACCTTGCTGAACTGCATCAGAGCGCTGGTCGCGCTCATATCATCGGTGTGACAGGAGCACCAGGAGCGGGAAAAAGCACGTTAGTCACACATCTTGTGCGAGAAGTTCGTCGACGGGATCGTAAAATTGGCGTTGTTGCCGTTGATCCTTCCAGCCCCTTTAGTGGTGGAGCTATTCTGGGCGATCGTATTCGCATGATGGAATTGGCCGGTGATCCAAATGTCTTTATTCGCAGTATGGCAAGTCGGGGTAGTCTCGGTGGCCTCTCAGCTTCAACCCGCGATGTCGTGCGGGCGATGGATGCAGCAGGATATAATCCCATCATTATTGAAACTATAGGAGCGGGACAGGCGGAAGTCGAGGTAATGCGCGCTGCACATACCGTGCTGGTTGTGAGCGCTCCCGGCATGGGTGATGAAGTTCAGGCCATCAAAGCCGGTATTCTTGAAATTGCAGATATTTTTGTCGTAAGTAAAGCCGATAAACCCGGGGCAGATCAGACGGTCGCGGAATTGGCAATGTTACTGAGTCTCGATCCACTTCGACGCCACCACGATAAATCAAAACCGTACTGGCGTATTCCAGTTTTGAAAACCTCTGCCATCAAAGATCAGGGAATTACCCATTTGGTGGATACAATAGAGCAGCATTATCAATACCTGGTAGAAAGTAGCATGCTTGCAAATCGAATGCAGCGTCAGGTACGAAGTGAGGTGGAATCATTGGTAATACATGCTGTAATACTTGCATTAAAAGCCAGAGTGACCGAAGCTGAATGGCAACAACTGATGGAGGATATTACTACCAGAGAGCGTGATCCCTATAGTGTTGCAATTGAACTACAAAAACGCATTGGCTTGAACAATGTGTAATTCATCCAGACTTTGCTCAAGTAGCAATATATAATCATTGAACAGGAGGTTCCAGAAACCACAGGGCCCTGGAACACACCGTTCAATTGATATTGTTTCTCATCTAATCGGTGGATGGTTGCTCTGTTTGAGTTTGTTGTTTCTGCTGTGATCCATCATAGATCAGACTATTCAATTCACCACGAGTGCGCTCGATAATACTACGCAGGCGTGCGAATTTTTCTGGGTCTTGTAGCGACATTCTACCGGCAATGGTAAGTAAACGCGCTGTCTCTGCAACTTCGCTTCTCAAGGCTTGCATTTCAGGCTTGGAACCACGTCCACCGTGTCCATGCCTGCGCATCCATGGTGGCCCTACGAAGCCCTCTTGAGCGCTTTGACGCTCTGCAAGAGAAGCACGCCCGGCATCCGTGATAGTGTAGACTTTCTTCCCCTCTACTTCGGCAGAGGTTACCATGCCTCCATCCTCTAGCATTTGCAGCGTGGGATAAATCGAGCCAGGACTGGGTGTATAGAAGCCACCCGTTTTTTCTTCTAATGCCTTCATCATTTCGTACCCATGCATAGGTCGCTCTTGTAAAAGCTCTAGCAGCACGAATTTTATATCACCACGACCAAAGAAGCGGCCACCTTCACCTCCAGGCCCAAACGGTCCACCATGGCCAAAGGGTCCGCGACCTTTTCTCATCCCAAAAAATTGAGGCCCCTGCCATTCTTCCTGTAACCATGGGGGCGTCCAAGCCTTTCTCCATTTATACTGTCCAAAGGGTCCATGACCGCGATGATGAGCATGTCGCTCTCGATGGCGAAGCCAGGGAGGCACTCCTGGCTCTTCTCCATATCCTGAATACTCAAAGGCAAATTTGTCACCAAACATGTAAGATGCTCCTTTCTGTGTTATAAAGATATAACACGATATATCGCTAATTATAACGATATATCG
>WNFW01011030.1_pt1 | contig 13107 bp, 12 predicted proteins | sample 5400131 | NCBI WGS metagenome assembly WNFW01 (sample SAMN13153362, study PRJNA577476) | soil metagenome | isolation source: 20 cm soil or saprolite under grassland replicate 1 | place: USA:California | collected 2016-06-15 | reverse complement strand
CGACGTCCGGCGCGTTCCAGCGCTGCGTCCAGCGCGCGCAGGTCGAGAAGGCGCCGCGTGTCCGCGAGCTCCAGCACGCGCTCGAGCTGGTCTGGGCGTGCGACCTCGGCGAAGTCGATCAGGGTGCGCGGCAACGAAGTGACCGCGATGCCGTCGACGCAATCGGCGTCTTCGGGATGCAGCGTCGTCGACCGGTGAAGCCGGATGCCGCGCCGGCGGGAGCGGCCGCTGCGCGCGGGGACGGTGACGTGGACCGTGGGAGTGCTCGTGGGGAGGAGCTCCCATAACGCAGCGGCTGAGCCGTGGCTGACGAGCGCCTTCGGGCCGCACGCGAGCACCGCGGCCATCCAGCGGCCGGGCTGGGTGAGGCGATCGTGGCCGACGGCGTAGACGCCGCGGTGGATCACGTGGAGGCGAGCGGTGACCAGGAGATGGTCAATCGCGCGAACGCTGAAACCCATCGCGAGCAGCTGCCGGCGCGCGACGACTCCGTGCTGCCCGGCAGCGAGCGCGGCGAGAGCAGCGACCCTCTCCCGATGCTGGTCGAGTTTGCCCCAATAATTGTCGTCAAGTCGACCAGCAACGGCCATCGGCCGAGAATGGCGGCGAAAGACGCACGAGTGGCGCGCAAAACGCCAAAACGGGCGCGCGGCTCTTCGCCTTCACTGCTAAAGCCGTTCGCGCGACGGCGGCGGCTGACACCCGCCGCCCGGCTGGGGCCGCTTCTCAGCCCTAACCTTCAAGCGGTGGAAAGCGCCACCGAGGAGAGGCCGGCCTCTTCTCAGCTGATTTCGGAAGCGCCCCCGACGCCCCGCGCCCGCTCGAAGCCGCTCGCGCTCCTCGTCGCGATGCGTCCCGGCGAGTGGATCAAGAACATCCTCGTCTTCGCCGGGCTCGTATTCGCAAAGAAGTTCGACCAGCCGGCCCAGGTCGCCGACGTGATCTTCACGTTCATCGCCTTCTGCGCCGTTGCGAGCGCCGGATATCTCTTCAACGACCTGAGCGACATCGAGCACGATCGGCGCCATCCCGACAAGCGGTTCCGCCCGATCGCGGCCGGTGAGATCCAGCCGTCGGTGGCGTGGGCTACGGCCGCGCTCCTCGCGGTGATCGGGATCGACTTCGCGCTGATCGGGGTCTCGCTCGAGGTCGCGGCGCTCGTGGCCCTCTACGGCCTTGCGACCGTCGCCTACTCGCTCGGCCTCAAGCGGCTGGTGATCATCGACGTGATGACGATCGCGTCGCTCTTCATCCTTCGGGTCGTCGCGGGCGCGGTCGCGGTCGAGGCGCACGCCTCGCCCTACCTACTCGTCTGCACTGCGATGCTGGCCCTCTTCCTCGGCTTCACAAAGCGCCGCCAGGAAGCCATCCTCGAGGCTCGCGCACTGCCCGCCGGCTCCTCCCGGCGAGCGTCGTCGAGCGGTGATCCCGGCGAAGCCGGGATTCCTCCGGGGCCGGCGGGGCCCTCGTCTATAACCCGCCCCGTTCTCGAGCACTACTCGGTGCCCTTCCTCGATCAGATGGTGTCGATGGTCACGGCGGCAGCGATCATCAGCTACATCATCTACGCGATCAACTCGCCCCACATCGGGTCGAAGATGCTCGCGACCGCCCCGTCGGTGCTCTACGGGATCTTCCGCTACCTGTACCTGATCTACGACCGCGAGGACACCCGCCCGACGGCGACGATCCTGATCGAGGACCCGGGGATGATCTTCGCGGGCGTCACCTGGGTCGCGAGCGCCCTCGTGATGCTCTACGCCGTCGGCTGAGCGCCCAGCGGGTAGATTCCCGCGGCCCATGGACCTGACGCTGACGGCCGAGGAAGCCGGCTTCCGCGACGAGGTCCGCACCTGGCTGGGCGAGAACCACCCGGGTCCCGAGCCGCGCAGCGGAACCGAGGACTGGGTCGAGTTCGCGACCGAGTGGCAGCGAAAGCTCCACGCGGCCGGCTGGGCCGGGATCTCCTGGCCGGCGGAGTATGGCGGCCGCGGTGCGACCCTCGTCGAGCAGGCGATCTTCAGCGAGGAGATGGCGCGTGCGAACGCGCCCCGTCCGGCGAACGTGCTCGGCCTGGTCATGGGCGGCCCGGTCCTGATCGCGCACGGCACGGAGGAGCAGAAGGAGCGCTACCTCGAGCCGATCCTCTCCGCCGAGGAGATCTGGTGCCAGGGCTTCTCCGAGCCTGAGGCGGGCTCCGACCTCGCTGCGCTCAAGACCCGCGCGGTCAAGGACGACGGCGGCTGGCGCGTGACGGGCCAGAAGGTCTGGACGAGCTTCGCCCAGTGGGCGAAGTGGTGCATGCTCGTCGCCAGGAGCGATCCGGACGCGCCCAAGCACCAGGGTCTCACCTACTTCTTGCTCGACATGGAGCAGGACGAGGTCGAGGTGCGGCCATTGCGCCAGATCACGGGGGAGGCGGAGTTCAACGAGCTCTTCTTCGAGGGTGCCTGGATTCCGGACGAGAACGTGGTCGGCGGTGTCGGGAACGGGTGGGCGGTCGCGATCACGACGCTGATGAACGAGCGGGCCGGGCTCGGCGCCGCCGCCGCCCTCGGGCTACGAAGCGGCCTCCAGGACCTGATCGGGCTCATCACCGGGCGCGGGCTCGGCGGCGATCCCGTCGTGAGGCAGCGGATCGCGAAGCTCCAGATCGGCATCGAGGCGCTGCGCCTCGGCGCCCTGCGCACGCTCACCACCACGATGAAGACCGGGACCCCAGGCCCGGAGGGCTCGATCTCGAAGTGGCAGTGGGCCGACCTGAACCAGGAGCTCACGAGCCTCGCCACGGATGTGCTCGGCGCGGACGGCCTCACCTGGGGTGAGGAGTGGGCCCACCACTGGTTGCGGTCGCAGGCGAACTCGATCGAGGGCGGCACGACCGACGTCTTGAGGAACATCATCGCCGAGCGCGTGCTCGGGCTGCCGAGGCTGAGGTAGGTCGCGCCCCGGTGAACTTCGGGCTCGACGACGAGCAGCGCGAGATCCAGTCGACCGCGCGGGAGTTCCTGGCCGCCCGCTTGAAGCCGGAGAAGGTGCGCGAGCTGGCCGAGTCGGGAACCTACGACGAGGGGCTGTGGCGGGAGATCTCCGAGCTCGGCTGGCCCGGGATCGCGATCGCCGAGTCCGACGGCGGGCAGGGCCTCGGCATCGTCGAGCTCGCGCTCCTCGCCGAGCAGTGCGGCTACGCGCTCGCGCCCACGCCGCTCGCCTCGACCTGGAGCGCCGCGCTCTTCCTGAGCGAGGGGTCCGACGAGCAGCGCGCGCGCTGGCTGAGCAGCGTCGCCGCGGGCGAAAGCCGCGCCGCCGCGGCGTTCGGGCCGCGGAGGACGGAGATCGTGCCGGACGCCGAGGGAGCCGCGGTGCTCGTCCTGTCCGCCGGCGAGGACGCGGCGGTGCTCGTCGAGCCGGAGGCGGCGACGATCGAGTCCCTCGACCTCGTGGACACCACGCGCCGCTACTTCACCGTCTCGGCCGACGACGGCGAGCCCATCCCGGGCGACGTCGCTGCCGCCACCGAGCGGTCGCTCGTCGTGCTCGCGGCGGAGCTCGTCGGGGTCGCCCAGCGGGCGCTCGAGATGGCGGTCGCTTACGCGAAGGAGCGCGAGCAGTTCGGCCGCCCGATCGGCGCTTACCAAGCCGTCTCCCACCGGTGCGCGCAGATGCTCTACGACGTCGAGGAGGCCCGCTCGCTCACCTACTACGCCGCCTGGTGCGCGGGAGCCGAGCCCGACGCGCTGCCGCTCGCAGCATCGATGGCGAAGGCGCGCGCCTCGGATGCCGCCCGGGCGGTGACCGCCGCGGCGCTCCAGGTCCTCGGCGGCATCGGCTTCACCTGGGAGCACGACATCCACTTCCTCCTGAAGCGCGCACGCGTCTCGGCGGAGCTGCTCGGGACGGCGCGGCAGCACCGCGAGCGGGTGGCGAGCCTCGTCGGCCTGTAGCGACGAGCACGCCAGCGCGGCACCGACAACTGGCACGAGGGTCTCACAAAGGGTCTAAACTGCCGCGCGGTCGGGAGCTCGGACGGCCCCGGCCGGAGCAGAGTGGGGCATGGACGACGCCAGCGTCAACGGCGGCATCACCCGGCGTGAGGTCCTTCGCGCTGGGCTGGCGGGCGGTGCCGCGCTGGGCGCCTCGGCGGCCTTCTCGAACTCGCTGATCTCCCGCGCGCTCGCCGCACCCTCGCGCTGCGCGAGCCTCAAGGACGTCAAGCACATCGTCATCCTGATCCAGGAGAACCGCTCGTTCGACCACTATTTCGGGTCGTATCGAGGTGTCGCCGGCTTCGCGGATCCCGCCGTCCTGCCGCTCAACGACGGCAGCGGGCTGTCGATCCTCGCCCAACCCGGCTACCCCGGTGGCTACGCCGGCGACCACCTCTACCCGTTCCACCTCGACTCGTACAACAACGGCGAGTGCACGAACGACATCAACCATTCATGGGCTCCGCAGCACGCCTACTGGGACGGCGGGAGCCTCGACGGCTTCGTGCGCCAGCACGTCCAGGTCGACGGACAGACGAACGGCCCGCTGACGATGGGCTACTACAGCCGGCGCGACCTCCAGTTCTACTACGCGCTCGCCGACGCCTTCACGATCTGCGACCAATACTTCTGCTCGGTGATCGGGCCCACCGACCCGAACCGCCTCTACTCGATGTCGGCGACGCTCGACCCGGCGGGCACCGCCGGCGGCCCGATCCTCTCCACGAGCGGAACGAGGGTCGAGCGCTTCGGGACGCTCAGCTGGACGACGATGCCGGAGCAGCTCGAGGCGCGCCGGATCAGCTGGAAGGTTTACGGCAACCCGGACGGCAACTACGGCGACAACGTGCTGCCCTACTTCAAGCAGTACCAGACGAACGCCGCGCTCGCGTCGAAGGCGCTGACCCCGACCTTCCCGGGCAACTTCGAGGCCGACGTCGCCTCCGGCGAGCTTCCGCAAGTCTCGTGGGTGCTCGCACCGCTGGTATCCAGCGAGCATCCGCCGGCTCCGGTGGAGTACGGGGAGGTCGTCGCCGCGCGCGTCCTCAACGCGCTCGTTTCGAATCCGGCTGTTTGGGGGAAGAGCGCGCTCATCATCACCTACGACGAGAACGGCGGCTTCTTCGACCATGTCCCGCCGCCGACCGCGCCGGCCGGCACCGCGGGCGAGTACCTGACTGTCAGCCCGCTGCCGTCGGAGGCCGGTGCGGTCGCCGGGCCGATCGGCCTCGGGTTCCGCGTCCCGACGCTGGTCGTCTCGCCGTTCAGCCGCGGCGGGTTCGTCTCCCACGACGTCTTCGACCACACCTCGACGCTGCGGCTGATCGAGCGCCGGTTCGGCGCCGAGGTCCCGAACCTCACCGCGTGGCGGCGCGCCGCCGTCGGCGACCTGACGGGCGCCTTCAACTTCGTGAAGGTCGATTCCTCGGTGCCGTCGCTGCCGCAGCCATCGGCGACGGACTCCCGGGTGACGATGTCGAGCTGCGCGACGAGCGCCCCGCTGAGCTTCCTCACGGACACCTCGAACAGCCTTAAGGACCTCGAGGCGCAGTTCGTCGCGGGCTATCCCGTGACCGTGAACTCCGCGCCGCCGCCCCAGGAGCCGGGGACGGCGCCGACACCGAGCGGACTGGTGGCATGCAGGTCGTAAGGCGGCTAGCTCAGCGCAGGCGCGGCGGCGGGCGGTCGGCGCTGGCGGTCGGCGCTGCCATCGCCACCGTCGCGCTGTGCTCCGCGTCGCCGGCCGCGGCGGCTCGGCCGACGACGCCGTTCGGCCACGCCTGCACGACGCGGTCGGACGGCACGCGCTTCTGCCCCACCACCGACGCCGGGCCCGGGCAGACGGTCGACGGCGTGCCGTCGTTTGACGGGGTCCCGCTCGACGTTGACGTAACCCTGCCGCCGACCTCCGCGCCCGGGCCGCCCTACCCCACGATCGTGATGCTCCACGGCTGGGGTGGGGACAAGACCGACTTCGAATCCACCGACCCGAACGGCGACGGCTCGGTCACCTACCACTACAACAACGACTATTTCGCGCGGCAGGGCTACGCGGTGGTCAACTACACGGCGCGCGGGTTCGGCCACTCCTGCGGCGGCGGCCCGGCCGGCTACCACGCCGGCCCCTGCGGCCAGGGCTACATCCGGCTCGCCGACACGCGGTACGAGGCTCGCGACACGCAGTATCTGCTCGGGCTCCTGGTCGACCAGCAGATCGCGGATCCCGGCGCCCTCGGCGTCACCGGGATCTCGTACGGTGGCGGGCAGAGCCTCGAGCTCGCCTATCTGCAAAACAGGATTCGCAAGCCCCACGGTTCATTTGCCCCATGGAAGAGCCCGAACGGCGTGAAGCTTCAGATCGCGGCGGCGTGGCCGCGCTGGCCGTGGTCGGACCTGGTCGATGCGCTCACCCCGAACGGGCGGTTCCTCGACACCCAGGTCGCGCCGCCCGGGGAAGCTACGTCTCCGGGCTCTACTCGCTCGGCCAGGCCACCGGCTACTACTGCGGCGAGGCCCCCGCGAGCTCGCCGTGCACGAACGCCGACGCCGATCTCAATACCGACTTCGCGCTCGTGAACGCGGGCGAGCCGTACAGCTCGACCGCGCAGGCGCGGCTGCAGGAGATCTACGCCGACCACCAGGCGTACGGCCTGTCCGGCACGCCGGCGCCGCTGTTGATCGAGAACGGCTGGACCGACGATCTGTTCCCGCCCGAGCAGGGCATCCGGGTCTACAACCAGGTGGCCGGGAATGCGCCCGTGAGCCTCCAGTTCGGCGACCTCGGCCACAGCCGCGGCTCCAACAAGGCGGCCACGAACCAGGCGCTGAACGGCCAGGGCGGCAGCTTCTTCGACCACTACCTGCGCGGCGCAGCCGCAGGCCCGGCGCCCGGCTCGGTCACCGCCTACACGCAGACCTGCCCGGCCACCGCGCCCGACGGCGGCCCGTACGTCGCGTCGAGCTATCGCCAGCTCGCGAGCGGCTCGGTCACCTTCGGCTCCGCCGCTTCGCAGACGGTCACCCCGAGCGGCGACCCGCAGACGAGCGCGGCGTTCGACCCGATCGCCACGAGCGACGCCTGCAAGACGATCGCCTCCAATGACGCCGCCGGCACCGCCACCTACACTCACACCACCCAGAACGGCTTCACGATGCTGGGCCTGCCGACGGTCACCGCGACGATCCAGACGCTGGGCGACTTCGGCGAGCTCGACTCGATGCTGTTCGACGTGGCGCCGAACGGCGACGAGCGGCTCATCAGCCGCGGGGCCTACCGGCTTACCGACAACCAGTCCGGGCAGATCACCTTCCAGCTTCACGGCAACGGCTACGCGTTCCCGCCAGGCGACACCGTGAAGCTCGAGCTGCTCGGCAGCGACGACCCTTACCTGCGGCCGAGCAACGACGCCGGCTTCAGCGTCCAGGTCTCGAACCTCAGCGTGAGCCTGCCGACGGCGAGCGGGTGAGCAGAACCGTTCATGTAGCCGGGGCCGCTCAGTCGGGCACGATCGGGACGTCCGAGGCGAGCTTCGTCTGCCCGCCGGCTCGGTACTGGATGTCCACCGTCTCGTGCTTGCGGTAAGTGCCGACGACGCCGATGAGCATCGAGAGCCAGCGCAGCGTCGAGAGCTTCTCCTCCTTCAGGATCGGGCGTGAGAAGACGATCTCGCGACCGCGAATCTCATAGTCGGAGCGTTCGACCTGCTCGACGCCGTTGATGAAGACCGTGAATGGCCGCTCGGCGCCGCGCGGCAGCAACGCCTTGCGGCCGGCGGCATAGCTGCCCTTCGGGACCTCGAATCCGCTCATCGCAGCGCCTCGTCAACGCTTGCAAATGCCTGGTCGGGGGTTCGCCCTTCCAACCGGCGCCGCCGCAGCGTTCCGATGTAAGGAACGAGGGCCCCGTCCCCCATCACGTCGATGCCGGCTCCCCGCCCACGCAGCAAGCCGCCCGTCGCCAACTCGAGTCGCGCGGCAACCTGCTCGCCGGGCGCGTACTCGCGAAAACCGCTGGCGGGCGCGACCGATCCAGCGGCGACGATGCGGGCGGCCTCGGCCCGCATCGCCTCGACCGCGTCGTCGAGCTCGTCGAACCTCTGGGTCCGCACGTCGGGTCCGTGCCTGATCATGAGCCGCCACCGGGGCAAGGTGCGCCAAGCTATAGCGCGCTGCGGCCCTCCCATCGCGTTTGCGCCCCAGCGACCAAGCCGTTGATCCCGGGTCGGCCGAAAGCCTTCCTGTTCGCGGGCGCGGTGGCCGCCACCGTGGCGCTGGCACTTGCCGCCCCGGCCGCCGCAAGCCACGGCCTCGTGACCGGCTTCGCGGGCCCACTCGACCCCCAGGACTTGAATCGCATGCTTTCGGCGGGAGCGGGCACGGTCGCGATCCAGGTGAACTGGGCGGGTGTCGCTCCGCAGCGGCCGCTGCTTCCCGAGAGCCCGGCCGACCCGGCCTACGACTTCGCGCGGCTCGACCGAGAGGTCAGCGACGCGACCGCTGCGGGGCTGCGCGTCATCCTCGACTTCACCCACGCGCCGGCTTGGGCGCAGGGATCCGGGCGGCCGGCGTCCGCGCCGCCCGGGACGTGGAGGCCCGATCCGGCCGCCGTCGGCGACTTCGCGCACGCGCTCGCCGCGCGCTACTCGGGCAGCTTCAGCCCCTCGGTCGTCGGCCCGCCGCTCCCGCAGGTCCGCTACTTCGAGGTCTGGAACGAGCCGAACCTGCTGATCTACCTGACGCCTCAGTGGCGGGGGAAGTCTCCGGCGAGCCCCGAGCTCTATCGACAGATGCTGAACTCCGCCTACGCCGGGATCAAGGCGGCGCAGCCCGGCGCCGTAGTCGTCACCGCCGGAACTGCGCCCTACGGTGAATCACGCGGCGTGTCGCGGATGCGCCCGATGCTCTTCTGGCGGCGCCTCCTCTGCCTGCGCCAGGGCCTACGGCCCACGAGCTGTCCGGTGAAGGCACGCTTCGACGTGCTCGCCCACCACCCGATCGACACGGCCGGGGGGCCGCGGCATCCCTCGCTGGCCCGCGGCGACATCTCGATGCCCGAGCTTCACAAGCTCCGCGCGCTCCTTCGCGCCTCTGAGCGCCACGGGACGATCGAGCCGTCGGGCCGCAGGCCGCTCTGGGCGACCGAATTCTGGTGGGTCAGCGACCCGCCGAACACGCGCTACGGAGTCCCTCTGCCGCGCTTCGCGCGCTGGATCGAGGAGGGCCTCTATGAGATGTGGAGACAGGGCGCGAGCCTCGCGATCGACCTCGAGGTACGCGATGCCCCCTACAAGGCCAACGGCCCGTTCGCCTACGGACAAGGCGGGGTGTTCTTCAACAGCGGTCGCAAGAAGAGAAGGGCCTTCATCGCCTTCAGCTTTCCGTTTGTCGCCAACCGCCGCTCAGCCCGCCGGGTCGTGGTGTGGGGAAAATCGCCCGTCACCGGGACCCTCTCCATCGAGCGCCGCCACCGCGGCCGCTGGCGCGACCTGAGCTCCCTGCCGGTGACGGCGGGCGCCCCGGGGGCGGTGTTCCGGACGCACCTGCGCCTCACCGGCGCCGCCACGCTACGCGCCACGATCGACAACCGTCACAGCCTGCCGTGGACAGGGGTAAGCTCAAATCGCGCAAGCACGTCTGCCGCAAGGGACGGCGAGTAGTCCTCTACCGCGGCAGCAAGGCGATCGCGCGGACGAAGAGCAACCGGCGCGGCAAGTGGCACGTCAGCCTCGGCGCGAACCGCCGCGCCGGCCGCTACGACGCGGTGGCGAAGAAGACGAAGCACCACTCGCTCGTCTGCAAGCGCGCGCGGTCACGGACCGTCACGATCGGCGGCGGGGGCGGCGGCGGCACCGCCTTCACCACGAAGCTCACGATCAGGTTCACCCCAGCCGGCCCCTACACCGGAGGGACATTCAGCGGCACCGTCGGCTCTCCGGAGGCCGCATGCATCTCCGGGCGGACCGTGCGCGTCTTCAGCCAGGGGAACAGCACGGCGATCGGCAGCGACACCAGCAACGCATCCGGCAGCTGGCAGGTGCAAGCGCCGCCGAGCCTGCCGAGCGGGAACTACTACGCCGCGACGCCCGCCAAGAGCATCAGCGCCGGCAGCTGTGGCGCCGGCCAGTCACCGACGGTCTCGGCTCCCTGAGCTAGCGCCGCCCGAGAGCCGAGGCTCGCCTAGGCGCCGCGCCGCTGGCGCTTCGGGCGGCGGGCCGGCGGGCCGGTGATCTTCTCCGGGCCGTCGCGCTGGTCGAGCGGCACGTAGTCGCGGTCGCGGTCGCCGGTGTAGATCTGGCGCGGGCGGGCAATCTTCTGCTCGGAGTCGTCGTTCATCTCCATCCACTGCGCCACCCAGCCGGAGGTGCGCGGGATCGCGAAGATCACCGTGAACATCTCGGTCGGGATCTGCAGCGCCTCGTAGATGATCCCCGAGTAGAAGTCGACGTTCGGGTAGAGCTTGCGATCGGTGAAGTAGTCATCGTCGAGCGCCCGCTTCTCGAGCTCCTGCGCGATCTCCACAAGCGGGTTGTATTCGGTCGCCTCGAAGACGTCGTCGATGTACTGCTTGATGATCCGCGCCCGCGGGTCGTAGTTCTTGTAGACGCGGTGGCCGAAGCCCATCAACCGCTCCTCGCGGTTCTTCACCTGCTCGAGGAAGTCGGGAACGTTGTCGGCCGACTCGATCCGGCGCAGCATTCGCAGGACCGCCTCGTTCGCGCCGCCGTGGAGCGGGCCGTAGAGCGCCGCGACGCCGGCGGCAACCGCGGAGTACGGGTCGACCTGCGAGGAGCCGACGCCGCGGACCGCGTTCGTCGAGCAGTTCTGCTCGTGGTCGGCGTGGAGTATGAAGAGGACGTCGAGCGCCTTCGCCAGCCGCGGGTCGGGCTCGTAACTGAGCTCCGTCTTCTTGAAGAGCATCGAGAGGAAGTTCTCGGCGTAGTCGAGGTCGTTGTCGGGATAGACGTACGGCAGTCCGAGGCTGTGGCGGTACGCGAACGCGGCGAGCGTCGGCACCTTGGCGATCAGACGGATCGCCGCCATGTAGCGCTCCTCGGGGTCATCAATGTGCTTGGCGTCGGGATAGAAGGTGGAGAGCGCCCCGACGCCCGAGAGCAGCATCCCCATCGGGTGGGCGTCGTAGCGGAACGTCTCGAAGAGGTTCTTGATGTCCTCGTGGACGAAGGTGTGGTGGGTGACGTCGAACACCCACCGCTCGAGCTGAGCCTGAGTCGGCAGCTCGCCGAACGTCAGCAGGTAGGCGACCTCGAGGTAGGTGGATTGCTCGCAGAGCTGCTCGATGGGATAGCCGCGGTGCTGGAGGATCCCCCTCTCGCCGTCGATGAACGTGATCGCCGAGCGACACGAGGCCGTGTTGGTGAAGGCCGGGTCGTACGACATGAGGCCGAAGTCGTCGTCTGCGACCTTGATCTGGCGCAGGTCCATCCCCCGGACGGTCCCGTCGGTGATCTCGAGCTCGTAGATCTTCCCGGTCCGGTTGTCGGTGACGCTGAGCGTCTGCGCGCCCTCGGCCGCGACGCTGCCGCGTTGAGCCTGCTCGGTCGTCTCGGTCGTCGCCATCGCCTCTCCTCTGGTGGAGCTGTTTGCGGTCACACACATTCTCGCAGCTTGGGTCAATAGTCTCGGCCGATCGAGGCCACCGCAGCCAGCGCCCGAAAGCGCCACGCCCTCGAGCTGTTCGCCGGGCTGCCGGCGCGCTACGACGCGCTCGGCGCGATCCTCAGCCTCGGCCAGGACCCGCGGTGGCGGGGCGTCCTCGTGAGCGAGGTCGCAGCGCGTCCCGAGGAGCGGGTCCTCGACGTCGCCACCGGAACCGGGCTCGTCGCGCGGGAGCTCGTGCGGCGCTACGGCTGCCGGGTTGTCGGCCTCGACCAGAGCGCGCAGATGCTCGCCGCGGCGCGCGCGCGGCGGGCGCGCGACCCGCAGCTTGCCGCGCGGCTCGAGCTCACCGAGGGCGAGGCGGAGCACCTGCCGTTCGGCGACGCCGAGTTCGATCACCTGACGTTCACCTACCTCGTGCGCTACGTCGAGGACCCCGGCGCTACGCTCGTCGAGCTCGCGCGGGTGGTGAGGCCGGGCGGGCGGATGGCCGCGCTCGAGTTCGCCGTGCCCCGCGGCCTCCTCTGGCCCTGGCGCGCCTATACGCGAGGCTTCCTGCCGCTCGCCGGGCTCGCGCTCGGCGGCCGCGAGTGGTTGGGGGTCGGGCGCTTCCTCGGCCCCTCGATCGAGGACCTCTACCGCCGCCTGCCCCTCGAGCGCCAGCTCGAGCTGTGGCGGGCTGCCGGCATTCGCGACGTCCGCGCCCAGCGGCTGAGCCTCGGTGGCGGCGTCGTCATCGCGGGGACGCGCGATGGCTGAGAACAACTGCCCGCCGGCTGCTCCGCCTCGCGTCCGCCGCCGGCGGGGTCCGCGTTGACCTCGGCCGGTACGCAACGCGAGCTGGGCGCGCCGGCGTTCTACGCGCTTCGGCCCGGCGGCTGGCGCGACCTGGTGACGGTCCTCCACCCGCCCTACACGATGTGGCACCTGAGCTACGTCGCGCTAGGCGCCGCGGCCGCGCCCGCCATCCACCTCGACCGGCTGGGCGCGGCGCTTGGGGCCTTCGCGCTCGCGGTCGGCATCTCGGCGCACGCCCTCGACGAGCTCATCGGGCGCCCCCTCGGGACCCGCCTCTCCGACCGCACCCTCCTCGCCTTGGCCGTGGCTGGCCTTGTGGGCGCGGTCGCGATCGGCATCGCCGGCGTCGTCGTCGTCTCCACCACGCTCGTGCCGCTGGTGGCCGCCGGAGCTCTCCTCGTCCCCGCCTACAACCTCGAGCTCGCCGGCGGGCGCTTCCACACCGACGGCTGGTTCGCCGCCGCGTGGGGCGGCTTCCCGGCGCTGGTCGGGTGGTGGTCGAACGCGCTCGCCATCCACGACGCCGGCGACGCCGTCGCGGTCGCGGGCGTCGTGGCCGCGTGCTTCCTCCTCAGCGTCGCCCAGCGGCGCCTCTCCACGCCGGCGCGCCGCCTTCGGCGCCGCACGGTCGCCCTGCGCGGCGAGCAGCGGCTCGATGACGGCACGCAGATCGAGCTCGACGCGGCGGCGGTCGCGGCGCCGCTCG
>WNFW01004144.1_pt1 | contig 13114 bp, 10 predicted proteins | sample 5400131 | NCBI WGS metagenome assembly WNFW01 (sample SAMN13153362, study PRJNA577476) | soil metagenome | isolation source: 20 cm soil or saprolite under grassland replicate 1 | place: USA:California | collected 2016-06-15 | reverse complement strand
CTCACTACGTTGCGCGTCTCTCCGTGTTTCGCGAGTGAACTCGCGGCTCGGCACTGCCCGTAAACGGGCGTACCCGCTTCAGCGGGAGAGCCGAGCCGCGGCTTGAGCCGCGACCATCCCGGGCGCCCGACCGTGTTCACCCCGCCGCCTCCAGCGCCTGCTCCAGGTCCGCGATCAGGTCGTCTACGTCCTCGATGCCGACCGACAGCCGCACCAGGCTGTCAGTGAGGCCCATCGCGCGCCGCATCTCCGGCGGCACACTGGCGTGGGTCATCGAGGCCGGGTGCCCGATCAGGCTCTCCACGCCGCCCAGCGACTCTGCGAGCGCGAAGATCCTGGTGCGCTCGACCAGGCGTCGCGCGCGCTCCACGGATCCCAGCTCGATCGAGATCATGCCCCCGAACCCGCTCATCTGGCGGCAGGCGAGATCGTGTTGCGGGTGGGAGGGGAGGCCGGGGTAGTAGACCTGGCTGACCTTGGCATGCCGCGTCAGCCAGTCGGCGATGCGGCGGCCGCTGGCGTCGTGCTGCCGCATCCGGAGCGCGAGCGTCTTGGTGCCCCGCAGCGCGAGCCAGCAATCGAACGGTCCCGGCACGGCCCCCGACGCGTTCTGAATGAAGCCGATCCGCTCGGCGAGCTCGTCCGCGTTCACGACCAGCATGCCGCCGACCATGTCGCTGTGCCCGTTCAGGTACTTGGTGGTGGAATGCAGCACGACGTCGGCGCCGAGCTCGAGGGGCCGCTGGAAGCAGGGGGTCGCGAAGGTGTTGTCCACGACGCACAGCGCGCCGGCGCGGCGGGCGATCTCGGCCACGGCCTGCAGGTCGCACAGCCGCATCATGGGGTTGGTGGGCGTCTCCGCGTACACCATGCGGGTCCGCGGCGTCACGGCGGCCGCGACGTTGGCGGCGTCGGCCGCGTCGACGAACGTGAACTCGAGGCCGTGGCGTGCCCAGATGTGGGTCATCTGGCGGTGGGTGCCGCCGTACACGTTCTCGCCGCTCACGACGTGATCACCCTGCGACAGCAGCTTGAGCACCGCGTCCACCGCGGCGAGCCCGGAGGCGAACGCAAACCCGTGACGCCCGTCTTCGAGCGCCGCGATGTTCCGCTCGAGCGCTTCGCGGGTCGGGTTCTGCGTGCGGGCGTACTCGTACCCCTTGTGTTTCCCGAGGCCCTGCTGGACGTAGGTCGAGGTCTGATAAATCGGCGCCATGACGGCGCCGGCCAGGGGGTCGGCGATGTAGCCGGCGTGCACGGCGCGGGTCGCCAGGCGCCGGATCAGGTCCTCCCCCGATACCTTGGTCATGGCGGGAACGTAAGGGCGCCTTCCGCGCCGAGCAAGCGACCTTTACGTTACCGAGCGATGCCGCAACCAAATGCGACGAAGTGCCTCGTAGTGGACGACGAGCCGCGGCTGCGTCGCGTGCTCGTGCGTCTGCTCGAGGGCGAGGGGTTCACCTGCGCCGAGGCCGGGTCCGGCACCGAAGCGCTCGAGATGATGCACCACGACCCCGTCCCGCTCGTCATCTCCGACCTGCGGATGCCGCAGATGGACGGGGTCACGTTGTTGCGCGAGATCCTCGCCCGCTGGCCCGACACCGCCGTCATCGTCGTGACCGCGGTCGCTGAGGTCGAGAGCGCGGTCGCCTGCCTCCAGCTCGGCGCCCTGGATTACGTCGCCAAACCGTTCCACCTGGACGAGGTGCGGGCGCGCGTCATGCAGGCGCTCGACAAGCGCCGCCTCATTCTCGAGAACCGGATGTACCAGCACCAGCTCGAGGAGCGGGTCCAGGAGCAGGCGCACCGCATCGAAGAGCTGTCGCTCGAGCGACTGCAGGCCCTGGTGCATTTCCTGGAAGAAAAGGATCCGTACACGCGCGGCCACTCGGTGCGCGTGGCCAACTACGCCCTGGGGATCGGCCGGCAGCTGCAGCTCGATCAGGATGTGATCGACCTGATCGCGCTCGGCGCCGAGCTGCACGACATCGGCAAGATCGGCGTGAGCGAGGCCGTGTTGCACAAGGCCGGTAAGCTCAGCGATGCCGAGTACCGCCATATCATGCAGCACCCCGTGATCGGTGCCCGCATCCTCGGGCCGCTGATGCGCGATGCCCCGGGCGCGCTCGCCATCGTGCGCTCGCACCACGAACGGCTGGACGGTAAGGGCTTCCCGGACGGTCTGAAGGGAGACGCGATTCCGTTCGAGGTGCGGGTCGTGACGGTGGCGGATTCGTTCGACGCGATGACGAGCGTGCGCCCCTACCGGCCCGCGCTCTCCGTCCAGCGGGCGATGCAGGAGCTCGAAGACATGCGGGGAGTGCAGTTCGACCCGCGCGTCGTCACCGGGTTCCTCGCCGCCTTCCCCGATCACGCGGCGCTCCCTGTGACCACGCCGGAAGCGCGGCCGCTGCATCTGCCCGCCCGGTCGCTCGAGGCCCGCCGCTCCTGACCCGCGTGCGGTGGCGCCCATGACCGAGACCCTGATGGTCGGCGTGTCCGGCGTGCGCGGCATCGTCGGCAAGGACCTGACCGACGAGGTCGTAACCCGCTACGCCCGGGCGTTCGGGCTGTGGGCCGGGGAGCGTACCCCGCGCGTCGTGGTCGGCCGAGATGCCCGGGCGTCGGGCCCGGCGTTCGAGCAGGCGGTGATCGCCGGACTCGGGTCGGTCGGGTGCGAGGTGGTCACGGTGGGCCTGGCGCCGACCCCCACGATCCAGCTCGCCGTGGAGCACCACCGCGCCGGGGGCGGGATCGCCGTGACGGCGAGCCATAATCCGATCGAATGGAACGCGCTCAAGTTCATCGGACCGGACGGGATCTTCCTCGATGGCGCCGACGGAGCCCGGGTGCAGCAGATGGCGGTCGAAATGACGGTGAAAGGCCGGGGAAAGGGGAAGGGGGAAGGGCAAGAAATCCAGGCCGATGCCCTCGCTGTCGAGCGGCATCTCGACGCGGTGGCGCTCGACGCCGTCCGCGGCGCCGGGGGACCCCCGATGCGCGCGTTGCTCGAGCGGCTCGGCTGCACGGTGACCGGGATCAACCTGGAGACCGACGGCCAGTTCCCCCGGGCGCCGGAGCCGGTGCCGGAGAACCTGGGAGAGCTGTCTGCACTGGTGCGCCGCACCGGAGCGGACCTGGGGATCGCGGTGGACCCGGACGTGGACCGGTTGGCGATCGTGGACGAGAACGGCACCCCGATTGGAGAGGATTACACGTTGGCATTCGCGGTGCGTGCCGTGCTCGGCGGACAGTCGGACGGTCGGACGGTCGGACCGGAGGGGCGGGGGCAGTCCGACCGTCCGACGGTCCGACCGTCCGTCGTCTGTAACCTCTCCACCAGCCTCGTCGTCGAGGATGCGGCGCGTGAACTCGGCGCCGAAATCGTGCGCACGCCCGTGGGCGAGGTGCACGTTGCCCGCGCCATCTTGCGCCTTGCGGCGGTGATCGGCGGGGAGGGGAACGGCGGGGTGATCTACCCGGCGCTGCACGCGGGACGGGACGCGCCGGTGGCGGCGGCGCTCGTCCTGGAGCTGCTGGCGCGGACCGGGAACCGGGTGGGCGAGGTGGTGGCGGCGGCGCCGCGCTATACGATTGTGAAGGGAAAGTTGGAACGCGGAACGCGGAACGCGGAACGGGGAATGGAACGCGTCTATGCGGGCTTGCGCGCGCGTTTCCCCGAGGCGAGCGTCGACACGCAGGACGGCTTGCGGCTCGCCTGGCCCGACCGCTGGCTGCACGTGCGGCCCTCGAACACGGAACCGATCATCCGGCTGATCGCCGAGGCGCCGAGCGGCGCGCTGGCGCGGGAGCTGGTCGACGAGGGACGGCGACTATGTGCGGCATCGTAGGCTATACCGGGCCGCGGCAGGCGGCCCCGCTGCTGCTCGAAGGGCTGAAGCGACTCGAGTACCGCGGCTACGACTCGGCGGGTGTGGCGCTGGTCGACGACCGGCGCATTGAGGTGCACAAGGCGGCGGGCAAGATCAGCGTGCTGGAACAGCAGCTCGGGACTTCGCTCCCGTCCGGCCACACCGGCATCGCCCACACCCGCTGGGCCACGCACGGCGCCCCCAACACCGTCAACGCGCATCCGCACACCGATTGCGGGGGCACGCTGGCGCTGGCGCACAACGGCATCATCGAGAACGCCGGCGTGCTCCGCACGGCGCTGGCGCAGCGCGGGCACGTGTTCCGCTCCGAGACCGACACCGAAGTGCTCGTCCACCTCATCGAGGAAGTGCTGGCGCGGGGCGGCATGCTGGTCGAAGCGGTGGCCGGGGCCCTGAACCAGGTCGAAGGGACCTACGGCATCGCGGTCATTTCGACCCGGGAGGCGGACACGATCGTCGCGGCGCGCAACGGCTCGCCGCTGCTCGTGGCGATCGGCTCGGGGGAGAACTTCGTCGCCTCGGACGCTTCGGCGGTGTTGGCGCACACCCGCTCGGTGGTCTACCTGGATGACGGGGAGATCGCCGTGGTGCGCCCCACCGAGTATCGCATCCTCGATCTGCGCACGGTGGAAAAGGAAAAGGCCGTGACCCGGGTCGACTGGGACCTCGCCACGATCGAGCGCGGCGGCTACGCGCACTTCATGCTGAAGGAGATCATGGAGCAGCCCGAGAGCCTGCGCAACACGCTGCGCGGACACCTGCTCGAAGAGGAGGGCACGGCGCGGCTCGGCGGGCTCAATCTCACCGACGAGCAGCTGCTCCAGGTCAACCGCATCGTGCTCACCGCGTGCGGGACGTCGTGGCACTCGGCCCTGATCGGCGAATACATGATGGAGGAGCTCGCCCGCATCCCTTCAGAGGTGGAATACGCATCGGAATTCCGTTACCGCAACCCTATCGTGGACGAGCGAACCCTGGTGGTGGGCATCTCGCAGTCAGGGGAGACGGCGGACACGCTGGCGGCGCTGCGCGAGGCGAAGCGCCGCGGCGCGCGCACGCTCGGGCTCGTCAACGTCGTCGGGTCGACCATCGCGCGCGAAGTGGACGGCGGCATCTATCTCCATGCCGGGCCGGAGATCGGGGTCGCCTCGACCAAGGCGTTCACGAGCCAGATCGCCGCGCTGGCGGTGCTGACCCTCAAGATGGCGCGCCTGCGGTCCCTCTCCATCCTGCAGGGCCGGGAGGTGGTGCGGGCGCTCGCCAGGCTCCCCGAGCTGGTCGAGCGGGTGCTGGCAAAGGCGGCCGAGGTCGAGCGCATTGCCGAGCGGATGATGCGCGCCGCCAACGTGCTCTACCTCGGCCGGGGCTATAACTTCCCGGTGGCGCTCGAGGGCGCGCTCAAGTTGAAGGAGATCTCGTATATCCACGCGGAGGGCTACCCCGCCGCCGAGATGAAGCACGGCCCGATCGCCTTGATCGACGACCTGATGCCGGTCGTCTTCATCGCGCCCAAGGATGCGGTTTACCAAAAGGTCGTGAGCAACATCGAGGAAGTGAAGGCGCGCGGCGGGCGCGTGGTGGCAGTCGTCACCGAAGGCGACACCGGGGTCGCGCGGCTCGCCGACCACAGAGTCGAGGTGCCGGAGACGCTCGACCTGCTGACGCCCGTGCTCACGGTGCTGCCGCTCCAGCTGCTCGCGTACTACATCGCGGTGCGGCGGGGGTGCAACGTGGACCAGCCGCGCAATCTGGCGAAGAGTGTGACGGTGGAGTGAGGGTCGTCCTCCAGCGGGTCTCGCGCGCCGAGGTGCGCGTCGCCGGGCGCGTGACGGGGAAGATCGGGGTGGGGTTTCTCCTCCTCGCCGGCTTCGCCCCAGCCGACACTCACGACCAGCTCGCCTGGATGACGGACAAGGTGCTCGGCCTGCGGGTGTTCGGCGACGCCCAGGGAAAGATGAATCTGGCGCTGGCCGACGTGGGCGGGGCGTTGCTCGTCGTGTCGCAGTTCACTCTGTACGGCGACGCCAGCAAGGGGCGGCGCCCCAGCTTCATCGACGCCGCCCCGCCCGAGGTGGCGATTCCGCTGTACGAGCGGTTCGTGGCGCTCCTGAAGGAGCGCGGCGCCGGGAGCGGGACGGTCGTCGCAACGGGAGAGTTCGGCGCGATGATGGAGGTCGAGCTCGTGAACGACGGACCCGTCACCTTGTTGCTCGAAAAGTGAGCTTCATTCTGGCGAGCGGCTCGCCCCGGCGGCGCCAGCTGCTCGAGATGCTCGACCTGCCGTTTCGCGTGGTCCCCCCGAACGTGGACGAGACGCGGGCGACCTCGGAGCTGCCCGAGCGCTACGTCACGCGCCTGGCACGCGAGAAGGCCCGCGTCGTGGCGGCGCGCGAGCCCGGGGAAACGGTACTCGCGGCCGATACGACGGTGGTGCTGCGCGGCGCCGTGTTCGAGAAGCCGCACACGCCGGCGGAGGCCGCCGCGATGCTGGCGCAGCTCGCGGGTCGGACGCACCAGGTGATGACCGCGGTCGCCGTGGCGCGGGACGGGCGGCTCGAGCACGCCCTCGACGTCACCGAGGTGACGTTCCGGCCGCTCTCGGCCGATCAGATCGCGGCGTACGTGGCGACGGGGGAGCCGATGGACAAGGCGGGCGCATACGCGATTCAGGGGAAAGGGGCCGCGCTGGTGGAAGGGATCCGCGGCGACTTCTTCGGCGTCATGGGCCTGCCGCTGCGGCTCGCGCTCGACCTGCTGGAGCGGTTCGGCCTGCCTTACCGCTTCACGCGGTAAACCGGGATCTTCTGCGATTTGCCTTTGACGTGGATCGGGTCGAGCGCGTCGACCGTGGGGGGGCGCTTGAGGAGGCGGTAGAACGGCTCGGAGATCAAGATCTCGTTCGGCCCCGCCGTGCGGCACAGGCGGTTCGCGGTGTTCACGGCGTCGCCGATGACGGTGTACTCGAGCCGGCGATCCGAGCCGATATTGCCCGCGAACACTTCGCCGAAGTTGATCCCGATTCCGACCCCGAGCTCGGGCCGGCCGGCGTCCTTCCACTTGGTGTTCATACTCTCGAGCGCCGTGAGCTGGTCGAGCGCGCATTGCATGGCGCGGTCGGCGTCGTCCTCGTGGGCGATCGGCGCGCCCCACAGGGCCATGATCGCGTCGCCGATGAATTTGTCGAGCGTGCCGCCGTTTTCGAACACGATCTCCACCATTTCGGTGAAGTAATCCGTGAGCAGCGTCGCGATCCCCTCGGGGCTCATCGTCTCGGACATCGGGGTGAACCCGCGGATGTCGGAGAAGAAGATGACGACGGGGCGCTTTTCGCTCGGCAACCGCCCGGCGTCCTGCTGCTGGGCGATGACCTGCGCGATGTTGGGGGAGAAGTAGCGCTGAAAGTTCGAGAGCACGAGCGCCTCGCGCTGCAGCCGCTCGGAGCGCCGCGAGTTCTCGATCCCCACGGCGGCGAGCGACCCGAAGGCGATCAGGAACTCGAGGTCTTCGTCGGCGAACGAGTGCGTGGCGGTGAGATTGTCGACGTACAGAATGCCCAGCACCTGCTGATCGGTGCCCATGAGCGGCGTGCACATGGCGCTGCGCACGCTCTGGATGAGGATCGACTTGCCCTTGAAGCGCTCGTCGGCGGCGGCGTTGTCCGAGAGGATCGCGACGCGCTCCTCGACGGCCTTGCGCGCGATCGACTGGGGCACGTGCTTCGACGCGGCGGCGGAGCCGGTCTTGCCCTTGGAGACCCGCGGCACGAGCTCGCCCGACTTGTCCTCGAGCAGCAGGATGGACACGCGGTCCACGTTCATGATCTGGAAGGTGAAGTCCACCACCTTGTCGAGCAGCCGGTCCAGCTCCTGCTGCTTCGACAGCTCCTTGGAGATCTCGAGGAGCAGCGACAGCTTCTTCTCGCGCCGCTCCTCCAGCGTCGGCGCGGTGACCTTGAGGTGCGACGTGCCCGACGGACGGTCCACCACGATCGCCGGGACTCCGCCCGAGTGCTTCACCGGCAGCTGCCGCACGATCGTGCCGCCGCCCGGCTTGCCGCCGAGCTCGAACGGCAGCGACGCCACCACCTGCGGTCGGGGCGGCGGCGCCGTCACCGCCTTCACGCGGAACGCGACCTTGCCGAACGTGATGACGTCGTTCTCGGCGGCGAGGGCCTCGGTGACGCGGGCGCCGTTCAGGAACGTGCCGTTGGACGAGCCGACGTCCTTCACCTCGACGCCGCCGTCGGTGAGGCGGAGCTCGGCGTGCTTGCGGGAGATGGTCGGGTCGTAAATCGGAACGTCGCTCGTGACGGCCCGCCCCACGACGACGGTGCGGCCCGACTGGAGATCGATCGCCTGCTCGCCCGTCGTGCTCAGCAGCTTGAACACAGGGGAAAAATATACGTCAGCCCGCGGCCTGCGCGAGCGCCAGGGCCTTCAAGACGGCCTGCGCCTTGGCTTCCGTTTCGGCGAACTCGCGGGCCGGATCCGAATCGGCGACGATGCCGGCGCCCGCCTGCACCACGACGCGGTCTTTGAGGACGAGGGCCGCGCGGATCGCGATCGCGGTGTCCAGGTTCGTCGCGCCCCAGCCGACGTACCCCACGGCGCCGGCGTAGGGGCCGCGCCGCTCCGGCTCCAGCTCGTCGATGATCTGCATGGCGCGCACCTTGGGCGCCCCCGTCACGGTGCCCGCGGGGAAACAGGCCTTGAGCACATCCAGCGCGTCGTAGCCGTCGCGCAGCCGCCCCCGCACCTCGCTGACGAGATGTTGCACGTGCGAGTAGCGCTCGATGGCGAGCAGATCCGTGACCCGCACGGTCCCGAACTGCGCCACGCGCCCGACGTCGTTGCGTCCCAGGTCGACCAGCATCAGATGCTCGGCCCGCTCCTTGTCGTCCGCCAGCAGCGCGCGGCCCAGCGCCTCGTCCTCCTCCGGCGTCCGGCCGCGGGGCCGCGTGCCCGCGATGGGCCGTACGGTCACCTCCCCCTCCTCCACCCGTACCAGCACCTCAGGCGAGCTCCCGACCAGGGTGTGGTCGTCGAGCGCCAGATAGAAGAGGTAGGGTGCCGGGTTCAGCGCCCGCAGGTAGCGGTAGAGCAGGAACGGGTCCACCGCGCCCGCCGCGTCCTGGCGGCGCGACAGCACCGTCTGGAACGTGTCGCCCGCCCGGATGTATTCGAGGATGCGGCCGACGTCGCGCTCGAATGCCGGGCGGGAGTAGCGGGACGCGGTCGGGACGGGGGCCGGTGTGTCGCGCAGCGCGAGGGGGGCGAGCGCGTGGCGCCCCCCCAGGCGGGCGATGACGTCGGTCAGGCGCGCGTCCGCCGCGTCGTGGAGCCGCAACCGCTCCGCCGCGGCCGCGCCGGCGGGCACCTCCACGTTCGCCACGACGATCGCGCGGCCGAACAGATTGTCGATGATCACGACCGTGTCCGCGATCATCAGGACCGCGTCGGGGAGGGCGAGGGTGTCCGCCGGCGGCTTGGGCAGGCGCTCGATCGTGCGGACCAGGTCATACCCGAGGTAGCCGACGGCCCCGCCGGTGAAGCGGGGCAGCCCCGGGACGGGAACGGCGGGCAGCGCGCGCATGCGCTGCGCCAGGTGCCCGATCGGGTCGTCGGTCTCGCCGGCGCCGCGCCAGCCGGTGGCTCGTGTCCAGCGCTCGACGGCCCGGCCGCGGTACCGCCATACCTCGCGCGGCTCGGTGCCGAGGAAGGTATACCGCGCCCAGCGCTCGCCGCCCACGAGCGACTCGAGCAGGAACGCAAACGGGGGTCGCGCGACCTTCGCGAACGCCGCCAGCGGCGTATCGGCGTCGAGCACGACCTCGCGGACGAGCGGGACCATGCCGCCGCGCTCGGACCGGGCGAGGAAGGCGGCGCGGGGATCGGTCACTTGGGTGCCGCGACGAGGTAGCTGCCGGGCGCGTCCAATGGCGCCGCCACCGTCGCGCCGGTCGGCGCGGCGTCGCTCTCGCTGACCCAGTCGTCGGGGCCGCGCTGGCGCCACAACCGGAGCGCCAGCTCGAACCCGCGGAAGTCGGCGTACTGGCCGGCCGAATCGTACACGGTCCGGTCGACATAGTGGAGGTACGAGACCTGGACGGTCGGCCGCCCGGCGACGTCGAAGGCGAGGCTCGCCGGACCGACGGTGAAGCCGTACACGCGGGACAGGGGCGTGACCGTGATCGTCACGGTCGCCGTGTCGGCGAGGGGGACTCCATTCTGCGACAGGAGCGAAAGGGGTGTGAAGGTGAAGATCGCGAAGACGGTGCCGCCCGCGTCGCTGTGCTTGAGCGTGTCGACCTCGAGTCGGTTGACCTGCACCGTGAAGGACAATGCGGTGGGATTGACGGTGTCCTGGCGGGCGAGCGCGAGCAGGGCTGTGCGCGGCGTCAGTTCCGGCCCGGTGGCGTGGTCGTGACACGCGCCCGCCACGAGGGCGAGCCCGGCGCTGGTCGCCCCCAGGAGCCGCCGCGAGTTTGCGCCGCGATGTGGCACCGCGCCTTCCTCCTCGCCGTCCTGTGGACGCTCCCCGCGGCCGTGCGCAGCGGGGCGCAGGCGTGGAATTCCCCGGCCGCCCTGGATCTCGCCCGGCGGGCGATTGCGCGCCGCACGCGGGCCGCCGCCGACACCGCCCTGCACGACTACAAGGCCCAGGCACACGGCTTCCTGTTTTTCCTGGGCCAGCTGGGCGAGGGGCTCGCCGATCCGCCCCGCCTCGTCAAGGCGGATCAGCTGGAGCTGGAAGTGTACTGGAAGGCCCCGGCGAGCAGCAAGCAGCGCGTCGTGGGCTGGCGCGACCGCGCCGAGCTCCCCACCGACATTTACTACCACCGGGACCATCTCGGCATCGTGCAGAACAATTTCGGCCCCGCCATCCGGCTCGGCGAAGGGGACGAGGTGCGGGACGTGCCGCACCCGCTCTCCGCCGCCGGCCCCGATCTGTACGATTACGCGCTCGGCGACGGCACGACCATCATGTTTCCGACACGGGAGGTCCGCGTCGTGGCGGTGCGGGTGCGGCCCAAGGACTTCGACGCCCCGCGCATCGTGGGCACGCTGTACGTGGATGCGACGACCGCCGATCTGGTGCGCCTCGCCTTCAACTTCACACCCCACGCCTATCTCGACCCGCAGCTCGAGGACGTGAGTATCGTGCTCGACAACGCGCTGTGGGAGGGCCGGTTCTGGCTGCCCTACCGCCAGGAGCTCGAGATCCGGCGGCGGGCTACGTGGCTCGACATGCCGGCGCGCGGCATCATTCGGGCCCGCTGGGAGATCGACGGCTATGTGTTCAACGTCGGGCTCGCCCCGAGCTGGTTCCAGGGGGACGAAATCACGTTCCTCCCCAAAGCCGAGCGCGACTCATTTCCGTGGCGGGAGCCGCTCGCCCAGGCGATTCAGGCGGTGGCGGAGCCGGTGCGCCAGAACGACCTCGAGCGGGTGCGCGCGGAGGTCGAGCAGATCGCCGGCCGCCGCGTGCTCACGGGGCTCAAGGCGCACCGGCTCGGCGTCCGCGGTCTCTCCGACCTGGTGCGCGCCAACCGGGTCCAGGGGCTCACGCTCGGCGCGGGGCTGGTCTGGCGCGGCGGCGGCGAGCGACGCGAGCTGCGGCTGACGGGGAGCTACGGCTTCTCCGATCGGCGCCCCGAAGCCGGCGTCACGGCGTCGGACCGCGCGGGCCGGGGGGCGCTGGAGGTGACGGCGTTCCACGAGGTGCGCGACGTGGGCGACGAGCCCGTGATCGCTCCGCTCCTCAACTCGTTCTCATCGCAGGAATTCGGAGCGGACTACGGTGACTACTACCGGGCCGACGGCGCGCGCCTCACCTACCGCCACGGCAGCGGCGTGCGCGGTGAATGGAGCGCCGCGCTGGGGCGCGAGACGATCCACTCCGTCGCCGTGACCGCCCAGCCTGCCAGCGGCCGTTTTCGGCCCAACCCCGCCCTGGGGGGCGTCGGCCTGACGCTCGCGCAACTCGCCGTGCGCCGGCGCAGCGAGGGCTTCGCCGTGCGCCGCGACGTGCACTACGAGCTGATCGCGGAAGCGGGGCACGCCGACGACGGGACGAGCTACCTGCGGCTGTCCGGTTCGGGGCACGTGCTGCTCCCCGCCGGCGCGACGCGGCTGCTGGTCCGCGCGCAGGGCGGCGCCGCGACCCGCGACCTCCCGGCCCATCGCAGCTTTGTGCTGGGCGGCCGCGGCACGCTGCTGGGGGACGCCTTCCGGTCGTGGGGCGGCGGACGCATGGCGCTCGCCCACGTCGAGTGGCGCGTCGCGCTCCCCTTCGTCTCGCTCGGGGTCGGGCCCTATGCCCGCACGCCGCGCCAGCTCACCATCGCGCCGTACGTGGCGGCGGGCTGGGCCGACCGCCCGGTGCCGGGCACGCCGTGGGCGGCGACCCCCGGGACCCGCGTGACGTTCGGCGCTGGCCTCGAGTGGCTGGGCGTGTTCCGGTTCGAAGCGGGCGTGGGCGCGCAAACGCACCGCGCGGGCTTCGCGTTCGACGTGACGCGCGATTTCTGGAGCATCTTGTGAGCGAAACGGCCTGGACGGCGCCGTGCCGCGGGCTAGCTTTGACAGGTTAACCCATGGCCGACACCAACTTCCCCGATGAATGGCTGGCGCACTCCCTCGAGGGAGTGCTGACCCCCGAGCTGCTCGTGGAGCTGCGCGCCAAGGCGCAGCCCGCCCAGACGCTGTGGGAGACGCTCGTCGCCCAGAAGGTCGTGAGCGACGAGCAGATCCTCACCGCCCTCTCGACGCGATTCCGGCTGAAGCTGGCCGACGTCAAGGAGGTGGATCTCACCATCAAGGAGAAAGTCCCGGAGCAGCTGGCGCGGCGCTATCACATCCTGCCGCTTCGGGTCACCGATTCCTTCCTCGAAATCGCCACCGCCAACCCGTTCGACCTGGACGCGGAGAAGGCGCTGGCGTTCGCGACGGCGCGGGAGATCCGCATGCAGCTCTTGGCCCCGTCCAAGATCAGTGAGAAGCTCGACGAGGTGTACCGGCCCGAGAAAGCCCTCGACAAGATGTTCCAGCAGATGGAGGGGTCGCCCGAGCTGGTGCAGCTCGTGGAGGAGGTCGGCCCGGATGAGATCGCCGTCTCCGAGGAGCAGGCGAGCCAGCGCCCGATCGTCCGGCTCGTCGATCTCATCATTTCCGAGGCGATCCTGGCGCGCTCGAGCGACATTCACATCGAGCCCGAGGAGG